>Ga0209006_10007237_pt1 | contig 10033 bp, 13 predicted proteins | sample JacPin_JW_Ref_O2_FD_188567 | JGI IMG/M metagenome (GOLD analysis project Ga0209006, IMG submission 188567) | Forest soil microbial communities from Algoma, Ontario, Canada - Jack Pine, Ontario site 1_JW_Ref_O2 (SPAdes) (version 2) | ecosystem: Environmental > Terrestrial > Soil > Boreal...
CAACGATGGATCGTCATTCCAACTTCTACGTTACCTCGATGACGAGGACTTCAGGGTCAGGTTTTTCCGAATCTTCGAAAGCGGAACTTGATGACCGAAATCACCCGATTTGTCGCACTGGCTTTTGATCTCGTCGACGGCGATTTTGCCGCGGTCGACCCCATTGTCTGCGCAAGTCCCGCGCTTGCCGTTCAAACTGCGCTGGGGCAGTGGAAATTCCTCGGTCATGCGGGCGCTGTTGCATTCAGCCGCACCAGCGACTTCAACACAGGGAAATACAATCGCAGGCATGTACTGCGCCGGTTTGGGCAGGTGCCGGACGAATACTTCGGCGAACATGATGGCGAATGAATTCCGGACCGGGGCTTCCAGCGAGAAATGATCATCCGCAACATGAGCCCGGAAAGTGCTCAAGGTCGATCCGCGCAATCACAGACCGCAGGAATCCGAGAGTACGGCGACGGATGAAGCGATACAATCCGGCGATTTTGGATATTCCCCGGGAGCGACGGGATCGGCGCAAGGCGCCGCCAGCTGGCAGGCTCCGCGACGTGATTCGAAGGCGCGCCGGTTTGACTATTCCGACAGGAATTTCTGGAATGGCGAGCAACGTCGTTTCCAGTGCGATTTAGTTGCCGCGACGTTTCTGAGAATGTGTGACGGGCGTCACGCGCGTTTGAATTTCACCCCAGGCAAGCACGCCCGCAAACACCAGGAACATCAATATCACCGCTGAACTCACCAGCATCGAATCAATCGGCATCACGACCTCCGTTAGGCTAAAGGCATTATTCCCGATGACGGACTCGCGGGCGTTGATACGGATCAAAACTCGAAAGCTGATTTGGGGCTTGCACCCGACCGTCTAGGCCGCAGCCAGGGCCTCGACACGTTCCAAGTCCGCCAGGCAGACGCCTCCCGGCATGATCGCGATCAATCCGTCGCGCTCAAGCTTGGTGAAGGTACGGCTGACCGTTTCAATGGTGAGGCCCAGGAAATCCGCGATATCTTGACGACCCATCGGCAAGGGCACGGTGTTTGTCGCGGCCCCGAGTCCGGCCAATCGATCGCGCCAGGCGAGCACGAAACTCGCCACTTTCTCTTCCGCCGAGCGGCGTCCGAGCAATACCATGTGATCCTGAGCCTCATTCAGTTCCCGAGCCATCAATTCATTGATGCGGCGCAGAAGGTGCGGTTTATCTTCGATAAACAGCGCGAAGGAAGCTCGGGGAAATCGACATACGGTAACCGGCCCGATCGCGTCGGCCGAGAAGCGGTGATGTGCGGAAGTTGCCAGTCCCAGGAAGTCGCCAGGCAGCGCAAATCCAACGATCTGCCGGCGGCCGTCGGGCAACAACTTGTAGAGCCGCATAACGCCCGCAAGCAAATTGAAGAATGACGTCGTCAACTCCTCCTGGGCAAACGCCGTCTCGCGTGGCAGGAAATGAACGTGGCGACCCAGATGGTCGAGTTCCCTCAATTCGGCCCGATCGAGTGCCGCGCAAAAGCTGAACGGACGCACCACGCAATCGACGCAGAGCAGCTGATTCGACTCATTTGCAGCCCGGGCAGTCCGCATGCGGCACTCCACGATGACGCCAGGCCACAATCGCATTGTGCGCCCGGCCGGCAGGTCAATCGCATTTTAGTGAATCTGGGGCTTGCCACTTGATGCAGGTCAATGACCCGCGACGTCGTCGAACCCATGATTTGGTTTGGCCCTTGCAGGCGCCACCCATTTTCAGGAGATATGTCCACAATGCTCCGATCAAGTCTGCGTCAAACCCTCGTTGCGCTGATGTTGACGGCGTCGCCACTGGCCGCGTCGCCTGCCGAACAGCGCGGCAAGACATTCGCGCTGAACAATTGCGCCCGCTGCCATTCGATCGATCGGGTAACTGAAAGTCCGCTCAAGATCGCGCCGCCGTTCCGAATCCTGCATCTGCGCTATCCGATCGAGAGCCTCGGCGAGGCCCTGGCCGAAGGTATTTCAACCGGCCATCCGACCATGCCGGAGGCCCCACTCGACCCTGACCAGATCCACGACCTGCTGTCGTATCTGAAAACCCTCGAATAAAATCATTCCGCGATTACTGCAGCGTCTGCGTAGTCCAGACGATCACTTCCCCGGCAATTCGACCAAATGCAGCGTTGAATGCTGTGACGGCGGCCTGTGGCTCGACCGCGTCAAATTTCCCGTTCTCTTCGAACAAACGCGACGCGACGACTTTTCCATCCTTGTCGACGATTCGCGCCGACAATCCGATTTGAGCCTCCGGATCTGAGTCCACCGCGATCCGAAAGCGCCTGACGTCGATCAGAAGCTGGAAGTCGGCCTGTCCGACATCCGTCGTGTGCAATGGTGCATGGGCGAGATCGTAGTTCTCGAAGCTCTCGATCAATCGAGCCTGGAGCAGCTTTGGTATCGCGTCGGCCCAGACGAACCCGGAAAACGCGGGAATATCGTTTGGCGGAGAGAACAGCATTCGCTGGGTCTCGAGCATCGTCACCGCCGTCGGTTCCGGAATAGCTATCTGGCCCTTGATCGTCTTGTCCGTCGGCCCCTGATTTCGCAGGGCCTCCAAATCGTAGGTGATCTTCTGCACCGGCGTACCGGCACCAGTCATCCTTTCGAGGCCGGCGACGATGCCGTCGAGCTTGCCGGTGTTGCGCGCCAGCCCTTCGGAGAAAACCTGCAGATTGGCAATGGTGCTCTTTAGCGGTTCGGCATTATCGGCCAACACGGAGTCAACCCGCCGCAACGCGCTGCGGGCAGCCTGCGTCATGCCCTCGCCGGCCCCGGGATCGGCAATCAGCGTGGTTACCCCACCGGAATTCGAAAGCAGCATTCCACCTTCGAGCGCAATCACCGGAACCCCGGTTAAGCCCTGGAATTCCAGACCGACCTTGGTGTCCGATCGAACCGGGGTCATCGAGGCCACCGAGATCGTCGCGTTGACGCGCCGTGGGCTGTCCGGCGCAAGGCCGAGATCCGTCACCTCACCGACGCGGATGCCGTTGAACAGCACGGCGGCGCCGATCATCAGCCCCGGTACAGAACCATCGAACTGGACATGATAGGTCGCGCGCGGACCGATCCCGCCGGTATTATGCAGCCAGTAGACAAAGCCAAACACGGCGGCGATGGCAGCCAGCACGAAAGCGCCGACAACGACGAAGGGAGCGCGGGTTTCCATCTTTTAACTCGCTTTTGGTTGCAGCATCAGGGAGCGCTTGCCGTGAAAATAAGCTCGCACCCAGGGATGTTCGGATTGAAGCAAGTCGCGCATCGGTCCGATGGCGACGATCTTGCCGTCCGCAAGCGCTGCGACACGGTCGCAGACGGTATTCAGGCTGGCGAGGTCATGGGTGACCATGAACACCGTCAGCCCCAGCGTTTTCTGCAATGTCTTGATCAGGACATCGAAATCGCCCGCCGCAATCGGGTCCAGCCCCGAGGTCGGCTCGTCGAGAAAAACGATCGCGGGATCGAGCGCGAGCGCGCGGGCCAGCGCCACGCGCTTGGTCATGCCGCCAGACAATTCGGAGGGAAACTTGTCGCCATCTTCCGGCTTCAGCCCGACCATTTCGAGCTTGGCAGTGGCGATCTCGTCCATCAGCGCGTCCGACAGCACCAGATTCTCGCGCAAGGGAAACTGGATGTTTTGCCGCACCGTGAGCGATGAAAACAGGGCTCCCTGCTGGAACAGTATGCCCCATCGTCCCGCGACGTTTCGGGTCACACGATCACGGCTACCGTCGATCGCCGAATCCATCACCTCGATTTCTCCGCTCTGCCGGGGGATGAGGCCAATGATGGTTCGCATCAAGACCGACTTGCCACCTCCGGAAGCGCCGACCAGACCGAGGATCTCGCCTCTCCGAACATCGAGCGACAGGTGGTCGATCACGACATGTGTGCCGAAACCGACCACAAGCTCTTTGACGCGAATCGCAAACTGCGGGGTCACTTCCGGCACGATCACATTCCGATCGATGCGAAGAAGATCGCAAACAGCCCATCGAGGACGATCACCAGAAAGATCGACTTCACGACCGAGGTCGTGGTCCGCTTGCCGAGCGATTCGGCGCTTCCCTTCACCCGCAAGCCTTCGCTGCAGGCGACGATGCCGATTACCAGCGCCATGAACGGCGCGTTGATCATGCCGACCTCAAAGCTGGTGACAGATACGGCATCGTGCAGCCGCGCAATGAAGATCGCCGGTCCCATGCCGCCATAGAACCACGCCACCAGTCCGCCGCCGTAGAGCGCGGCCATCGATCCGATGAAGGTCAGGATCGGCAGCGCACAAACCAGCGCGATGACCCGGGGCAGGATCAGAACTTCAACAGGATCAAGGCCCATGGTCGACAACGCGTCGATTTCCTCGCGCATTTTCATCGAGCCTAGTTCGGCGGTGTAAGCGCTTCCCGAACGTCCGGCCACCATGATGGCAACGATCAAAACGCCGAGTTCCCGCAGCACCAGGATGCCGACCATGTCCACGACATAGGAATCGGCGCCGAATTTGCGAAAATGGAAGATGCCCTGCTGCGCGATGATGGCGCCGATCAGGAAGGTGATCAGCACCACAATCGGGATCGCCTGCCAGCCGACCCTGTGGAGCTGATAGAACAGAGACGTCAGCCGCAACGATCTCGGCCTGCGCAATACACCGAAGATCGTCAGAAACAGTGAACCCAGCATCTGCAGGAACGCGGCCACGTCGTCCGTCGCCCCGATCGCGGAGCGGCCGATCTCCCCGACATTGACCACGACAGCATTTGGCGCTGGTGCCGGAGCGGGATTGTGACGATTGACCTGACGCACCTCGTCGATCAGCCCGGCATAGTCGTCGGCGATGCCGACCACATCGGCGCGGTGGCCGGCGGATATCGCGCGCCGCGACATTTTTTCGAGCAGCCATGCTCCGAGCGTGTCGAGTTCGCGCACCCCGGCCATGTCGAGTCTCAGGGTCTTGGATCGATCAAGCTGTGCCGTCACGGCGCTGGCGAGCGGCTCGAGCGTCGCAACATTGGCGGCGGTCCAGGACCCGGCGGGACGCAACTCTAGCACATCGCCCGATGCCGTGGCCGTTAGTTGAGGGGCAGTCGCCAAAATCCGTATTCCTCATCAAGTGGAATACATCCTTCTAGATCCCGGCGCCGCCCTCGGATTGACCTGCGTCAAGATGGGTCGTGATCGGAGCCGACGGTTGACACAAATCAATTGCTCCGCCATCGCCTGACGTAGAGTAGCCATCGGATCGCGTAGCAAAGGCAAAACGATGTTCGACTCAAGTGAGCTGAGAGATGAGCTGAAATCGCTAAAAGACGACGTGGCACACCTGCTGAACACGACAAGTGACGGCATTTTCGACACCACAAAGAGCCGTGCCGAGGCGCTCGCCGATCAGATCAAGGCCGCGCTGAATGATCTCAGCGAGACCCTGAGCGAACAGGAAGGCCATCTCGAGCACATCGTATCGGATCGTCCGATCACCTCGCTTGCATCCGCCTTCGCGCTCGGCGTCGTCATCGGCTTCACGTTGAGGAGACACTAGGGTGAATACGGAGAAAGTCGTCAAACACCTGAGGGTGCTGTGGCGCACCGACAGGATCATCGCTGATATAAGGATGCGGCATCTGCTCGTCGGCATGGGCTTGCGGGCGTTTGCCGCATTGATTGCTGCATTCGGCCTGTTGATGCTGGAGCTATCGGCCTATTTCGCGCTGGTCCAGATCTGGAGCGCCATTTTCGCCGCGGCCATTCTCGGCGCGGCCAACTTCGTGATTGCCGCGGTTCTGTTCATGATCGCAGCAAGGCCGCCAAGCGGGCGTGAACTCGAACTCGCCAACGAAATTCACGATTCTTCGGTCGAGGCGCTGCAGTTTGAGGCGCGGGCGCTGCAGTCGCAAGTGTCGGGAACGATCCACCATCCCCTAAACGGCGTTCTGCCTTTGCTGATCGTGCCCCTGATTACGATTATCATCAAGAGTTTGAAGAAGCCGGCCGCCCCCGCGGCCGCAACCGCCGCCGGACAGAAATGATCCAAAGAGAAGCATAGGCGTCAAGGCCGTAAACTGAGAGAGCGAACATGCAGGGCTGGCGAATATGTGACGATCAACGAGGGCGGCAAACCTCAAACCTACCGCTCGTAGCGGCAAATCGCCTGTGATTATGGAGGGTCGAATGCGCAGCTTTCTCAAGGCCTTTGTTTTGTTCGCTCTGTTCTTCGCGGTCGCCCACATTGCTCGTGTCTCGATCGTGCCCAATAGCCTGCCGATCGCAGACGGTCACCAATCGGGTTGGCAAGTTCAAATCGCTTTTGTTTTGATGTCGGTGGAAAATATCGGTCTATTCGGAATGGCAATCGTAGTGTTATTGGCACTGGTGAACCGATTTAGAAGGCTGGTCGCGCGATAGAAGCAATCGACATCGAGACGCTTCGACGGCAGGTCGCTTTCCATTTCCTTCAGGTTCTTGTTAAGTCCAGCGTAACATCGCAAATAGTGCGATCTGCCGGATCGGATTTGAGGGTGAAGCCGAGCTCCCGGCACATATTCAGCATCACCGCATTTTCCTGAAGCACCTGGCCTGATATTCGCTTCAGCCCTTCAGATTTTGCATATTCGATGATCAGCTGCATCAATGTCCAACCCAAGCCATGGCTCTTGAGATCGGACCTGAGCAGGATCGCGTATTCGCCACTCTCGTGGATCGAATCCGAATGAATCTGAACCACACCAACCAGTTCGTGGGTGGCTTCGTCAAACGCGACAAAAGCCATCGCGCGGGCGTAATCGAGCTGTGTCAACCGAGCGATGAACTCGTGGCTGAAATCCTTCACTGGCGCGAAGAACCGGAGCCGTATATCCTGCTTGGTCTCATGTTCCAGGAACTCATGCATCAGAGATTCGTCTTCGGGACGAATCGGGCGTGCAAAAACTGCCCAGCCGTCCTTGATGTTGAGATGCCGCTGCCATTGCGGCGGACATGGCCGCGCGGTGGAACCGGTGGCCCCCGGGCCTTCGAATTTTCGTTCCACGGCACCGACGGCAACGCCCGCATCGACTGCCCCGCCTGCAGGCAGCAAAGAGATTTCCTTGATCGCCATGTGCATTCTCCGTTGACGGAGAGTCTAAGCGTTCGCTCGGGTCCCGCCTTGATTTTCGTCAAGACGACGAGGTCAGAAGGAATTCCCCGTCCCTCGTCCTGCCCTTGACCGAGGTCAAGGGCTCGCTGGTTTCAGGCCGTATGTCTTATCCTGTCCTCAAGTCTCTTCCGGAGAAACCGATGCGTGCGATGGTACTATCCGCCCCGGAGGCGCCTCTCCAGATGGAACAGCGCGCGGACCCTGTGCCAGGTGAAGGGCAAATTCGCGTCAAGGTGAGCGCGTGTGGGGTTTGCCGGACCGACCTTCATGTCGTCGATGCGGAGCTTCCGGGCATCAAATATCCGATCATTCCCGGTCACGAAATCGTCGGCCGCGTCGACCTTGTCGGCGGCAACGTGACGACCCATCGGGTCGGCGATCGGGTTGGAATCCCCTGGCTCGGATATACCTGCGGCGTCTGCCGGTTCTGCAAGGAGGGCATGGAAAATCTCTGCGATCATCCACTCTTCACCGGATATACGCGCGACGGCGGCTTCGCCACCCACACCATTGCGGATGCGCGCTACGCTTTCCCGCTCGGCGAAGACGGCGATGACGTTTCGATCGCGCCGCTGTTATGCGCCGGCCTGATCGGATGGCGATCGCTGGTGATGGCTGGTAACGCCAGATTGCTCGGCATCTATGGCTTCGGCGCCGCCGGCCACATCGTCGCCCAGATCGCGCGCTGGCAGGGCCGGTCTGTTTATGCCTTCACGCGATCCGGTGACATCGCGGCGCAGGATTTTGCCCTTCGGCTCGGCGCTGCATGGGCCGGAGCATCAGACCAACTGACTGATACTCCGCTCGATGCGGCCATCATATACGCGCCCGCCGGAGAACTGGTACCGGCGGCATTGCGCGCGGTGCGCAAGGGCGGCAAGGTCGTATGCGCGGGAATCCACATGAGTGATATTCCAAGCTTTCCTTATCATCTTCTCTGGGAAGAAAGACAGCTAGTGTCGGTCGCCAACCTCACCCGCCAGGACGGATTGGATTTCCTTAAAGTTGTGCCGCAGGCCGGAATTCGGACCCAGACGACAGCGTTTCCGCTCCATGAGGCCAACGAGGTCCTGCAAAAGCTTCGGACGGGACAAATCCTGGGTGCCGCGGTCCTCAAACCCTAGGTTCATCGGCGCATGACGACTTCGGTAAAGGCCGACACTAGCATGCAAGAGCGCGTCTTTGCCTTTCTGACGGATCCCGTTGCCCATCCTCATGTCGATCGGATCGATACGCATGCGGCATCGGTTTTTCTCGAAGGCGACCGTGCCCTGAAGATCAAGCGCGCCGTTCGGTTTCCGTACCTGGATTATTCGACGCTGGAGAAGCGGAAAGCCGCCTGCGAGGAAGAAATAAAAATCAATCGCCAGTTCGCGCCACAAATCTACCGTCGCTCCATTCCTATCACGCAAAACGACGATGGATCCCTGAGCATCGACGGAGATGGCGCGCCGGTCGAATTCGCGATCGAAATGGCCCGTTTCGATGAGGGTCAGACCATCGATCATCTGGCGGAAACCGGTGAGATGGATCGCGCCCTCGTTGACGCCATTGCCGACGCGATCGCAGCTTCGCACGCCGTCGCGCCGCCGGCGTCGGTTGAACCCTGGATTAAATCGATCTCCGCCTTCATCGAAGGCAATACCACGGCATTCCGAACCGCGGGTTGCTTTCCCGCGGACGACATTGACGACCTCGAGGCTGCGTCTCTGTCTACGTTTTCCCGCATCCGCAAGCTGCTGGAGCAGCGCGGCAGAAAGGGATATGTGCGGCGGTGCCACGGCGACCTGCATCTGGCGAACATCGTACTGATCGAGCGCAAACCGGTGCTGTTCGATGCGATCGAATTTGATCCTGAGATCGCCTCGGTCGATATTCTCTACGATCTTGCGTTCCCGATGATGGATTTCCTCAACTACGGCCGACATGCCAATGCGAATGCCCTCCTCAACGGATACCTGAAGACGGCGTCCATCGAAGATCTCGACGGTCTCGCGGCGCTACCGCTGTTTATGTCGCTCCGCGCGGTTATCCGTGCCAAGGTGCTGCTCGCCCGCTTGAGCCAGACCTCTCGTGACAAGGCTGAAATCCTGCGATCAGCAGGGACCTATTTCAGACTTGCGCAACAGCTAATCCATCCTCCGGCACCAACGCTTGTCGCTGTGGGTGGGTTATCCGGAACCGGAAAGTCGGTTCTGGGACGCGCCCTCGCGCCTAGTGTCATGCCAGAGCCGGGAGCTATTGTTTTGCGCACCGACGTGCTGCGGAAACTACAATTCGGGGTCGATGAAACGGATCGGCTGCCGGAGAACGCTTATCAGCCGGAGATGACCGCGAAGATTTACGAGCTGCTCGTGCAACGCGCCTTGCGGATTTTTGCCCAGGGCCATTCCGTCATTGTCGATGCGGTGTTTGCCCGGGAATCGGAGCGAGCCGCGATCCGCGATGCCGCGCGAACCCTGAATGCAAGATTTGTCGGCCTCTTTCTTCAGGCAGATCTTGCAACCAGACTAAACCGCCTCGGCCGTCGCGAGGGCGACGCGTCCGATGCCACGCCCGAGATCGCCGTACTTCAGGAAAAATACAGTATCGGCGCGATCGACTGGACGCTCATCGATGCATCCGGAACACCAGAACAAACACTGAAACGATGCCAGGCCATTATTTCTCGTCCCGAGACAACTCAGACCTGTTAGTGCAGAACAGCAATGCCGCCAGCACCGAAATCAACAGGCAAATCGGCCCGTCATCCCGAACGGGCGCCGCGGCCGAGCTCGCGGCTACATTCAGCGATGGCGTGCGACACTGCTTTTCGAGTCGTGACGCGCGGCTGTCTTTGGGATTTGACCGTAAATCGGGACGCTGCGTGCAAGGGG
>Ga0209006_10007238_pt1 | contig 10032 bp, 7 predicted proteins | sample JacPin_JW_Ref_O2_FD_188567 | JGI IMG/M metagenome (GOLD analysis project Ga0209006, IMG submission 188567) | Forest soil microbial communities from Algoma, Ontario, Canada - Jack Pine, Ontario site 1_JW_Ref_O2 (SPAdes) (version 2) | ecosystem: Environmental > Terrestrial > Soil > Boreal...
ATCCGCCAACTGCTGACAGAATCCGTCCTTTTTTCCGTGACGGGCGCGGCCATGGGCATCCTGGCCGCCTACTGGGGAGTGAAAGCGCTCTCCACCATGCTGCCGTACTACTCCTTTCCACACGAAGCCGCGATTCGCGTCAACGGCATGGTGTTGGTCTTCAGCGCCGCGATGGCCTTGCTCACCGGCATCCTCTTCGGCATATCGCCTGCTTACCAGCTTTCGCGTCCTCCACTGAGTGCGCTGATTCAGGCCAATAGCGTAAAGCTCACAGGCAGTGCCCGCAGCCGGAACACGCACCGGTTGCTGATCGCCGGGCAGGTGGCGCTCACGCTGCTCTTGCTTGCCGGTGCAGGGGGAGCGATGAAAGCCTTCCTCCTGAAGGTGCACACGCCTCTGGGTTTCGACCCGGATCATGTTTTTGCCATGAACGTGGCCATGCCGAAAGGCGCGACCTCCACCTGGCAGGAGCGCATCAATCAGAACGAAATGGTGCGCCAAGCCGTGGCGCAAGCTCCGGGCGTTGCCGAAGCCGGTGTTTCCACAACATGGTTTCCGGGCTTCGGTGGATTCAATGCCAAGATTGAAATTCAAAGCCAACCGACGTTGACGGATTCGCAAGCTGTTCTGACCCTCATCAGTCCGCAATTGCTTTCAACGCTGCGCATGCCGCTCCTGCGCGGCAGAATTTTCGACGATGCCGAGTCCCGACGCGGCGCGCATCTGGCGATGGTCAATCAGGCCTTCGTGAAGCAATATCTCGGGGACCGCGATCCCCTCGGCCAGAGTGTCCGTAGCCCGATGCTCAAGATGGATCAGCCGAATTTGTTGTCCGCCGCCGCTCCGGACGACTGGCTCGAAGTCGTCGGCGTGGTCGGCGATGCAAAAAACAACGGGTTGGAACACTCGGTGAAGCCGGCGATTTTTCTGCCCTACAGTTTTGTTCTGCCGCCGGAGGAAAGGTTCCTAGTGCGCGCTAGCGGCGATCCGGAAACCGCCATCCGTTCCGTGAAAGAGCGCCTGCGTGAAGTCAACGTCGAGTTTGTGGTTGGAGGTGACCACACGCTGGGCTGGTGGCTCGATACCGACGGCTGGGGGCGCGAGCGTTTTATCGCCACGCTTTTCGGTCTCTTTGCCATTCTTGCGCTGGTACTGGCGGCCACCGGGCTGTACAGCGTGGTCTCTTTTGCCGTCACGCAGCGTACCCAGGAGTTGGGCATTCGTATGGCACTGGGTGCGCGGCGCGGCACCGTGGTGCAACTGGTGCTGGGTTCGACCGCTGCCATGCTTGGCGCAGGCTTGGTCGTAGGATTGCTCCTGAGCGTGATCTTAAACCGGGTCGTCGCTTCGTGGGCCGGAGCAAGCTCGCGCGATCCGGTCACGCTGCTGGGGGCTGCTGCGCTCCTCGTGCTGGTTGCCGGAGTGGCTTGCGTCTTGCCGGCGTGGCGCGCCGCGTCCATTGATCCCATGCGCGCTTTGCGCGTCGAGTAGCCTCCCGCCATTCTAAGCTTCGGCCAGCCTCGCTCAGCGCGGCAGGACAGGCCGCTTCCGGGCGGCGTGCTCCAGCAGTATTCGCTCGCCTTCCTCGAGAACCAGGTCACGCTTTTCCTGCAAGGAGGCAATGGTCGGCACGGCAACTCTATCCGGAATCACACCTTGGCCCTCGAGTTTGCGGTCCTTCGGTGAAAACCACAGAATCTCGCTGATTTCCAGCACACCGCCGCCCTTCATCACTCGGTCATGGGTGATGCCCAGGACGCAGCCGCACGATGGGCTGCCCACCAGGGTCGCGCGCCCGGAGTCCTGCATGCCCGCGGAAAAGACTTCCGTAGCGCTGGCAGAATATTCGCTTACCAGGATGACCACCGGCGCTGCATAGGTTTGCGATCCGTTCTTGCCCACAAAAACTTGGCGCTCCTCCGCCCGGTGGCCGTCGCGTTCGGAAGCAGTAATCTGTTTTCTGCTCATGCGCCGTTCGAACAGAGTTTTGCTGTCGAAGAAGAGGCCCGCCATGGCTTCCAGAGTGGCGCCCACGCCTCCGCGGTTCCTGCGAAGATCCAGAATCAGTCCTGGCGTCGTGCGCAAATTCCGAACGGCTGTCTTGAAGTCCTTGACCAGGGAAGGATGAAATTCATCGAAGCGTATGTATCCGAAACCCGACGACAACTTTGCTGCCGTAACGCGGGGAACCGTAGAAAGTGTCTGCCGCGCAAATTTCACTTCGAAGACCGAGCCATCGGCGCGCTCGAGACTAGCGGCGAAGGGAGTTTCGACCGGACCAGCGAACACCGTGCTGAGGACGCGGAGTTTCGTGACGCGTTCCGTTGAAGACGGCAGGACTTTCTGTGCCGCTTCGGCGAGTCGATCGGCAAGCGGCTGTCCGTCCAGCGCCGTCACGATCATGCCGGGCTCGATGCCCGCGCGCGCCGCGTTGCTGTCCGGGAATACGTCCAGCACCACGACCTTGCTTTCCACATAGCCGGCCCGGAAACCGATGCTCACGCCCTGGTGCTTCTTGCGATTTTCCCATTGCTCCGGCGAGCTAAACCGCGTGTGCGCATCGTGCAGCTCCGCGGTCATGCGGTCTACCGTGGAATAAAAGTCCTGGTCATCTTTGGCAGTCTCCACCAGCGGCAAGTAACGCTCGCGAATGCCCTGCCAGTTCACGCCGCCGAATTCCGGATCGTAGTAGTGCTCATCGACATCTTTCCAGACTTTTTCAAATACCTGCTCGCGCTCTTTCGGCAAAAGGCCGCGCGAAGTTCCGCGCGCGGTCACCCCGAGGACCAGCCAGAAGATGAACACGGCGAGAATCGAGCGCCGTCGGAAGCTGGGGGAGACGTATTTCATGATTTCGGCCTTGGACGTTGATCCGAAACACTCCTAGATGGAAAAGGTTGCGCGACCAGCGCGACAAATGTCTCAAGCGCCCGGAGATAATAACAGCATGGACGCTTGGACGGCGAGAATCGAGGAAAGAGTTGGCTCGCCGGTATGCGCCCGAACCTTCCTTGCCGGCAAGACTCCGGCTAGTTCGGATGGTCGTGCGCGTTGCGATTCAGTTGCTCCAGGTTTTCGCGGGCAAGTTCATTCTTTGGATCGATTTCGAGGGCGCGCGCAAAGTGCAGCCGCGCCTCTTTTAAGTTTCCCGTCTCCGCCAGCGCGCTGCCGAGGTTGGCCTCGGCGTTGGCATCCTGCGGATTCAAGCGAACCGCAGCCTGAAAGTGCTTAAGCGCTCCCGCGAAGTCGCCTTCGGCCGCGAGGGCATTCCCAAGATTGTAATGCGCATCGAAGTAGTCGGGTCGGCCCTTCAGTGCGGTGTTTAGATGCGGGATGGCTCCGTCAATGTGTCCGCCAGCCAGAAGTACGGCACCCAGCGCGTTGTTGGCAGTAGGGTCGTCAGGGCGAATGCGCACGGCTTCGGTAAATTGCAGGACCGCGCTGGAAAGCTCGCCTTTCATCTCGAACAGCGCCGCAAGATTGTAGTGCGCTTCGAAATCCTCGGGATTGTTTTGAATGTGGTGCAAAGCCAGCGCTTCCTGGATCTGTACTCGCGGATCCCTCGCCGGGTCCCCGGATTCGTCGGGAAGCACCTGCAACCACAAATGCGCCATCTCGTCGTTCGCGCGGTTGCCCGCCACAACGCGTTTTGGCGGCTGGTTGGGATTTCGAATGTTCTCCGCCGAGTTGTCGTAGGTAAAACGCATGGAGATGGTCGTTCCCACCGGAAGGTCCACGGGTTGTTCATAACGATAGACGGCCTGCCAGTTCAAATCCCAGTTGGCAATGTGAATCAAGGTCTTCTTTGTGCCGTTGGGCAGAGTCGCAATTGCCAGCAAATCTCGTCCGAGGTAATGCGCGTGCGGATAAATGGCCAAAACGCTGGCGTCCACCGGCAAAGTGAAATCGTCGGAAACCAGAAAGTTCCGCTCACCAGGCGGAATGTCCAGCATGCGGTCGTTGTCCAGCTGCAACAGGATGGGATGCAGCGTTCCCGGCTTGTCTGTGAAGTAAAGTCCGAGAGTCGGCTGAATCAGTTCCGGCTTTCCCGAAGGCTGGAAATGTGTGTTCAAAACCAGGTCGGTATTCTTATCGAGGCGCAACGCCATGCCGTCGGGCTCCACATAAGGCGGAGAGCCCGGCTTCCAGAAAAGAAAATGGCTGTCCGGATCGAAAGCTTCTGATTCAATGACCAGTTCCATTCCGCCGAAACCCGCCCCCGGCTCTTTTTCAAGCCTGCGCCCGGACTCTTCCCGGTCCACCAAAACGTTGGCATGATGCACGAGCCGTTTATCGCCGGGCCTGATTTCAATCGCTCTCAGCCATTGTGAGCGGTGCACGGGCGTTCGAAACACAAAATTCCAATACGAATCGCTGCCACCCGCGAGAAGCAGGTACGGTTTTGCGGCGCGGACAAGCACATCGGGCTTGCCCAACTGCCAGCCGGTGGTAAACGCTGGTTGAGCAGGAAGATCGGCGGCATTCCCTTCGATTTCCCCTTGGTCCACCCACGATTGAATCGTCCGGATCTCCTCGTCAGACAAGCGCAGCTCGTCAGCGAATTTCAACTCGCCCGGCTCCGGCAGCCACGGGGGCATGATGCGTTTCCTCGTCACCAAAGCAATCTGCCGCCCGTGCGTCTTTACGTCCGCGTAAGTAAGCAGGGGGAAGGGCCCCGCTTCGCCGGGATGATGGCACTGCGCGCAATTCCGAAACACGATCGGGGCAATATCGCGGTTAAAGGTCACTTGCGCCTCGGCCGCGGCCGGCTTTCGCGCTGATTTTCGGGTGGCCGCGGCGTGACGCGCCCGAGCCCCACCCGACGCGAGAGCGAGAATAATGAAAAATCCAGAAAGGGTTTCTGAAGCGCGCCTCATTCGAGGTCCGAGATGTAGCATCCCACGCCCTGAGTCGCCTGCACATCCAGACGCTTGCCGCCAGACGCGGCGGAAATCGCGTCCTGCAACTCATGCGTCGTCACGACGCTGCGCGTGCGGCCAACATCCTGGTAAAGATTGTCGATTCTGCCGTGATAGACGAGACGCCGGTCGGTACCAAATACGGCAACTTCCGGCGTAATCTCGACCTGACTCTGTCTTACAAGCACATGTTGCGGATCGCGCAGCGCCGGAAGTTTGTAGCCGTACTCGCGCTGGTGTTTGCGGATCACTTCCGCGGACTCCGACCTGCTCGGATAAACCAGCCAGAACGCCGCTTTCGCCGCATGCTCTTCACTTAGTTTCTGGATCGTCGGCGCGTAGCGATTCGAAACCGGGCAATCCGTCCGCAGGAATACCAGCACGACGATTTTCCCGCCGCCAGATTTGAGTGGGTCCACGGGATTTCCCGCGAGATCGAAAGCGGTCTTTTCGGCACCGAGGGAAGTGCGCTCGAACGAAGCGAGCCCGGCCGCAACGATTACAACCAGAACAAGGCGAACGACGCGAGTGGTGTGCCGACGGCGGCCCATACGTGCCCGCACCCCTGGGGCCTAGGAATTTTACAGCGCCGGGAAACCGTTGTCGAAGAGATTAGCGAAGTCGGCCTGCGCGATCCGACAGGACAAGCGCATTATAAAAGGGCGCCGTTAACGAAGGTCGCCAGGGTCTACACCCTTTTTTCGTGCCTCATCGACCAGGGCATCGATCTTGTCTCGAAGCTGCTTGGTCTTGTCCTCGAGGCTGGTGATTTGCTGGTCCACCGGCACGCGGTTGTAGCCTTTATTGATCGGGTAGCCGCCGGAGGTGGTTGGCGCTTTCCCTTCGCGGAAGTCCTGGAGGTCCCGGAGTTGCTTCGTGGTGTCCTCCAACTGCGACTGCAGCTTCAGAACTTCCTTGCGCGTACTGGCGATGTACTGTCCATCCGCTTTTGAGTCCGGGCCACCTTTTCCCAGGTTTTTCGAATTCCCCACCACCGAAACAGGTCCGTTCAATCCATTGACGTCGTCATTGCTCCAGACTTTCTTGGTTTTCTTGGCATCGGCTGGCGCGAGAGCATTGGCCTTCGGCGGCGGGCCCGGAGAAGTTGTCGGGGCGGGGCTCGCGCTTTGGGAGCGGGAAGCGCCCGGACTCCCGGCGAAACACAGGGAACAGCTGAGTGTCCCGTAAAAAGCGAAGGCACTCCAATAGATGAACGACCGGGTCATAAAGCCTCCGATTCCTTCGCGGGCTGAGGCTGGTTCTAGTACCTCAAACTCAGTATACCGGACAACGTTTCAGGGGTTGGCGACCGTGCCGCCGGGCTTGCCTAATTCAGCACGAATCATTGCCAGGGCTTCTTTTGGAGGTCCAATGCGATGGTACTGACCATAAAAGGTTCGTTCGTGGATGGAAATAGAGCTAAAGAGTCTTCGGCCATCGAAGTCGTACTGAGAAAACGAAGGCATCCACAGTCCCGGAAGCGTCTCATAGCGCTCCTGCATGAAGTGGCTGCCTTTGTAGACCTTCGCAAGAAACAACCCGACGGTGATGTCCCCGGTGACTTCGCCTTCCACCCGCGCGATTTGCCCCGCTTCCCGGTCAATCCACACAAACCCGCGCACCTTCAGAAAAATGGAGGTAGCTCGCGAGGTGGACTTGTAGGCCGGATTCGGCTCCATCTCATATTTGTAAAGCATCCGGCCAGCCCGAGTTTCCGTGGAAACCAGGTTATAGAGGAAAGCGGTGCGCGTGGCGTCAATCAGATCGTCACGCTCCTTCTGCTTTTTGGCGATTTTCTCGTAGGCGTCGTGTTGCGCGTGCCCATCGTCGGCAGCCCAGGAGAGAGCGCGCTCCAGCTTCACGAGTTCCGTGTGATAAGCGTCAGGGTCGGTCGGCTTTCCGTCCGGGCCGATCGGAATATGATCGACCCCCGTGCCTGCCGGAACGACGCGCGAAACCTTGATTTCGCCGGTCTGCTTATCAACGGCGTTCTTTCGCATTTCGACGCGCTCCACCCGTTCGTAAAGGCTCATGGCCTGGTCGTTCTTCTTCTGATTGGCCAATACCAGGTCGAGCAGAGCCGCTTTTTCGGCTTCTGACTGGGGAGGCAGCACGGGCGCCGCGGCCTGCTGGGCCAGAGAGCTGGCCGCAAACGCCGGGAGAAGTCCGGCAACGAGAATGAGTGATTGCGCGCGCATAGTCATAAGCGGCAAGAGCGCCGCCAGCCCATATATTAATTTTGATTCTTTAGCCCGGGCAATTGTTGCATTCCAATCGAGCAATAGCGCTCGCCACAGACGCTTGGCGGGCGCCCCGGAACGTCTCCTAAGATTTCATGAAAGCACAGGGGCCTGTCTACCGTCTATATAACGGGAACGAATCGACCCTTATTCCCGTATGATCTAATGCATGGCATGTGGAGGTTTGTTTGGGCGTTCTACCGATTGAACGATTCGGCAGCATTGGGCGGGTGGTGCCGCGAACGGCCAGGAGCCGGTTCACTTTGGCGCGGTTTCGCAGTACGGCGGTCACCATGATCGAGACCTTCAAGCTTTCTCTGGATGCCCTCCGCGCCCATAAGTTGCGTAGTTTCTTGACATTACTGGGCGTTATCCTGGCGGTTACGACCCTTGTCGCGGTTATGAGTGTCGTCGCCGGTCTGAATTTCTACGTCGCCGACAAGATCGCCAACCTCGGCGCCAACGTTTACGTCTTAACCCGTTTCGGCATCATCACCAGCAACGACCAGTGGATCAAAGCCCAGAAGCGCCCCCTGGTCACCCTGGAAGAGTTCCGCAGCCTGAAAGAAGGCATGCGCACCACGAGCCAGATCGCCGCCATTCTGGGCACATCCTCGGACGTGCGCTCGGGAAACGAACTCCTCGAAGATGTGAACGTCGATGGGGTCACGTCGAACTATTTCGACGTGCGCAGTGTGAACGTGGCTTCCGGCAGGTTCCTGACCGAAGCGGATGAAACGCACCGCTCACCGGTGTGCTTCATCGGCGCGGACTTGGTCAGAAAATTTTTCTACAACGTGGACCCCATCGGCAAAACTATCCGCGCAGGCTCCCACACTTACGAAGTCATCGGCGTAGCCGCCGTCATCGGAAGCGCCTTCGGGCAATCGCAGGACCGCTTCATGTACATTCCCCTCGGCACATACTCCAAGGAATGGGGCAACCAGCGGGATTCCCTCACGCTTTTCATGCAAGCAGGCAACGCCGAGATGATGGCATCCTCCGAGGATGAAGCGCGCATGCTCTTGCGCGCCTGGCGCCATCAATCCTGGGACTCCGACGACAGTTTCGGAATCATCGGCTCGGATTCCATCATGGGTCTCTGGAAGCAGTTGACGGGAAACATCTTCATGGTCGCGGTCGGTTTAACGGCCGTCTTCCTGGTGGTCGGCGGCATTGTGATCATGAATATCATGCTCGCAAGCGTGACGGAACGCACCCGAGAGATTGGCCTGCGGCGCTCTCTTGGCGCGAGAAAGAAACACATCCTCCTGCAATTTGTGACGGAGTCGGCGGTTCTGGCAGCCACCGGCGGACTGATAGGAATCGGCTTGGCCTATGTCGTGGTTGCCGCCGCCCGCGCCGCGACATCGATTCCCATGCGCACGCCCATGAGCGCCGTGATTCTTTCGCTGACCGTTTCAACGGGAGTCGGCCTCTTCTTTGGAATTTACCCTGCCATGCGCGCCGCAAAACTCGATCCGATCGAAGCGTTGCGGGCAGACGGCTAAGGAGTGTTGACGCCGGCGGAGCGGGCCGGGTCACAGAAAACAAAAATGGCACAGCAACACGGCGAAAATCTAAAACAAGCGATGGACACGCTCCGCGCACACAAATTGCGGAGTTGTTTGACGGTGTTCGGCGTGGTGCTCGGCGTCAGCGTGATCATGCTCGTTGCCGCTCTGATCACCGGCTTCGACGCGCAAGTCCAAGAGAACATCAAGCAGTTCGGCGCGGACACCGGCTTTGTCTCGCGCTTCGAACAAGGCCCGCACAACGGCCGTCGCCCCAAGGACGAGCGGGAACGCAAGCCTCTAACGCTTGAAGATGCCGTGGCCATCCAGGAACGCTGCCCGGCTGTGAAGGACGTTACGGTCTTCCTGACCTGGTGGGAGCAGGACCACAAGGTGCGCACCAAGTCCGGCGAAGTGACCTCCATCGATTACCGCGGCGTGCAACCGAATTTCGGCCAGGTTTATGCCAACGCTTCGACGCTCGAAGGCCGCTTCATCAGCGAAGGCGATGACCTGCATCGTGAAAAAGTCGTGATGCTCGGAGAAAACGCCGCGCCGGTTCTCTTTCCCGAGGGTTCGCCGGTCGGAAAAGATGTAATGATCGATGGCTCCCCGTTTCGCGTGATTGGCGTCGTGGAAAAGCCGAAAGGCATGTTCGGCGCCGACGATGAAGACAAGCGCGTGCTGATTCCCTACAACACCTTTCACAAGATTTATCCCAGCGCTTACGAAAACCAAATTCGTTTTCAAGCCTACGCGAACCAGTTGGATCAGGCCGTGGATCAAGCGACGGAAGTGCTACGTCGGCGCCGCAACGTTCCCTACGACGGCAAAAACAATTTTTCGATCAACACCTCGCAGCAGGAGATCGAGCAGTTCCATAGCATCCTAGGCATGGTCGCTCTCGCCACCGTCGTGCTCAGCGGCATAGGCCTGCTGATCGGCGGCGTGGGCGTGATGAACATCATGCTCGTTAGCGTGACGGAGCGGACGCGAGAGATCGGCATCCGCAAAGCCATCGGCGCCAAGAGCGGGGACATCACCTGGCAATTCCTGCTCGAGGCCATGACGCTTACAGGGGCCGGCGGCGTAATTGCGCTGGTGCTGGTGAACGGCCTGGTGATTCTGGTGCGCCTGGGATTGAAGTGGCCTGGCAGCGTGCCGATCTGGGCCGCTGCGACGGGCCTCATCGTCAGCGTGAGTATCGGCTTGATCTTTGGCGTGTGGCCGGCCATGAAGGCGGCCAAACTGGATCCGGTCGAAGCGCTGCGTTACGAATAAATCATGGTTCTTCGAACCACAACGAACCATGAAAATAAGGTCGAGATGGAGGTATGTTGGAGCAGCCGTCGAGTGGAC
>Ga0209006_10007239_pt1 | contig 10032 bp, 10 predicted proteins | sample JacPin_JW_Ref_O2_FD_188567 | JGI IMG/M metagenome (GOLD analysis project Ga0209006, IMG submission 188567) | Forest soil microbial communities from Algoma, Ontario, Canada - Jack Pine, Ontario site 1_JW_Ref_O2 (SPAdes) (version 2) | ecosystem: Environmental > Terrestrial > Soil > Boreal...
CGCGTGCGCCGCCCTCGCCGGCCGGCCTACCAGGATTCCATTGTGGCTCGCGCGCGTGTGCTTCGTGCTGATCGGCATGCTGCTCGGTGCCGTGGTGACGCCGCAAACCCTGACTCGTACGGTGCAAGACTTTCTCAGCGAGGCTGCGGGAGCGTTGGTGCTGGAAAACGGCGCGGTCGCGTTTGATCTGGCGCAATCCAAATATTCGATTTCGGGTGAGTACAACAAGTGCCTGCTGCATTTGTGGTCGACCGAGCGCAACGCGGTGCGGCGAGTGCTGGAGGCGGAGGTGAAGAACGGCACGCTGCGCCTGGCGGTGCAAAAGTTGGGGCAGGCGCGTCCGTCGAAGCTGGAGATTTGCCGCGAGCGGGACCGGCGGTCGCCTACGGCAAAGCGGGCGGCGCGGGCCAGTTATGAGCGGAAATTCCGGCGGGCGCTGGAGCGGCGTTTTCCGGGATTTACGATTGCGCGGCTGACGTCCGGCGTGGACCTAGAGAAATCTTTTGGTCCGATTTACGCGCGCGGCCTATTGCGGAGGGGGCAATCAGCGTTCGCGGTTCTAGGGGTGAACGAAAAAGAAACGCAGGCGTCGGTGGATGCGGCGTTGACGTTCGCGATCCTGTGGCTGGATGTTTGCCGTCAGGGGCAAGCGGGTAAGTCGCTGGTCGAAGGCTTGCATTTATTTGTGCCGCGCGGGACTTCGACGCTGGTGCGCGAGCGCATGGCGAATCTCAATCGTGCCGCCGCGAAGTGGAGTTTGTTTGAGTTCGCCGAACGCGACGATGCGGTGGTCGAGATCGATTGCACCGATCGCGGGAACGTGGCCACGCGGCTGGTGCAGGCCACAAATGTGCCGGCGGCGCGGGAAAGATTTGCGGAGTCGATTGCAAAGATCGCAGAAATGCTGCCCGGGTGCGAGATTGCCGTGCTTTCGTCGGCGGAAATTGCTTTTCGCTGGCGAGGGCTGGAATTGGCGCGGGCGCGGCTGGGAGCGGAAGCGATGACGTTCCGCAGCAGACAGGAAATTGTGTTCGGCATAGGCGCGGCGGAGAGAATTCTTGATGCGGGCAACCTGGCGTTTGTTCTGGAGTTGGTGGCAGCGGTGCGGGACGCGCGACATCCATATGGAGACCGGCAGAGCGCGCTGTTTCGGTTGCGTCCGGAACGGTGGCTTGAGTCGCTGGTAGTGGGTGACGTCAGCGTGATCGACGAGCGACTAGAGGCGCACGCAATGTATTCGCAGGTTCCGGCGTTTTCGGCCGCGGATCGCGCCATGATCGACGTTCTGACTGTGACGCGCGCTGGCCGGCTGGCCGTGGTGGAGCTAAAGGCGGACGAGGATATCCATTTGCCGCTGCAGGGGCTTGATTACTGGTCGCGGGTGGAGTGGCACAATGCGCGCAAAGAGTTCCCGCGCTTCGGATATTTCGGAGGTCGCGAATTGTCGAAAGAAGCGCCGCTGCTTTTTCTGGTGGCTCCGGCGTTTCATGTGCATCCGGCGACCGACACATTGTTGCGCTATATCGCGCCGGAGATTGAGTGGGAGTTCGTCGGGATTGACGAGCGCTGGCGGGAGGGAGTAAAAGTCGTGTTCCGGAAACGCCCGGAGCGAGGGCCGAGAAGTGGAGGAGAATTACCGATTCGCGCCGCAAGCTGAGGGTTGCGAAAAGCCTCGTCCGGGACTACTGCTTAGGGGCACTTTTAATTTGTACAGAAGCCAGTTTCGCCGCTGGTTCGCGATCACGGCCCCGACGTCGCTGCTGGCCGCGGTCGTTCTCTGGATCGCGAACCAACAGATCGCGACGATGCTCAGGGGCATCCCAATGTATGAGCTTTCGTCTCACTGGGGTGTACTCGCTGGGGCGATGGTAGCGCGCTATGGCAGTTATTTCGTGGCGTGGTTTCTAGGCTGTTTTGCTCTGGGGGGGATCGCGACAGTAGTTAGCGATCTGGATCAGGATGACAGCGAAGAAGGTGCTTGGATACACGACAGCCATCAACGAACGCGCGAGCATTTCGGCTCGCTTGTGCTGGCGGCGTTCGTTACGTTCTGCGCGTTCCTGGCCGGTATGGCTGCGGCCGAAATCGTTGTGAGCGCTGCGTTCCGGGCCGTGCGGTGGTCACGCTTTGCACGATTTAGTTTTGGCGCGGGACTGGTGGCTTACGTCGTGGTCACCAGCATCGTTAGTTGGTTTGGGATGGCGATTCCACTAATCCTCAGGGACAACGCCGGTATCTGGACCGCGTTGAAGAAAAGCGTGAAACTCAGTAACGGCTACGAAGGAGCACTGTCTTTCTTGGTGGTGCAGTCAACGGCAGGCTCTTTCGTCGCGTGGTATGCGACACACCATGGGTTGAGATTGCTGGTGCCCAACACGCTTCAACATACCTCCTGGTACGGTTGGGTTGTTTTTACCGTCGGGATTTTGGCGAGCGCCGCGGTCGAACCGCCAATCTTCATCGGATTTTCACTTCTTGCGGATCCCGCTCGCTTCGGCGTGCCAGCGTCACTCCCAGGAACCCAAAGCTCTGCGGACGTCTACTAGCTGGGCCAAATGGTAGGCATTGTGATCGGCAGCCAGGAGTGCTTCGCGTAGAATTGTTTGCCCATCGCCCCAGGGGATACGGGCGAATAGGTCTGTCTTGGGATTTCTTACCAAAGCCTGAATTGCCTTCAGGTCGCGGCGAAACTGGCGGATGCTTTTATCCCAGGCGGCGGGGTTCGGAAGAGCTTCAGCTTTCGACCAGTAATCGTCAGGCCAGTTGGGGGAGATGTATTTGGCGTTGCGGCTGAATTCCAAGATGTCCCGCTGCGCGATGCGCAGGTGTTCCAGCAGCATCCAGGGCGAGTGCGGCAGGTTGGCCGGCTTTTTTCCGCGGAGTTCGGCAGGGAAATTCTTTACGACATCCTCGAACTTGGCGTGCGCGCCTCCGCCGCCGAGAAGGTCAAGCAGATGCTGGCGCAGGGAACGGTCGTCTTTCGTGGCGGCGTCTATGTTTTTCCTTTTCGTCTTTTTCTTCGTGGTCACCGGAATCTCCTCTTAGGGATTGTCGCGATTGCGCCTTTGGGGCCGACGATAACAACTCCGCCCTCGGGATAGGCACTCGCAGCGTTGAATTTCATCGGGACATCTTTCGTTGGACTGATTCGAATTGGTTTTGCGGGTGGGCGGAAATCGAAAATGAAGTCCTGGCCGACCAGGAAAAGTCGTTGAGCCGGGGCTGGCTTCGCGGCTTGATTGGCTTTGCGATCGTACGCCACGGCCGAAAAGTAAACCAATGGATGCGCTGGGGAAAGAGTCCACGTCTTGCCACCGTCTTCGGTAAAAGCGAGGTTCGGTCCGTCGTCGTCGGGACGCTTGTAGTCGCCTCCGACGATGACTCCGTGCATTCGATCGCGGAAGGCGATAGAGAAAATTCCGGCGGAGTCGGGACCGCGGATGATCGGAGTGTCGGACACCTGCCAAGTTTCGCCTCGATCGGAAGAGTGGAAGACGCGGGCGGCCTTACCTCCGGTGGCGAACCAGATGTCGGGGGCTGAAGCGCCGCTCTTCCACGCTTGTGCCGGCGGTGGCGTTGTGGTGCCGGCATCGCGGGCGGCGGCGGACAGCAGGTTCCTCGTCGCTTCGCTCCTCGGAATGACAAGGGTTGAAGTGGCGTTAGCGATATGAGCTCGGGCGCTTTGCAGGATTGCAATGCAGGTGTTGCTGGCGGCGAATGCTCCTTCGCCTTCCAGAGCCGGCGGAAGTTGAGCTGGCGGGATTGCGTACCACGCCTTGCCGTCGTCGGTGCGGAGGAGTTCGAATTTCAGGTTTCCGGAGTCGTCGGGAATCGGGTCGCCCAGAACAATCCCGTGCATGCGATCCCAAAAGACCATCGAGTCGAAAAATCCCTTGGGATTGGTGTTGGTGAATTGCCGTTGCCAGTGCTTGCCCGCGTCAGTGGTGTGGTAAATGCGAGATTGGTCGCCGGGTCCGGCAGACATCAGGAAGGCTTCGTCGGCATCGAAGGCGACTACGGCACGGAAGTCGAGCGTAGTGGCGTCGGGGACCTGGGCGGGAGTCCAGGTCGCGCCTGCGTCAATCGTGCGGAGATAGGTGCCATGCGTGCCGGCGGCCCATGCTACTTGTCGTGACACGGCGCTGACGCCGCGGAGGCTTTCGGCGGTGTGAGAGAGTTGGACTTGGAGAGACTGTGCGGCGGCCGCACCGACGAGAGAAAGCACAAAAAAGTTTGCAGCTAACAAGACTCTCAGCGGCGGTCTCGATATCAGTTGGTTGATATCTGAATGAAACAACTGTGCCTCGTCTCCGGCTGTAGGGGTACTGGCAGCAGAGTGCATAGGTTGGCTTCGCTCAGGACGACAAGAGCTCGTTTGCGCGCGCGTAGGGTGCACCGCGGTTACTTCGCGTTGAAGTCCGCGAAGGAGGCCGTTTTGCCGATATAGACGCGCAATGTACAGCGGGCACCGACGTGAGCGAAGGCCACTTCCAGTTCTGCGGAGGCTTGATCGACCTGCGCCGTTTCCATGGGGGTGCGGGCGATGTCCTGCTTCTCATCGTAGGCGGCGCCGGGGGCGACGTTCTTGTTGACGACCAGGGTCCAGTGATTACGTTCGGGAATCGGATAGACCGAGTACGCGCCGACCGGAATCGTGGAACTGCCGAGCGTGAGTTGTGCTTCCGTGAACAGAGTCATGGGCGCGCCGCCGGGAGTCCAGGGCTTGCCGTTAGGGATCTTTTCGTTCTTGCTTGCAACCGGATTGTAACGAACGTAGACCTGGCGTCCGTCTTCGAGATTGCAGGTGGTCGTCGCGGTCGGAGCGCCGCCGGTTTGCGCGGCTAACCACTGCGCGGACAGGCAGGGAGTCAACAATAACGATATGAGTACAGCCCTCCAGACGATAGGGGCGGACATGGTGGGAAAGCCTCCAGCGCAGCAGTGTAGCGCCGGAAGGGCTTGAAGGGAAAGGAATTTACACGATTGGTCCAATTGGCGGCTGCAGAAGTGTCGTTCGTCATGGACCTTCGGTGACGTTTAAAGGGTCTTCGGCGGTTGCTACCGTCACTCAGGTACCGCGCCGAATGCCGAGCGTTAACCGGCACGGCGACGGAACCATCGAGGGGAGCCAATGGGGAAAGCGAAGCTTCGGATTCTTTACGGCGAAGGCGACAGCGAGACGTTGAAATCTCAGGCCACTGCGTTCGAAAAGGCCGGACACACGGTGCAGCAGGCCGAAGGGCGCAAAAACGTGCTGGAGGCGCTGAAGAAGGGTCCGTTTGACCTGGTCGTGCTGGGAGCTACTTTGACGCGGAATGATCGTCATCATCTGCCCTACATGGTGAAGAAGGCGAGCACTGAGACCAGCGTGCTGGTGATGCATGCGGATGGAAGCCGACACCCTGCGGTGGACTTGTGCACAGACACCGGATCCAGTCTGGAGACGGTCCTGAATCGAATCGAGGGGCTCAAGACCGGCGGGGCGATGGCGGCAGCCGCGGGAAGGTAGCTCGGACAGTTTCTAGTTTCCGGTTTCTTGTTTCTGGCTCTTCGTTTTCCAGGGGCGGCTTCTATAGCCGCCCTTTCTTTGTCTTCGGGCGGTGGCGAGTGCTCTCGTGCGAACCTCGTGGAGTATGAATCAAGAGTTGCAACATGTGGGAGTGGTGGCCGCAATTCCAAAGGATTTAGCAGCGAAATGCAGGATCGGCCCAGGAGAGTGGGTTCCTGCTTCGTCCAACTCCCGCCTCGGTGGGGCGAACCAGCTTAGTAATTGTGGAACAAGGATCGTTCTATGAGCGGTATTTCTCTCGGCTACAAAGCACTATGTCACCCAGAAGCGGGAGCAGTGGGACGGAGCGCGCGGCTGCTGCAGTTTCGGGCACGGCGGCCGGTGAATCGCGGCCGTTTCAGGGACAGGTTAGTTGCGCAGTACCGGTAACGCGGCCACATCCTCCGCCACAGGCCGTGATCGCGAGGCAGGTAGCGCCACCCGGATTCACATCGAAAGCCCAAACTTTGAAGGTACCGACGGCGTCGGCCGCACACTGAGCTACTCCATTGGCGCCAACGGAAACTTCGCTCGTGCTGTTGCCATTCTGGTCGCACGCACCCCAGGTAGCCGATAGCGGCTCCACGGGCGAGGGCGGGGCGGCATAGAATCCAGTAGCCATGAACGGGACCTGGCCGCCGGGATAGTTCCCGGCGTCCGCAGTCGCGGGACTGATGGTAACGGATCGCAGCATGCGATTCGCGGACGAACCGCAAGCCAGAGTGATTGCGGCAGCAAGTATGAGCAGACAAAGGGAAAGTGGGAGTCCGTAGCGGTTCATGGCGACCTCCTGACCACTAAGAATCCACCGAAACTCGACTGGTTGCCAGCCTAATCATTTCATATTAAGGCCTTTCCGGTTCACGGAATGGTTCGGGCCGCAGGCTTGCTGGCGTGTTTGTAGTCTTTGGGATAGACGACCAGGCAGCGCCGCATGCCTTCGCCTTCGCTTTCGGTGTGCAGGTCGGCTTCGTCGCGCAGAGCTAAATGGACGATGCGGCGTTCGCGCGACGACATCGGGCTGAACTGGTAGGGCGTCCCGGTCTTGCGCACTTTGTCGGCGGCGACGGTGGCGGCGGTGCGCAACTCCTGGATCCGCAGCGAACGCTGATTCTGACAGTCGAAGGAAATCTTCTCGTGTTCGCCAGAAGGCAGGCGCAGCATTTCGAGGGCGAGAAGTTCGAGAGCGCGCAACAGTTCTCCGCCGCGGTCGAGCAGCAGGGTGGAGTCGGGCCCGGCGAAATCGACGAGGATTTCCGGCTTCTCCCAGTCGCGATTCTCCGGAAGCGGCGGGTCGACGACGATGCGGTACTTGAGGCGAAGTCCGCCGTGGGTGACGACGGCCTGCAGAAATCCGTTGATCTTGTTGGCGGCAGCGAGTTTATCGGGAATGGGCATGGAATTCGCTCTTGGCTTTTGGCTCTTGGCCTTTAGCTGAAGTCTCTATACGTCACGCCCAGACTCGAACATCTCTGGGCATTTTGGGTCACTAAAATCTTGGGTCCGACAAAGCTACAAGCCAAAAGCCAATGGCCTAGAGCCTCATTTGTCTTTCTTCCGGGCGCGTTTCTCCATCATTTCGCGCATTTCGCGGCCGAGCTTGGTGCGGTTCATGACCGCCTGCTGCGCGATCGAGATCAAGTTGCTCTCCGCGTAGTACAGATTCAAGCCGGCGGCCAGGCGGAAGAAAAGAAATCCCATCATCAGCGGCATCATGACCGTCATCATTTTTTGCTGTGACGGGTCCATGCCGGCCTGCGGCGTCATCTTTTGCGCGACAAGCATACTAATCACCATCAGGACAGGAAGAATGAACGGGAAAGGCTCCGAGCCTGACAAGTCGTGGATCCAGAGCCAGTGGGCATGGCGCAAGTCGATGGCGGCGCTGAGCATCCGGTAATACGCGAACAGAAACGGCATCTGGATCAGCAAGGGCAAACAACCGCCCGCAGGATTGACGCCTTCTGTCTTGTAGATGGCGCTGATCTCCTCGTTCATGGCGGCTTTGCGGGGATCGCGCAAGCTGTACTTTTTGTACTTCTCCTGAATTGATTTAATCTGGGGCGCGACTCGCTGCATCTTCAGCATTGACTTCATCTGGGTCACGCGCAGCGGAAGCAGACAGAGACTGATGATCAGGGTCTGGACGACGATCGCCCATCCCCAATTGGGGACGATGTGATGGTAGGTCCAGCGCAGCCAGATGAAGAGTGGCTTCGCGATGATTCCCAGTGTTCCGAAATCGATGATGCCGTTCAGGTCGTTTTCACCGCCCGCGACGGTGATTTTCTGGAGAACCTCAATTTCCTTCGGGCCAACGAAGAGGCGCTCGACCGTCGGACCCTTCAGATTTCCCACGGCCACACCGAGAATGTCGACAGGCGTGACTTCTTTCGCGTCCGGTTTCTGCGGATCGCGCGGAATCGACATTGAACTGCGAAGGGTGACCATCGACGCCGCAGCGGGATCGTCGGGAATAAAGACGGCAGCAAAATACTGGTCGATAGGGCCGGCCCAGTGAAATGGACCCGGGACCGTGGCGCCTCCGTGAATCGCAACGCACTTCGAAAGAAACGAAAACAGTCCGCAACTCATGGGCAGCCGCTCGATATTCTTGTTGTACTGATAGTCGATGAGACCGGCAGCATAGAACGCGGCAGTGGATTGATCGCCGAATCCGGCGGGCCAGGCGGGCAGGGCGGATACGGAACTGCCTTTGTAGGTCACCGAGGTTTCGACGTCCACGATGTAGGATTCGTCGAAACGGAAAGTCTTACGGACGGCCAGATCCTGGTCAGAATATTCAAAGGTGACGGTCGCGGGCGAAGTTTGCAGTCCTTCGTGCGATGACACGTAGAGGGCGGAACTCAGTTTCTCGCGCAGAGACTCGTCGTAAGTCCACAGCGAAAGTGGATAGCCGAACTTCTGCGACGCGGCGTTGACAAGATCGAGTGGGCCATTCTGCGCGTCGTTGTCGAATTTTTTCAGAATCCAGGATTTAACCTGAGCGCCGCGGTTGGTGAAGGTGATCCGATAGAGATCGTTCTCGATGACTGTATCGGTTTCATTCGCGGCTTGCTTAGTGACGCCCGAAGCGGGAGCGGCGACTGATGTGAGATTTGTTGGCGCGGCGTTCGCGGGATCTTGCTGGCTGGACGCCGGCTGGCTCTGCTGGGTTGGAGCCGGCGGCTGTGGAAGATACTTCTTCAGCAGCGGCTGAAAGGCCAGCATGGCGACGAAGGTCACCAGGAAGACGAGAAGCAGGCGGCGCTCGCCGCCGGGTTCCTGTTGAGGATTGCTATATTCGGCCAAAGTTAACAGTGTCCTCAGATCGCGCGGGAGTGCGGCGCGGCGGTCGTTGGTCGTTCGTCGTTAATGGTTCGCGATACTTCATCACGGGATCGTGACCGCCGCGGGAGAAAGGATGGCAGCGCAGGAGCCGGACAAAGGCCATCATCCCGCCGCGCAGTGCTCCATATCGCTCTACCGCTTCCATCGCGTATTCGGAACACGAGGGAACGTAGCGACACGATGGCGGAAACATTGGCGAGATCGCCCACTTGTAGGCTCGCAGCAATTGCAAGGTCACGAGTTTGGGAAGCTGGCGCAAGTTTTGTTGCATCATTCGGAGCTTCTGGAATCAGTGCCGTCCCTTATGGGACTCGGTCCCTCTTTGCTCGGCCCACCCCGGACTTAGGTCCGGGGCTAATGTCTGTCGTCCCTTCGGACTTTGCGCCTTCGGGACTTCGCGCCTTCGTCCGCTCGGGACTGGCGTCCTGCTGACTCGCGTTTGCCAGTTTCTGTTCAATAACTACGAAAGCGCGGCGAACTTCGTTCAGCACCGTCTCGAAGTCGGCGGTCAGCACCGACTTCTTCGGGTTGATGACCACGTCGACGCTCGCTTCCACGGGCGGACGGGAAAGCCGCACCGCCTCGCGCATGCGGCGCTTGATCCGGTTGCGCTGCACCGCGCCACCAAGAACGCGGCCCACCGTGAATCCGACACGCAGGCCGGAGGCTTTCGTGGCGGCGGATTGCGCTTCCGGCCGCGCCAGATAGAACGCGGTCAGGGACGCCGAAAAATGCCGCCGGCCCGATTTGTATACACGCTCAAAATCAGCGTGACGCAGCAGACGCAACGTGCGCGGGAAGCGGGCCCGTTTGCCGCGCGCTTCGAGACCCTGGTTCGACTCTCCGTTGGGAGCGATGGAACTCACGGCTGTTGCGTGCTTGAGAGAGTTGCTGAGGCGCCGGCACGCGGACAAGAGTGTCCGCGCCACAGTAATTCGCGCCACACTACACTCATCACAGCAAGCTACTCACGGAAACCTGGTTTAACCGAGACCCGCTTGCGCCCCTTGGCGCGGCGGCGTGAAAGAACTTTCTGGCCGCCCTGGGTCTTCATGCGCGTGCGAAATCCGTGCTTCTTGACTCGCTTGCGCCGATTGGGCTGGAATGTACGCTTGGGCATGAAAAGTTTAGCT
>Ga0209006_10007240_pt1 | contig 10032 bp, 8 predicted proteins | sample JacPin_JW_Ref_O2_FD_188567 | JGI IMG/M metagenome (GOLD analysis project Ga0209006, IMG submission 188567) | Forest soil microbial communities from Algoma, Ontario, Canada - Jack Pine, Ontario site 1_JW_Ref_O2 (SPAdes) (version 2) | ecosystem: Environmental > Terrestrial > Soil > Boreal...
CCTGGCAAGTGCAGAAGATGCGCCTCGTCGAGCGCATCGCCGAGCTGATGAACGACAAGAAACTGCCGCTTGTCGCCGACATGCGCGACGAATCCGCCGAGGATGTCCGCCTGGTGTTCGAGCCGCGTTCGCGCAGCGTCGATCCGGGCCTGATGATGGAGAGCCTGTTCAAGCTCACCGAGCTGGAAAGCCGCATACCGCTGAACATGAACGTGCTGGTGCGCGGCCGCATCCCTCGGGTCGTGGGCCTCGCCGAAGTGCTGACCGAATGGCTTACGCATCGGCGCGAGGTGTTGCTGCGGCGCTCGCGCTACCGGCTCAGTCAGATCGAGCACCGGGTCGAAGTTCTGGGCGGCTATCTCGTCGCCTATCTCAATCTCGACAAAGTCATCAAAATCATACGCAGCGAAGACGAGCCAAAACCGGTCTTGATAAAGACCTTCAAGCTCTCGGACGTCCAGGCCGACGCCATCCTCAATATGCGGCTGCGCAATTTGCGCCGCCTCGAAGAGATGGAGATCCGCCAGGAGGACAAGGAGCTGCGCGCGGAGAAGAAATCGATCGAGGATTTGTTGCGCTCGGAGAAAGCGCAGTGGAGGACCATCGCCGGCCAAATCCGTGACGTGCGCGAGAAATTCAGCCTTAAAACGTCGCTTGGCAAACGCCGCACCGGATTTGCCGACGCGCCGGCGCATGACGAGGCTGCGATCGAGGAAGCGCTGGTTGAGCGCGAGCCGGTCACGATCGTCGTGTCGGAGAAGGGATGGATTCGGGCGTTGCGCGGCCAGGTCGCGGACCTGTCCAGCTTGGCGTTCAAGGCCGACGATGGCCTCAAGCTCGCATTCTTCGCCGAGACGACGTCAAAGCTTCTGATCTTTGCCACCAACGGGCGCTGCTACACGATCGAAGCGGCAAAGCTGCCGGGTGGGCGCGGGCACGGTGAACCGATCCGGTTGTTCATCGAATTCGAGCAGGAGGCCGATGTGATTGCCGTGTTCCGCCACGAAGGCGGCCGCAAGCTCATCGTCGCCAGCAAACAGGGCAGGGGATTCATCGTGCCCGAGGACGAGTGCGTCGCCAATACGCGCAAGGGCAAGCAGGTGCTCAACGTCACGCCGCCCGATGAAGCGCGCGCCATCGCGCCGGCCGAGGGCGAATTGGTGGCGGCGATCGGCGAAAACCGCAAGTTGATCGTTTTCCCGATCGATCAGGTGCCGGAGATGACGCGCGGCCGCGGCGTGCGGCTGCAGCGTCATAAGGACGGCGGGCTCTCCGACATCAAGACCTTCGAAGCGGAGAAGGGCCTGACCTGGACCGATTCCGCGGGTCGGGTTTTCACGCTTTCGCTCAAAGAGCTGGCCGACTGGCGCGGCAACCGCGCCGACGCCGGGCGTCTTGCACCCAAGAGTTTTCCGAAGACCAATAAATTTAGCGGGGGAACCAATGGGCGAGCAGTGACTGGCGAGTAACCAAACGGCAAAGAACCGGCTCTTTTGCGTCACCCGAGCAGTCATGCCCCACCAAGCCGGGCGGAGAGTTTTACAGCCTCATTGTGGCGCCCGGTTCTCCTCCCGGTCGAGGCATGTGGAATAACGAGTACATCTGACTTATCTTGAGCTTTGTTCGGGTGACCTGGAACAAGGCCCTGTATCAATGGAAGAGCCAAATCTGGAGCGGCGACTGGCTGCGGTTCTAGCCGCGGACGTTGTCGGCTACAGCCGCCTCATGGAGGTCGATGAGGCAGGAACGCTGGCGCGGCTCAAGACCGTGCGGCTGGAGCTGATCGACCCGGCCATCGCCCGATGTAAAGGCCGCATTATCAAGACCACCGGCGACGGCATGCTGGTGGAATTTCAAAGCGTCACCGAGGCGCTGCGCTGCGCCGTGGATTTTCAAGAGCGGATGGCGCGGCGTAATCGCGACATGCCCGCGTCGCGCACGCTCCTTTACCGTATCGGCATCAATCTGGGCGATGTGATCGTCGAAGGCGACGATATTTTCGGCGACGGCGTCAACGTGGCGGCGCGCCTGGAGGCTATGGCGGAGCCGGGTGGCATCTGCGTCTCGGCAGCGGTCCGCGACCAAGTCGGTGATCGGCTCAATGTCGGGTACGAAGATCTCGGCGACCGGCAAGTCAAGAACATCACCCGGCCGATTCATGTTTTCAAAGTTGTTGTGGACGGTCAAACGCCGGATGCCGGCGGTGCCGCATCCCGCGGGAAGCCCGCGCCTCAGTTGGACGCGCGCAAACCGTCGATCGCGGTGCTTCCGTTCATCAACATGAGCGGCGATGCTGAGCAGGAGTTTTTTTCCGACGGGTTGACCGAGGACATCATTACCGAATTGTCGCGGTTCCGCGAGCTTCTCGTGATCTCCCGCAACGCGGTTTTCGTGCACAAAGGCAAGCCGGTGAAGGCGCAGCAAATCGCGCGTGAATTTGGCGTGGACTACGTCGTCGAAGGCAGCGTGCGCAAGGCGGCCGATCGCGTGCGGGTCACGGTCCAGCTCATCGACGGCGAAACCGAGACCCATATCTGGGCTGAACGTTACGATCGAAAACTCGAAGACATTTTTGCCATCCAGGACGAGGTCACCTCGGCCATCGTGGCAACGTTATTTGGCCGCGTCGAGGCTGCAAGGCACGACCGCGTGCAGCGGCGGCCGACCGAGAATATGGCGGCGTACGAGTATTTGCTCACGGGTAAGGTCCTCCACCATTGGTCCAACCCGGAGGCGAATGCGGAAGCACTTCGCATGCTGAACCGGGCGGTCGAACTGGATCCAAAATACGCCCACGCGCATGCCTGGAAGGCTTGCGTGACCGGTCAGGCCTGGCTGCACGGTTGGTGCGAAAACGCGGATGCCAGCCTGCAATCGATTGCGGACGAATTGCAAGTCGCGCTCTCGCTCGACGACAACGATGCCGATGTGCATCGCATACTCGCGGCGCTGAAGTTGAACTTCAACGAGCTCGACAAGGCCGTCTATCACCAGGATCGCGCGCTGAGCCTCAATCCGAACAGCGACCTTATCGTCGTGCAGCAAGGCGAATTTCTAACTTGGCTCGGCCGGCCGGAAGAGGGGATCGAATGGGTTCGGCGGGCGATGCGGCTTAACCCCTATCATCCGGAGCGGTTCTGGAGTCACCTTGGCCGCGCGCAATACACGGCTCGCCTTCATGCCGATGCGATCGCGTCCTTCAGCAAGCTCACAGCGCCGGACCATGCGCAACACGCCTTTCTCGCTGCGTCGGCGGCGCAATTGGGCAATCGCGTCGCCGCTTCCGCGCATGCCGAAGAAGTGCTCCGGCGGCAACCGGCCTTCACGATCCAAAATCTCCTGAAAACGCTGCACTATCGGCAAGCGTCGGACACCGAACACGTGCGCGACGGGTTGTTGAAAGCGGGTTTGCCGGCGTAGGCGTAACGTGACGGCGCTGTTTCGCTATTCCGTCCGCGCCCAACCATCCGGCGTGAGCCGCTCCTGCGGCAGGAAGCGGCTCTTGTAATCCATCTTGCGCGAGCCGCGCACCCAATAGCCGAGATAGACGTAGGCGAGCCCCATGCTCTGCGCGCGGGCGATATGGTCGAGTACCATGAAGGTGCCGAGCGAACGCGCGCCTTCGTCGGGCTCGAAGAACGAATAGACCATCGACAAACCGTCGGCGAGCACGTCGGTCAAGGCCACGGCGATGAGGTCGCCGGCCTGCCGTCCGACCCCCACCCTTCCGTCCCCCGCACGCGGGGGAGGGAAGGGCGGCGGCGGCTCGCGCCGCCGATATTCGATAATGCGCGTCTCGATGTGGCTGTCCTCGACCATCATGGCATAGTCGAGCACCGTCATATCGGCCATGCCGCCGTCGCGGTGCCGCGAATCAAGATAGGCGCGGAAGATCGAATACTGCTCGGAGGTCGGCACCGCGACCTTCATCTCACTGAGAATGTCGGCGTTGCGGTTGGTGATGCGGCGCATGCTGCGGGTGGGGCCGAATTCCTTGGCGACGACGCGGACCGACACGCAACAGCGGCAGCCCTCGCAGGCTGGCCGGTAGGCGATCGATTGGCTGCGGCGGAATCCGCCTTGGGTGAGGATGTTGTTGAGCTCGCCGGCGCGCTCACCGACTAGATGGGTAAAGACTTTCCGCTCCTCCTTGCCGGCGAGGTACGGGCAAGGCGAGGGGGCCGTTAGATAAAATTGCGGCGTATCGCGGGAGTGCTGGGTCAATGCTGGGTCACTTTGGCGTACCGGCCGATCGGCCTCCTGCAGCCGAGTCTGCCCCGGCCAAGCGCTAGATTGCCCGAGAATGTCGGCACGTCAAAGACCCAATTCCAGCCCCTTCGCAGGCCGCCTTTTGCGGGCGTTTCCCTGGCGCGGCCGAATTGAGGCGGGCCGAATCGGCCGCCTACGAGGCGGCGTCGTCGGCCGCCGCATGGCGGCTAATGGCTGCCGTCGACGGCGTTTTGACGTTCCACGCCAGCCCGAGGAATTGCAGCAAGCGAACGAACCAGAAGCCCGGATCGAGTTCGTGCCATCGCAACCCGAATGCCGCCGACGATGGAAATGCATGATGATTATTGTGGAACGCCTCTCCCCAGGTCGGTAGCCCCAGCCAGGAATTGTTGCGGCTGTTGTCGCCGCGGACGGCAAAGTCACGTGAACCGATCATGTGGCAAATGGAATTGATCGCCGACATCGTGTGCTCGACGACGAAATCGGCCATGCCCGAATCGGCCACCAATTCGCCTGCGATTCTGACATTGTAACCTCTGCGGAAATGGGGAAAAAGAGCCGGCGATGGTAACCCTTGCCGACATCGAGACGGCCCGCCGCACGATCGCGGGTCATGTGTTACGCACGCCGCTCCTGGCGGCGCCGCCGCTGTCGGCGCTGACGGGCGCCGACGTTTTCGTCAAATACGAGAATTTGCAGGTCACCAACTCGTTCAAGGAACGTGGCGCCTGCGTCAAACTCGCCGCGCTGTCCGCCGACGAGCGCCGCCGCGGTGTCATTGCCATGTCTGCCGGCAATCACGCCCAAGCTGTGGCTTACCACGCCCGCCGCCTGCGCATCCCGGCAACCATCGTCATGCCGGTGACGACGCCGTTCGTGAAAGTAAAGGCGACCGAGACGCTCGGCGCGACCGTCATCCTCGACGGCGAGACGGTGGCGGAAGCGCAAACGCGCGCCGAAGCGATCGCCGCCGCGCAGAACCTCGTGTGGGTTCACCCGTACGACGATGCGAAGATCATCGCCGGCCAGGGGACGATCGCGCTCGAAATGCTCGAAGACAGTCCCGAGCTTGACGTGCTGGTGGTCCCAATCGGTGGCGGCGGACTTGTGGCCGGCTGCGCCATCGCGGCGCGCGCCAAAAAGCCGTCGATCGAAATCGTCGGCGTCGAGGCCGCGCTCTATCCCTCGATGTGGAACGCGATCCACCACGGCGACCGATCATGTGGCGGCGCGACGCTTGCTGAGGGCATCGCGGTGACCAATGTCGGCAAGCTGACGCTGCCGATCGTGCGCGACGCCGTGAGCGACATCGTCCTGGTCGACGAAGCGTTGCTCGAGCGCGCCGTCAACACGTTTCTCACGTTGCAGAAGGCGATGGCCGAGGGCGCGGGCGCTGCCGGACTGGCCGCCATGCTCGCCGAACCGGAAAGATTCCGCGGCCGCAAGGTCGGTCTGATCCTCTGCGGCGGCAATATCGATCCGCGCATCCTCGCTTCCATCATGGTACGCGAACTGGAACGTGCGGATCGGATCGCATCGTTCCGCCTCACCATTCCCGATCGTCCCGGAATTCTGGGTCAGATCGCGACCAAACTTGGCGAGCTCGGCGCCAACATTTTGAGCGTCGATCATCACCGCTTGTTCCTCGACGTTCCCGCCAAGGGCGCCAAGCTCGACGTCAGCGTAGAGACACGGGACGCCGCCCACGCCGAGGAGATTTTTCGCGCGTTCGCCGCCGCCGGTTATCGGCCGGTTCACATGCCAAGCGGTACGGCGTTGGAGTGAAGCGAACGCATCGGTCGCGAATGGTGAGTGGCGAATAGCGAAATGGCGCGGTACTGCCGCCGCCGGCTATTCGCTACTCCCTATTCGCCTCTCTTCAATGAAACAGATTCTGTATGAAACCGATCGGGCTGGCGCCTGTTGTTTCCGGCGTCGCGCCCGCGCCGGCAGCATCCGGCCGCGGCCGCGGCATTGGCACATGCGACGGTGCCACGTTCGACGGCGCCACATTCGATGACGCTATGTCGGCGGTCCGCACCATGCCGGCCTCGCGGGGCCGATGGCGCGGCAGCGGGATCGGCCGGGACAGCGGCGCCGACGCCGGTAGGGCGTCGGCCGCCGGATCCATCCCCGCCGGCTGTGCGGCGGCAAGGGCGCCGATGCTGCCCGGTGTTGCATTGTCGGGCGCGGCGAGCGGGGAGGGCGGGAAAACGTCGGCCCCTCGCGGCGCCATCGCGGATCGCTGAGCCATCGGCTGCGCCGCCGATGCCTCGGCCGTCCGCGGCGCGCCTTGGGTAGCCGCGTTGGCGTCGCTTTCCGGGGCACGATCGCCGAGGAGCGATCCCTTCGGTGCGGCCGACGGGTCGCGGGCGTCGCCTGCTGTCGCCGCTGACTGATTCGTGAGCTTAGCCTGCATCGCCGCCTGCAATTGGGCCGTGCCGTCCGGGGTCGCCGTACCGGCCGGCGCGTTGATCGAGGCGGTCGATGCCAGCTGATGGAAAGTCGGGATCTTTGGCGGCCCGACATAGGTGCGCACGAATGCGGTAATGGTCCACAGCACCACCGGCACAGCGGTGATCACCGCGACCAGGATGATGATTCGGCGCAATAGCGGCACATAGTGCCGGAATTCTTCGTCGTCCTCACGCATGACACATCCGCCTTCGTTGTTTGGCCCCAGGCGGGGACGGAATTATACGCCACCCTTCTTCAGTTTCTCCGCAATCCTCATCGCGAAATAGGTCAGCACGCCGTCGGCGCCTGCACGTTTGAACGCGATCAGGCTTTCGGTCATTGCTTTGTCGCCCTCCAGCCAACCGTTCCCCGCTGCGGCCATGATCATCGCATATTCGCCCGAGACTTGGTAGGCAAAGGTGGGCATCCCGAACGCCTCTTTTACGCGGTGCAATATGTCCAAATAGGGCATGCCGGGCTTGACCATGACCATATCGGCGCCTTCGGCGATGTCGAGTTCAACCTCGCGCAACGCCTCGTCGGTATTGGCCGGGTCCATCTGATAGGTGCGTTTGTCGCCGATCAGGGTGGCGTTTGAACCGACGGCGTCGCGGAACGGTCCGTAAAAAGCCGAAGCGTATTTGGCCGCATAGGCCATGATCTGGACATCGCCGAAGCCGGCGGCATCGAGGCCTTCGCGAATCGCGCCGACGCGGCCATCCATCATGTCCGAAGGGGCGATGATATCGCAGCCGGCCTCGGCCTGGACCAGCGCCTGGCGGACCAGGATCGCGACGGTCTCGTCGTTGAGGATGATGCCGTCACGGATAAGGCCATCGTGGCCGTGGCTGGTATAGGGATCGAGCGCCACGTCGCAGAGGATGCCGATGTCCGGCACCTCTTTTTTGATGGCGCGGATCGCCTGGCAAACGAGGTTCTCGGCGTTGAGCGCTTCAGAGCCTGAGTCGTCGCGCTTGTCCGGGTCGGTGTAGGGGAAAAGGGCGAGGCAGGGGATGGCGAACTTGGCGGCGCGCTCGGCTGCACGCACCGCTTGATCGACCGAGAGCCGCTCGACGTCAGGCATCGACGCGACCGCGGCGCGGACATTTGTTCCGTCGATTACGAACAGCGGCCAAATCAGATCGTCGGTGGTTAGGACATGCTCGCGAACCAGACGTCGCGCCCATTCGGCCCGGCGGTTGCGGCGTGGCCGGACCGCCAGATCGAGGCGATGCTCGCTTGGCGCGTCGCTCTCGATGGGCAAACGGCGGGCGCGCTCCAGCGGCCGGCCGAATTTAATCGCCATAACTGCACTCCGTGCTGGCTCGGTTTCACTCTTAGCGACTCCGGCCTAGGTCTGCCACCGGCATCCCGGACGGCAAGCGCGGCATTGACTCCCGCCCATGCCGAATGTCAAAGGCCGCCCTGTCATGAGCGACCAGACGCAGAAACCGCCGACGCGGCCGAGCGATTTGCTTGAGCCCGTCCACGCGGGCAAAACCGCAAATGCTTCAGGCTCGTGGGCGGAATATCTCGTCCTTTTCCTGCGCATCATGGCGGGGGTGTCGCTGGTCAAGGGGCTCTATCACTGGGCGCAGGTATGCGGCATCGGCGCGCCTGCCGACGGTGGTTTTGAGGCTCACACCGTCGCCTGGCAGACGGCGACGGTGTTCTTTGCCGTGATCGACCTCGTCGCTGCGGTCGGCCTGTGGCTTGCCGCCGCATGGGGCGCGGTGGTGTGGCTCACTGCCGTTGTCTCCATGGCGGTGGTCGAAGTGTTCTTTCCGCAGGTCTATGGCGGCAGCATCTTCATCGTTCTGATCGAAACGACGCTGCTTGCCGTGTATCTCTGGCTCGCGATCTTTGCCGCGCGCGAGCAGCCGAAGTGACAGCGCACACGCGCCCATGCAGAAGATCTCCGCCTATATCCTCACCTTCAACGAAGCTGAAAAGATCAAAGCCGCGATCGAAACCGTGCTTTGGGCCGACGAGATCGTGGTCGTCGATTCTAACAGCACCGACGGTACGCCGGACATCGCCACCAGCCTCGGTGCGCGTATCGTCCAAGTGCCGTTCGAGGGGTTCGGCGATCTGCGCAATCAGGCCATCGAAGCCTGCCGGTACGAGTGGATTTTCAGCCTCGATGCCGATGAGCGCTGCACCGAAGCGGTGCGCAACGAGACCCTCGCCATCCTGGCTGGCCCGGCGCTCCACGACGTCTACCGCGTGCCGCGCCGGAATTACCTGATGGGCCGCCGCATTCGCGGTTCTGGCTGGTATCCGAATTACCGCCAGCCGCAGCTGTTTCGCAAAGGGTGCATGCGCTACACGCTCGAGCCGGTCCACGAGGGCTACCAAGTCCTCAGCGGCAAGCCTGTCGGCACGCTACGCAATGCGATCTGGCAATACCCGTTCCGCAATCTGGAAGAAGTCATCAGAAAGATGGACCGCTACTCATCGCTGGGCGCGTCCAAGCTCGCGCATAAGCGCGTCTCGATGGCGAGCGCGTTCGGCCACGGCGTTTGGGCGTTCCTGAAGCACTATATTTTCAAGGTCGGATTTATCGACGGCTGGGCCGGCTTCGTCATCGCCTGCGGCTATTTCGAGGTGACGTTTTATCGCTACGCCAAAAGGTATGAAGCAACGCAGCAATGGGGACCGCCGCCGAGCGGACCGGTAAGGCGCAAGTAAGCCATGCGAGGACGCGCGTGAATTATGCGCTCTGCGCGGCGGCCAAACCGGTAGCGCCGGCGCCATTGCCGAGCACACGCTCCATGCGCTCGATGACCGCGGGCGCGGAGACGTTCTCCATGCAGACATGGTCGTAGCGGCAGCGGCTGAGCTGGCGGAGCAAGCAAGGCGAACACGGGACGCCGGCCCGCAACACCGCATCGGCGCGGCCATAGGGGCCGATCCAGATCGGGTCGGTCGGGCCGAAAACGCTCACCACCGGACGGCCGAGCGCGACGGCCAAATGCATCGGCCCCGAATCGTTGGTCACACTGATGGCGGAGCGCCGAACCAGCGCCGCCAGCTCGGTCAGCGTGGTTTCGCCCGCGACGTCGACGGAACCGGGAGCAAGCCGCGCCACCTCTTCGCAGACGACGCGCTCGCGGCGCGAGCCCATCAGCGCCACGGCGAAACCCTTTTGCAGGAAGTGCCGCGCAACTTCGGCAAACTTGTCGGTTCCCCAGTGCTTGGTTTCCCAGATCGTCCCCGGCGCCATGGCGACCAGTGGCGCGCCGGCGATGTCATGCCGGTGCAGCAGCGACTCGATATTGGCGCTTGCCGCTTGCGGAATGGGAAAAGAAAAATCTGGCGGGTCCTCCTCGAGACCGAGGATCG
>Ga0209006_10007241_pt1 | contig 10031 bp, 5 predicted proteins | sample JacPin_JW_Ref_O2_FD_188567 | JGI IMG/M metagenome (GOLD analysis project Ga0209006, IMG submission 188567) | Forest soil microbial communities from Algoma, Ontario, Canada - Jack Pine, Ontario site 1_JW_Ref_O2 (SPAdes) (version 2) | ecosystem: Environmental > Terrestrial > Soil > Boreal...
AAATATCCTCCGTCCCCTGCGCCGTGCCGCTGAGCATGCCAGTGTCCTGCTGCGGAAAGAATCCTTTGGGCACGACGGCAAACAAATAGACATTCAGCCCCACCGTCACCAGCAAGATGCACAGGACCAAAAACGGGTGCCGCAAAACCCACCGCAGACTCCGTTCATAATGGTGGACAAGCCAATCGAAGGCCGCGCCGGTGGAATTAAAAAACCGGCCATGTTTTTGCTCACTCTCCCGCTTGAGCAAAAGCGCGCACATCATCGGGGTGGTCGTTAGCGAAACGACCAGTGAAACCAGAATGGCCACCGAGAGGGTGACGGCGAATTCCCGGAAGAGGCGGCCGACCAGGCCGCCCATCAATAAGATCGGAGTGAACACTGTCACCAGGGACACGCTGATGGAGAGCACCGTGAAGCCGATCTCCCCGGCGCCGCGCAAGGCCGCTTGGATCGGCGGCATGCCAGCTTCCAGATGGCGCGTGATGTTTTCGATCACGACGATGGCGTCATCGACCACGAAGCCGGTCGAAATCGTCAGCGCCATCAGCGAGAGGTTATCCAGGCTGTAGCCCAACAGGTACATGACGCCAAAGGTCCCGATGAGCGAAACCGGCACCGCCACGCTTGGAATGACCGTCGTGCGCACATCGCGCAAAAAGATGAATACCACCAGGATGACCAGGGCGACGGAAATCAACAGCGTGATTTCGACGTCATGCACCGAGGCTCGAATGGTCGTCGTCCGATCCAGGGTAATCGTCATGGCTATCTGGGGCGGGGACGAAGCCTTCAGCGCCGGCAGGGTCGCGCGGACGCGGTCCACCGTGTCAATAATGTTGGCTTGCGGTTGTTTGAAGATGATCAGCATGACCGCCGGCTTGCCGTCGCCAAATCCCGCGGTGCGCACATCCTGGACGGAATCCTCCACGTCGGCCACGTCTTGCAGTTGGACCGCGGCGCCGTTGTGATGGCCGATGACCAGGGGCCGGTAGTACACCGCTTTCATCAATTGGTCGTTGGCAATGATGTCGGCCGTGGTTTTGTCATCGGAAAATTGGCCTTTGGCCACGTTAGCATTGGCCTTGTTGAGAACATTTTGCACGTTGGTCAAGTTCAGCCCGCAATGTTCCAATTGCACCGGGTTGACATCCACCCGCACAGCCGGCAACGAACTTCCGCCCACGACGACTTGGCCAACGCCATTGACCTGCGACAAGCGCTGCTGCATGACACTGGAAGCGATGTCGTACATCTGACCCTTGCTGTAAATGGACGAGGTCAGAGCGATGATCATGATGGGGGAATCGGCCGGATTGACTTTGCGCCAGGTCGGATTGCTGGGCAGGTTGGCCGGCAAATAACTGCGGGCCGCGTTGATGGCGGCCTGGACATCCCGGGCCGCGCCGTCAATATTCCGGTTTAGGTCAAATTGCAGCGTGATGCCCGTGCTGCCGAGGAGGCTGGAGGAGGTCATCTCCGTCACGCCCGCAATATGCCCAAATTGTTTCTCCAGCGGCGCAGCCACGGCCGAAGCCATGATTTCCGGGCTGGCGCCCGGCAAGCTGGCCCCGACGGAAATGGTGGGGAAATCGACTTGCGGCAACGGCGCCACCGGCAGCAATCGGAACGCGACACCGCCAGCCAGGGCCACCGCGGCCGTCAGCAGCGTCGTGGCCACGGGCCGATGAATGAATGCCGAGGAAAAGCTCATGTGGCGGCGGGCAGGGCATTGGCCGGCGGCGCCGGCGCGGTGGCTGGTTCGGCAGCGGGCTCGGCTGCCTTCTTCTTTTTCACGAACCGGTCCATATAAACATAAATTACAGGTGTCGTGTACAAGGTGAGGACCTGGCTTAAGATCAATCCACCGACGATGGAGATGCCCAGCGGACGGCGCAACTCCGAGCCGGTGCCGGAGCCCAAAGCCAGCGGCAACCCGCCCAGCAACGCCGTCATGGTCGTCATCATGATCGGGCGGAAGCGCAGCATACAGGCCTGGTAGATGGCTTCGACCGTGTTTTTGCCCTCATCGCGCTCGGCTTGCAGGGCGAAATCGACCATCATAATTCCGTTCTTCTTGACGATGCCGATCAGCAAGATGATGCCGATCAGCGAAACGACGCTGAGGTCCTGGTGGCAGATCATTAGCGCCAGGATCGCTCCCACCCCGGCCGAAGGCAGCGTCGAAAGAATGGTAATGGGGTGGACATAGCTTTCGTAAAGCACTCCCAGCACGATGTAAACCGTGATCAAGGCGGCCAGAATCAACAGCGGTTCATTGGCCAGCGAAGCCTGGAAAGAAGCGGCGGTGCCCTGGAATGCCGACTGCACCGAAGCGGGCATGTTCAGTTCCTTCTGCGCGTTTTCGATCGCGTCGGTGGCCGCGCCCAGCGAGGCGCCGGGGGCCAGATTGAAGGAAATGGTGACGCACGGAAACTGGCCCTGGTGGTTCACGGAAAGCGGGGCGTTGGTGGTTTCAAAATGCGTGAATGCGCTCAGAGGCACCGCCCCGCCGTAGGCCGATTGCACGTAAATGTCCTTCAGTTTGTCCGGTGTTTTCTGAAAGGTCGGCGCGGCCTCCATGACCAGGTGATACTGATTCAATTGCGTAAACAGCGTCGAAACCTGCCGCTGGCCAAAGGCGTCATAAAGCGTCTCATCGATCTGTTCGGCGGTGATGCCCATGCGCGCCGCCGTGACCCGGTCGATGACTAGAGAAACAGCCGTGCCATCCAATTGCTGGTCCGTGGCCACGTCGCGCAGGATGGGAATAGCCTGGAGCTTATCCATCAGTTTGTCGGTCCACACTTGCAGTTGCCTCGGATCGGGGTCTTCCAGCGTGTACTGGTATTGCGTCCGGCTGACGCGGTCTTCCACCGTCAAGTCCTGCACCGGTTGCATGAAAAGAGCAATGTCGTTGACTTGATCCAATTGGGGTTGCAGGCGGCGGATGATGTCCGAGGCGTTGAGGTCCCGGTCCTCCAAGGGCTTGAGATTAACGAGGATGCGGCCGCTGTTGAGGGTGGTGTTAATTCCATCGACGCCAATGAACGAGGAGAGGCTTTGCACCGATGGATCTTTGAGAATGACATCGGCCAAAGCCTGCTGCTTGACGGCCATGGCGGGAAAGGAAATGTTTTGGGCCGCCTGCGAGATGCCTTGCACAACCCCCGTGTCCTGCACAGGGAAGAATCCCTTCGGCACAATGATATAGAGCACAATGGTTAGCACCAAAGTGAGCACCGCCACCACCAAAGTCGCCGCACGCTGATCCAGCACCCAGCGGAGCGTCCGTCCGTAAAACGCCACGACCTTGTCGAACATGTGCTCCGAAAAGCGGGCCACGCGGTTCTGTTTCTCTTCCGATGACTTACGCAGCAGCCGCGAGCACATCATGGGGGTCAAGGTGAGCGAGACGACGGCTGAAACCAGGATGGTGACGCTCAAGGTGACGGCGAATTCCCGAAAGAGCCGCCCCACTATGTCGCTCATAAACAACAAGGGTATCAGCACCGCCACCAGCGAGATAGTCAACGACATGATGGTGAATCCAATTTGCGCCGCACCCTTCAGCGCCGCATCCAGCGGCTTGTCCCCCATTTCGATATACCGGACGATGTTTTCGATCATGACAATGGCGTCATCGACCACAAAGCCGGTCGAGATGGTTAGCGCCATGAGCGAGAGGTTGTCCAGGCTGTAGCCCAGCAGATACATGACGCCGAAGGTGCCGACGAGGGAAAGAGGCACGGCCACGCTGGGAATGATGGTGGCCGCAATCGTGCGCAAAAACAAAAAGATTACCAGCACCACCAGCACGATGGTCAGCATCAACTCCATTTCCACGTCTCGAACCGAAGCACGGATAGTCGTCGTCCGGTCGGTCAAAATAGAAAGGTCCACCGACGGCGGCAGGGTCGTTTTGAGCTGCGGTAAACGCTTGGTGATGCGGTCCACGACCTGGATGATGTTGGCGCCAGGCTGGCGCTGAATGTTGACGATGATGGCCGGAGTGCCGTTCATCCAGGCGGCTTGCTTGGTGTTTTCGGCTCCATCCACCGCTTTGGCCACGTCGGATAGCATGATGGGCAAGCCATTGTGATAAGCGATGACCAGTTTGTTGTAGTCCGTGCTGGTGGCAAGCTGGTCATTGGCGTCGATTTGATAAGAGATCTGCGGCCCATCAAAGTTGCCCTTGGCCTGGTTGACGCTGGCTTGCTGGAGGGCTGTGCGCAAGTCTTCGAGGTTCATGCCATAGGCGGAGAGCTGGGCGGGATTGGCTTGCACGCGCACGGCGGGTTTCTGTCCGCCGACAATGGTGACCAGGCCGACGCCGCTCAATTGCGAGATTTTCTGCGCCAGCCGCGTGTCGGCCAAATCCTCGACTTGCGAAAGTGGAATCGACTTGGAGGTCAGCGCCAGAGTCAGGATGGGAGCGTCCGCCGGATTGGATTTGCTGTAGATGGGCGGCGCGGGCAGGTCGGCCGGCAAATAGGTTTGGGCCGCGTTGATGGACGCTTGCACCTCCTGTTCAGCCACGTCAATATTAAGATAAAGGGAGAATTGCAGGGTGATGACCGAACTGCCGCCCGAACTGATCGAGGTCATCTGGTTCAGCCCTGGCACCTGCCCGAACTGCCGTTCCAAGGGCGCCGTCACGGCCGAGGCCATTACGTCCGGGCTGGCTCCGGGATAAAACGTCACGATTTGAATCGTCGGGAAATCCACTTCCGGCAGCGCGGACACCGGCAATTGCTGGTAAGCCACCAATCCGACCAGCATGATCGCCGCCATGAGCAGCGACGTGGCCACCGGTCGAAGAATAAAAGGCTTGGACGGATTCACGGCGGGTCTTCCTGGGTTTTGTCCTTCTTTTTGCCTTTTTTCTTGGCGTCTGGCGCGCCGCCTTTCTGTCCTGCACCGCCTCGCGACCGAACGTTGACTTGCATGCCGTCGCCCAATTTGTTGTAGTTATCCGTGACAATCACCTCTCCGGGTTCTATTCCCTCGACCGCAGTCGTATCGGCGTCGGTCACGCCAACGGTGATGGCGCGCATGGCCACCACCGTCTCGTTGGTCACCACCGTCCCCGACTTGTTGGTCAAGGTCACGTCCTGGTTGGTGATAACATAGACAAAGGCCCCCTGCGGATTGCGCTGAATGGCGACGGTCGGGATCAAAGTGACGTTGCTCAAGGTGTCCGTAATCAGCTTCGCGTTGGCAAATTGGTTCGGGAACAGCGACAAGTCCGTGTTGTCAAACATGGCCTTGATCTTGATGGTGCCCGTGCCGAGGTCGATCAAGTTATCCAGCGTCAGGAAGGCCCCTGTGGCCAGTTTTTGCGTCTCATCCTGATTGTAAGCCTCCACTGTCATTTTATGGCCGGCTTTCAACTGGCGCTGGATGGCGGGCAAATTGGTCTGAGCCACGTTGAAAACCACGGTGATGGGTTGAAGTTGCGCGATGACGACGATCGCGTTGGTGTTGGCAGCGTGGACGACGTTGCCCGGATCGACCATGCGCAGGCCCGCCCGGCCGACAATGGGGGCATGGATGAAGCAGTAAGCCAATTGCACTTTCGCATTTGCAACTTGACCCTCGTCAAACTTCACCGTTCCCTCGTCTTGATGCACCAGCGCCTGTTGGTCATCGACCTGCTGTTTGGGCACGGCGTTCTTATACAGTCCATTCTTCCCTTCGTAGGCTGCTTCAAATCGGTCCAGGTCAATCTTGGCGCCTTCCAGGAGCGCCTTGTCGCGCGCCAACTGTCCCTCAGCCTGGGTCAACAGAGCCTGATACGGCCCTGGATCAATCTCCGCCAGCAGATCGTTGGTGGTGACCATTTGGCCTTCAGTGTAATTGACTTGAATGAGATTGCCGTCCACTCGCGGGGAGATCATCGCTGTGTAAACCGGCACCACCGTGGCGATGGCCCAGACTGATTCGTCCATCTCTCCCTTGACGGCGTTGGTGGTGGAAACGGTGATAGGAGGCGGCGTCTTGGCCGGCGCCTTTTGCTGGTGCTTGTAAATCAGGTAACCGATAACTCCCCCTACGACGGCCAATGCCAGCACGATCCAAAGGGCATGGCTTGCGCCGGACGATTTTGCCGGGGCGGATCCCGCTGGAGCAGGTGTTGGGTGAGGGGTGGAGCTTGCCGCGGTGGGCGCATCTTCAGCCATGTGAATCCTTTCTTACCATCATAATCATTTGGAAGCGGCAGCTTGGGCCAGCAACTTCCTAATCGCTTCCAATAGCATTGGAAAATCCAACGGTTTCTGTAGTAATGCGCTGGCCCCGGCCAGGGGAGCCTCACCGCGTTGACCTGGAAACGCAGTCATAATAATCACCGGTAGGCCGGGGCGCAAGAGCGCCAACTCCTGCAATGTTTGCTGTCCGTTCATACCCGGCATTTTCAAATCCAGCAACACAAGATCCACTTCCGGATTCACTGCCGCCTTCAATCCATCGTTGCCATTGGCTGCCGACAGCGTCGCATAACCTTCGTCCAGCAAAATGCGGCTGAGCATATAGCGGATCGACGGATCGTCGTCCACGATCAAGATGCGCTTGCTGGGCGGCGAGCCGGTTGCTGACAACATAAGCCTGCTCTTAAGCCAATGGCGTGCCAGCCTCGTGAATAACGGACAGCGTTGCTAATCAATGCTTTGCGAACACCCCGTCGCCATCGTAAAGCATGCTGCTGCATATTGGTTATGCGCCCCTGTATTGCTACTGAGCAGGGAGCCGGAAAGGAAGAAGGCAGAAGGATGCAGGGTACTTCGGAGATTCTGTTTTCGGTTTCTTCCTTCTTCCTTCTTCCTTCTTCCTTGTCTATGCTGGCCTTATTATGGCTCAAATCAAACCTTTTGCCGCCTTGCGTCCCCGGCCTTTGCTCGCCAATAAAATCTGCGAGCCGCCTTACGACGTCATGTCTTCCGCCGAGGCCCGCCAAATAGCGCACGGCAATCCTTTGAGTTTCCTGCATGTCAGCAAGCCGGAAATCGATTTGCCGGAGAGCCTTAATATTTACGGCGCCAGTGTTTACGCCAAGGGCAGTGAAAATTTCTCCCGCATGATCGCGGACGGCGCCCTCCAAAAGGAGAAGCAGCCTTGTTTCTATTTCTATCGCCAAGTCATGGGGCAACATCGTCAAACGGGCCTGGTGGCCGTGGCCAGTTGCGAGGATTACCTGAAGGGCGCCATCAAAAAGCACGAGTTCACCCGGCCGGACAAGGAGGACGACCGCGTCCGTCACATGGAAGCGCTCAATTCCCAGACCGGCCCAGTCTTCCTGGTCTATCGCGCCGTCCCGAAAATGGACGAGCTGGCCGCCGCCCATTTGGCGCAAACGCCCGACACCGATTTCACCGCCGCCGACGGCATTCGTCACACGGCATGGACGGTGCGCGACCCGGTGGCGACGGAGGCCATCAGCGCGGCCTTTGCCGCCATGCCGTCCTTGTATATAGCCGACGGCCATCATCGCAGCGCGGCCGCGGCGCGCGTGTATCAAGCGCGAAAGGGCGCGGGCGAAAGCGCGTGGTTCCTGAGCGTCATCTTCCCGGACAATCAAGTGCAAATTCTGCCCTACAATCGCGTCCTGAAAAATTTGCACGGCCTGAAGGCCGACCAACTGCTACAAAAGCTCCAGTCCATTTTCCAAGTTTCTGCCGGCGGAACGGTCCCGCCGGCGGCCAAGCACGAGTTGGGCCTGTATCTCGACGGTCAATGGCACTCTTTGCGTTTCCGGCCTGAGTTGACCGCCGGACAGTCCGCGCTCGATTGCCTGGACGTTTCGCTGTTGCAGAAACACGTCCTGGCGCCGCTCTTTGGCATCGAGGATCAGCGCACGAGCAAGGACATTCAATTTGTCGGCGGCATCCGCGGCACGGCGGAGTTGGAAAAGCTGGTCAACAACAAGGAATACGCCTGCGCGTTTTCCATGTATCCGACCGGCATCGAGGACTTGATGGCCATCGCCGATTCCGGCGGAGTCATGCCGCCCAAGAGCACATGGTTTGAACCCAAACTGCGCGACGCCATGTTCTGCCACATGATCTGAGCCACAGCGGCGCGCTTCAAGCCAGACGCAAGTTGCGCACGACCTGCACTGTGGAACGCGCCTTGTTGAGCGTGTAAAAGTGCAGGCCCGGCACGCCGCCGCGCAGCAATTCCTCGCATTGCCGGGTCGCGTACTCGATGCCGAAATCCGCGCACGCCTCGTCGTTGTCCGCGTGTTTTTCGAGACTGGCCAGCAACGCATTGGGCAACTCCGCGCCGCACAGGGCCGTGAAGCGCTTGATCTGGTGCGCGGTCAGAATCGGAATGATGCCCGGGCAGATCGGAACGGTGACCCCTTTGGCGACGAGATAATCGCGGAAGCGGAAGAAATCCTGGTTATCGAAGAAAAGTTGCGTCAAGACGAAATCAGCGCCGCAATCAATTTTCGCCTTCAGCCGGTCCCAATCCACCTCACGCCCTTCCTTGCAAGCCACGTGGCCTTCGGGAAAGCCAGCCGTGCCGATGCCAAAGCCGCCCATCTCTTTGATGAAACCAACCAATTGATATGAAAACTCAAACCCGCCCTCCGTCTTTGTAAATGCGCCGCTGGCGCCCGGCGGATCGCCGCGCAAGGCGAGAATGTTCTTGATGCCCAGCGCCTGCGCCTGCAACAGCACCTGCCGCAACTCCTCCACCGTGGCGTTGACACACGTCAAGTGCGACATGGCGACCATCTGATGTTGGCGTTGGATGCGATCGACGATGCCGAGCGTCTTTTCGCGCGTGCCGCCGCCGGCGCCATAGGTCACCGAGCAATAATCCGGGCGTACCTCCTTCAGGGCGGGGATTGTTTTTTCCAAAAGCGTGCGTTCGCCCTCGTCCGTTTTGGGCGGAAAAAACTCGAACGAAACCACCGGCTGGCGCATCGCCGCCTTCCGCGCATGGATGTCTCGGATAAATTGCATCGGTTGTATTATCGGCAAGTCCGGTCAGGATTCAAGGCTGACGCCAGGTTATAAGCGTTTCGGCGGTCATCTTTGGCTTCGGCAAAGGATCGATTTGCCCGTGGTTCACCGGGTTTTCGAATGAAGACAGGTTAGAAATATCGGAAACTATCGTGGAAATCAACGACTTACGTGAGCTCCCGCCTTCGCTCTGAAGCTACGGCGCGGCAAGTCCGCCTTCGCCAAAAGGTTCGACCTCCCGCCCCTTGCCGCGCCGAAGCACCGCGTAGGCGGGTCTGCAAACTTTCAAAGAACAGGCGCGGGAGCGCCTCACATATCGAATCATACCACACGTTGCTGGGAACGCAAGCAGAAAAATAAATCTCGATTTACGCCGCCCCGTAGCCGCCGCCGTGAGGCGGCGGATTCTTGGATAACGACGACTTCTGGTAATCGTCCGCCGACTTACGTCGGCGGCTACGAAGCGGCTACGAAGCGACTTGACATCACTTTGGCGTACTTGCATACAGCGGACATGCCGCCACCGGAAAAAGGAAATCTTCCTCGGCTCGATAAGAAGCGTTATCAAGGGCATGCGGTCGTTTTCTGGACCAGCACCTTGGAGGAGCGGGCACGCGGCTGGCTTTCGCCCAACTTCCATTGCGCTTTTCGCGAACTCATGCTCCATGCTGCCGCGCGCGAGGACCTTTTCTGCCCCGCCTACTGCCTTATGCCTGATCATCTTCACCTGATCTGGATGGGAATGAGGCGCGAATCCGATCAACTCAGCGCGATGAGATTTCTCCGTACCTACCTCGAACCGGCGCTGTGTGGCGGACGGGCGTGGCAACACCAACCGCACGACCACGTTCTGCGCGAAAAGGAAAGAATGCGAAATGCATTTGCCAGTTTTTGCTTTTACACCCTGGCCAACCCTGTCCGAGCCGGATTGGTTAAACGAGAATCAGACTGGCCCTCCATCGGAGCCGTGGTGCCAGGTTATCCGGCGCTCCATCCGTTGACGGATGGCTATTGGGAACTTTTTTGGAAACTGCATGGCGAAAAACTAAACTCGCCATCGCC
>Ga0209006_10007242_pt1 | contig 10031 bp, 7 predicted proteins | sample JacPin_JW_Ref_O2_FD_188567 | JGI IMG/M metagenome (GOLD analysis project Ga0209006, IMG submission 188567) | Forest soil microbial communities from Algoma, Ontario, Canada - Jack Pine, Ontario site 1_JW_Ref_O2 (SPAdes) (version 2) | ecosystem: Environmental > Terrestrial > Soil > Boreal...
CTTGCAGACTCGCGGCACGGAGGGTGTCCGGTCGCGGGATGAAGTCGAACTCGCCAAGAGCAATATTCTACTGATCGGACCCACCGGGTCGGGCAAGACGCTGCTGGCCGAAACCCTGGCGCGGCTTCTGAATGTTCCGTTCACCATCGCCGACGCCACCACCTTGACCGAGGCGGGTTATGTGGGCGAGGACGTCGAAAACATCATCCAGAAGCTGCTGCAGAAATGCGACTACGATGTCGAGAAGGCGCAGACCGGCATCGTCTACATCGACGAGATCGACAAGATTTCCCGTAAATCGGACAATCCGTCGATCACCCGCGATGTTTCCGGCGAGGGCGTGCAACAGGCGCTGTTGAAGCTGATCGAAGGCACCATCGCCTCCGTTCCGCCGCAAGGCGGCCGCAAGCATCCACAGCAGGAATTCCTGCAGGTGGATACCACGAATATTCTGTTCATTTGCGGCGGTGCGTTTGCCGGCCTCGAAAAGATCATCATGAACCGGACCCACAAGAGCGGGATCGGCTTCATGGCCGAGGTTCGGGAACAGAATGCGCGGCCGCACGGCAACGACGTATTTCACGATACCGAGCCCGAAGATCTCATCAAGTACGGCTTGATCCCCGAGTTCGTGGGCCGTCTGCCGGTGGTCGCGACCCTCGAGGAACTGGACGAGGACGCGTTGATTTCGATCTTGCTGCAGCCGAAGAACGCGCTCACCAAGCAATATCGAAAATTGTTCGACATGGAGGGCGTCGAACTGGACTTCCGCGAGGACGCCCTGCGCTCCGTGGCGCGCAAGGCCATGCAGCGCAAGACCGGCGCGCGCGGCCTGCGCACCATTCTCGAGAACGTGCTGCTCGACACGATGTATGACCTGCCCTCGTTGCGCAACGTGCAGAAGGTCGTGGTCGACGAACAAGTGATCGAAGGACAGAACAAACCCTACATCGTCCATCGGACCGAAGAGACTCGGCTGGTGGCTCCGGTTGAAGAACAGCGGCGGCCCACGGGCTCGGACCATCTATGAGTCATACACCCGCCCCGTGACGGCAACGGGTAGGCTTGAAACTCATCGTAGGCGGCCGCATGTCCTTCAGCATCTCTGAACTGCGTGCATCAACATAAGGCAAGCCTAGTGAGCGACGAACCCAAAATCGATGTTCCGACCGTAGCCCCCACTCAGGCCGGCATGCCCGTGTTGCCGCTGCGCGACGTAGTGGTGTACCCGCACATGGTGATTCCGCTGTTCGTCGGGCGGGAGAAATCCATCGTTGCGCTCGATCTCGCCATGAAGGCGGACAAGCGGATTCTCCTGGTCGCGCAGAAACAGGCCGACGTCGACGATCCGAAGGGTGAGGACCTGTACCGCGTCGGCACCGTCGCGACGATTCTGCAGCTGCTCAAGCTTCCGGACGGTACGGTCAAGGTGCTGGTCGAAGGCGTCGACCGCGCTTCCATCGAAAAGCTGGTCGAGGGTGAATTCTTCTCGGCCGAAGTGACGGCGATGCCCGATCTGGAGCGCTATGAGGAGCGCGAGATGGACGTGCTGACGCGCTCCGTCATCACCCAGTTCGAGCAATATGTAAAGCTCAACAAGAAGGTGCCCCCGGAGATCCTCACCTCGCTGGCGGGCATCGAGCAGGCGGGGCGCCTCGCCGACACCGTCGCGGCCCATATGTCGTTGAAGCTCTCCGAGAAGCAGAAGGTTCTTGAAATCCCGGATGTGCGCAAGCGTCTGGAACACATGCTCGCCGTCATCGAGGGCGAGATGGACGTGCTGCAGATCGAAAAGAGAATCCGCGGCCGCGTCAAACAGCAGATGGAAAAGAGCCAGCGCGAGTACTACTTGAATGAGCAGATGAAAGCCATTCAGAAGGAGCTCGGCGATCTGGACGATGCGCCGAACGAGATCGGCGAGCTCGAGAAGCGGATCAAAGCGGCGGGTATGCCCAAGGAAGCGCGCGAGAAGGCCAACTCGGAACTCGCCAAGCTCAAGCTCATGTCGCCGATGTCTGCCGAAGCCACCGTGGTGCGCAACTACGTCGACTGGCTGGTGAAGTCGCCCTGGAAGAAGCGCAGCAAGGTGCATCTCGACATCAGCGCCGCGGAAAAGGTGCTGGAAGCGGATCACTACGGCTTGGAAAAAGTCAAAGAGCGCATCGTCGAATACCTGGCCGTGCAGCAGCGGGTGAAGAACCTGCGCGGCCCGATTCTGTGCCTCGTGGGCCCGCCGGGCGTCGGCAAGACCTCGCTGGGTCAGAGCGTGGCGCGCTCCACGAATCGCAAGTTCGTACGCATGTCGCTGGGCGGCGTGCGCGATGAGGCGGAGATTCGCGGCCACCGCCGCACCTACATTGGCTCCATGCCGGGCAAGATCATTCAGAATCTCGCCAAGTGCGGGGTTCGAAATCCGTTGTTCCTGTTGGACGAAATCGACAAGATGTCGACGGACTTTCGCGGCGATCCGTCCTCGGCATTGCTCGAGGTGCTCGATCCGGAACAGAACAGCACCTTCAACGACCATTATCTCGAAGTGGATTTCGATCTGTCCGAAGTGATGTTCGTCTGCACGGCGAATACCCTCAACATTCCGGCGCCGTTGCTGGATCGTATGGAAGTGATCCGCATCCCCGGCTACACCGAGGACGAGAAGTCCAACATCGCGCGGCGCTATTTGTTGCCGAAACAGGTGAAACAGAACGGATTGAAGCCCGATGAACTGGTGGTGGCCGATGTGGCCATTCAAGACATCATCCGCTACTACACCCGCGAGGCCGGGGTGCGAAATCTCGAGCGCGAACTGTCGAAGATCGGTCGCAAAGCCGTCAAGCATCTGCTGTTGAAACCCAGCGACAAGACCGTCAACGTCGACTCCAAGAATTTGGATGCATATCTCGGCGTGCGGCGCTTCCGCTACGGTAAGGCGGAGGAGAGCAACCGCGTCGGTCAGGTCACGGGTCTGGCATGGACCGAGGTGGGCGGCGAACTGCTGACTATCGAAGCGGCCGTCGTCCACGGCAAGGGCAAACTCACCCACACCGGACAACTCGGCGAAGTGATGCAGGAATCCATTCAGGCGGCCATGACCGTGGTCCGCAGTCGCTCCGCCATGCTCGGTCTCGAGATGGACTTCTATCAGAAGGCCGACGTGCACATTCACGTCCCCGAAGGCGCCACGCCGAAGGATGGTCCGAGCGCCGGTGTGGGCATGTGTACCGCGCTTATCTCCGCGCTGACCAAGATCCCGGTGCGTTCGGATGTGGCGATGACCGGCGAGATCACATTGCGCGGAGAAGTGTTGCCGATCGGCGGATTGAAAGAAAAGCTGCTGGCCGCGCACCGCGGCGGTATCAGCACGGTCTTGATCCCGGACGACAACGTCAAGGATCTGGCCGAGATCCCCGACAACATCAAGGAAAAACTGGATATTCGCCCGGTCAAATGGATCGACGACGTGCTGCAGGCGGCTCTGGCGCACCTGCCGGTGCCGCTGGCGATCGTGGAGGCTAAGCCGCCGGAGGCCATTGCCGGCGAGAAGCGCCGCCGCAAGCCGGCGCGCGGCAAGGCGCAGGTCAGGGCTCATTAAAAGCGCTACGCGCGGATTGACGGCGTCGCTGCGACGCCGTCCTTGAGGCGCTCCGCGGGGGAAGGCGGCCCTTCGGAGAGGAAAACGCTACAGGTAGGTCTAGCCAAGCGGATGCGCCTCGCGTATATTCCCGCCCCTCTTCCAGGGGGGTGCTTAGCTCAGCTGGTAGAGCATCGCCTTTACACGGCGAGGGTCGGGGGTTCGATCCCCTCAGCACCCACCAGCACGCGGAGTGGTAGTTCAGCTGGTTAGAATACCGGCCTGTCACGCCGGGGGTCGCGGGTTCGAGTCCCGTCCACTCCGCCATTTCCTGACGAAGCGTCCCGCGCGTGCCGCATGGCCGCGCTGCGGGTATGATGCGGCGGGGCGCGTAGCCGCGGGCGGCGAGCCCGGGGCGCGTAGCCTAAGCCGCGAGGCCCATGGCCGGCGCGATTGTCAGGAAGGAATAGTAAAAAAATGCTGCAGTCGATTCACGATAAGTTGAAAGGATGGCTTGCCGGAGTGGTGCTGGGCGCAATCGGCCTGGTATTCGTGTTCTGGGGCATCAACTGGACCATGAGCGCGCCGAACTACGCTGCGAAGGTCAACGGCATCGAAATCTCCAGCAACGAAGTACGCGAGGCCTACCAGCGGCAGCTCGCGCAGTTCGAGCGGCAGACGAACGGCACCATCGACGATGCAACCCGCAATCAAATCAAGCGGCATGTGCTCGACGAATATGTGAACACCGAGGCCCTGGTCACCCGGGCCGATGACCTCGGCTATCGGGTGAGCGATGACGAACTGATGCAGGCCATGTCGCAGTACCCGCAGTTTCAGGTCGACGGCAAGTTCGACAAGGTCCACGCCATCGCCGTGCTCCGGGCCCAGGGCCGGTCGGTAGCCGAGATCGAGAATTTGATCCGGCGCGACGTGAAACTGCGGCAGCTCGACACCGCATTGACCAGCTCGAGTTTCGTCACCAACAGCGAATTGCAACAGCTGCGGGCACTCACCCAGCAGCAGCGTGAGTTGTCCTGGTTCACCGTTTCCGCGGCGAAATACACCGCGGAAGCCACGGCCGACGATGCGGCGATCAAGGCATATTACGAGGCCCATAAGGCCGAGTACATGACACCGGAGACCGTGAACCTGCGCTATCTCGAAATCAGCACGGCGCAGCTCGAGTCCAAGGTGTCGGTGAATGACGCGCAGCTCAGGGCGTATTACGAGGAACAGAAGGCGAAAACACCGGAGCGCTTCACGCAGCCGGAGCGGCGCCGCGTGCGCCATATCCTGTTGCAGGTCGCCGATCCGAAGGAAGACTCGGCCGTCAAAGCGAAAGCCGAATCGATTTTGAAGCGTGCCCAGGGGGGCGAAGACTTCGCGAAGCTCGCCAAGGAGTTCTCGCAGGACACGGGATCCGCTGGGCAGGGCGGCGACCTCGGCTTTTCCGAGCGCAAGTCATGGGTGCCGCCGTTTGGCGATGCGGCCTTCAGCATGAAGGAAGGCGAAATCCGCGGACCCGTCAAGACGCAGTTCGGCTACCACATCCTGAAGCTCGAAGGGATTCAACCGACGGCCGTAAAGACGTTCGACGAGGACAAGGCCGAACTCGAGGCCGAATATCGCCGCAATGAAGGGGAGCGGCTGTTCAACAACGCCCAGGACCAGCTGGCTGACGCCGCGTTGCAGAACACCACCGACATCGACGTGGTTGCCCGCAAGGCCGGATTGACCGTGCACGAGATTCCCAATTTCAGCCGCAGCGACGGCGGCGGCGACCTCGGCAAGGCGGCCCCGGTGCTGACGGCGGCGTTCAGCCAGGACGTGCTCGATGGCCGTCTGAGTCCCATGGTGGAAGTGGAGAAGGGGCGCGGCGTGGTGCTGCGCGCCACCGACCACAAGCTGCCGCAGCAGAAGCCGCTGGAGGCCGTGCGCGCGGAAGTGATTGCCGCGTGGAAGATACAGCGCGGAGCTGAACTCGCGGGGGCTGCGGCCGCCGCTGCGGTCAAGCGTCTGTCCGCCGGCGACGCCTGGGAGACGGTGGCAAAGGGTCTTGGCGCCTCTGTGCAGCCCGCGAAATTCGTCGCGCGGGGCGATGAGGCGGTGCCGGTCGACATTCGCCGCCAGGCGTTCGAGGCGCCGAAGCCCAACCCCAAACCCGTCTATCGGAACTTCCCCCTCGCCGACGGCGATGCCGCTGTGCTGGCAGTGACTGCGCTGCGCGACGATCCGAGCGTCGACCCGAAACAGGGCGACGGGCAGCTCAAGCTTCAATTCGCCCAGCAGTGGGCCTCGGGCGAGGCGCAAAGCTATGCCGCGGCCGCTCGCGCGGACGCCAAGGTGACCGTCAATCCGCAGGCGCTGGACTAGCCCGGCTCGGGACTAGGACCTGCATTGGCCGAACTGCTGCATCAGTTTTCGGACTGGTATCTCTCCGTACTCGCTCAGGGCGGGTATTGGCTCATCGGCGCGCTGATGGCGTTGGAGAGCACGGTGGTGCCCATTCCGAGCGAAGTCATCATTCCGCCGGCCGCGTACCTGGCTCACACCCAGGGGCAACTGTCCCTCGTCGGCGTCGTGGCTGCCGGCACCTTGGGTTCCTGGGTGGGCGCCGCGATCATGTACTGGGGTGCGCGCTGGCTGGGGCGGCCGCTGGTAATGCGGCTCGGGCCCTACGTAGGGGTGGCCGCCACGAAGTTGACCTTGGCGGAAGCGTGGGCCGCCCGCTATGGGTGGCCCGGCATATTTTTCTCGCGGTTGCTGCCCGTGATCCGCCACCTGATCGGCATACCCGCCGGCATCCTGCGCATGGACTTCCGCTGGTACAGCGCCGCTACGCTAGCCGGCTCGTTGGTATGGACTTCCGTGCTGGCGTGGCTCGGCAGGACCGTGGGCCAGCACCCCGAGCTCCTGCAAGGTTCGCTGCACCGTTTTTTCCTGCTGGTCCTGGCGCTGGCCGCCGGTTTGGCGGCTCTGTACTACGTGTTCGTGAGGCGGGCGGTGCCGCGGCGGTAGACTCCTGTTGCAGCACTTCGGCGGCTGCTGGCGAGCCTGCTCGGCTATCTCCAGCGCGCTAGACAAGGAAATCTGGCGCGGGTAACATACACGGGTAATCTACACGTGTGACCCAGGGGTAAAATATGTCGGACCCGTTATTCGACCCGAAAGCTTCGAAACAGACCGTGAGCATTACGCTGAACTCCGATCTGTACGCGAAGGCCAAGAGCGTGGGGATCAACGCGTCCAAGGTGGCCGAGCAGGCGCTCGCGGCGGAATACTCGGAGCGTCGGCGAGAAGCGCTCCGGGCCGAGGTGCAAAAGGATCTCGCTGCCGCCGAGACGTATGCGGAACAGCACGGCTCATTCGCGGATCTCGTCCGGGAACACTACGAGCGTGGCGAGGTGGTCGATGGAGGGGCGCCAGGTAGTGCAGTTTGACGTGTTCGTCAATCCGATAGGCGCAGCGCGCCGGCACTATCCTTTCGTCGTTGTGCTGCAGTCGGATTTCGTCGATGGCGCCCGCGAGCAGATCGTGGCGCCTCTGGTGCCGCGGAAGTCCCTATCGGCGATTGCTGGCCGACTGACGCCGATCGTGGTCGTCAAATCGTCCGAACTCGTGGTCCTGGTACCCGCATTGGCGGGAGTCCGCCGTGGTGATTTGAAAGAGTGCGTTGCTACTTTGGCCCCCGCACGAACCGAGGTTCTGGCGGCGATCGACTTGCTATTTTTCGGTGTCTAGTCGCGACGCCCATTAAGTCGACGTACGGCCGGTCACGGGCATCCCCGCGCCCGGGAACTTGGTAAATATCGCCGTTGTTGCGGCGTTGATCCGCTCCACCGCGTGGGGGCCGGTCAGTTCCGCGACACTTTGACTGACACTGGCGTGCCAGATGGGAACCCGCGACTTCGCATCGAAAAGGTCCACCGAGATCCGCGTTTCGTCGCGCACGTAAGGGCCGTCATAGCCAATCCCGCCGCCCCATCCGCGATGTCCCCAACCGCCGCCCCAGCCCCAGCCGACGCCGAAACTACCGTAGTAGTCGTCGAACACCTGGCGCGTGCCCATGGCGTAACCGACGACGCAATCTGCGGACTTACGGTCTGCGGCCTTTTGGATGCCCCTCGCGCCCATGTTAGCTTCGATCGACTGACGCAGGCGCTCGGCGTTCAACGGATTGCCGAAAGCCGAAGGCTGGTCGGTGTTCGCCACATGCTCGTCGGCAAACGCATAGGTATGACAGCTGGTCACCGACAAGTTGGGGTTGATGTCGGTTCTCACCGGCAGGGAACAGGCGCCGAGAGCGAGCAGCGTGCCGCCCAGCAACATCGGCCCAAGAATGGATTTTCGCAACATAAAACTAACCCCGTTCTCTCGAGATGGCGTCCGCCCGACTGCCGACCGCCCAATGATTAGTACGCAAATCGGCCTTGAAAGTTGCACGTTACGCCCGTTTCGCAGCGTGACAGTCGAATAACGCGTGACGACCGCCGGCGTTGACTTGAGGGCCCGACGCCCGGCGCAGAGTTGCGCCGGCCCGGCTCAGCGCGCTTCCGGTTCCTCGGGAAAACTCATGCCCACGGAGTTGAACCCGCCGTCGACGTAGGTGACTTCGCCGGTAATACCGGCAGCCAAATCGGAGCATAGGAACGCGGCGGTATTCCCGACGTCCTCGATGGTGACATTGCGCTTGATAGGCGAGACCGACGCCACGTGCGCCAGCATTCTGCGCAGCCCGGGAATGCCCGCGGCGGACAGCGTCTTGATGGGACCCGCGGAGATGGCATTGACGCGATGCCCCAGGGGCCCCAGATCGGCCGCCAGGAAGCGCACATTGGCCTCGAGACTGGCTTTCGCCAAGCCCATGACGTTGTAGCCGGGCAACGAGCGCATGGCGCCCAGATAGCTCAAGGTCACGATGGCGCCGGCGCGTCCCTTCATGAAGGGCAGCGATTCGCGGGCGAGAGCCGTCAAGCTGTAGCTTGAAATATCGTGCGCGACGCGAAAGCCGTCGCGGGTGGTGGCATCGATGAAGGTTCCCGTGAGCGCTTCGCGCGGTGCATAGGCCACCGCGTGCACCAGGACATCGAAAGCGTCCCAGCGGGTTCTCAAGTGTGCGAAGCCCCGCGCGATCTCATCGTCCGAGGCCACATCCATTTCGAATGTGATGTCCGATCCCAACTCCTTCGCGAGCGGCACCACCCGATCGGCCATCCGCGCGATGTGCGAGAAGGCAAGCTGCGCTCCCTCGCGGTGCATGGCCTGGGCGATTCCCCAGGCGATCGAACGATCCGTGGCCAGCCCCACGATCAAGGCGCGCTTGCCCTGTAAAAAACCCATTATCTGCCCCTTTCTTAGCGCTAACGCGCCGATTCTACGGGGTCGCGGCGACCCCGATGTTATCTAGGCGCTGACGCGCCGAATCTACCGGGCCGAAGCGACCCCGCCCTTGAGTCGCTGCGCGGGCGGAGAAAGCCGCCTGCCCCCCAATTACCCCTGTTGCCGGTTGGAATCGACATACATTACCAGGTGCTTCCCCGCTTTGATCGGGTGACGTTGGTTGATGCCGTTCCAGGTCTTGAGTTGGGCGACCGATACTTGGAACTGATGCGAGATGCTGTAAATCGTGTCGCCGCGCCGCACGGTATACAGGACTCGGCGGCCGCTCACCACGCCCTCGTCGCGATAGCGGCGTGCGCTCGCCTTGATGACCAGCCGTTGACCCTTCACCAACGAGTCGCCCGTGCCGAGATTGTTGAGGCGGGCGAGCGTGCTCACCGGAATGTTGTTGCGCCGTGCGATGCTGGAAAGGGTTTCGCCGGCCCGCACGCGATACACGATCTGCCGCTGCCGGCGGCCGCCGGTGTCGGTTTCCGGCCGGTCGACCCGCGCTGCGGCAATCATGACCTTGTCCGGCAGGCTGCCGCTGATTTCAGGGATCTTGAGCGATTCGCCCGCAGTCACGCGGCCGCCGGGGAGATCGTTGACTTTCGCCAGCACTGCAGCCGAGGTGCCATAGCGTTTGGCGATCATCGCCAGGGTCTCGCGCCTGCCGACCTCATGGGCGGTGTAGCGGACCCGATCCTCGGGTGCCAGCGTTTGCAGCGCGCCCTCGAAGGCATCGGCATAATCGATGGGCACCAGCATGCGATGCGGCCCCGCCGGGTCGGTGGCCCACCGGTTATAGCCCGGGTTCAAGGCGATCAATTCATCGTAGCTCGTACCGGCCAGCTGTGCCGCAATCTTCAGATCGATCTGCGATTCGGTCTCGATGACGGCGAAGTAGGGCTCGTTCGGAATGGGCGCGAATTCCAGGCCATACCTCTCGGGCTCCGCCATGAGACGCTTCATCGCGAGCAGTTTCGGTACATAGGCGCGGGTTTCCGCCGGCAGGTTCAGATGCCAGAAGTCCGTGGGCCGGCCGACGGAGGCGTTGTAAGCGATGGCGCGTTCGACCCCG
>Ga0209006_10007243_pt1 | contig 10030 bp, 12 predicted proteins | sample JacPin_JW_Ref_O2_FD_188567 | JGI IMG/M metagenome (GOLD analysis project Ga0209006, IMG submission 188567) | Forest soil microbial communities from Algoma, Ontario, Canada - Jack Pine, Ontario site 1_JW_Ref_O2 (SPAdes) (version 2) | ecosystem: Environmental > Terrestrial > Soil > Boreal...
GTCGTGATATGGGCAAGCGCCGCTTCCTTTTCGTCCTCGCGGATGCGGCCACGCGCAACCTGGCGGCCGAGATTGACCTCGATTATCTCAAGCGAACGGGCCAGCACGTCGGGATTGACGTCGGCCAGCACCACATCGAGACCCGCCAGGGCGCAGACATGGGTGATGCCACGCCCCATCTGCCCGGCGCCGACGACGCCGATGCGGTTGAGAATCGTCACTGCTGGCGCTTCGCCAACTCGGCGTCGAGCTCGGGCAGGATCTTGAACAGATCGCCAACCAGGCCGTAATCGGCGATCTGGAAGATCGGCGCCTCCTCATCCTTGTTGATGGCGACGATGACCTTCGAATCCTTCATGCCGGCAAGATGCTGGATCGCGCCCGAGATGCCGACCGCGATGTAGAGCTCCGGAGCGACGATCTTGCCGGTCTGGCCGACCTGGTAGTCGTTGGGTACGAAACCGGCATCGACCGCGGCGCGCGACGCGCCGACTGCGGCGCCCAGTTTGTCGGCGACCGCCTCCAGCAAGTGGAAATTGTCGCCCGACTGCATGCCGCGCCCGCCGGAGATGATGACCCGGGCGCTGGTGAGCTCCGGCCGCTCGGATTTCGACAGCTCGGCCTTGACGAATTCGCTAAGGCCGGCGGCGCCGGGGCCGCTCACCGCCTCGATCGGCGCCGAGCCGCCCTCGCCCTCGACCGGCGGAAAGGCGGTGCCGCGCACCGTGATGACCTTGATACCGTCCTTCGACTGCACGGTAGCGAGCGCGTTGCCGGCGTAGATCGGCCGCACGAAGGTATCCTGCGAGACGACGCCGCTGATGTCGGAAATCTGCATCACGTCGAGCAGCGCGGCGACACGCGGCATCAAATTCTTGCCGGCGGTCGTCGCCGGCGCCAGCAGGTGCGAATAGTGCGGCGCGAGGCCGACAAGCAGCGGCGCGACATTCTCGGCGAGGCCATGCTCGTAGGCCGCGTCGTCGGCGATCAGCACCTTGGCGACGCCGGGGATCTTTGCGGCGGCCTCGGCGGCCGGACGGCAATCCTTGCCGGCGACGAGGATGTGGATGTCGCCCGCGCCGGCCTTGGAGATTTCCGTGGCCGCGGCGACGGCGTTGAGGGTGGCGGGCTTGGCCACCTTGTTGTCATGTTCGGCGACGACGAGAACGGCCATCAGATCACCCGCGCCTCGGTTTTCAATTTGCTGACCAATTCCTCGACCGAGCCGACCTTGACCCCGCCCTGGCGCTTTACCGGCTCTTCGACCTTCAAGGTCACCAGGCGCGGTGTCACGTCGACGCCGAGCTGCTCCGGAGTCACCGTGTCGATCGGCTTTTTCTTGGCTTTCATGATGTTAGGTAGCGATGCGTAACGTGGCTCGTTAAGTCGAAGATCGGTGGTGACCACGATCGGCAGCTTGAATTTGATGGTTTCCAGCCCGCCATCGACCTCGCGGGTGACTTCGGCGTCGCCAGGGTGTTCACCTTGGCCGATCGATACTTTCGAGGCGAACGTCGCCTGCGGCCAGCCGAGCAGGGCGGCGAGCATCTGCCCCGTCTGGTTGCAATCGTCGTCGATCGCCTGCTTGCCGATGATGACGATCTCGGGCTTTTCCTTGTCGATGACCGCCTTGAGGAGCTTGGCGACGGCGAGCGGCTGCAATTCGACATCGGTCAGCACCAGCACGCCGCGGTCGGCGCCCATCGCCAGCGCGGTGCGGATCGTCTCCTGGCATTGCTGGATGCCCGCCGAGACCGCGATGACCTCCTCGACGGTGCCGGCCTCGCGCAGGCGCAAGCCTTCCTCGATCGCGATCTCGTCGAACGGGTTCATCGACATCTTCACATTGGCGGTCTCGACCCCGGTGTGGTCCGCCTTGACGCGGACCTTCACGTTGTAGTCGACCACCCGCTTTACCGCGACCAGCGCCTTCATCTGGTTTTAGTCCCTTTGGCCTCTAACGGATTGGGCCGCGAATTGTGCACGCGCGCCGAAGGATGGCAAGTTTGAAGGCTGCAACGCCAACCTGCGTCCTTCGAGACACGCCCTGTGGGCGCTCCTCAGGATGACGGAAGTTTTTGATGGCATAGGAAAAATCGTCATCTTGAGGAGCGGGCATAGCCCGCGTCTCGAAGGACGTACCCGCCCATCCAGCTATAGCCGGTCCTTGTGCTCGACCTGCTTCCAGAACGTGTTCTTGTGGCCGATCTTGCCGTCCTTGTTGAAAGTGTAGATGTCGCAGCCCTGATAGTTGAGGTCCTCGCCGTCGGCGCTCTTGCCGCGCACCGTCCAGACCGAGATCGCCCGATCGGCTTCGGGAGCCAGGATGTATTCCTCGTTCTCCCAGCGCATGTCGGGGATCACCTTAAACCGGTCGGCGAGCGCCTTCCTGATCGTCGCCTTCCCGGCGAGCGTGCGGCCGACCGATTCAGGCCCGCGCGCTAGGCAAAAGACGCCATCCTCGGCGAAGAACGACACGATGCGATCGACATCGCGGCTGTTGAATGCGGCGGAGATCGCCTTCATCAATTCGATGGTCACCATGTCATGCGCTCTTCTTCTCGTCTCGGGTCAGGCCCGGCCGCCACAGGACGTCGCGGGCACCATTGTCGTTGAGCCGGCGGCCGAGCACGAAGAGGTGATCTGACAGCCGGTTCAGATACTTGATCGCCTCGGGGTTGACCTTTTCCTCGGCGGCGAGCGCGCACACGAGGCGCTCGGCGCGGCGCGTCACCGTGCGCGCGAGGTGCAGATAGGCCGAGGCCGGCGTGCCGCCCGGCAGCACGAACGAGTTGAGCGGGTGCAGTTCGGCGTTGATCGCGTCGATCTCTGTTTCGAGCCGCTTCACCTGCGCGGCGACAATGCGCAAGGCGCCCGCGCCGCCGCGGCGCCCGCCTTCCGGCGTGCACAGATCGGCGCCGAGGTCGAAGAGATCGTTCTGGATGCGCGCGAGCATCGCGTCGGCCTCGGCATTGGCGTGCAGCCGCGCCAGGCCGATCGCGGCGTTGGCCTCGTCGACCGTGCCGAACGCCTCGACCCGCAAGGATTGCTTCGGCACCCGCGCGCCGTCGCCGAGCGAGGTTTTGCCCTTGTCGCCGCCACGCGTGTAGATGCGGGTGAGCTTGACCATGGTTATGTCCCGGCCCTAGCGGTTCGCCGCCATCATCATCAGGATCGCGAGCACGACGAGCGCCACTGCCTGCATGACGACGCGCATCTGCATCATCTTGTTGGAGCGCCGCGGGTTGCCGCCCTTCAGCATCGTCGCGACGCCGACCCCGAGCGCGACCAGCACGCCGACCAGCGCCAGGACCAGGATTACCGTCAGAAAAACGCGCATGACCGGTCCAGCATAGTCGGCTTGCGGCGATTCACCCTAGCGCCTTCACCAGCGCGGCGATGCGGTGCAGCGCGATGTCGCTGATGCCGAGCTCATCGAGATGCGCCACCGTGTTGGCGAGATAGTCGCGCCCGGTGCCGCGATCGCCGCGCGAGGTCGCGATGATGCGCGCGACGGCGTCATGCGGCAGGCGGCCGGCATAGTCGCGCGAGTCGCGCCGCACCGTGAAGGCATAGCCGGAGACCGGCCCGCGTTCGCTAGCCAATTTGAGCGGCGTCATGTGATAGACGAAGCCGGTCATCTCGCGCGTCCACAGCAGGTCGATCTCGTCGGCGAGCGTCGCCGCGGCCAGGCGATAGGCGATGCCGCGGCAGGAACCGCCGCGATCGAGGCCGAGCACCAGCCCGGGCTTCTCGCGCGTCCCGCGATATTCCGGCGAATAAAGGCAGAAGCTGCGGTGATAGCCATGGATGCGCGCCGGCAGCGCCTCCTCGAAGCGCATCTCCGGGTTCCACATCAAGGAGCCGTAGGCGAAGATCCACACCGGCGCGGAGTTCTCGCGCAACGCGACGACCCAGCCGGGCATCGGGTCGATCGGGTAGGGTGAGGTAAGGCTGAGCGCGGGAGCTGCCATCGCCGGAAGCTAAAGCCGATCAGCCTCCGGCGAAATACCCTCTTTGCATTACAGGCCGGCTGTGCCCGCCGCGCCGCTAAACGGACGGGATCATGTAATAGGCGTCGATACGGTCGCGGTAGGTGTCCCAATCGGGCTCGTTCGCCGATGTGTAGCTCGGCGCTTGTTCGAGTCGGCTGCGGTCCATATCCACCACATATCCGCCAAGACGCGTATCGTAAGTCAGCACCCTCCACGGCAGCGGGTGATAGCTTTCGCCAATCCCGAGGAAGCCGCCAAACGACATGATCGCATAGGCGACTTGGCCGTTCAGCTTGTTCAGCATGAGACCGTAGACGGAACCGAGGCGCTCGCCCTGGGTATTGTAGACGGCTGTGCCGACGACTTTATCGGCCGAGATCAGATTGTGGGTCTCGTTGGTCGCGACCTCGCTTTGCGGTGGCATGACGGTATCCATGGCGGTCTCCTAAACTTCGTTAGGGACCTTGAAACGTTCGCGGTAGAGGCGCCGTTCCAAAGCGGCCGACCGGCGCGCCTGGGACGAATAACGATGGCGGCGGCCTATCGTTCTGCCGCCTAGCTGTCCCAGACCTGCTTTGGCATCGGCAGGTCAGTGAAATCGGCATCGCTCAGCGGACGGTCGGCGGCAATCCCGTGCATGTCGAGCAGCATGACCCATTGCCGCGTGTGCTGGCCGATATGCCAGGTCGCGCGCTCCAGCACGTCGTGCAATTTCTGCTTGCCGTAATAGGTGTCGACGATCGCCTGCGCGTCCTTGTCCGGCGTCGTCGCCCACCAGCTCTCGACCTTGGCCTTGACCCCGCTTCCGTATTCGGCAAGCGCGGCGGTCGAGGCCATTTCCGCCGGGTTGCGGACCTCGCCGGGCAGGCCGTTGGAGAAGAACTTGCCGCCGGCGACCTCGGTGAACGCTTCGCAGATGCGGAACATGTGGTGCGCGAGGCGGCCATAGGCGCGCGGCCGGCCGGGGGTCAGTGTTTCGAGCTGGTCGTCGGGCATTTGCGGGATCATGCGCAGCGCCGCGTCGATATAGCGCTCCATGCGCTCGACGAGCTGCGGCGGGGTGAGGACCGGTCCAGCCTTTTCGTTGAGTTTCAGGAAGGCGACGACCTGGGCGATGTTCTGCGCGAAGACGAAATCGTCGCCGCGCGACAGCACCGGAATCGAGCGTGCGCCGAGACGCGCCAACTCAGCCCGTCCGGCAGGGTCTTCGAGGATGTTGATCGATTCGAATTCGATCCCACGGACCGAGAGAAACTCTTTGAGTCTCAGGCAGCTAGTTCAACCAGGCTGCCAGAATGCCTTCAATGGTGCTGCTTCGGCCATGCTTCGCCTCTGTCGGATCGCTGCATCATGTTCACCCCGCCGCGGCGGCGCGTCAATCGGCGGTTCAGTAATAGGCGGCCCCGCCATTCACATGGATGGTCTGGCCGGTGATGAACCCGCCATCGTCACTGACCAGAAACAGACAGGTGGCGGCGATCTCGTCGATCTTGCCCTGGCGGCCGAGCGGAATGCCCGCGGCGTCAGGAGGCCGCCCGCCATACCATTCGGGATTGTCGCGCCTGGTGTCGATGCTGCCCGGCGAGACCACGTTGACCCGGATGTTGTGCGGGGCAAACTCCGAGGCGAGCCCCCGCGCGAGACCGATCAGCGCCATCTTGGCCGCCGAGAGATGGGCGCGGCCGCTGCCGCGGCCGGAAAACGCGCCGTCGCCGACGAAGAACAGGATGCGGCCGTATTTGTTTTCGACCATCGAGCCGATCAGCGCGCGCGTCAGGTAGAGCGCGCCGTCGAGGACGACACCGCGGACAAGCTCCCAATCCGCGTCGGTGAGGTCTCTGAACGGCTTGTGCGGCCGGATCGCGGCATTGTTGATCAGGATGTCGACGCGGCCGAACTCGGACAGAGCCTTTGCCGCCATCGCCTCGACCTGGGCCTTCTTCGCCATGTCGGCGATAACGGAAATGGCCTTGACCCCCAGCTCCTTGGCCTCGCGCACGACAGCGTCGGCTTCTTCCTGGTTCGAGCGGGCGTTGACGACGACATGCGCCCCCTCGCCGGCCAGCTGCAACACCGTCGCCCGGCCGATATTGCGGCCCGAGCCGGTCACCAGCGCGACTTTGCCTTCGAGCTTACCCATGGCTTTCCTCCCTGCCGTTTGATGACAGGTAGAGGGAACCGCCGGCCAAGGCAACGGCTCTAGAGGCGGCTATCCGGCGACCGCGGGAACGGGTTCCGCCTTGTTGAGCCGCGCGATCAGCCATTTCGTCAGCGCCGGACAAGTATATTTCGCGACCATCCCGGTGGCCAGGAACACGTCCGCGAGCGGCAACACATCATTGCCGAGGACAACCCAGGCCAGGGTGATCGTGCGCGTGCCGCTGATCAGGCCGGCGGTCAGCGCCGAATTTCGGTCGCAGCGCCAGAACAGCAGGGTCCCGAAGAGCTGAAAGCCGAGATTGAGGGTATACGCCAGCGCCAGCAATTTGAGCGCGGTCGCCGGCTGGGCCAGGAAATAGGCCTGCATGCCGCGCATCGATCCCATCCCGGCGAGGATCAGCGCGAAGACCGCTACTCCGATGATCGCGTCGGGGTTGTCGCGCACGAACGCTCCGGCAAAGCGCTTGACCAAAACGGCGGCAACGCACGCCCCGCCGACGATCAGCAGCAATTGAATGCTCATCGCCATCGGATCGACGGTCAACTGATATCCGCCCAACGCGGCGGCCAGCACCGGCAGATAGAACGGCGAGGCGGCGGTCGCCAAGACGGTGGCGAGCAAGGCGAGCGGCGTGCTCAACCCGAGAATCGCGGCAAAGGCGACGCAGGCGGGGCTCGTCGGGACCAGCGCCCAGAACAGGAGGCCCTGGGCGATTTCCGGACCCGGATGCGTGAGCTTGATCAGCGCGAAGACGACCAACGGAACGCCGAAGGTCGCCCAGACCACCATCAGCACGGCGGTATTGCCCTGGCGAAACTGCGCCCGGATCGACGCGGGGTCGATCTTGAGGAACGAGCCAAAGGTGAAGAGGAATATCGCGATCGCGAGATACGGCCGCGTGAGTTGCGACAGCAGCGGAAAGCCCAACCCAAGGACGACGCCAGCGATAACCACCCAAGCGCCGTTTTTGCCGGCGAAGCGCAGAAGTCCAGTCATACCAGCCTCCGTGACCTGAAATACCCACGGCTAACCCGGCAACTGAAAAGAACTGCGCCAACTGAAACGACAAGCACCGGTTGGCCGCGGCTTACGCACATTCCGTGCCGCAGTCTCGATGCCGCACACTTAACCAGAAGCGCCGCTTGAGAAGCGTGACACAGGTCACACACGGCCAAAACCGTCGTGGATGAAGCCGCGGATGACGGATGCCTTGTTTCGAGTGGCCAACGCGCAGGCCCGCGCTTCTGGCGCGGGGCGGAGCCCGCCGCTATAACCGCACAATGCGCCGCTCGATGGTCTTCCGCCTTTTGGGCGTCGTGCTCGTCATCGGGATCGGCTCCTATAGCGTTTTTTGGTGGATCGCCGCGGGGAAAATCGAGGCTGCGGCAACAGCGTGGCGCGAAACTGCGCACGAGCAGAAGATCGACGCGTCGTGGCAAGGGATGCGCGTCACCGGGTATCCGTTCGCGTTCCGCCTCGAACTCACCGATGTCGCGCTGAAGGATAGCGCCACCAATCCGCCCGCCGAGCTGAAGGCGCCGACGCTGACGGCGAGCGCACGGCCGTGGAATTTCCGCCACGCCTGGCTCGCGGCGCCGGACGGGCTCGCCGCGACCTTCGGCCCCGACGCAGCGCCGCTTGTCAGGCTCAGCGCCGAGCACGGCAGCGGCGCGGTGGCGCTCTCCGGCGATGGCGGCACGACGATCTGGCTCTCGCTCTACCAGGCGAAGGCGGACTCACTTGTCACGCTAGGCGCGCGCGCGGTCCACGCCTGGGTCGTCCTGCCGCCGGGCGCGCCGCCGACGCATCAGGAATCCGGCTTGGCCTTTGCCCTGGAAGCGCGGGATCTGGCGCTGCCGGCAGCGCCGCCCGGGTTTAGCCCGACGATCGACGATCTCGGCTTCGGGGTGACGATGATGGGCGCGGTTCCACCGGGTCCGCTGCGCCAGGCCGCCGCCGCGTGGCGCGACAGTGGCGGCACGGTCGAGCTCGACCATCTGCACCTGCGCTGGGGCGACATGGAGATCAGCGGGTCGGGCACGCTGGCGCTCGACAATGATTTGCAGCCGGTCGGCGGGTTCTCGGGCGGGGTCTCCGGGTTCGACCAGCTGCTCAATGGGCTGGTCGCGTCCGGGCGGGTGAAGCCGGGCGACGCGCGCGTCGCCCGGCTGGCGCTGGCGATGCTGGCCAAAGCCGGACCCGACGGTCGGCCCGAGATCGCCACCTCGCTGACGATCCAGAACGGCGAGATGTATCTGGGCCCGGCGAAACTCGGGAAGGCACCGCGGATCGATTGGTGAGTCGAAAGCCGGGATCCATTTTTCCGTTGCTCGGGCGCTGAAGCATGGGCCCCGGCTTTCGCCGGGGCGTAATCGGACAGCGGGTGAACCCGCCGTCCGATTACGCCTGTTTCGCCTCGATCACCGAGCGGCGGATGGCGCGGGTGCGGGTGAACCAGTCTTCGAGCGTGTCGCCCTCGCCCCGGCGGATCGCGCGCTGCAGCGCGGTCAAATCCTCGCTGAAGCGCTGCAAGACATCGAGCACCGCCTCGCGGTTCTTCAGGAAGATGTCGCGCCACATCACCGGGTCGGAGGCGGCAATGCGCGTGAAGTCGCGAAAGCCGCCCGCAGAGAACGCGATGATCTCGGATTTGAGATCGTCGCCGAGCGCGGTCGCGGTGCCGACGATGGTGTAGGCGATCAGATGCGGCAAATGCGAGGTCATCGCCAGCACCCGGTCGTGATGCTCGGCCGGCATCGTCACGACTTTCATCTTCGCCAGCTGCCAGAGTGCGGTGACCTTCGCCACCGCGTCGGGATCGCCGTCGGGAAGCGGCGTCAGAATGCACCAGCGGTCGGCGAACATCTCGGCGAAGCCCGCCTCAGGCCCGGAATGCTCGGTGCCGGCCACCGGGTGGCCCGGCACGAGATGCACGCCGTGCGGCAGAGCCGGCTTCAGGTCGGCGATTGCCTGCTCCTTGACCGAACCGACATCGGTGACGATCGCGCCCGGTTTCAACGCCGGGGCGATCCTCGCGGCGATCTCGGCATAGGCGGAGAGCGGCGTGGCCAGCACCACGAGATCGGCGCCGGCGACCGCAGCGGCGGGATCGTCGGTCATCTCGTCGGCGATGCCGAGGCGGCGCACCGCAGCCAGGGTCTCGGCGCGCAGGGCGCAGGCGACGATGTGGGTCGCGGGGTTGTCGCGCCGGATCACCCGCGCCAGCGAGGAGCCGATCAGCCCGATCCCGATAATGGCGACCCGTTGGAACAGCGGCGCCGCCATCAGGAAGCCATGAACTCGGCGAGCACCGCCGCGACTTTCCGGTTTTCCTCGGCGGTGCCGATCGTGATGCGGATGCGGTCCGGCAGTTGGTGTCTGGCAACGGCACGCTGGAGGAGCAGTCGGACGCGCCGGCGCGCCGGGTTCTACGTATAAAACTTCAAGCCCGAAGTCTGCGAGTTCAGTGCCGCAGGGACTGAACTCGGAACGGTAGCTCTCACGCAGACTCTTTAGCCCTATGGGATTTCTCGAGACCAGCGCTAAAGCGCATGATCAAGTTCAACTCTTTCACGGAGCGCTGAAGCGCTTCTTCCCCCGCATGAATGCGGGGGCTCCCACCAAAGAACCCTCCGCTGCCCCCAGCCCTAGAGCATTTTCACTTCTACTCTGAACAGGACAGGGCAGCGAAGTGCGGCTTTTCTTGAGGAAAAGCCGCGTTGGGTGCCGTCGCTCTGTAGGCACCAGAAGTGAAAACGCTGTAGTGGGCACGGCAGATGAACTGTAGGACAGTGTACGTCCCACGGTCAATACAAATTTCGGCTTCCAGGGTGGTTTTGCCGCAACGTCAGCTTAGATCCATAGGGTGCTATGG
>Ga0209006_10007244_pt1 | contig 10030 bp, 4 predicted proteins | sample JacPin_JW_Ref_O2_FD_188567 | JGI IMG/M metagenome (GOLD analysis project Ga0209006, IMG submission 188567) | Forest soil microbial communities from Algoma, Ontario, Canada - Jack Pine, Ontario site 1_JW_Ref_O2 (SPAdes) (version 2) | ecosystem: Environmental > Terrestrial > Soil > Boreal...
CTGCTCGCGGGCGTCGGCGATCTCCCGGTGCAGGCGAATGCCGACCATGAGATTCGCGATGATCAAGGCGACGACCAGCATCACTCCCAGCGTAAAGAGATAGCGCGCATCTTCCACGTCAAAGCTGTACAGCGGGGGCACGAAAAAGAAATCGAAGGCGAGCATATTGACGGTCGCCAGCGCCGCGGAAGGGCCGCGTCCCAATCGCAGCGCACCGATGGCCGTGCCCAACAGGTAGAGCATGACGATATTGACGAGCCCAAAATAGGGACCGAGCGGGAAAGCAAGCGCCGTGCAGAGGCCGCTAATGGCGAGCGCGCGCAGATAGTCGGGCCAGTGCCAAGGCGGGCGCGGCGCGGGTACCTCCATCGCAAACCGAACTACGGCCTGCCAACCCCCGCGCAGGCGCACCGCTAACGGCAGCGACGCCGCTGATGGGTCGGGGTCGCGCGCAAGATTCGCCCAAAACGCGAGGTTCATTTGGTTGGGCGACGCCGCCCTCGAGTTAGTCCGTGGGTATCGTGCTGATCAGGTTATTCAAGGCAGTGTAATGATGTCATAAAAAAAAGCGGCAGTTCGTGGACGCCGCCGCGACGGCGGTGTAATGGATGAGCCGATTTAGAACTTGACCAGCACGCCACCCGACACCACGGTCTGGCGCGTGCGCAGGTCCGGATACCAGACCCCACCGTCGTTCGCGCACGAGGTGCTCGTCAGGCTGGTTCCGGCTGGAGCGCCGTCGTTGCAGACGTATTGTGATGGCGAGCCGTTGTTGCCAAACGGAGGTGTGACGCCGCCTTGGCCTGAGAAGTAGGGAATATTCGAATGGCGAAATCCGGCCTCCGCCCACCAGGTGATCCACTGCTTGGGCATGTACTGGAAATTGAGCGTCGCGTCCCATTGAAAGGCGGGCTGTCCGGGATTTTCCGTGAAGTAGGGACTACCCGTGACGGCAGTCGCACCGTTGATGGGCGGCAGCAGGGTCAGATACCGGCCCGGATTGTTCATCGAGCCGCCGCCAAGCGTGATCGCGTATAGATCGTTGTCGAACCAGAAGCGGTTGTACATCATCCAGCCGAGAAAGGCGGTCTTGTTGGGTCCTTTCGTGCAGGAGAGCCCGCCCACCCCGCCGCCATACTCGCATCCCGCGTCGAGGGTGATGGAGAAGGCCGCCTTGGACAATCCCTTGCCGTTGAGTTTGTTGTCGTACCATTTGTACTCGACGCTATCGTCGGTGTGAACGCGATTCGCGTTGCGGATCGGGTTGGGCGGCCCGCCGGGCAGCGAGTAGGCGAGATTATCCTCTCCGACGCCATAATTGTTGAAGACCCACTTGACGTTTTCGTTCGGCTGCCAAAGGATCTGGCCGCCGAAACCGAGATTCTTGTTGAACCTGCCGTAGGACTGCCAGCCGTTGATGATCCACGGCTCGATCTTCAGCGTGTTGGTCGGAAAATACTGGATGCGCAGCCCATTGAAGAACCACGGCGTGTTCGACGACACATACGACGGCTGGTAAGTCCAGTTGTCGTAATTGTAGTAACTGAACAGGCCGATGTACGAGACGAAAATTCCCGCGTCGATGTTGAGGCCATGAGCGACGTCGAAGTGATAGCCGGCATTCGCTTCCGACAGGTAGCGGTAAGCGTCGCTCAGGTCCCACTGACCGACGCCGGAGCTCGCGTCATTGCGCGGTGTGGTCGTGGAAAACAGGCCCATCATGGACAGGAACCGGGCGCGGACGTTCTCCCAGTGAAAATCACCGCCGAAGCTCACCTGTTCCAACTGGAATTCGTTGGAGCGGAACGACTCCGTGGAGCCGACGATGGTATGGTCCTTGGGGTGGTTCAAGTCGTCCATGTAATGCGCGTCGAAGCGGATGTCGGGCGTGAAGAACTTGGTGTCGAACACCGGTGCCTTGTTGCGCGGGGTGCCGTTCAACCAGGTGAAATCGCCGAAGGCGAAGGGCGTGAAATTATCGACTCCCTCGGTCGCGTCCGGCGAAGTCAGCGCCTCGGGTACCGATTGGCTCGGCGCCGCCGCGGGCTTCAGCGACGAGGGGGTGGGACTCGAGGGCATCGTGATCGCCCGCAGCGCAGCCGTCAAAGCGGATGAGACCGATCCCGAGCTGCGCGGTGCCGGGGTTTCGGCGGGTGCGGGTGCCGATGTCGCGGCAGGCGCAGGTGCCGGCGTCGCCGCGAGCGCTGGTGCCAACGGGCTGGAAACCTCGGCGGGGACATTCATCACGATGTCGCTGCGGGCGGCCTTGCCCGCCGCGACGGTCACCGAGGGCAATGCCACATCCGGGTAGCCGTCGACTTGCGCGGTCACGGCATACGTTCCGGGCGCGAGATCGGAAAACGAATAGATGCCGTCGCTCGACGATACCGTCGCCCGGATGCTGCCGGACTCGATTCCGGTGGCGATGACCGTGGCGCCGGAGACCGCGACCTTGGCCGAATTCCTGACGATTCCCACGATGGTGCCGGATGACACTTTGACCGCCGGGGGTGGGCTGACCGCAGGGGCCGGCGCTTGATCGGCGATCACCGGCAATGCACAGGAGATCATGGCGGCCGAAACCAGAACACTCCGTAGACAGGCTTGTATCTTCATTTATGTCGTCCCTTCCCTTTTCCGAACTCTTGAATCCACTACGCAGCAATACAGCCACACCGGTCACGTGAGGCGCCAGAGTTGTCGGGAGCATCCGCGGGTATGTGGCGTAGTTTTACGCTGCGACAAGTGTACAAACGCGCAGGCTGCGCGGTAGACCAATGGATGTTAAAAAAGCGGCGTGGGGTATAAGGAAGTTGTTAAGAAAAGCGCCGGGAATCGCATTTGTCGCATCGGCGCCACGAGTGCCGGCCCACGCATGAGCGCCTGACCGGGTGCCGGTCTCGCCTCACCCGACGGTGGTCAGCTCGAGTTGTCGCGGCACGCGAACCGGTTCGTGGGTCTCCAGCGAACTCGCAGGCAATCGCAGCGTGAAGCGCGACCCTTCGTTTTCGCTGCTGTCCAGCATGATGCTGCCCTGATGAAGATCGATGATGGTCTTGACCAGATAGAGACCGACGCCGCTGCCGACGATTCCGGCGGTATTGCTGCCTCGATAGTAGCGCTCGAACACGCGCTGCCGGTCGGTGTCGGGAATGCCGATGCCGTGATCTTCGATGACCACGGAGACGTGCGCGCCGTCCTGCAAGCCCGTGATCTTGACCGCCGCGCCGCTCGGCGAGTACTTGACCGCATTCGACACCAGGTTTCCCAAGACTTGGCTGAGCAGGCCGGCGTCGCCGTAGACCACGAGCGGCCGCTCCGCCGGACAATCGACCAGGTTCGCATCCGGCGTCAGCTCACGCTGCAAGTGACAGGCTTCGCGCACGATGGCCGTCAAGTCGACCTGTGCCGGGTGGTAGTTGAATCCGATCCGTCCGTCGATGAGGCGCGAGGAGCTGATGAGATTGGCGATCAATTGCGTCATCCGGCGCACCGCATTGCGAACCTTGCGCGCTCTCTCGGTCAGTTCGTCCGCGGTCAATCGCTCGCGCATCGAGATCATCCGTTGCGCGTGGCCATCGATGATCCCCAACGGCGTGCGGAACTCGTGCGACGCCATGGACACGAAATTGCGCTGCAGCAGGGTCAAGCGCTGTTCTTCTTCCAGTTTTTCCTGCAGCATGGTGGCCTGCTGCGCCAGTGCCTGCCGATTCTGCGCGAGATCGACGGCGTTGTTGCGAAACACCAGGACGGCGCGCGCCATCTCGCCGATCTCGTCGTGGCGCAGCGTACCCTGCACCTCGACGCTGGTTTCGCTCGCCGCCAGCCGGTGCATGCGCTCCGCGAGGTCGACCAAGGGTGCTGAAATGGAGCGCGTTACGTGCACCATCGCGCCGGCAACCAGGAGTCCTGCCAATAGGATCGTGAGAGCGATGTGCTCGCGCGCCTGAGCATATACGAGACCCGAACGTTCGCTGGCCTCGCGCGCGCTGGCGACGTTGCGGTCCGTGAGCATGCCGAGGGTTTCGCTGGCGGCATCATAGGCCGCCAGCGACGCCGCTTCGGGCCGGTGCTTGGCGATCACGTCGGCGACGCGGCTCCGATACTCGCTCCAGCGAGCTGTGAACCGCTCGAACAGGGCATTGTCCTTCGCGTCGTGGCGAATTCGTCGATACGCCAGCTCGGCAGCCGCGACGTCGCGGTCCATGTTGGTCAACCGCCGTTCGATGGCCTCTCGCTCGCCCGCAGTCGTGGCGCGCAGCATTGCCGACTCGGCCGCGGGAAAATCGGTGGTCAGGTTATTCAAATCTCCGAGCGCGCGCGTGCTCGGCAGCCAGCGATCGCGGATCTGCGCCGAGGCATCGTTGACATAACTCAAGCTGTTCAGGCTCTCGAATCCGAGCACGATCACCAGCAAGAACAGAAAGATGAACACGAAGGACAGCCGTGCCCGGATCGATAGCGCCCGTCTCATGATAGGGTTCCCGTAGGACTCTTGCCGTCGAGCCTACCGCGTCGGCCGCGGACAAATCACCCCTAATCGGCGCAATTCGAAAATTTTATCTTTTTTTAACGGCGGCGATGCTACGGTTCGAAACGTATGGACACGCGTGCATCGAAAATCCTATGCATCGAGGACGATCCGGATACCGCGTCCTTGATCTGCGAAGAACTCGTCGACCGCGGTTTCGACGTCCGCGTCGCGTGCAACGGCCGCGATGGTTTGTCGGCGATTCTCAAGGACCCGCCGGATCTGGTGCTGTCCGATATCGGCATGCCGGGAATGTCCGGCTTCGAACTGCTCGACCGGCTGACATCGATGGAGCCGCGCTTCGAGAGCATGCCCTTCGTCTTTCTCACGGCTCTCGGCGACCACGAGAACGAGCTCAAGGGTTGGAAGCTCGGCGCCGACGATTATCTCACCAAGCCGGTCGACTACGACGTCCTTGCCGCGGTGGTCACGGCGCGACTCGCGCGCGTGGCCCGTAGTGCCGTGTGGCCCAAACGCGTGGGCCTGCGGGAGCGCGAGGTGGAAACTCTGACCTGGGCCGCACGCGGCAAGACATTCGGGGAAATCGGCACGATCCTGGGACTGAGCAAGCGCACGGTCGAATTTCATCTGGAGAACGCCCGCCGCAAGCTGGGCGTCGCCACACGCACTCAGGCGCTCATCAAGGCGGCGGCCGGACAACTCATCCATCCTTGAGTATGGGCGCCGGCCTCGAGCGGAATGCCCCGCGTCGAGCGGAAGGCTCAGACAGGCTCTCGGCCTCAATGCTTGGGGCGCAGCATCTGACTTCCACTGAGTGCGGCGGCATGCGCGGGCTTGGCGGAAGCCGGGCCGCCCAGCCTTGCGTACGCTGGAGCACGCGGGCCGCCCAGCGTCCCGGTCCTGGCGGCTGAGTTCTGCGCGGCTGAGTTCTGCGATGGCGCAACTGCCGCGCGCCGTGCAGTCATGTTCGGCGCAGACGACGCGGCACCCGCGCGGCGGCTCGCGGCTACGGCAGTACCACGCCTTATGGCTTGTCGGTTCAACAGCGAGCGCACGCGATCGGAGTTGGCGTGCACCGTTTGACCTTTGACTGGCCCGGCCTTGCCGGTTTTTCCCGACTCGTCCGGACGCGGGCTCGGGTGCGTGTTGCGTCGAGCTCCGGCGGCCGCGGGCGCGGTCGAGGGATTGCGTTGCCGTTCCTCGGAGCCTTGTGCAACGGGCGTATTCACCGCGGCAGACGCCGATTGAGCAATCAAAAAAAGTATTGATGCCAATGCGGCATGCAGTATGCGATGCGGGTTCAAACGGTGACCTCTCTATCGGGAGGCGGTAAGTCGGAGCGGCCGGCTGTGCCACCCTCCTTGCGCAGAAACACCAATTGCAACGCGGGCACGACGACGAGCAACATGAGGGGGCCCAAGAGCATGCCGCCGACGACGACGGTGGCCAGCGGGCGCTGAACCTGGCTGCCGATACCCGACGAGAACGCGGCCGGCACCAGACCGATGCAGGCGGACAGTGCCGTCATCAGCATCGGCCGCATGCGCTTTTCGGCGGCCTGCTCCATGGCTTCCACGGGGGACATACCCTGATACCTGAGTTGATTGAAATAGCTGATGACGAGAATGCCGTTCATGACGGAGACTCCGAACAGCGAAATGAAGCCGATCGCCGCCGAGACGCTGAAGGGCAGGCCCGCCACGAACAGCGCAATCAACCCGCCCCCGATGGCAAACGGAATTCCGGCCAAAGCCAATAAGCTGTCGCGCACCGAATTGAACAGACTATAGAGCAATATCAAGATCAGCCCCAGGCTCATCGGCACGAATATCGCCAGACGCTGCTTCGCGAGCTGCAAATCCTGAAACTCCCCCGCCCACTCGAGGCGATAACCGCGCGGGAATTTCACGTTGCGCGCGATCCGCTCCTGCACCTCCGCGACCGTGCCGCCGAGATCGCGCCCGCGCACGCTGAACTTGACCGGAATGTCGCGGTTCATGGCCTCGTGATAGATGTAGGCGGGCCCGGTGTCCAGGGAGATCGTTGCCAGCTCACGGAGGGGAATATAGGCATTCGCTCCCGAACTCGTCTGGTATCCCACCTTGATGTTGCCGATGGCCTCGATGCTGGTCCGATATTGCGGAGCCAAGCGTACCGTGAGGTTGAAGAAGCGGTCACCCTCGAGCACCTGCGAGGCCACGGTTCCGGCCATGGCTGCTTGCACCACCGTATTCACATCGCCGGTGTTGAGTCCGTATCGGGCCGCGCGGCCACGGTCGATCTTGATGTTGAGATTGGGTTGCCCGAGCACGTGGAACACGCCCAAATCCGCGACGCCTCTGACCTGGGACATTTGTCCCATGACCTGCCCGGCGAGATCCTCCAATACGGCCAAATCGGGACCGATGATCTTCACCGAATTGGCGCCCTTGACGCCGGAGATCGCCTCCTCGATGTTGTCCTGGATGTACTGCGAGAAGTTGAAAGTGACGCCGGGAAGCGCAGTCCGCATTTCCGCCTCGAGCTGCGCCGTCAGCGTCGCCTTGGTCACTCCGCGAGGCCACTCGTCGAACGGCTTCAAGGGCACGAACAACTCGACGTTCGAGAAGGGCGAGGGATCGCTGCCGTTGTCGGGCCGGCCGTGCTGGGAAATGACGGTGACGATCTCCGGATGCTTGAGCATGATCTCGCGCATTTTGCCGGTGGCCTCCGTACCGGCATCCAGGGTCATGCTTGGGGGCAGCGAGGCGCGGATCCAGAAATTCCCTTCCTCGAGCGCCGGGAGGAACTCGCTGCCCAGGAATGGAACCAGGGCTCCGGTGATCATGAGGAAGCCGACGCCGATCGCCACCACGATCTCCCGCCGCTCGAGCGCAAATCTAAGCGCGGGCCTGTACGCCGCGTGCAATGCACGCACCACGAAGGTCTCGGCTTCTTCTACGTGTTGGGGCAGCAGGAAGGACGACAGAACCGGCGTCACGGTGAACGTCGCGATCAGCGCCCCGGCCAGCGCGTAGCCGTAGGTGCGCGCCATGGGGCCGAAGATCTGCCCCTCGACACCTTGCATGGTGAAGAGGGGACCGAACGCGGCGATCGTGATCGCGGTGGAAAACAGGATGGCCTTGTCGACTTGCAAGGCCGAAATGTAGATCAGACGCAGTCGCGTGGTCCAACTCGTCCCCTGGCGCGTCGGATCGTCGCCGTAGGTTCCTTCGTGCAGGTCCTCGATCATCTGCGTTTGCTGGTGCGCCGGCGCCTGAAGATTGCGGAATATGTTCTCCACCAGAATGACCGCGGCATCGATGATGATGCCGAAATCCACCGCACCCACCGACAAGAGGTTCGCGTCCTCGCCCTGCACGACAAGCAAGATGATGGAGAAGAACAGAGCAAACGGAATATTGACGCCGACGATGACCGCGCTGCGCAGATTGCCCAGGAAGATCCACTGGATCAGGAACACGAGGAGGCACCCGAAAACCAGATTGTGCAATACCGTATGAGTGGTGACGCCGACCAGGGCCATGCGATCGTAGAATGAAACGACCTTGACCCCCGGAGGCAGCGTGCCGTCGTGGTTCATCAATTCGACCTCGCGCGCGATGCGCGGGACCACTTCATTGGTGTGAGAGGTGCGGCTCGTGACCACGATGGCCATTGCCACGTCATCATCGTGGTCCTTGCCCACGACGCCGGTCCGCGGGACATAGCCGACGTACACTCTGGCCACGTCCTTCACCAGCACGGGCGTCCCGTTGCTCTGCGTGAGCACGATATTCTCGATGTCGGAGACGTCGTGCCCTTGGGCTATATCGTAGGTGCCGCCGTCGTCGATGAGGCCGATGCCGCGAATGTTCGCGGACTGCTGGCCGATGGCGATTTCACGCCCGCCGACGTTGACGTTGGCATTGCCCAAGGCCGTCGTGAGCTGCGGCAAGGTCACGCTGTAAGCCTGGAGCTTGTTTGGGTCCACCTCGACCTCGAACTCCTTGGTCGGGCCGCCGAAGCTGTTGACCTGGACCACACCCGGAACCGTGTACAGCCGCCGCAAAACCACCCAATCCTCCACCGTGCGTAGATTGGTGATCCCGAAATCCTTCGGCCCCGTGACCGTGTAGCGATACACCTCGCCCACGAGGCTCGACTGCTGAATCTGAGGAACCTGATTGCCCGGCAAAGATACGTTCTGCGCAATGCTGTTCAACGTCTGCGTATAGGCAAAGTAATAGTCGACGCCATACTTGAATGTGACGCTCAAGAACGTCAGGCCATAGAACGACGTGGAACGAATATTGGCAATCCCGGGAGTCGGGTAGATGCCCACCTCCATCGGCTTGGTGTAGTACCGCTCCATCTCTTCGGCGGACAGACCGGGTGCCTGTGCCGTGATCTCGAGGATCACCGGCGCCGGGTTGGGATAGGCCTCGATATTCAGCTTGTAGAATGCGATCAATCCGCCGCAAATGAACACCAGCAGACCCAAGATCACGATCGCCCGGCGGGTGAGTCCGAACGCTAAAATGCCTTTCAACACTAACTATTGCTCCCGCACGAAGTGCAGACGACCGAACCCCGATTCAGTCAAGAGACGATCCGGTAAACGTAAGGACGCTGGTCAGGACTCGCCGCTGACGGCGAGGTTGTCGAGAAATACCGCGCCTTTGGTGACGATCTGGGTGCCCGGTTTCACTCCATCGAGTATCTGGTCATAGCCCGCATGCTGCATTCCGACCTTTATCGGTCTTCTTGTGAAGTGATGGCCATCGGTAGCGAACCAGACGGTCATGGTGCCATCGCCCTCTCGAACGACCCCGTCCACCGGGACGGCCGCGGCGCTGACCGGGGCCCCGGTGACGATGACGAAGGACGCGAACATCCCGGGTAGAAGTTCGTGCTTCGGGTCATCGATCTCGGCGCGAACCAAACCCCGATGCAACTGGGGATCGACCGTCGCGCCGACCATGAATATCTCGCCGTCGAACACGCGTCCCGGGAACGCCATGACGGAGACATGGATTTGCTGCCCCTTGCGCACCAGAGGCATATCGCTTTCGGTGACGCTGGCATTCATCCAAATCCGCGAGATGTCGGCCACGGAATAGGGCGCCGGCAGGTTGCCCGGTTGCACGAAATCGCCGGGAGCCGCGGTGCGGGCAGTCACCCTTCCTGAGATCGGACTCGGGACCACCAAGTACGGATCGATGGTGCGGGACTTCACCATGCGGTCGATCTCGGGCTCCGACTTTCCGAAAACGGCCACGGCATCGCGCGCGGCCTTGAGCGCACCCTCGGCGGTCTGCTGATCGGAGACGGCCTGCTGCAGATCCTTCTCTGCCATGCCCTGAACCTCGTAAAGCTGCTTGGCGCGCTCGAGTGCATGCGTAGTCAGATCCAGCACACCGGCCGCCGCGATCAGCCCGGATTCCGCCTGTATCAAATCGGGGCTCTCGATCGTGAGCAGAGGCTGCCCGCGCTTCACGTTGTCGCCCATCATGGCGTAGAGCTTTACGATGCGGCCCTGGTACGGCGGGAACACCT
>Ga0209006_10007245_pt1 | contig 10030 bp, 4 predicted proteins | sample JacPin_JW_Ref_O2_FD_188567 | JGI IMG/M metagenome (GOLD analysis project Ga0209006, IMG submission 188567) | Forest soil microbial communities from Algoma, Ontario, Canada - Jack Pine, Ontario site 1_JW_Ref_O2 (SPAdes) (version 2) | ecosystem: Environmental > Terrestrial > Soil > Boreal...
AAGATGTGCAGGCCGCCATTTCTCAGGCGGCCCGTCAATTGCCGCCTTCCATGCCGGCCCCGCCTGCATACTACCGGCAAAATCCAGCCGACTACCCGGTCCTTTTCATCGCCCTCACTTCGGACACGCTGGAGCTCTCTGCCGTGGATGAATACGCCGAGACGTTCATCGCCCCAAGCGTCTCCACGGTCAACGGAGTTGCGGTCGTGCAGATTTACGGCCAGTTCAAGTATGCTCCGCACATACAGTTGGATCCACAGGCCCTGGCGGTCCGGCGGATCGGGATTGACGACGTCGAGAACGCCTTGACGAACGGCAACGTAAATCTTCCGACTGGCACGATCTGGGGACCGCAGCGCGCGCCAACCGTGCAGACCCAAGGGCAGCTTTATAATGCTGCTGATTACTCCAAGTTGATCGTCGCCTACCGCAATGGCTCTCCGGTCCGGCTATCGGATCTAGGCCGCGTCATCGATAGCGTCCAAAACGACAAGAACGTGAATTTCTTCTACGACGCGGACACCCCGCGTGGTATTTCCGCTATTCCGATGGTCATTTTTAAGCAGCCAGGCACCAACGCGGTGCAAGTGGTGGACGGTATCAAGGCCATGCTTCCCCGATTGCAGGCAGCGCTGCCTCCTTCCGTCAAGATGAGAGTGCTTTTCGACCGCTCGACCACGATTCGCAGCTCCGTGGATGACGTGAAGTTCACACTCGAACTGGCACTCTTCCTCGTGATCATGGTTATCTTTTTGTTCTTGAGGAACGTTTCGGCAACAACGATTCCCAGCCTTGCGCTTCCTTTCTCTCTGGTGGGCACTTTCGCTGTGATGTATCTGTGCGGCTATTCGATCGATAACCTTTCTCTCATGGCTCTGACTCTCTCCGTAGGCTTCGTCGTCGATGACGCGATTGTGATGCTCGAAAACATCGTGCGTCATATGGAGCTTGGAGAAGGTGTGATGGAAGCTGCCGTCAACGGTTCGGGTGAGATTGGTTTTACGATTCTTTCCATGACGCTGTCACTCTCGGCCGTGTTTATCCCGGTGCTGTTCATGGGAGGAGTTCTCGGCCGGCTCTTGCACGAGTTCGCGGTAACCATCATGACGGCCATTTTAGTGTCAGGATTCGTGTCTTTGACGCTTACGCCCATGCTTTGCAGCCGCTTCCTGAAACCCCACCAGGAGATCAGGCACGGCCGGCTTTACAACTTCTTCGAATCGATGCAGGTCGGGCTTGAGCGGATATACGAAAGATGCCTCAGGGTCGCGCTTCATCACAAGTTCGCGACCATGATGATTTCCGTCGCCCTTGCGGTTGGGACTTACTATCTCGCGGTTGTGATTCCTAAGGGGTTTTTGCCGAGTGAGGACATCGATCAGATCAACGGCACCACGGAGGCGATCGAAGGAATATCGTTTGACGCCATGGTCGAGCACCAGCAACAGATCGCTGAAATCCTGACAAAGGACCCCGCGGTTGCCTACGTATTGTCATCGATTGGCTCGGGCGGCCGAACCCTGAATCAAGGTGGGCTCAACATCCGCCTGAAACCGCGATCGGAGCGCCCGCAGGTCGACCAGGTCATCAACGAACTCCGCCCCAAGCTTGCTGCCGTGCCCGGGATGGTGACGTTCCTGCGGAATGATCCGCCGATCCGCATCGGCGGGCTGCAGAGCAAGGCGCTTTACCAGTTCACCATACAAAGCCCGAACACAGCGGAGCTTTATAGTGCGGCTCAGGATTTCACTGCGAAGATGAGCGCTCTTCCGGGCCTCACCGACGTCAGCAGCGATCTCCAGATCCGAAATCCCCAGATCAACATCCAAATCGACCGCGACGCCGCATCGTCGTATGGAGTTTCAGTAAATCAAATCGAAGACGCAATTTACTCTGCCTATGGGCAGCGCCAGATCTCTACGATTTTTGCGCCGAATAACCAGTATTGGGTCATCCTGGAATTGGAGCCAGAATTTCAACGTGACGCAAACAAGATTGCGTCTCTCTACGTTCACTCTGCGGCGGGATCTCAAGATTTCTCAAACGCAACCGGGCAACTCGTGCCGATCAGCGCCGTTGCGAAACTCAGCCCGACGCTGGGGCCTCTTTCGGTCAACCACCTGGGACAACTGCCTGCGGTAACGATCTCCTTTAACCTGAAGCCCGGCACATCGATTGGAGACGCGGTCAGAGAAATCAACGATCTGGCTCGGCAGGGTCTTCCGCCGACGACCACCACGGCTTTCCAAGGAAACGCGCAAGCATTTCAATCGTCGCTTGCGGGTCTTGGCATCCTGCTCGCGATGGCCATCCTTGTGATCTATATCATTCTCGGGATTCTCTATGAGAGCTTTCTTCATCCAATTACGATTCTGTCTGGACTGCCCTCCGCGGGATTTGGAGCTCTTCTTTCCCTCTACCTTTTCCATATAGCTGCAACGAAGGGTTGGATTTCGCCGCTCCTTGACATGAACCTGGACATTTATGGCTTTGTGGGAATCATGATGCTCATCGGCATCGTCAAAAAAAACGCCATCATGATGATCGATTTCGCGCTCGAAGCGCAGCGGAAGGAAGGAAAGAGCCCGGCCGAAGCAATTTATCAGGGCTGCCTGGTCCGCTTTCGCCCCATCATGATGACGACGATGGCAGCCCTGATGGGCACGCTTCCGATCGCATTGGGTATCGGGGCAGGGGGCGAAGCGCGCCGGCCTCTCGGAGTATCGGTAGTCGGTGGCCTGGCTTTTTCCCAACTCGTGACGCTTTTCCTCACCCCCGTATTTTATATCTATATGGAAGACGCAAAGCGGTGGGGTGCGCAAGCATTCGGCCGCAAGCTCGACGCTGAGTCCGATCCGGGTTCACCCTCTTCCGGCCCGGTTCCGAGTGGTCCAATCGGCACGCCGATCGCGCGCTCGCATGATGCCCCGGATCTGCGTCCCTAATGAGACGGAGAAACGGTTCCCTTCAGCTCAATTTGGTCGACAGAGTGGCCGACGAAAACTGTGAAATCACCCGCGCCGACACGCCATTCGTGCGAGGCGGTATCGAAGTGGGAAAACGCGCGCCTATCGAGCACAACTTTCACGTGCTCCGTCTGTCCCGGACGTAAATCGACGCGGACAAATCCTTTTAATTCCTCGGCGGGCCGCGGCACGTCGGGATGAACCTCGCGGACGTAGACTTCGGAGACGTCTGCGCCCGCGCGCTTCCCGGTGTTCGTGATGTCCCAAGCGACCTCGTAAGTTGGCTCTGAGCCACCGGCCCCCTGCGCGGCGGCGGAATTGGTGACGGGCTGGATGGACAAGTTGCGATAACGGAATGTCGTGTAGGAGAGCCCGTAGCCGAAGGGAAAGAGCACCTTCACGCCGCTGCGCTGATAGCCCCGATAGCCCACGAACACACCTTCGCTATACGAAACCCGATTCGAACCTGGCTCAGGGTAGTAGCTGTCATGGACGGGATTGTCCTCCCAGCGCCGTTCGAATGTGACCGGCAGGTGGCCTGACGGGTCAGCATCGCCAAAAAGCACCTGGGCTAATGCGGTACCACCTTCCTGCCCTGAATACCATGCCTGCAGCACGCCCGGGACGCGGTCGATCCATGGAGTCATATCCACGGCCCCTCCCGAGGTGATGACAACGATCGTACGTTTGTTGCTCGCCGCAATTTTCGAAATGAGTTCCTCCTGACCCGGAGGGAGTCGGAAGGTACGGTCCGCGCCTTCGCTCTCGCTTTCTGGATTGAAGCCGACGGCGATGACCACGGCATCGGCAGACGCGGCGATTTTCTCAGCGGCGGGACTCACATATTGATCCTGGCGCACAATACCAAAGCGAAACCGGGCTCCCAGGAAACCGGGTCGGCCACGATGCTCGACGATGACTTTGTGCGGACCGGTGCTCAGCGAGAGGGTAACGTACCCGACCAAGGCGCGCGCTTCCGTCCAGTCGTCGAGAACGAGTTTGTCGTCGAGATAGCCGCGATAGTAACCACCGGCTTCGCCCGTGGCCTCAACAAAAATGTCGTAGGCAGTGGCGCTCGGCGCAATGTAGTAGCCAGTCCAGCGCGCGGAGCCGACGCCGTCAGGATAAGAAGGCGGGGCGTAGCCAAGTTCGGCGCCAGGTATGACGCCGAAATTGATGTGTTGGTCGTTGCGGCGCACGATGGGATCACCCTGCAGATTTTCCGCAGCGAAGTATTCGGCCAACAGGCCGGGAACGCCGCCGGACGCCGCCGTGGAAAAGCTCGTGCGCTGCGCCAGTTCGCTCAGTTCAGGAATTCCGCGATCGTAGTAAGTGGGTACGCTGGCGCCCAACTCGTTGGCAATCCCTTCGAGAAAGCTGACGGCTCCGAATGGACGCACGCCGGCGCTGCCGCCGGCCACGGGCACCGCGGGGTAGGCATCCGGCCCGATCACGGCGACCGATTTGATGGCGTGTTTATCCAGCGGTAGTACATTGCCGTCATTTTTGAGGAGCACCATGCCTTCCCGTGCGGCCTGTAGAGCGACATCGCGGCCTTGCAAGTTGTAGCGAGGAATTGCGTAATCCGTTTGATCCCGGTCAAGCCAGCGCATCTCGACAGCCAGGCGAAGGATGCGGCGGACCTTGTCGTCAATTTTAGCGGCGGAAACGCGCCCCTCTTTTACGGCAGGCAACAGGGAATCAGGATTCATGAATGCGCCACTGGGCATTTCCAGGTCGAGACCGGCATTTGATGCGGCGACTCCGTCGTAAGTAGAGAACCAGTCGGACATGAGAACGCCGCGAAACCCCCACTCTTTTTTGAGGATTTCCGAATCGAAGAAAGAATTTTGAGACATATGCTCGCCGTTTACCAGATTGTAGGAGTCCATCACGGCGCCCACATAAGCTTCCTTTACAGCTGCTTCGAACGCGGGGAGGTAAATCTCGCGCAGGGTGCGCTCGTCGATGATGTCGTCAGTGGAGTGACGCGAATATTCCGAGTTGTTTCCCAGGAAGTGCTTGATCGTGGCGCTAACGTCTTCGCTTTGTACGCCCTCGATATAACCTACGGCGATACGTGAGGCGAGGTAGGGATCTTCTCCAAAGTATTCGAAATTACGGCCGTTCACGGGCGCGCGATAGATGTTGACACCTGGGCCAAGCAGAAAATTCACGCCTTTGGCGCGCCCGTCGCGGCCAATCTGTTCGCCCACCCGCCGGGCCAGGTCGACATCCCATGTCGCGGCGAGGCCGATGCCCGCGGGCATGGCGGTCGCGGGACCGAAGTTGCGCACACCCATCGGGCCGTCCGCCATTTTCAGTGGGGGCAGGTTCAAGGAGGGCATGCCACGAACGTAAAAACCATCCACGCCGCCGATGAGGGCGATTTTCTCCTCGAGGCTCATGTGGCTCAACATTTCCTCAACGCGATTTTCGACAGCGAGTGGAGTTAGGGAAGTCCCAGTGCTGACCGATTGGCTGTGCGATATGGAAGCGCCGGCAACCAGCAGCGCGATCGAGGAAAGCGCCCGTGCGGCGACGGATGCCCATACTTTTGGATTACCTTTCATTGGCCCTCCGCGCTAATTCCGGTGGTAATCTTTCCTCGCCTTCGAAAAACTATCGTGGCAATCAAGCGCTGCCACCGCCTTCCCAAAATGCTGGACCGGCGATTTGCGCACGCAAATCAACGCGAAATAGTTTTTGCAATATATACGTATGTATACCCGGCATCCTAAACCGATTCTTCCCAACAGTGAAGATAGTTATTTCAGGCCGGCAGTTGGCACAATTGCTTGCGGCGGGAGATGGCGAACATGGCGACAGGTCTGGCGGCCAATACAGAAATGTGTTCTCGGAAAGCTGATTTCCGATCAGTCCTGCCGAAGGCACATCCTGCGAGCGACTAATCCCTACAGTATTAAATTCGAGGTGATACAATTCGGCCAGTCGCGGGAAAGCCGTTCTTGATTGCGACCACTTCTGCAGCTTCCGTAACATTCAAAGGTGGATGGAGCATCAGGGATGATGGAAGAATCGTCAGCCAGTTTTCCAACGAAAATCTCCTTCAAGCCGAAGGATTCACCCCCTGTCCAAATCTCTGGCGATGTCTGCGTGGTCGGTGCGGGGATATCGGGAATCTCCGCGGCCCTCGAAGGGGCACGCCTAGGTCGGAAAGTTATTCTGGTCGATGGCCAACCGAGCCTCGGCGGACAAGCAGTCAATTCCATCATCGGCACAATTTGCGGATTGTTTTCAAACGGGCCGGAACCGCGTCAACTGACTCACGGGGTTGCGGATGATATCCTCCGCGACCTTGGCGTGATCGGGGCGGTTCGTTGCGTGCGCAGCTCACTTGCCACGACCACGGTTGTGTATTACGAAGAAGTTGCCCTGGGCCGGTGGATTGAAACCGCAGTTCACGCTGCCGGGATCACCGTAGTTCTTGGGGCCGTGCTCAGAAATGTCCAATTGGAGAATCGCAGGATCACGGAGATTTCTTTGGCCACCCGCTACGGTGATGTCCAGATTACCGCAACGGGGTTTGTTGACGCGTCGGGAGATGCCACTCTCGCTTGGCAGGCGGGATTACCTTGTCGCGAACCGGACTCGCCCATCTATGGGACGCAAACCGTCGTGCTAGAGCACCTCCACGAAGACCGTAAACCGAGTCCGGCGGAATACAGCCAGCGTCTTCGCGAGAAGGCGGATGCGTACGGTCTGGTTCGCCGCGACGGGCTCGCCTTCTTTTATCCGGAGCGCGGAACAGCAGTCGTAAACATGACCCATGTCCAGACGCCGCTCCACCCGGTCCACGCGAGTGAAAAAGCGTTGGAAGGGAAGGAGCAGGCCGATCGCGTGGTCCACTTCCTGAAAGCGGAATTCCCTGCGGCCTTCGGCAATGCTCGCGTTCGCGCTTATGGACTTCCCGGAATCCGCCAAACTCGGTGGATCGTCGGCCGCCACCAGTTAACGGCCGACGAAGTGCGCCTTGGGACACGCTTCGAGGATGAAATTGCGAGGACTGCGTGGCCCATAGAATTGCACAGCCGTCCGGAAGGGTTTGTCTGGGAACCGTTCGGAGCTGACCACATTCACTATGTACCGCTGGGCAGCCTTGTCCCGAAGGATGCGGACAATATCGTCGCCACGGGGAGATGCATCGACGGTGACGCGGCTGCGTTATCGAGTGTTCGGGTGATGGGGCCTTGCATTGCTATGGGTGCGGCTGCGGCTCATGCTCTCGATCTCGCAGGAGGCGGCAGCCTGGGCGATATAGATCGGACCCTGCTCAGGGCACGCCTGATCAGAAATCTGGAGGACTAGAAATCATTTTCTGCATTTTGCGGGAAGTGCGGCCGATATGAACCTGACGGACACAGAAAAAATGATGCTCGAAGGGCGCGAAGGCCTCGCGGTTCAGAAGGCCATGGAGTTGCTTGTCCGATATGGCGATGCGCTGGGAGCCGAGAGGCTGGTGGATACAAACAATGTCTGCGGAGCCGTCACAGCGCCAACTCCCGAAAAAATGGAAATGGCAAAGATCGAAGGGCTCGAGCGCGCGCTCAACGCGGGATTTTCCGAAATGAATCTGGATAGCGACGTGGTAATCGAGGTTCCCCGAGTCAAGGTCTACACGTGTCAGTTGATTCAGCGATTCGGTCCCGATACGGCCGGGCTCCATGATGGATCGCGCGAGTTGCTCGATCTACAGGAAGATTCCGACAAATTTTTCGGGGCGCGGGGTGTCCACATCATGGCTACCTGCACGCCCTATCAGGTGGGCAATGTTCCCGTGAAGGGTGAGCATTGTGCCTGGATGGAATCGTCCGCCGTCGTTTATTGCAACTCGGTGTTGGGTGCACGCACGAATACCGAAGGCAGAGAAAGCACCGGCGCAGCCAGCCTCACGGGAAAGATTCCCTATTGGGGATATCACCTGAAGGAGAACAGGTTCGGCACGCATCTGGTCGAGGTGGAAGTTCCCACCGATAGCATGATGGATTGGGGACTCCTTGGATACTATGTTGGGGAAATCATTCAGGATGACATTCCAGTTCTTCGCGGGCTGCTGAGTCAGCCGGATCTCGCCAAGCTGAAGCATTTCGGCGCCGCCGCAGCTTCGTCGGGCGGAATCGAGATGTATCACATTCCAGGGGTAACACCGGAAGCGCCTTCCATCGAGTCTGCTTTTGGAACTCGTAAGCCTGTACAAACGTTGCGATATGGGAAGCAGGAGCGGCGGATCGCGTACGCGAATCTGAATTCCTCGGCGAGAGACCGGAATATTGATTTCGTCATGCTTGGCTGCCCGCACGATTCGATTGAGCAGGTCTGGCAGACGGCGCGACTGCTCGACGGAAAGAGGCTTCACTCGGGCACGGAATTATGGATCCGAACGCCACGAGCACTGCGCGAACTTGCCGATCGCAGCGGCTATACAAAGATCGTGGAAGATGCGGGCGGTCACATCCTGAGCGACTCGTGCCCGGCAATCTCCCGCCTGATGCCAGGAGGAACCAAGGTAGTCGCCACGGACTCGGCGAAACAGGCGCATTACCTGCCCGCGATTACCGGAGTACAAACCTGGTTTGGTTCTTTGGAGGACTGTGTCGAAGCGGCGGTAACAGGGAAATGGTCTGGAGGCCTGGATTAGTCCAATGATCGTCTTGCACGGGCGAAAAGTTGTGGGCGGGTCGGCGCAAGGCGAAGCACTTGTGACCAGTCAAACCATTTCCGGCTGGGGAGGAATTGATCCGAAGACCGGCACAATTATTGAACTGCGGCATGAACTTCGGGGGAAGAGTTTCAAAGACAAGATACTTGTCTTTCCAGGAGCGAAGGGGTCTTCCGGCTGGTCGGCCTTTTTCCACATGGCGCGCTTGAATGGAGCGGCACCTAGGGGATTTGTGTTCAATAAAATGTCCACAAAAATCGCTCTTGGATTGGTCGTGACGCACGCCCCTGCAGTCACCGATTTCGACCGCGACCCGCTTAAGGTAATCGAAACCGGTGACTGGGTGGAAATTGATGCTGACCAGGGAATTGTGAAGGTCACCAAGCAGGCCGAGAGATTATTGAAGTAACGATATGGACCAGCGCACACCCACCGACATCTCAGAAATTATTGAAAATCAAAAACTGACGTGGTTTGTTGCCAGGCTTGTCCTGGTTTCATGGGTGGTGACTTTTTTCGATGGTTTCGACATGAACGTAATCGCTTTCGTCGCGCCAGATGTGTCGGCGGCGTTGCACATGAACCGATTCATGATGGGCAAGGTGTTCAGTGCCGGGCTGCTTGGGACCATGATCGGCGGTTTCCTCTTCGGCTACATCGGAGATCGAATTGGACGGCGCCCCTCGATCATTTTCGCGACCGCCGCGTTTGGCGTCTTGACACTTGGAATGGCTCAGTCAGGAAGCTATGCGACGCTACTGGTCTTACGCATCGCGGATGGGATCGCCATTGGAGGCCTGCTGCCGCTCTGTTGGGCCTTGAACATCGAGTACGTGCCCCGGCGCTACCGGTCCACTGTCGTGACCCTCATCATGCTGGGATATACCTTCGGCAACAGTTTCGGAGGACCGCTGACGATTTGGCTGACTCCCCACTACGGCTGGCGCTCAGTTTTCATCTTTGGCGGCTGCGCTGCCCTTGTGGCCACATGCTTTCTCTTTTATTCCATTCCCGAATCCATCAAGTTTCTAGTCATCAACAATAAGCGTCCTGATCTGGTCGCCGGTTACGCACAGCAGCTTGCGCCCGGCCGGACAATTCGGGCTGCGGACGGATTCGTGCTCTCGGATGAAATCCGCCCGGAAAAATTTGCGGTTTCCTTGCTCTTTCAAAACGAGCTGCGCTGGATCACGCCCATCCTTTGGACTGCCTACATTGCGAGTTCATTCGCGATCTTCATCCGCGTTTCCTGGGAGCCATCGGTTTTTCAGGCGCTGGGGTTCAGCCGGTCCACAGCGGCTCTCGCCTCCTCGGCCAATTCGATTGGGGGAGCGATCGGTGGCCTTCTCCTGATGCGATTTACCGATACAAGGGGAGCGATCGC
>Ga0209006_10007246_pt1 | contig 10029 bp, 8 predicted proteins | sample JacPin_JW_Ref_O2_FD_188567 | JGI IMG/M metagenome (GOLD analysis project Ga0209006, IMG submission 188567) | Forest soil microbial communities from Algoma, Ontario, Canada - Jack Pine, Ontario site 1_JW_Ref_O2 (SPAdes) (version 2) | ecosystem: Environmental > Terrestrial > Soil > Boreal...
AAGCTTTTCGGGCCGGCCGATCGCATAGCCCTGCAGGTGGTCCACGCCAATGCGCCGCGCGGCATCGAGCGCGCTGGCGTCCTCAACCTGCTCGGCGATGACTTTGAAGTTAAGACTGCGCGCCAGGCGGATCATCGCCGTCACCATGGCCTGATTGACGGTGTCGCGCGCCAGGTTCTTGAAGAACGAGCCGTCGATCTTCAGATAGTCGACCGCGAGATTCTTCAGGTTGGCAAACGAGCCCAGGCCGCTGCCGAAATCGTCGAGCGCAAACCGGCAGCCCATGCCGTGCAACACGCCGACGAAACGGCGCGCTGCCTCGAGGTTGCCGACCACGGCGTTTTCGGCGATCTCGAAGCACACCTGCGCCGGGTTGGCGCCGGTGGAATCGAAGCACTCGACCACGAACTCGAGAAACTGGTTGTCCTGGAGCGTCTGGCCGGAGATATTGATCGCCACGCTGCGCTTGGGTGCGAGCGCAATGGCGCCGCGTCCCATCGCCGTCAGCGTGGTCTGCACCACCCAGCGATCCACCGGTCCCATCAGCCGATAGCGCTCGGCGGCGCGCACGAATTCGATCGGTGCGATGTGCTGACCGGAATCGTCGCGCAGGCGCACCAGCACCTCCATCGCCGGACCTTCGTCGGTGGCGGCGAATGCGGCGACGATCGGCTGGCAGTAGAGTTCGAAGCGGCTGTCGCGCAGTGCCGCCTGCAGCGTCTGCAGCCACTGGATCTCGCCATTCTCGCGCGCGTAGACCTCATCGCGCGCCGAATACACCGACACGTGGCCGCCCTGCCGCTTGGCGACGTAGCAGGCCGAATCGGCCGCGGCGAGGGCTTCCTCCATGTTGCCGCTATCGCGCGCGATCTCCACCAGGCCGATGCTCACTCCGACGTTGAAGATCTTGTCCTTCCACACGAAGCGGAATTCATTGATCGCACGGCACACGTCATCGGCAATCTGGCGCGCCTTTTCCAGCGGGCATCCCACCAGCAGCATGCCGAATTCATCGCCGCCGACACGAGCCACGGTATCCGAGTCGCGCACCGCGTCGCGCAGGATCTTGGCGCTCTCGCGCAGCATGGCGTCGCCGGCCACGTGGCCACTGGTGTCGTTGATGGTCTTGAAACGATCCAGGTCCAGATAGCAAAGCACGTGCGCGCCGTCACCGCGGTGCGCGGTGTCCACGGCCTCCTGCAAGCGCCGCTCGAACTCGCGTCGATTCACCAGACCGGTGAGCGCATCATGCGTGGCCTGGTACGACATCTGCCGCGCCATGCCGCGCATTTCGGTCACATCGTGCAGCAGCACCACCGCACCGATGGTCTCACCGGTTTCCATGTTGATCGGAGCCGCCGACAGCTCGACCAGATGCTCCGCGCCGCCGGGCGGCCGTATCATCAGTGCGCGGCGCCCCAGATTCAGCGGCGTGCCGGCGGCCAATGCCTGGCGCACCGGCTCGGCGAGAAATTTGCGGTCGGCCTCGTCCGCCACCGCCGCCAGGTCCTCCAGCATGGTGCCGGTCGCCTCATCGGCGGCCACGCCCATAAGGCGCGCCGCGGCCGGATTAAGATAGTCCACCCGCCCGTCGGCATCGGTCGTGATCAGCGCCTCGGAAAGCGACTCCAGCGCCCGCCGCGAGCGCGAGCGGCCGCCGGCGTCCTGCAGCGCCTGCAGCGTCTGGGTCGGCAGCACCTCGACGCCGACGATCAGCAGTGCACGCTCGCCCTCGAAGTCCACCACCCAGGTAGACAGCTCCAGCCGCGCGTTCTGGCCGGTCATGCCGACCAGATCGATTTCATAGCGCTCGGCCGCCGGTTCTCCGGCGAGCCGCCGCCGCATGTTGTCGGCCACCAGTTCGGTGTGGTCCGGCGGCACCAGATCCTCGAGCCGGCGCCCAATCAACTCGCCGACGCTGCAGCCAATCAGACTGGCGAATTGCGGATTGGCGTAACGGATCGTCTGGCTATGGATCAGGACCGCTTCGTGCACGCGATCGCCCAGCGAGCCGATGGGCGCGGTGGCGGCCGCGACCCGATCGCTCTCGGCGGCGACGCGCCCGAGCAGATGGTTGACCGCGCTCACCATGTCGGCCAGCTCGCGCTGATCGGTGTGCAGTTCGATGTGGCTGTTGAGCGAATCGCCGACCGCGATGCGCTGGACCTGCTGCGAAACAAGCTCGAGTGCATGCAACTGGCGTCGCTGCAGTAAGAACAGCACCAGAAGCAGTATCGCGGCCACGCCGCACAGCAGGCAGAGCAGAATTATTATCGACATCAAAGTCGTTTATTCAAGCGATGCTTTTTCCTTGGTGAAAGGACCAAGCTCTGCCATCGCCCGCACTTGCAGCATAGCGGAGTATGGTCACCTGCCCATGGCATTTCACCATATCGTAACGGTCAATCTGCAACGATAGGCCAACTCGCGAGCCGCCTGCTGTCATATGCGGCAACAATCATGTTAGCGGCGATGCCGGCCGCCTGCGCCGGGCATAAAGTCGGTTGGCGGCCTTGGCAGAGGCGGCAAAAACCCTTAACTTGCCCCATCCCGCCCGGCGCCGGATTAAGTCTAATGTTTATGGAAGCAGCCCGCGAGCAGATGGTCGAGCAGCAGGTGCGCGCCGCGGACGTGCTTGATGAGCGCATTCTCAATACCTTGCGCGCAATTCCTCGAGAGCGCTTTGTTCCGCAGGGCTGGCGCGAGCTGGCTTTCGCCGACTGCGAAATCGCCCTGCCCTGCGGCAAGCGCATGCTGCGACCGATGCTGGTCGGCCGCATCCTGCAATCGCTGGAGCTGCGCGGCGGCGAGGAACTGCTCGAGATCGGCACCGGCTCGGGCTACCTCTCGGCCTGCCTGGCGCAGCTCGGCGGTCGACTGCGCACTCTGGAACTGCACGCCGAGATCGCGGATTTCGCGCGTGCCAATCTGCGCACCGCCGCGCCGGCGTTGCCGATCGAGGTCATCAGCGCAGACGCCATGCAGCTGGCCGAGGAATCGCGCTACGACGTCATCGTGTTGACCGCCTCGCTGCCGATCTATCAGCCCCGATTCGAGCGCGCGCTGCGACCCGATGGGCGCATGTTCGTGGTGACCGGCGCCACGACGCTGCAGCAGGCGAATCTGGTTCGCCGCATCGGCGCCGGAGTCTGTCACAGCGAAGCGCTGTTCGAGACCTGCATCGAGCCGCTGGAACACGCGCCGCGGCCGGCCGCGTTCGGATTCTAGCCATGGCGGTGCCGGAACTCGTACCGCAGCAACTGAAGCGCCGGCTCGATGCCGGCGAGCCGCTGCGATTACTCGATGTGCGTGAACCGTGGGAGTGCGCGATCGCGCGCCTGCCGGGCAGCCTCAACATTCCGCTGGCCGAAATTCCGGCTCGCTGGCAGGAACTCGACGCTGACTCGGAGATCATCGTGGTGTGCAAGTCGGGTAGTCGCAGCCGCAGAGCTGCCCAGTTTCTGTCAGCGCAGGGCCTTGGCCGGGTGGCCAATCTGTCTGGTGGCATCGACGCATGGACTCGCGACATCGATCCCAGCCTACCGTCGTACTAGCACTACGGGATCGGGTGGCATTGAATGAAGCGTGTGCGCCTATTCGCGGTCCTGTGCCTCGGCATGACGGGCACGGCGGCGGCCGCCAGTCTGCTCGACGTCTATAACCGCGCGCTCGACACCGACCCGTTGTGGCACCAGGCCACGGCCACCCGTCTTGCGTCGCGCGAGAGCAAGACGCAGGCGGTGCTGGGGCTGCTGCCACTGGATGTCAGCGCGAACAAGAACTTCATCGGCATCGGCAGCACACAGATCAAGACCCCGGCGTACCTCGGCGCGAGCCTGTCGCTCAACGTGTTCAACTGGGACAACTGGGTAGCGCTGAAGGCGGCCGATGCCACCGTCGCGCAGGCCGAGGCGAACTACCAGGCGGCGGCCCAGAGCCTGATCCAGCGCGTGTCGCAACAGTACTTTGCCGTGCTGGCGGCCCAGGACACGCTCACCGCCGAACAAAGTGCTCTGGAATCGGTGCAGACGCAGCTCGATCAGGCCGAGCAACGCTACCGCATCGGCCTGATTGCCATCACCGATATGGCCGTGGCGCGCGCCTCGCGCGACAGCACCGCGGCGGCGGTGATTGCAGCCAAGCGCACGCTGGCAACGCAGCAGGACCTGCTGCGGGCGATCACCGATGAGAGCTACACCAGTCTGGCCGGTCCGCGCGATGACATGCCGCTGCTGAACCCGGAGCCGGCCAGCGAAAACGCCTGGGTCACGACTGCGATGGAGCAGAACGCCAGCCTGATCGCCAGCCGCATGGCGTCCGACATCGCTCATGACAGCCTGTTGACCGCCTACGGCGGCCATATGCCCACCATCAACATCAACGTGTCGCGCAACTGGGCGCTGGAGCACGGCAACTACAACAATGGCGGCTCGTTGGGCGAGGCGGCGCTGATCGAATCGGTCAACGGCCTGCCGACCGTGCTGGACACCAACGACGTCATCTGGTCGATCGGAATCTCGGTGCCGCTGTTCACCGCCGGGCTGACGCAGTCCAAGGTGCGTCAGGCGCGCTACACCTGGGATGCGGCCAAGGCGGGTCTGGACTTCACCTCGCGGCAGACCGAGGAGCAGACGCGCGATGCCTACCAGGGTGTGATCAGCCAGATCGCGCAGGTACAGGCGCTGAAGCAGGCGGTGGAATCGGATCGGATTGCGCTGCAGGCCACCGAGGCCGGCTATCAGGTCGGCACCAAGACCGTGGTCGACGTGCTGACCACGCGCGCCGCGTTGCTGCAGGACGATACCAACTATGCCCAGGCCAAATACGGCTATCTCAACGGGATTGTCTCGCTGCGACTGGCTGCCGGAAATCTTGATCGCGGCACGGTGGAACTGATCAACAGCTGGCTGATCGAGCCGCGACCGCCGCTGCCGGCAGTCCCGGCGACGCCGGAGGCCCCGGCGACCACGCTGCCGATGCCGTTGTCGCCGCCGGTACGCTAACGCCGGCGCATCAGGCGGCGCTGCGTGCCGGCGGCAGAGCGCCGATCAGCTGCAGCAGTCGTTCGAGTGCGCCCCGATTGGCTTCGATCGCGGCCCGTCCCGCCGCCGCCTGTGCGGCGCGCGCCTGCGGGTCTGCCAGCAGCACGCCGAGCGCCGCGGCCAGCCCGGCGGCATCGTGCACAATCGTCAGCGCGCCCTGCTCGCGCAGCGCTCGTGCCAGCTGCGGACTATTGAATTGTTGCGGACCCGACAGCACCGGCAACCCGAGCGCGGCCGGTTCCAGCAGGTTGTGGCCGCCGACCGGGACCAGGCTGCCGCCGACGAACGCCACGTCGGCCGCGGCGTAGAACTCCGCCAGCTCGCCCAGCGTATCGAGCAGCAGCACCTGGTAGTCCCCGGGCGGCGCTTCGGACGAACGCCGCGCGCAGTGCAAACCCTGCGCCGCCACCAACGTCGCCACGGCGTCAAAGCGTTGCGGATAGCGCGGCGCCAGGATCAGTAGCGCACGCGGCTGCTGCGCCAGCAGCGCGCGATGCGCCGCGAGCACGATCTGCTCCTCGCCCTCGTGGGTACTGCCGGCGACCCAGACCGGACGCCCGGCCCCATAGTGTGAGCGCAGTTCAGCGCCGCGCTGCGTCAGTGCCGGCGGCATCGTGCGGTCGAATTTGATGTTCCCGACCACCGCGAGCCGCGCCGGCGGCACGCCCAGCGCGGCGAAGCGCTGCGCATCGGCGCCGGTCTGGGCGCCAACCCACACACCGCCAGCAAGCGAAGCGCGCAGCAGCCCGGGCAGGCGCTGATAGAAGCGGGCACTGCGCGCCGAGACGCGCGCGCTCGCCATCAATACCGGCACCCCGGCGCGCTGCATCTCGTGCAGCAGATTCGGCCAAAGCTCCGCCTCCAGCACGATCAACATGCGCGGGCGCAGGCTGGCGAGGCAACGCCGAATGCTGCCCGGCAGATCGTAGGGCGCGTAGCGCACGTCGAGGCCGGGCAGCAGCGTGTGCGCGCGCGTGCGAGCGGTCGGCGTCGCACAGCTCAGCGTCATCTCGACCCCCGGCAGGCGAGCGCGCAGCGCCTCGATCAGCACCGCCGCCGCCTGCACCTCACCGACCGACACCGCGTGTACCCAGATGCCGCCGCCGGCGCGCGGCGGCCCGAACCCAAACCGCTCTCGCCAGCCGCGCCAGTATTCGCGCTCGCTGAAGCCGCGAACCGCGACCATCAGCGACACCCACGGCAGCACCAGGTACCACAGCAGCGTGTAGAGGCGGCGCACTGCGCGCTGTATGTCAGGCCGCGGCTCGGCGCGGCGGGGCGACGAAGTAGCCGCTCAGCAGCGCGGCCCAATCCTCTTCGGAGAATCGGCTCGCGGGCAGCGCATCGGTGAGCTTCTCGATCGAGCGGTGCAAGCGCACCAGATTGCTGTCGCACCACAGTCCCGGACGGCGCAGGCTGCCACGATCAAAGTCCACCAGCCACACCTCCTGCGCCTCGTTCAGCAGCACGTTGTGGGCGTTGAGATCGGCATGACAGATACCATCGCGATGGAAGCGGCGCAGACAGCGGCCGATGGCGATCCAGCAGCTGAGCGGCACGGCGTCGTGAGCCAGGCGCGTGGCGAGCGAACTGACCTCCGGAATCTGCTCGGTCAGCAGATCGGCGCTGTAGCTGTAGCGGCCGGTGCGGCGGTAGCAGGCGGCGACCGGCATCGGCACCGGCAGGCCGGCCTTGCGCATCACGTACAGCATGTGCCACTCGATGAACGAGCGGGTCTGCTCGCCTGATTGCCACAGGTATCGATCGGCCGACCATTTGGCGATCCAGCCGCCGCGGCGGTAATGGCGCAGCACCAGATGCCGCCCGTCGGCCTGGATGAACAGTGCCGCGCCGCGCCCTTCCGCACTTGCGCGCACCTCGCCGCGGCGCGACCACCAGCCGGCGTCGAACCAGGAAGCCGCGGCGTTGCCGGCTCTGGAGGCGTCATATAGCATCGCGCCGCCGCGAAACGCTATTTGCCGAACTTCCGCCCCGGTCGGCCATCGCACAGAATTGCGCATGCTGAATCTCATTGAGCGACCCGAGAGCCTGTGCATTCTGCGGCTCTCGGCCATTGGCGATACCTGCCATGTCGTGCCGGTTGTGCGCACCTTGCAGCGCGTCTGGCCAGCGACACGGCTGACCTGGATTATCGGCCGCGTTGAGGCACGGCTGATGAATCTGCTGCCCGGCGTGGAGTTTATCACCATCGACAAGCGCGCCGGGTTGGCGGCGGCGCGTAGCCTGCGCGCGGCGTTACACGGCCGCCGCTTCGACGTACTGCTGCACATGCAGCTGTCGCTGCGTGCCAGCCTGGCATCGGCGCTGATCGGCGCGCGGCTGCGGCTGGGTTTCGATCGTGCACGGGCGCGCGAGCTGCAATGGCTGTTCACCAACGCGCAGATCGCGCCGCGCCGTCAGCAGCACGTGCTCGACAGCTTTCAGGGTTTCCTCGGCGCGCTCGGCATCGAGGACGGCCGGCTGCAATGGGACCTGCCGCTGCCGCCCGCCGCGCAACACTATGCGGCACAGCTGGTGCCCGATGATCAGCCGACCTTGATCATCAGTGCCTGCTCGGCGCACCCGGCGCGCAACTGGCGCCCCGAGCGCTACGCGGCGATCGCCGAGCATGCCGCGCAGGCGCACGGCATGCGCGTCATCCTGTGCGGTGCGCGCTCGGCATTGGAACGCGACATGGGAGCGGCGATTGAGCGGCTGAGCGCCGTTCCGGTGATCAACCAGATTGGCGAGGACACCTTGCCGCAGCTGCTGGCACTGCTGGCGCGCTCGAGCGTGCTGCTGTGTCCGGACTCCGGGCCGGCGCACATGGCGACCATGGTCGGCACACCGGTGATCGGACTGTATGCGGCCACGCGCCTGGCGCGCACCGGCCCTTACCTGTCGCGCCAGTGGTGCGTGGATCGCTACGAGGCGGCCGCGCAGCGCTTCCGCGGCTGCAGCGCCGCGCAGCTGCCATGGCACGAGAAGATCGAGCGCCGCGGCGTCATGGATCTGATCGAGGTCGCCGACGTGCGCGAGCGCCTCGATGCACTGATGAACTCGCGCGCCAGCGCGCTGCTACCATAGGCGCCATGGACGGGATTCCGGTGCCGATCTCTCCGGGCGAGCTGCTCGACAAGATCACGATTCTGCGCATCAAGTCGGCACGCATCGAGGACGCCGGCAAGCTCGGCAACGTGCGCCGGGAGCTGGCGCTGCTCGAGCAGCATTGGCGCCGGGCGGTGCCGGGGAGCGCAGAGTTCGCCGGCGACGAGGCGGCATTGGAGCGGGTCAACACCGAGCTGTGGGACATCGAAGACCGTATCCGCGAGCACGAGGCGCAGCGGCGCTTCGACGCCGGCTTCATCGAGCTGGCGCGCGCCGTGTACCTGCGCAACGATGAGCGCGCCGCCATCAAGCAGCGCATCAACCTGAAGCTCAATTCCGTGCTGGTGGAGGAAAAGTCGTACCAGCCCTACCGCTAGGTTCGACGTCGCTGCAGCGTCAGCGCTCGAGCGTGTATTCCGCCCCACAGTACGGACACTTCGCGAAGCCGCTCGCTTCGATCGGCAGATAGACGCGCGGATGCGAATTCCACAGCGTCATATCCGGCATCGGACAGGCCAGCGGCAGATCCTTGACCGTGACGGTGTACTGATTTTGGGCGTTTGGCTGCCTGAGAGCCACGCGTGAAGTCATGCGTGCCATTATAGCGGCCGGCAGATCAAGCGCCCATGACCTCGTCCCAGATGGCAACGATCGCCGAACGCTCGGCCACGAATTCATCGGCCGCTATGATCGCGTCCTTGCCATCGAGGGCGCGGTGGTGCAGGCAGGTACGGTAGTCGCGGTAGGCGCTGCTCAGGATATCGATCCTGGCGTGTGACACCAGGTCGGCCGACGCTACCGACTCGAGCTGACGAATCGTATCGGAATACATGGCCACTGGCGGATAGGCTCCGGCCCAGCTCAGCGCCCAGTACTGCGCCAGGAATTCGATATCGGCAATGCCGCCCGGGTCCTGCTTGAGGTCGAACTCCCCGGGCTTGGCGCGGGACAGCTCCTGGCGCATGCGGTTACGCATGTGGCGCACTTCCTGCTGCAGTGTATGGCGCCGCACGTGCTGCGCCAGCACCTCCAGCCGTATCGCTTCGAAGCGCGCGCGCAGCGCGCCGGCGCCGGCGACGCTGCGCGCATGCAGCAGCGCCTGGTGCTCCCAGGTCCAGGCCTCGTACTGCTGATACTCGGCGAACGCCTCGACGCTGGTGATCAGCAAGCCGCCCTTGCCGCTGGGCCGCAGCCGCATGTCGACCTCGTACAGGCGCCCCGCCGCCGAATGCATCGTCAGCAGGTGCACCAGCCGCTGCGCGAAGCGTACGAAGAACACCTGGTTGTCGATCGGGCGCTCGGACTCGGTCTCCTGCTGCGCTCCCCTGGAGTCGTGCAGGAACACCAGATCGAGATCGGAGCTGTAGCCCAGCTCCATGCCGCCGAGCTTGCCGTAGCCGAGCACGCACAGCTGCACCGGGCGGCGCGCACCGTTCTCGGTGCACATGGGCGTGCCGAGCTGCGGCGTCAGCTGCTGCCAGGCGAGCGCCAGCGAGCGCTCGATGATCAGCTCGGCGACATCGGTCAGGCGATCGCTGACCCGCATGACCGGCAGCCGGGCGAGCAGGTCCGCCACGCCCAGGCGAAAGATCGCCGCACGCTGGAATTGCCGCAGCCGCTCCACCAACCGCTCGCCATCGTCCTGGTCGGCACCCGCCATGCGCTGTTCCAGGTCCGCGGCCAGCGCCGCCCGATCGGGCGGGTCATCGAAGATGCGCTCATCGATCAGCTCATCGAGCAGCAGCGGATGCGAGGCGATCTGATCGGTCAGAAAATCGCCATGCGCGGCCAGCTCAACCAGACGCATGCGCGCCCGGGCGTTGTGCAGCAGCAGCGCCAGGTAGGCCGAGCGCGCGCCGATGGCCTCCAGCACCCGCAA
>Ga0209006_10007247_pt1 | contig 10029 bp, 18 predicted proteins | sample JacPin_JW_Ref_O2_FD_188567 | JGI IMG/M metagenome (GOLD analysis project Ga0209006, IMG submission 188567) | Forest soil microbial communities from Algoma, Ontario, Canada - Jack Pine, Ontario site 1_JW_Ref_O2 (SPAdes) (version 2) | ecosystem: Environmental > Terrestrial > Soil > Boreal...
GCCGTCAGCTTACATGAAGCTGACCTCTCTCTCCTGCTTGCCATATAGGGTGATTCCGTCCACTGCGACGCTTGTTGGCCATGTCCGACCCGCAACGCAACTTTCTCACCACTTGTCGGTGGATATGTAGTTCATGTTCAAACCGGCGGCAAAGGGCATAGCACTGTCAACCACTCGAGTGGATCCAGACAGAACTCCTTCACCTTACTTACATATTCATTTATCTCTCGAAGCCATGGAACTCTTCCTCACTCACAACAATCCTGAACGCACAGTACTCGTATCCCCCAACGGTGTCGCCCACTATCAAATCACCACTACGAAAGCGAACATCTTTGGTGCGCCAAGGGTGTCCAGAATCCAGCGTCCCGCAGAAACGAAAGAAGATAGTATTGTCGCGGAAATCGAGTGGAAAGCTTGGGGCACGCAGACGCTCGTCCGCAGTAACCTCTTACTCGGGGCGGCGGACGGCGTGCGCGCGAGAGACTTTTTATATAAGCGGGGTCCATTCAGCTCGTACGTCAGTCTCTATATAGTACTCATCATACTGTAGATCATGACGGCTATGCCAGTTCTAGGTACTTCGTCGGGAATGATGATCAGGAATATCGCTGGAAGACAGTTAAAGGCATCGGCTTCGTCGTAAGCATGCCCACCCACAAAACAAATCACAATGCAGACATCATTTCCGTCCATGTATCCAGCTCACCGCCAGCGAGACCGATCAAGAAGTTGCCAGATTCATTCAAGGACCAATAGATGAAGGTATCTTTGCTGGAGAGAGGAAGTCTTGTCTTAGAGTCCAGCCTTGTTCCGTCGACATGGACTTAATTGTTCTTTCGTGTATGATGATGGAGAAGAAAAGACGGGATCATGCTGGTGACGGTACAAAGTTGACTGCACATGATGAGGATCCGCAAGGCGACGGAGGGGCGGGGGCAGAAGGAGGAGGTTAGAATCGTTGTGACCATGACAGTTCAGAATATGGAAAAACAAATAAGATATGGTCGATGTGCGATCTCTCAACGAATCATCGATAATATCCGCAGATAATCCTCTCGGACGGTGTGGAATGTTTCTTCAAGTTTTTCGAGTCTTTCTTGTTGCTCCAATTGGATCAATATTTCCTACATACACCCATCCGTTTAGCGACTTGAGAGGTTGCGAAGTGCGACTCACATAGTTGAAACGATATAGACGTTCCTTCACTTGAAGTCTATAAGCTCGCGCTGCACGTGAATCAGCAGGGTCCAAGCGTAACAGGACCAGCATCTCGACCAGACGATTGAATTGACGCTAGAAACCAATGTGGGAACTTCATAGTTTCTTCAGTTATCTAAAACACTCACGCCAGCAATTTTCAAATCAATTCGCCATTTCTCCATCCACACCTTGTCGACAGGAGGGCCCATCTTCCCTTTCGACTGGTTCTTTGATCTGCCCGTTTGCCTGCCTACTCTCCCCCCGCCATGCGAAACCGCACTTTCCCCAAAGGCTTCTGCCATGAACCGATCGTTGCCTAACAACATCTTTAGGTCGTTTCGATCTCGAAGGTCTTCAAATGCCTCTGCCGGGTCTTCTACGGTGAGTTCTGCCACGCCTGGTCTTGTTAACACGTATTGGTATATCGCTTGATAGAGTTCCGCTTCAGGTAATGGATGCGGTTTAGCACCTAGATTTGGTGTAGGTAGGTGGATGCAATGACGTACATCCATGACCCTGTCTTTGGTAGGGCGGAAGAATGACGAACTGGCTAAACGAGTGGGAATATAAAGTTAAATGGTTCTAGAACATAAAAAAGAAAGTGAATTGACCTAAGTCTCATGCGAACCTTATCCGGAAAGCAGTAGAAATTGAAAAGAGACGAATATCCAACGAAATGATAAGTGGCAACATGTGGTGTCTCTCTCCGTTTGCGTTTCTCGTATCTTTCGCAACAAGTCAGCTATCATGCATCGAATGGCAAAGTTGGGACTCACAGAACGACGAACTCCCACGGTTCCTCTTCTTCGTTGATATATGAGCCAGCTTCAATGTACAGGAGGATGAAGAGTTGCATTCGTTGGTGGTATTCTTTGAAACCCGGGGTATGCCATGTTGCCTAGATCGTCGAGCAAAGTACCGTTTCAGAACATCGAATCAAGCAGCAGATTTAGACCTTACATGATAGACCTCGAAAGTGATTACATCATCGCTCTCGGAATATATTGGACTCGACTTGACGATACTTTTATCTTTACGCCGACTTATAGGTGACGGTCTTGAGTAGGAGTATATCATTTGTCCGGACGGCTGAAACGAAGTGGCATCTTCTCCTACACGCCGTAGGAAACTTTCTTCATCCTTGTAATAATCTGCTAAAGCGTAACGCAGTCTGTGGTTGTAGATGGGTACAGGCATACCTGGGGGGATGAATTTGTTCAATATTCCTTCAACATCGTCAACGGTTGAAGCCGAGTCGAGTTTGCTCGAATAGTTCACAGATAAATGTTGTACTAGCGAGCCGGATGCGATTTTTAACTGATTGGAGGGTAGAGAGGTCAAATGTAAAACATAAGCTCTGAACCGTCAACGAAGAGGTCGACTGACATTGATGGTAAGGTCCTTATATCCATAGATTTTCTCATCCTCGCCAAATATCTACATCAACATGCGGGAACAGAAAATTAGAGGATCACTGGGACAGAGAAGACAAGAGCTCACAGGGTAAGTGAAGCGAGGGTGGAAATTTGAATAAGACTCATCATCCGCCAATGCTTTCTCGTCCTCCAGCGATCGTACTTGTCAAGCGCAAAGAGATTATGTTAGGTTCAGCATCCATCACGGCAGGCCATTGCAACACTCACCCAAAGATATAGACAGCGCTTGATTTGCGTCAGATGTCCAGTCGGTCATTGTCAAGTTCTGATGAAACGCGGTCACGCGCTGTTGACTTCCTCGCTTGATCAGCGCTGGCCACCGCCCAACCCCAATTTATAAAGCCTCATGTCAAGCCTCATTGACAGCTACGACTACACCCTGACTGGCTCACGCAGTGACCACGTTGAGATCCCAAATTTTCGCGATTTATTCCCTCAGGTTTACTCCCCTCGAAAGAATTTCTTAAAGAAATGACATCCCCATCTTGCACAAACGCGGTTGCTGTATACTGTGCCTCATCTCTGGGGAAGCAAAAGGCATTTCATGATGCTGCGCTGTGTATGTAGTATCATCTTTCTTAACTTTGTGATAGCACTCTGACCGGGGTCCGAGTACATAGCTGTCGGACGTGCTCTTGCTGAAGCCAAACGACCGCTAGTGTATGGCGGTGGATTCAAGGGCATCATGGGGATCGTATCTGGAGCCGTATTAGCTAGTGGCGGCAAAGTCGTAGGCATTGTTCCACGTGCCATGCTCGCTGCTGGAGGGGAAGGAAAGGAGACAGAGCTATCGTATTCCTTCGACTCGTTCAACCCAAACGACCACCAGGAAAGGGTACGTAGAAAGCTTTCGTGTTCCATTTCTTTTTACTTAGCACATGGCGTCAGGTTGAAACGGCGAGTGCCTTGCTTCCATGATGTTGAGAGATTCAATTCTGATGATCCTATTATAGATCATCGTTGATTCGATGCACGAGCGGAAGGTTAAGATGGCCGAACGAGCATGTGCATTTTTAGGTCTTCCGGGTGGGTTTGGCACTTTCGATGAGGTGAGTATGACTTGAATTGTTACTTTCGCAACATAGAGTTCTTGACAATTCCCTCCCAGATATTTGAAGTGGCTACTTGGACCCAGGTTGGCATTCACAACAAGCGTTCGTCTTTCCACTATTTTTTGTATATTTTTCCATGCTGAATCCGGAGATAGCGGTGATCCTCTTGAACGTCCTGTCGTTTTTCGATCCCCTCCGTGAACTGATTCAGAACGGCCTGCGCGAGGGGTACATTCAGCCCCAAAATGAAAACCTCATTATCTTCGTCGACGGGCCTACCGAGCGTCATGCACACGAGACTTACGACTGGGGTAAGGCTGCCTTGCACGCCTTACACGAGTGGCAGCCAGCTTGTGAGCAAAGCTTGTACGATTGGAAAAAGACCTCGAGCGATGAAGTAGTCAATCAGAATTGAAAGCTTCATGCTGTTCTAGTGTGGAATTGGAGTTTCATCTACATACAACTATTGTGATATTTAGATCGACTGGTGTTGGTACCCATTCAAGTAGAAGACGTTTTTGCCTTGCCAAAAGTTGGTTCGATCTTGCGATTTGGATCCATAAACTCTCGGACTATATCGTCCGTAACTTTGGCTTTACGCTGCGAAAGAAATTAATGAGGGATAACTTCATTCAAATCGATCCACATACGTCCTGGAAGCCCTTCACAAACTCTTGTAGGAGCGTGATGCACTTCCCTTTCAACTGGCCGGTAAGTAATCGACCAGCTCTATAGTCCTGGAAAAACCCCAAGTTTTAGTGGATACTACTTTCCAAAAAACATCAACTCACCTCCCCGATCTTCGCCAACTCCTCATCATCATCCAAAAAGAACGTTAAATACTGGAAGCTAACGTCCACTTCTGTATCCCCCCCGAGCTGCCGATGCTCCTGTTCCGTTTCCTTTCCGCCAGAAAACCCATGCTTGTTGATCTTGTTCTTGATTTGAGCAGGTGTGTCCGTCATAAAGATACTTGAGTTCGGGTTTGATGCACTCATCTTCGTCTGTGGACCTTGAAGTGCAGGGAAGAATTTTGAGTGTATCAACATCGGTTTAGGGTATTTGAGTTTCTGGGCAACGTCCCGCGTAAGCCGGAAGTACGGATCCTGGTCAATCGCACAGGGAATGAGACACGGGATGTTGGATACTTCACCGAAGATGTTAGGGAATGAGTTGGAGAAGGATGGCGCCGCTTGGATGGATGCGAAATGGATTTTCCCGATATTATCCCTATAGGTTTTGCGGTGAGCTCTTTTTTGGACGGTTGAATCAATCTAAGTAGGTCCTCACGAATCTGTGAAACCGAATGTAGCCTTGGCTTGGCTACATGTGATCTGCCGTGAAATCTTGGAAACGTTTTGGTAAAAGGGTCCAGCAACATAGTCGAAATCGTTGAAGATGAAGGTCTTCTCAAGGTTAAACCCGACTGCGATGATATCTTTCGCGTTCTGCCTCGCAAACGCGCGAGTCTGCTCGACCTTGAGCTCGTGCTTGAACAAAAACTTTTCGTCATCTGAAAAAGAATACATCATTGATTGGCTAAGTGAGAAGGTGACGGTGCTGACCTGTGAGCTGGATCACTAGCGGAACGTCGAAGACATCCTGCAGCCATCTCCGCAGGTATCAGCAGAATTTTTCCCTTATACTATTCTTGAACCACTTACTTGGTGAAGACGAAGGGGATCATATGTCCTAGATGCATACTATCGCTGCTAGGCCCCCGACCAGTATACAGAAAGAAAGGCTTCCCTTGTCGATATCGCTCCAAGATATTGTCAAACTCGCTGTATAAATACACCATCAATAGTATCCCAGTCATTGTAAGACGATCAGCCTACCGATGCGAAAAGAACAATCCCCTCCTCAAAAACGGATGTGGCTTGTGGCCTGTTACCTGCTCGAACTTTTCCAATAGTGCCGCATCAATCCTCCGCGTCCCAAACTGCTCGATCAGCTTGTCGTAATCGATTGCCAGCTGTTTGCCGTCATTGGAAACGGAACCTTGGACATCCCAAGGCGTGACCACTTGTTCGTGAGCATCTGCAGTAGATGCTGGCTTGACCACAGCCGCTCCGCAACTCGTTGAGCGCTCACTTGCATGGGATATGATTAGGATCTGATGTGGGAATGTCGCGTCAAGTATTCGCTCACTTAGTTATCGAAGATTGAGCAAGAGAACTACTAGTCGCATCGGTTGCCATAGGGGAGATCATCACGCGCTTAATGTTTGGTTTATGATGATGATACAATTGTAAAGTAGTGACAACTCTGTACGATATGATGGTGGGTGGAGGAATTGGGGTAGATTGCGTAGTGAAAAAGAGTGAAAGGAAGAAAAAGAGAAATTTAATTATATCAGTCAAGTTCAATAGAAGGGGAGAAATGGAGGAGGGAGAAAAATGTCCGGGTACAACGTCCATTCTCCAAACCTCCTATATATCCCCCTCCTTTATCACGATGTGGATAATTTTCTGACCGCGCTTCGAACACCAGAACATCGAGTGGTGCGAGACAACGGCGGATGGGCGAAAGATAGAGTAGTGACAGCGTGATCACGGTTTGCGGAATTCGCACAACACCGTATAGATTGTGTTGAACGCTGTGTATATCTCTTCTCTGACCTGACGCCATGAAAAAGTGTCAGCGGATGGGTTCAAACCGAGTCCACTGAACTCCATTGTCATGTCAAGCATACCAAGATGCGAGGACATGGATGTGAAGAAAGAAACGAGATTGTCACCTTTGCACCCGTAAGCACAATCTTTCCCGACACGAAAATGAGGAGCACGACTTTCGGTTTAATCATGCGATAGATCAAACCAGGGAACAACTGTCGAGAACGCGTTAGTCTGGATGTAGCTTCACGGATCAAAAGTATACGTACCTCCGGTTCGTAACTGCTGAACTGCCCGTGACTGTAAGCCAGCCCCTCCAAGCGGATGGGAAACTTGACGTCACAACTACCAACGATATTCTGGATCTTGAATTCAGAAAACTTGGCATCAAAGCCGAGCTTTTGAACAATCCGAGCGTATTTGCGTGATGCCAGGCGAGAGTCGTCCTCCGATTTGGCACCAGTTACCACCATCTTTCCAGACGCAAAGATAAGGGCCGTCGTTTTGGGGTCACGTATACGCATGATAACCGCCGCAAAGCGCTAGCGTCGACGAGCAAGGGAAGTTTCTCTTCAATGAAGAAGAAAAGGGGCACCAACCTTGGGGTTATACTCCGCATTCCGGGCATGCAACGCGATCGTCTTCAAGTCAAGACGACAATCCAGATTCACAGTCGCAACGATGTTCTGCAATGTGGGAACTATGCCCTCGACAGCGGTAATGTGCTGCTGTTCAAGAGTGAGTGGCGCCGGGGTTGCCGGCACAGAGGAAGGAGGTGTCGAAGGGCTTGCCGCAGCATTGGACGATTGTGAACTCGAGTGTGACAGTGGGGATGTTTGGGATGGAGGTTGCGATTGGGATTGTGATTGTGATTGTGGTTGCGGTGGTAGATTGGACGACTGAGATGGTCCAGGGAGTGCGAGACCCGATGACCAGGATCGCTGTGATTGCTGTGATTGAAACTGCTGCTGCTGTTGTTGAGCTGCCTGCTGCTGATATTGTTGCTGCTGCTGGAGCGGCACATGAGACCTTCCAAAGGTAACTTGGCGAGCAGGTAAAGCGAAGGACATGATCTGACAAAAATAATGATTTTATGAACCGTGGGAGACTTGGCAGTGGCAGGTGAAAAGAAAAAAATCGGTTCAAAAACGAGCCCTTTTTATATATATCAAATTAAAACTCCGACGTATCAATGTTACAGACCCGAACTTTAAATTTCTGACTCAACCTGATATGCACTGCCACACGTGTCCCAAAGCCGGTGACCACCCCTACGGCCACCCGAGGTAATGAGCCAACTCAAAAAACTTGGTTCTTGAAAGGAATGAGCGCCTTCGCTGATGCCTATCCAAGCTCACCGAAACTACATATCTCACATTCACTTATCGATGTGCGATCAGATCGGTCCATGTGCCATCAGAAACGCCAAATGTCCTCTTTGATGTTTGGCAACAATCATATACAGCATTTTTTGTCTTGCGGGACATGACAGGGCTGGCGTTGGCAGGTTTGACTGGGTAACGTCCACATGTCCTAGCGAATTCTGCTAGCTAGACGCCACTCCAGACAATAACGTAAGTGAGTTATCGTCGACGTAGATAAGCGCGTACCGTCAATTGCCTCAAATGGCAACATGCACTTTTTTAGTAATGGTCCCCAAGGTATGCGAGATCCTGAGCGCTTTGACACACCTCCGGCATGTCAGATGAAGGTATCAAAGGATAGAGGGGAGCAAAAAACTTACTGCACAGGAACCATAAATACGCCATGCGACTCCCATGTACTTCGAACAGTGGGCACCTTGTTATCAGCACCGAGCATACCCCACCCAATCAGGGGAGTTGAGTAGGCCGTCCGACGAACGTAGTTGTGCACGAGTGTGAAGGTGGTACGATTTGCAGGGTAAGAACCAGGCTCCCATGTGCCTGCTACGAAGTTCCTTATTTATGTAATTTAAGCTGGGGGTGGTTCAGCTTGCACGACTCGAAGAGGAATCAGAGTCGAGTAGGGGAGAAGGCGTTGATGAGGCCGAGTACAAAGTGACTCAGGATGATGGATGTTCGCACTAGCCGTTTGTCCAAGTTTGGTCAAGGCTGCGAGTCTACCTGCGCACTTGTAGCACAGCGTGTTAACCTGCCACCATTCCACCAACTCACTTTCTTACCTCAACCTCACAAAACCTTCTAGATATGACCACAGGTCCAACAGGTCTCGGTTTAGAGATCGTTTCCGTCATAAACAAGCTTCAAGATGTATTCTCAACCGTTGGCTCCTCTGCATCACAAATAGACTTGCCTCAAATATGCGTGTTAGGAAGTCAAAGCAGCGGAAAAAGTAGTGTGCTAGAGGTCTGCGACGACATGCTCTTATTGACGATTACTCACTTCAATGAACAGAACATCGTAGGCCGAGATTTCTTGCCTCGTGGCACTGGCATTGTGACCCGGCGTCCTCTGGTAAATCTCGTTCTATGAAGGGCCCCAAACGCAATGACACTGTTCTAGGTACTTCAACTCATAAACAAACCTGCCTCACCGGCAAAACCAAACGGCGCAGCTCGTACGTCATGTTCCTGTCCGCGACGATATCACCATCCTTACATTTCAACACAGCCCTTGTTAATGGAGCTGAAAAGAGTACAGACAAGGGCCTCAACTCCGATGAATGGGGGGAGTTTTTGCATCTTCCTGGAGAGAAATTTTACGATTTTCACAAGATTCGTGATGAAATCGTCCGGGACACCGAAGTCAAGACTGGTCGCAATGCCGGAATATCTCCTCAGCCCATTAACCTACGCATATACTCTCCAAACGTCCTCACTCTGACTCTTGTCGATCTACCTGGGCTAACAAAAGTGCCAGTTGGGGATCAACCACGCGATATCGAGAAACAGATTCGGGACATGTTAATGAAGTATATATCCAAACCTGCGTGTATCATCCTGGCTGTCACCGCTGCTAATACGGATCTGGCCAACTCGAACAGGTCAAGAATGGCTCGGGAGGTGGACCCGGAAGGCACGAGAACGATCGGTGTCCTCACCAAAGTTGACTTGATGTGAGTATACATCTGTGCGACACTCGGCTTCGTATTCTCATGCCTATACGATACAAAGGGATGTGGGAACAGACGTAGTCGACATCCTAGCTGGCCGTATCATCCCACTCCGGCTTGGCTATGTGCCTGTTGTCAACCGTGGTCAACGTGATATCGAGTCAGCCAAGGCTATCAGCGCGGCTCTGGAACATGAACGCCAATTCTTTGAGAACCACCCTTCATATAAGGGCAAGGCGCAGTACTGTGGCACACCCTTCCTGGCTCGAAAACTCAATATGGTACCTGCAGATTTTTTTTCGTAACATCCCTGTTCTGACCGTGTTTCGGCTGAATTAGATTCTTATGCATCACATCCGCGCTACTCTCCCTGACATCAAAGCACGCATCACACAGCAACTGCAGAAGTACAACTCTGAACTGGCGTCGCTCGGCGGGCCCCTTGGCGACGAAAACTCTGGCAACGTCGTTCTCAGTGTCATCACTGAGTTTACCTCTGAGTTCCGCACCGTCATCGACGGTAACACGAATGATCTGGCTGTGAATGAGCTTTCAGGCGGAGCTAGGATCAGTTTCGTGTTCCACGAACTGTTCAATAATGGTGTTAAGTCTATTGATCCGTTCGACCAAGTGAAAGACGGGGACATTCGCACCATTCTATACAACTCT
>Ga0209006_10007248_pt1 | contig 10028 bp, 6 predicted proteins | sample JacPin_JW_Ref_O2_FD_188567 | JGI IMG/M metagenome (GOLD analysis project Ga0209006, IMG submission 188567) | Forest soil microbial communities from Algoma, Ontario, Canada - Jack Pine, Ontario site 1_JW_Ref_O2 (SPAdes) (version 2) | ecosystem: Environmental > Terrestrial > Soil > Boreal...
CGGTGAACAAGCGCTGGGGAAAACCGGCACATGTAACGACGAATCCCTGGGCGGGCGCCTGGGCTGGTTTGTTTCTTACGCCGATCAAGCGCATCCCAAAATTGTTCTGGTAGTGCTGATTCGTGGAGGAAGCCGCGCGATCAGCGGGCCACACGCGTCTGAAATAGCAGGCAGGATCTATCATGGCTTACGCGAGCGAAATTACTTCGCCGAATCGGCACGTCATCCGTCGTATGCTACCTCCGCAGGCGGCTCGAAATAGTTAGAGTTAACCTTCCGCCGCTAAGACCTACAACTTTCGGAATCATTTAGGGTTTACTGAGATGTGGCAAAATGTGCATTTAGTGTTTTCCGCGCGGGCTGCCTGCGCTAAGCTTCGGTACCGAAAACGGATAAGCGTGGTCTAAGAATGGGCAAGTTAGGAAAAATTCTATTTTGGTTCGCTTTAATAGCGATCAGCGCAGCATGCGTCGCCGCATCGTATTATGTGCGGCGTTCTGCAGAAGAAGAAATCTCGCTCCAGGCAACCTCCGCGCGTGAAGAGGCCCGTCGAATCCAGGAACAAGTTGTGCTGTACACCGAGCGCTTGGTTCCCGCCGGTCTTCCATTTCACATGCTGCTCCGCGGTCTGGGGATTGATGCGGAGACTGCCGAGCGTTTGGCGGGTTCCGCGCAGTCTGTTTTCGATCTGCGGCACTTGCGCGCGGGAAATCGATTGGATGTGGGGCGCTCCGTACTTGGGGAGCTGCGTTCGATTCGCTACAGAATCGATGCGGACCGGGTGCTCTCTATCGCGCCGCAAGGACACGAAGTTCATTCAGAAATTCAAACAATTCCCTCGGAAATGGAAACTATCGGCGTGATGGGCGAAGTTCACGGATCGCTTTTTGAAGCGGTTATTAACGCGGGTGAAAAACCTGAGCTAGCGATGCGCCTGGCGCAGATCTTTGGCTGGGACCTGGATTTCTACACTGACCCGCGCCCGGGTGATACTTTTCGCGTAGTGGTCGAGAAGAGAGTCCTTGCGAACGGCGAATTGCTTTCGTACGGGAGAATTCTGGCCGCCGAATACAAGAACGCCGGGCATCCGTATGGCGCGGTGCTTTTTCATGACGTCTCCGGCGCTCCCGCGTATTTCACGCCCGAAGGCAAGTCGATGAAGAAGGCATTCTTGCATTCGCCGCTTAAATTTGCCGCGCCAATTTCGTCGCATTTCAGCGAGCATCGCTTGCATCCCATTTTGAAAGAATACCGTCCGCACCTTGGCATTGATTACGCGGCGCCTACCGGCACTCCGGTGCAGACCATTGGCGAAGGACGCGTGATTTTTGCCGGGCTGAAAGGCGGAGCGGGAAATCTGGTTGAGATTCAGCACACAAATGGATACACCACTTACTACATGCATCTGTCACGCGTGCTGGTTCGCTCGGGTCAGCATGTGGGGCAGGGACAAAGCATAGGCCTAGTGGGAATGACGGGGCTCGCGACTGGTCCGCATCTTGATTTTCGGATTCAGAAGCAGGGACAATTCCTGAATTTCGAGCGCCTGCCCTTGCCGCCGTCCGACCCTGTTGCCAAGCGCGAATGGAATGAATTTGCAGTCTTGCGCGATCGCGCTATCGCTTTGCTGCCGACTAAATTGTCGCAGCCGAATACAGCGCTGGCGAAAAACTTCGCGCCAGCCCCTACAGCGCAGCCGGGATCCACTCCATAACCTAAAATCGTTGTTGGGTTCCGAAGTTTTCGTTCAGCTTCTAGAAAAAATCGGCGCCTCTGGAAAGAACCCAGAGACGCCGATTTACCCGTTAGGTTACAAAGTAAAGCTATTTCGATTTGCCCCGTTCGAATTGAGCGGGACGGTTGAAGATTGCGCTAGTCGGTTACGCGAATCGCGCTGATCGAAGTGCTCCAGTTGGCCTCGCCGAGGCCGGTGGAGAGATTGGGTTGGGCCCGACGTCCGGAAATATATTCGGTAGCGATGATGATTTTGTTTTCGCCATCGGGCACTGCTGCAGAGTAGTCACCCCAGCGTCCCTCTAGTTGTTCGTTTGATGGGAGGCCAAAGTAACCGGAAAAGCCGTCGTCGGGAGCCACGCCCCTGGCAGCGACGTGCACGTCACCATCCGCTCCGTCTCGGCTGAACAACACAAACGCTGCGCTGGGGAAAAAGCTCGGCCCGGCGAGCGTGAACACCATAGCGCCCTCATCGTTGTTCGTGATGCCGATGGAGGGGTAGATGAGGTTCTGCCCCGAAACTGTCAGATAGTTGTTGGTTTTCAGCGTGGCGGTCAGCTTGCCGGCACTTGTGAAACCGGGCTGGACAACGAAGTAGAGAATTCCGTCGACGAACTCTTCGCCATCAAAGACTGTCGAAGTGATCGCGGAGTACAGCAAATTGCCGGAGAAGACCACTTGCTGCATGCTCGTGTCGTCGGGATCAAGCGACTCTTCGGGATCGCCGACGAGGGTGCCTAGGAGGGTCTGGCCTTTTTTCTGCTGGGCTCCGACAGGTTCCTCATAAACATTGGTATGGAGGATCACATGCTGAAGCTTTAGGTCCGGAGTCGTTGAATCGAGCGACGCGGTATTCGTCAACGCCCACACCGCAATCCGGTTGTCTGAAGCGCCGATGAAGTTGAGCGCACTCATGAAGAACTCGGTCCCATTGTTGGGCTCAGAGATGGCGACCGGCGTAGTTGCGGGCTGAACGGTAGAAGCAGTCCCTTCGGCGAGAGGGATATTCGCCAAGTGCACACCGGGCGGCACTAGCTGGGCTCCGAAGAGGCTTTCAAGTCCCGCCTTCGAGATGGCATAGATTTGCGTGCCGTTGAATGTGAGGAATCCGAATTCGTTGGTGGTTATATAGATGCCGTTGGCATCCGCTCCTAACAGCGGCTCATCGCCGAAGCACGGGACAGTCACTCCTTCAAACGTGCAGCCGGGATGGGACGGAGTACCGTCTTGGCCGTCATCGCTCGTGTCGATTGCGAATAGAGCGAAGCCATCGAGAGGATCCGCGTCGATGCTCACAGCGCCGATAACGAAGCTCCGACCCGGTATGATGTCCGAGCTGAAGGGGTCGGTGATGGTCATGAACCAGCGAGAAGTGCCCGGGTCGAAGTAGCAGCGCGGATCGCTGAGGGAATCGTCCGGCACACCAAAGAAGTTGTTCAACGGCGCGGGACCGACGATGCGCGAACCGGACTGGGTGTAAACGGCGACCACCAGATTGATCGTTTCCATGATCATTCCGTTTCCGGCGCATAGGCCCTGGTCGGGGGGCTCCAAATCGAAGCGGTTGTCGAACTCCTGGTCCAGGATGTTGAGGCCGTTGAATGTGACCTGCGTTCCTCCATTCACGACGCTCGAATTCTTGCTCGCCTGAGGCCGTTCCAAAACGAAGCTTTGCGCGGATGCAGGCATGCGGTCTCGCATCATTTTGATCAGATCTCGTTTGCGGTCGGCCTCGCGAGGAGGCTTCATCGTCTCCGGTGCCGATTGAGGCGATGGCGCAGTTTGGAGGAACGCCGTCCCGCGGCGGATGAGCCGGGTAGGAGTGACTTCACGCGCAACGTTCTGCGCCGACGCTACTGTCGCTATCGCAAGGATCACAAAAAGCAGGACTGCGGAGCTCCACCATTTGCTCATCTTATTTCTCCTCTTGTAGCGGATTGGAGTACTTCGAGAATTCCCGAGCGAAGCGCTTGTCACTTGGTCTCAAATTAAGTTTCCGTCCATGAAGTCCAAACGACGCACCAAGCGGCCGTTAATAGCCTAAAAGAGGAACGACCGAGTGGAGTCGTAATATAGCGAACGACGAAAGAAGTCAAGAGAATCCAATGAAATCCTGAGAAGACACGATTTTGGACCCAGCTCTTTATGAAATGAGGACGGAAATCGAAGAAGAATCGCGGTATTGCGCAAAAGATTTACCAAAAAGAGACGAAACTACGCTTTTAGTTCCCAAGTGTCGCCGGAGCGAAGGAGCTTTGCCAGGTCGCCTTTGCCGCGCTTGGCCTGGACTTCGCGGATTTGGTCGTTAATCATGTCTTCATAGCGCGGCACATGGTCCCAAGAGCGCAAGACACCGATGGGGGTGGGGAAACCCGGCCGCTGTTCCATGTGAGCGAGCAGAAACGCGTAGGCAGCGCGCGGATGCTTTTCGTCGTGAACGAGCAGGTCCTTTTCGGTGATGCCATTGCCAAGATTTACGATTTCCAGATCCAGACCGTTCAGGCGGATGCCCTTGTCGCGATTCTTGCCAAAAATAAGCGGCTTGCCGTGTTCGAGTTGAACGATGTTTTCACTGCGCGCGTCTTTTTCGGTAACGGTTTCCCACGCGCCGTCGTTGAAGATATTGCAATTTTGCAGGATCTCGACGTAAGCGGAGCCCTTATGCGCAGCTGCCTTTTTCAAAACATCTTTCAGATGCTGCTGGAATACGTCCACTGAGCGGGCCACAAATGTGGCTTCCGATCCGATAGCCAGAGAGATTGGATTGAAGGGCCGGTCGGTGGTGCCGAACGGCGTGGATTTGGTTTTCTTGCCCACTTCGGAAGTTGGCGAGTACTGGCCTTTGGTGAGTCCATATATTTTGTTGTTGAAAAGGAGCACTTTCAGCCCGACATTGCGGCGCAGCATGTGAATGGTGTGATTGCCGCCGATGGAGAGCGAATCGCCGTCACCGGTTGCCACCCACACTTCCAGGTCGGGTCGAACGATTTTCAGACCGGTGGCCACTGCGGGAGCGCGTCCATGTATGGTGTGGAAGCCGAAAGTGTTCATGTAATAGGGAAAGCGGCTGGAGCAGCCTATACCGGAAATAATCACGAATTTTTCGCGCGGGATGCCCAGGTCAGCGAAAACCATTTGCACGGCGGAAAGAATGGCGTAATCACCGCAACCGGGGCACCAACGAATTTCCTGATCGGTCTGGAAATCTTTTTTCGTGTACACGGGCAACGTCGCGGTGGTCATAGCTGCTCTCCTGCCTGCTCATCTGCATCCTCTTCCGAGAGCACGGAGGGAACCAAATCGAGCATTTGTTCGATTTTTTGTTCGATCTCCGAAGTCTTGAAAGGCTTGCCCTGAATTTTGTTGTAGCCTTGCGCATCAACCAGATATTTTGCGCGCAGAATCATCAAGAGCTGTCCCATGTTCATCTCGGGGACCAGTACTTTTTTGTAGCGACTGATTACCTCGCCGAGATCGCGTGGCAGAGGATTCAAGTAACGCAGATGGACGTGGCCTACTTTGCGTCCCTTCTCTCGCTGAGCATTTAAGGCGGCCGTAATTGGGCCATGTGTGGAACCCCACGCGATAATCAGCAAATCCCCTGACTCATCGCCTTCGACGACGATGGGCGGGATATCATTCGCGACTGATTCGACTTTCGCTGCACGCAATCGGACCATGTGTTCGTGATTTAGCGGCTCGTAATTAATGTTGCCGGTAACGTCCTGCTTTTCAATTCCACCGATGCGATGTTCAAGCCCGGGCGTTCCTGGGACGGCCCAAGGACGCGAGAGCGTGACTGGATCACGCCTGTAAGGTAAGAAACCTTCCGGATTCGTTTCGAAATGCACCGGGATTTCGGGCAGCTCGTCAACGGTGGGAACTTTCCAGGGTTCGGCTCCGTTGGCCAGGTAGCCGTCGGACAAAATAATAACCGGCACCATGTGCTTAATAGCGATGCGGCTAGCTTCAAGCGCAGTCCAGAAGCAATCGCCCGGTGAAGAAGGCGCAAGGACTGGAATGGGAGCTTCCGAGTTCCGTCCGAAAAGAGCTTGCAGCAAATCCGCCTGCTCGGTTTTGGTGGGGAGTCCGGTGGAAGGGCCTCCGCGTTGAATATCGCAAATCACCAAGGGCAATTCCACAGCTACAGCCAAGCCGAGCGCCTCGGTCTTGAGCGCCATACCCGGACCAGAAGTGGAAGTGATGCCCAGTGCGCCAGCATAGGCTGCGCCTATAGCGGAAGTGATGGCGGCGATTTCGTCCTCGGCTTGAAAAGTGATTACGCCGAAATCCTTGTACATCGAGAGTTCGTGCAAAATATCCGACGCCGGCGTAATTGGATAAGAGCCCAAAAATAGAGGAATACCTGCCTTTTGTGAGGCGGCCACAAATCCCAGCGCCAGCGCTGCATTTCCGCTGATATTGCGATACACACCCGGAGCAAGTTTCGCCGGCGGGATTTCGTAGCTGATCTGAAACGCTTCGGTGGCTTCGCAATAGCTATAACCCGCTTGCATAGCGAGCTTATTGGCTTGAACTAACTGCTGCTTATTTTTGAATTTTTCCTGTAACCATCCATGGGTGGGCTCCGTGGACCGGTTGTAGAGCCAGTAGCACATTCCCAGGGCGAAGAAATTCTTGCAGCGGTCCATGCTCTTGGTGTCAAGACCGAGATCTTTCAAGGCCGCGCGGGTCATTTTCGTAAGTTCAACCGCAAATAAGCGATAGCCGTCGAGTGAGTGATCTTCGAGCGGATTGGTTACGATCTGCGCTTTGCGCAAGTCGTTCTCTTTGAAGCTATCGAGATTGACGATCAAGATTCCATTCGTCTTGAGGTCCGGCAAATTCATTTTCAAAGCGGCGGGGTTCATGGCGACGAGAACGTCCACGGAATCGCCGGGGGTATAAACGTCGTTCGATGAGAAATGCACCTGGAAACCGCTGACGCCGGGCAAGGTTCCTGCGGGGGCGCGGATTTCAGCGGGATAGTCGGGAAAAGTCGCCAAATCGTTGCCGTAGAGGGCGACTGTATTGGTGAATTGGCTGCCGGTAATCTGCATGCCATCGCCGGAATCGCCGCAGAAACGGATAACGGCCTGGTCAATTACTTCACGTTTGCGCTTAGGAAGTTCGATCGTCGTTAATGGCATTGTTTAGACCCCGATTCCATAAAGGCGCAGAGATAGAAACATCCCGGTATTGCGTCAACATTGTTCATGCGGATTAGAAGCTTGCGCCCACAGGAAAGCGTAGCACAACGAGGGTAACAGGAAAACGGAATTTGAGACGCGCTCATTACGCTTCGGACATAGTTAGGATGCTTGAGACGGCTTGTCCCGTTGTCCCGCAAATTTGCGGGTGCGTGAATTCGCTATTCCTTGCCGCCGACTACTTGCGCGTGGCCCAACGCGGCTACCAAGGACACTCCGCCGACAACATTTCCCAGCAACGTGGGAAAGAAGAAATTGCCGAAATAAGTGCCCCAGGAAATAGACTTAATAAAAACCAGATAGAACATTGTGGTCGAGCCAGCAATGATGTGGTTAAATCCGCCGAGGCCGATCAGGTAAGTAAGAATGATAATGATACTGACCCGCGCAGTTTCTGCCGCGGGCAAAAGCCATACCATCAAGGCAATCAACCACCCGGCGAATATGGCGCGCACAAACACGACTCCAAAACTCGAGCCCAGATGGGTCATACCGATTTCCATCAGTGTTTGCCTAACAGATCGACCGAGTATGTCGATGCGGGCCACGCAAAGAGCGAATAAGAGCGTCCCGACCAGGTTCGCGGAGAGGACAACTCCCCAGAGCCGAACAACGCGCACAAATCCGGGCCAATCTGTGCGGAGTAGAAAGGGAAGAACCGCAGTAAGCGTGTTTTCGGTGAACAATTGTTGACGCCCGAGAACAACAATTAGGAATCCTACGCAATATCCGAGCCGCGCGATCAGCGGGCGCCAAGGCTGATTCGGTAAATGAGACGTGAGCAAAGCTTCGGCGATGAATGAGAAACCCATGGCTAGCCCAGCGGCAAGAGCGGACCACGCCAGTGCCGCGGCAGGACGATGCAACTCTTCATCTCCTTCCAGGCGAATCGCTTCATACACGACGTGCGCGGTAATAGCGACGCGTTCTTCCACTTGTTTCTTCTCGATTCGCGTGGTTATGGCGACGTCATTCACGGGAAGGTCAGTTTTTGTCTGTTTTTTGCTCATCGGCAGTCCTGGTGTTCGAATCCAGTGACGGACTTAAGATGTTATGAATGCGCAAAAGTGGCTGGTTTTATTCTGGAAGGCTCTTCGCCTAGACGTCGAGTCCGATCGAGCGCATGAGTTGCAACGCATTACTGGTTTGAACGATTCCGGGGCTCAGACGATGGTCAAAGCGTAATTTGCCGTCCTCGAGATGATCCTCAAAATGAAAATTCGCTCCCTGCGCTCCGACGTTTACAGCAATTTCGGCGAGCGCCAGGTCATGAGTTGTAAGCAATCCAATAGCTCCTCGTTTCAGGAGATTCCTCACCACAGCTTCTGCGCCGATACGACGGTCGTGCGAATTTGTTCCTTGCAACAGTTCGTCGAGCAAGAACAAAACCGGCATCGGTCCGGCGGTCAAATCAGCGATTACTTTCAGGCGTGTGATTTCGGAATAAAAGCGAGAGATTCCGCCTTGCAGGGAATCCAATACGCAAACGGAGGCGCCTACGGACAATCGAGAAAGCTGGAGCCTGTGCGCGCGAACCGGTGCGCCGCACTGTGCCAGAACAGCGTTGATTCCAACCGAGCGGATGAAGGTACTTTTCCCGGCCATGTTGGGTCCGCTAATAATGATGAGCCGAAAATCCCGTCCGAGAGTCAGATCGTTGCGAACTGCGCGGTCCTCGGGAATAAGGGGATGCGCGAGTCCTACAGCGTCGAAGAGCGGTGCCTCATCAGTGAACGCGGGGAAAACATCATCAGGGTGTTCGTATGCATAGCCGGCGAGATCCAAGAGAGCTTCGATCTCACCCAAAGCGGCGAGCCAAGCGCGAATAGCGGATCCAAATTTGCTGCGCCACGCATCGATGGCGAGCGCCCACTGTAGGCTCCAAAACACGAATGGATCGAGAGCTTGGATTGCCAGATGCCGTCGCGAGACCAAAAAATCCACACGTCGATTCAAACGGGCGATGGATCGAGACGCCGGCGCACCATCCCTTTGAAGTGCAACGTAAAGGCCCTTGAGCTTCGGCGCAACGAAAGATTCCCGCTCAATGCGGGCGAGCACTTGCGAAAGCAATTTCGGGTCTTTAGCGGCTTGCTCAATCGCAGAAGCGCTGTTCGATGTGCGTTCGCGAAAGCTTAACGCTATAGCCAGGTTGACGACTGAGATCAGAAGCGCGGGCAACTTGAGGCCGAAACCTGCCCAAGCGACTAAGCTGCAAACCCACAGGAAGGCTAGTAGAGGCAAAATGATCCGCAATAGGCCGGGATTGAGTGTTGGAGAACCTTCTCCCCATATCACCAAAGCTTCCGGCTGGACGCCGGAGCGAAAATCTTTTCCCAGGGCGGCGAGGTCTTCGCGCAGAGCGACGCGTTCGCGCAGCTCTGCCACGGATTCGTTGCGGAGACGAACTTCTTCAGGTGGCGCGGGAAAAAGCAGCCAGTGCGCCAAAGTTTCCTCGCCGGCCCGCGTGCGAGCGGTGCAGAGCAATTCGAATAACGATCCGGTGCCGAAAATATCAAGGTCACGCGCGTAAGGATGTGACGGATCAGAAAAACGATCGCCCGTTTCGCCGGATCCTATCCATTTATTGGCCAGGCGAGCTAGCCCTCGTTCGTAAAAGACGATCCTGCGGGCATTCATGCGAATCGTGCGAATCACGCGTTCGTGTGTGATGGCAAAGAAGACCAGGAACGCGAGCGGGAGCAACACCCAATAAATTGCGCTAATCCTGGACGTAAGTATCCACACGGCGGAAACCACCGAGATGCCGAGAAAAAGCAAAGTGGCGACGCCGAGCCGGCCGGAAGTTAATTTGTAACGCGCCGCCGCTTTTCGCAAGGTATCGAGAGATTGTTGATATGCGGCTTCAGGATTCTGAGCGGTTTTTTGAGAGTCGATTGCCATGAGTGAAGTTCTGAAACCTGACCTGCGGACGGCTAAGTTTATAGGGCCGTGGTGCTTTGAGCGCACTGAAAAGTACACTGGCCTTTAGTACTATTGACTTTCGCTTTTGATTCGCCTACACTTTGCCACGCTAGCCGCAATAGGGGGTAGGGATGACGTTGACGAAGAGGCAAAAAGAGG
>Ga0209006_10007249_pt1 | contig 10026 bp, 5 predicted proteins | sample JacPin_JW_Ref_O2_FD_188567 | JGI IMG/M metagenome (GOLD analysis project Ga0209006, IMG submission 188567) | Forest soil microbial communities from Algoma, Ontario, Canada - Jack Pine, Ontario site 1_JW_Ref_O2 (SPAdes) (version 2) | ecosystem: Environmental > Terrestrial > Soil > Boreal...
AGATCGGCGAAATTCACCCCGATCGCTTTCACGCGGATCAGCACTTCGCCGGGCCTCGGCTGCGGGTCTGGCATCTGCCGCGATTCAAATACTTCCGGCGAGCCGTACCGCCTTACGACCAGCGCGCGCATCTAAGACTCCTTGGGGCCGGGAGTTCATTCTGCCGAGATCGTCTGCCGCACCGAAAGCGCTTTTCTCTCGCCGGGCTGGCTTGCTCGACCGCCCGCGGTGTCCGGTCCGCCGCTCCCTACCAGGGCATTCTCGCCGTCGGCGAGCTTGGCTTTGCTGTCGCCTGCAAGGCGAAGGCGGGGCAATTCATTAGGTTTCAAGCACACCTTATCTTAAACTAAGGAACTTTGCGCGATGATGAAACGCGATATGAGACATAAAGCCTTTGCACTAGCCGCGGCCCTGTTCGCCGCAGCGTGGGTCTGCCCCGCTGCCGACCGATCCGCGCAATCCACTCCGCCGCCTGCCGTGCTTGCTGCGATGCAGGACGAGCTCAGCCGTTCAATGCAGGCTTATTCGGCCGCCGATCCTCCGGCATATTTCCTCAGCTACACGGTCTCGGACCGTCAGCTTGCGGACGTCTCCGGCTCCAACGGCGCGCTGCTTTCCAGCACCGAAGACCGCGCCCGCTGGCTCGAGGTCCAATCGCGCGTCGGCAGCTATCAGGTGGACGATTCGCATAAGCTCGGCGACCGCCCGCCCAGCTGGACGAGCCCCGGCACCAACGTGCCGATTGACGACGATCTCCCCGTCCTGCGCCGCGAAATCTGGCGCGAAACCGATCGCCAGTATCGCGCCGCCGCGCAGGCTCTGATCAAAGTGAAGACCAGCGAACAGGTGCAGGTGCAGAGTCTGGAAAGCACCGCGCCGGACTTTTCGAGCGAGCAGGCGCATACGTCCATAGGCCCGCGCGTGGAAATTCACGTGGAGCGCAAACCCTGGGAAGAGCGCGTCCGCCGTTACACGGCCGAATTCAGCAAATCGCCCGCCGTCCTGAATTCCATCGCCACGTTCACCGCGCTCTCTACCAATCAGTATCAGGTGAATACCGAAGGCACCAAGCTCGCCTTCGGCCAGATTCACTACCGCCTCGAACTTTTCGTGCAGAGCAAGGCTCCCGACGGCATGGACATCGAGCGCTACGCGAATTTTGACTGGCTGGATCCCAAGGATGCTCCGGATGAGAAAACCGTCTTCGACAGCATTCATCAGCTGATCAAGGAAACTGAAGCGCTCGACAAGGCCCCGCTCGCGAATCCCTACGCTGGGCCCACGCTTCTTACCGGTCGCGCCGCCGCCGTTTTCTTCCACGAAGTTTTCGGGCACCGCGCCGAAGGTTTCCGCCAAAAAGACGTCGCCGAAGGCCAGACCTTCACGAGCAAAGTCGGCGAACAAATTCTCCCAAGCTTCATCTCCATCAAGGACGACCCTACGGAGTCCTCGCTCGGTGGCCAGATGCTTCTCGGCGCCTATCCTTTCGATGATGAAGGCGTGGTCGCAACGGACGTCCATCTCGTCGATAAGGGCGTGCTGAAAACGTTTCTCATGGGCCGCTCGCCGCTCGTGGACGTCCCGCACTCCAACGGTCACGGACGCCGGCAGCTCGGTTACGTGCCCGTTGCGCGCCAGGGGAATTTGATCGTTTCGAGCACGCAGGCCGAGTCCTTCCCCGAGCTCCGCCAGAAATTGATCGAGCTCGTCAAGAAACAGGGCCTGCAGTACGGTCTGTTGATCGACGATATCTCCGGCGGCTTCACCTTCACAGGCCGCGGTCAGCCGCAGGCCTTTCAGGTCACACCGCTCGTCGTCTACCGCGTCTTCGCCGACGGTCGCCCCGATCAGCTCGTCCGGGGCGTCGATATCGTTGGCACGCCGCTCGTCTCGCTCACGAAAATCGTGGCCACCGGCGATAAACCGGAAATTTTCAACGGCTACTGCGGCGCCGAATCCGGTTCCGTTCCGGTTTCCGCCGTCGCTCCCGCGATCCTGATCTCCGAAATGGAATTTGCGAAGAAGGAAACATCCACTGACCGGCCGCCTGTGCTGCCGCCGCCGGCTCACGATTCCGACGCGACGAAGGGGCAAGCGCAGTGAAAAAACTCATCCCGATTTTTCTGACAGCCGTAGTCTGCGCAGCCTGCACCACGCCGAGTTTCGCCGCCCGCGCCGCCGGCACCGCCGCTGCGGCTCCCGTTCCGCGCGCTGCCGCGCTTCCGGTTCCCGCCGCGCGTCCCGCGGCCCAAGCGGACGTTCCGGCCACCGAAACCGATCAAACCTTGCACGCCATGCACGATGAAATGCAGCGCGCCCGAACCCGCCTCGCGCTCACCGGCGTCGACAAACCCTTCTACATCGAATACCGCCTGCTGGATCTCGACGTGCGCACGGTCACCGCGTCGTTCGGCGCGCTCGTCTCGAGCTCCGCCTCACGCACGCGCTTCATGACCGTCGACGTACGCGTCGGCAACTACCATCTCGACAGCTCCAATTTCATCAGTGAAGACGGCTTCCAGGGCTTCCTCGGTTCCACCGGTGAAGTCGGCATCGACCGCGACTACAATTCCCTCCGCCAGGATTTGTGGCTTGCCACCGATCAAGCCTACAAAGCCGCCGTCACGCAGATGGCGCTCAAGCAGTCCTTCCTGCGCAGCCTCACGAAGCCGCCGGAAATCGACGATTTCGCCCCCACATCGCCCATGGTGAAAATCGATCCGCGCCAGGAACCGGAATGGTCCTCGCGCAATTGGGACGAAGAAGCCCGCGAAGCCTCTGTCGTGCTGAAAGATTTCCCGCATCTCTACGGCAATCGCGTGAATTATTACCTGGTCTACGCGACTACCTATCGCATGACGACGGAAGGCACAACCATTCGCTCCACGCGCCATCTCGCCGCCGTCGAAGCCGCGCTCGATACGCAGTCCGACGACGGCATGTCCCTGCACGACTACTTCGCCGTCTACCGCGCCACACCCGCCGATCTACCCGACGCGGCCGGGGTCTCAAAAGGCATCGCAGCCGCCGCAATGGATCTCATGGCGCTACGCTCCAGCCCGCTGCTTCCGGATTACACCGGACCGGTGCTGTTCGACGCGCCGGCTGCCGCATCCACACTCGCGCAGGTGCTTGAGCCTTCGCTTTCCGGCGCTCGGCCGCCGCTCGCCATGACCCGCGATTTCGATTCCTTCATCGAACGCTTCGGCGGCCGCAGCGAATGGTCCGGCCGCGTCGGCACGCGCGTGCTCCCCACCAGCGTTTCCGTCTACGACGATCCCACGCTCGCGGATTTTCAGGGCCAGCCGCTGCTCGGCAGCTACGACGTCGACGAAGAAGGCGTGAAATCGCAGCACGTCGACCTGGTGTCGAACGGAATTCTCCGCGATTTGCTCATGTCGCGGCGCCCCGGCCCCGATTTTTCGCTCTCCAACGGGCATGCGCGCTCCGCTCTGCTCGCTGATCCGCATCCGCTCAGCAGCAATCTCTTCATCACCTCCAGCGACGCGCTCAAGCCTGACGACATGCGCAAGAAATTCCTCGACGCCTGCAAGGACGACGGCCATGAATGGTGCATCGAGATCAAGCGCATGGATAATCCCGCGCTCGCCGCCGTCAGCCAGGAGGATTTTTCGGAATTTGTCGGCAGCCTCGGCTCAGGAATCGCCAATGGCGATCGCGCCCCGCTGCTCGTCTACAAGGTCTACGTCGCCGACGGCCACGAAGAGCTCGCCCGCGGCGGATTCGTCCAAGGGCTCAACACGCGCGCGCTGCGCAACATGCTCGCCGTCGGCGGCGATCCCTATGTCCTAACCTACATGCAGAATTCGCAGGACGGCCTGGCCGGCACGGCCCTGGGCGCCTTCGGTGACGCCAACGCGGGCATCCCCAGCACCGTCGTCGCGCCCTCCATCCTGCTCGACGACATAGAAATCCGCGGCTTCCACGGCGAACCAAGCCGCATCCCGCTAGACGCCGCGCCGCCGCTGAAATAGGTTTTGCGTCCAGTGGAACAGTCGCTCCTGTCTGGGGTCTGACGGGTTCCGCTGCGCCACGGATGACCGCGGACGACGAAACCCCGCTGCCGCCTTTCTTTTCGCGCTCTGTTCCATTGACGCCCACGCACCACGTTCCTACAATTTACTGGCCGCAGCCCTCGCCGTCGCATCTCAACTGTGCAACGATCCCCCGAACGGGAGTCGCCAATGCCATCACGAACCCGCCGCGTCGAACTGAAAGGCAGCACTCGCCAGCCACTCGCTGGCGCCACAAAACTCGGCCCAGCGGACTCCGCAGAGAAAATCCAGGTGACGGTAATCCTCCGTCGCGGCTCGGCCCCCGGCGAATTCCCGACCGACGCCGAACTCGGCCGCGGCCTTCCCGCGCAGCGCACCTACCTCACCCGCGAAGAATTCGCCGCCAAGCACGGCGCCCGCTCCGCCGACATCGCCGCCATCGGCCAATTCGCCTCCGAAAATAATCTCGCAGTCGTCAGCACCGAACCCGCCCGCCGCACCGTCATCCTCAGCGGCACGGTCGGCGCATTCAGCAAAGCCTTCAGCGCCCAGCTGCACCATCACTCGATCGCCGGCCGCACGTACCGCTGCCGCACCGGCGCGCTCGAAATTCCTGCCGAGCTTGAAAACATCATCGAGGGCGTTTTCGGCCTCGACAATCGCCCGCAGGCCCGCACGCATTTTCGCCGCCGCGTCCGCGCAAAGGCCACCGACGTTTCCTTCACCGCACTTCAGGTCGCACAAGCCTATAATTTCCCTGCCGGCACGGACGGCACCGGCCAGGCCATCGCCCTCATCGAACTCGGCGGCGGCTACAGCGCAAGCGATCTCAGCGCCTATTTCGGCAAGCTCGGCATCGCCGTCCCGAATGTCAGCGCGATTTCCGTCGACGGCGCCACGAATTCGCCCACCGGGAGCGCCGACGGCCCCGACGGCGAGGTCGAGCTCGATATCGAAGTCGCCGGCGCCATCGCCCCGGCCGCAAAGATCGGGGTGTATTTCGCGCCCAATACCGATCAGGGCTTCATCGACGCCGTCACCACGGCGGCGCAGGACACCACGCTGCGCCCTTCCATCATTTCCATTAGCTGGGGCGGCCCGGAAAATTCCTGGACGGCGCAGGCGCGCAACTCGCTCAACTCTGCGTGCCAGGACGCGGCCACCATGGGCGTCAGCGTTTTCGTCGCCTCGGGAGACAGCGGCGCCACCGACGGCTCATCGAACGGCGCGCTCGAAGTCGATTTCCCGTCGTCGAGCCCCTACGTGATCGGCTGTGGCGGCACGAAGCTCGCGATCAACGGAAGCGTGATTTCGAGTGAAGTCGCGTGGAACGAGCTGTCGGCGAGTGAGGGCGCCACCGGCGGCGGCGTCAGCGAAGTGTTCGCGCTGCCGTCGTTTCAATCCGGCTCGAAAGTGCCAGCGGCTCCGAACGGCTTCAAGGGCCGTGGCGTTCCGGACGTCTGCGGCGACGCCGACCCCGCCAGCGGCTACGAAGTTCTCGTCGACGGCGAATCCACCGTGATCGGCGGAACCAGCGCCGTCGCCCCACTCTGGGCCGGCCTCATCGCCCGTATCAACCAGTCGATAGGCAAGCCCGCGGGCTACCTCAACCCGCTCATCTATTCCGCAACCGCGGACGCCGGCACCTCAGCCGCATTCCACGACATCACTTCCGGCTCAAACGGCGGCTACTCCGCCGTCCCGGGCTGGGACCCATGCACAGGCCTCGGCTCGCCAAACGGTGCAGCCCTGCTCGCCGCCCTCCAGGGCAGCCCCGGCTCTTCAACGCCGCCATCCTGAGCGAAGTCGAAGGGTTCCTCTGCGTATTGCCGATTGCCCCAGGCTTGCCTTTTACGGGGTCTTTCTTTGTAGCGCCTGGCTTCGACATAAAACAACGGCGCCTCGTGGGTCGAAGCCTCCGCTGCGACACAAATCCCCCTCGTCCAGGTGCACACCCTGCAAAGTCCTTTTCGGCCTATCTCCAGCAAAACAAAGGTTCGCACCCTTGCAAAGTGGCACACAATCTGGATATTCGGACGCGCCGGTTTTCGCCGCATCGCAGCGTATAATCTCGCGAATGCCTTCCACCACAATCGAACAGGCCAGCCGCGAGAAGCGCATGGCGGCGCTGGGGTCGGTTGGCTCCGCGGTCGTGCTCGTGTCGCTGAAGGTTTTTCTGGCGGCGGTTACGGGCAGCCTCGGCATTCTTTCCGAAGCACTGCATTCGATCCTCGATCTGGTGGCCGCGGTGATCACGTATCTTTCCGTGCGCGTGGCGGATAAGCCTGCTGACGCACAGCATCTCTACGGGCATGGAAAAGTCGAAAGTTTCTCGGCGTTCGTGGAGACGGCGCTGCTGCTGCTCACCGCGGTGTACATCATCTGGGAGGCGATCCAGCGGCTGATCGGCCACGCGCCTATGGCGATCCGGCCCAGCCCGATGGCGATCGTGATCCTGCTGCTGGCGATGGGCATCGATCTGGTGCGGTCGCGGGCGCTCTCGCGCGTGGCGAAAAAATATCCCAGCGAAGCTCTCCAAGCCGACGCGCTGCATTTTTCCACCGACGTCTGGAGCACGTTCGTGGTGGTGCTGGGCATCACCGGCGCCTGGTTCGGCCAGAAATTCGGAATCGCGTGGCTTGGCATGATGGACGCGATCGCCGCGCTGGCCGTGGCGGGCGTGATCATCTGGATCGGCTCGCGGCTGGGAAAGCAAACCGTGGACGTGCTGCTCGACGTGGCGCCCAGCGGGCTGCGCGAGCAGATCGCCAACGCGGTGGACGAAACGGAAGGCGTACTGCAAAGCGAGCGCGTGCGCGTGCGGCGCGCCGGACAGCGCTATTTCGTCGACGTAACCATCAGCGTGCCGCGCACGGCGAGCCTGGAACAGGCGCATGCCGCGAGCGAAGCCGTCGAACGCCGGATCGGCGAGATCGTTCCCGCCGATGTGGTCGTGCACGTAGAGCCGCGCGCGCGCACCGACGAGCCTGTGTTCGACACGATCCGCGCCATCGCCCAGCGCCGCGGACTCGCCGTCCACGAACTTTCCGCGCATCAATACGACGGAAATTTGTTCATCGAACTTCATCTGGAAGTAGACGAGCGCTCCAGCCTGCGCGACGCGCATCGCGAAGCGACGGCGCTCGAGGAGGAAATCCAGCGCGAGACGGGCTCCGGCACGCGCGTGAACATCCACATCGAGCCGCTAGGCGCGCGCATCAGCAGCGCAGAAGAAATGAAGGAACTTTCACGCGCCGTGCAGGAGTTCCTGAACGCGCTGGTTGCGGAGTATCCGCAGCTGATCGATTGCCACGAGGTGCATGTGCGCAGCGTGGAGCATCGCATTCTGGTGTCGTGCCACTGCGCCATGGACGGCAATTTGCCGATCACCGAAGTTCACGACTTCACCCTGCTGCTCGAAAACCGCGTGAAGGAGCATTTCCCGCATATCTACCGCCTCACGATTCACCCTGAGCCCGTCGAAGAAAGCTGACGCCCGCCTCCGATTGTTCCGAAAAGCTGCGCGGCCAGGGCGATCATGGCCGGGAAACACTCCAGAACGTAGCGCGGCTCCGGCGTCTCGATAAAGCCCGCAATATAAAGGGTGCGCAGCACCATGAAGGTCACCAGGAAGGCAACGCCAGGGCGCCGGCGCGCGATCCAAAGCCCGGCCAGCGCCAGACCGACGTAAACGATGTTCACGGCGCCCAGCGCCAGCGTTTCGACGAAATCGCCGCGGTCGTCTTCCCATTCGCCGGCGACCGGATGCAGCGGGCTGCTGTTGGGCAGCAGCTCCACGCGCGGCGTGAACCACATCACCAGCGATCGCAGCAGCGGAATTTTCACCCACGTCCGCAGCGGATGGCGCGCGGTGCGTTCGCGAGCGAGCTCGGCGAACGTGGCGTCCTGCTCGTGCGTTTCGGTGAGTGTGTCGTTGTAGTCGTCCAGCATCGCGGCCACGCGAGCGCGCTCGTCCGGCGAATCGAACGCCTGCGGTGGGAACACGTTCATCGGGATTGCGCCGGAGTTGAGCTGCCAGAGCGTGCGGTACACGTCGCCGAATTTCCAGAGCCATGTCGCCGTCCAAGCATCGAAGCCGCGCGGCGAGAAATCGTCGGGCATCTGCAGATAGCGCGGCGTGAGGAACTGCACTTCGTGTAGCGAGCGCCAATTCCGCGCGGCCCACGGCAGCAGAGGCAACAGCAGGCCGACCCCCATCAGCACGCCCGCGCGCACGAACTTGATCCAGTTGACCGGCCGCCACCATCGCGCGATACAAACCAGCCCGGCCGCAGCGAGCAGCAGCGGCGTTTCGGGGCGAACCAGCGCCCCGAAACCGACGATCAAGCCGCCGAGAAACCAGGGGCTCAGCGCGCGAGGCTCCACGCTGCTCGCACCGGCCGCGGCGGTGACGTCCTTTCCCGCCTCTACAAAGAGCAGAATCGCCAGCGCCGTGAGAAAGATCACCAGCGTTTCGGTGAGCAACACGGCCGTGTAATTGGCCGTGAAAGGGCACAGCGCGGCGAGCCACAGGCCCGCGATGGCGACGCGACGCCGTGAAATTTCTGGCGCCAGCCGCGCAGCGATCAGCGCGATCACGAAACACGTGGCGAGATCGACAAAGACCTGCACGATCATCACCGCGCCAGACGATTGCCCGGCAACGCTGAAGATCGTCGCCAGAAAGGCAGGGTACCCCGGGACGCGCGTATCAAGCGGCATCAAGCGGCCATCGACCACCGCGCCGTACACGCCGCTCTTCAGCCAATTCCACGCCAGCTCGATGTAGAATGGCGCATCGCCAGAGTCCGTGACCGGCAATTTCAGGACGTAGAAAAAGCGCAGCGCCAGCCCCGTGAATGCAGCTAGGGCTACGTTTAGGCGCATCTTATGTTTAGCGGTCATTGACAGCGTCCTGATGGACGGCTAGCTTGGAATGTCCCCATGGCAGAAGGCAAGCCCATTTTCTATGACGAGGAGCGGCGCCGCTGGCGGCGTACGCGGCTTGCGCTGGAAATTGCCGGCGGCTTTTTTACGCTGGTGCTGGTGATTTTTCTGCTCGACGTGGGACGCAAGCCTGATCTGCCCGAAATCCTGCGTCCGGACACGCACGCGGGCCTGCACGCGATTCACACGAAGGCCAAGGTGCGCGCGGCGCGTCTAGGCCGCAAGCGTCGAATCCAAACCCTGGGTAACGTTCCGCAGGGATATGACCCGCTGCGCGCTGCGTTTTACGTGACGGACGATCCCACCAGCTTCGCTTCGCTGCAGATGCACTATCGCGATTTGGACTTGCTGATCCCGAACGTGCTGGACGCCGTCTCGAGCGATGGAAAACTCGACGCGGAGCAGGACGCCAAGCTCTCCGGGTTCCTGCAGTCGCTGCAAACGCGGACCCCGCCGGTCGACCTGCAAGTGATGCCGATGGTGCAAAACTACGACGCGAAGACGAACGTCTGGTGCCCGCCGTCGATGCTGCAGATGCTGGCGAATCCGGGGGCGCGGGAAAATCTGGCGCGGCAGCTGGAGGAATACGCGGACGCGGAGCATCAGGCCGGAATTGTGGTGGACTTCGAGTCGATGCCGAAATCGAGCATGACGGATTTCGAGCGTTTCACGCACGATCTGGCCATCGATCTGCACGCGCGCAACCTGAAGCTGATGGTCGCGCTGCCTGCCGCCGACTACAGCTACGACTACAAATATTTCGGCACACAGGCTGACGCCATCATCCTGATGAACTACGATTTTCATTACCCGAGTTCAGCGCCCGGGCCGATCGCGCCGCAGGACTGGTTCGTGCGCGACATTCAGAATATGGTGAAGTTGGTGCCGCCGCAGAAGCTGGTGATGGGCATCGCGAACTACGGCTACGACTGGCCGGAAAAATCGAAGACGAACCCACATCCGGTGGCGCAGGCGGTGACGTTTCAGCAAGGCGTGATCACCGCGGTGGAATCGGAATCGAGCATCGAGTTCGATTCGCAGTCGATGAATCCGTTTTATTCCT
>Ga0209006_10007250_pt1 | contig 10025 bp, 8 predicted proteins | sample JacPin_JW_Ref_O2_FD_188567 | JGI IMG/M metagenome (GOLD analysis project Ga0209006, IMG submission 188567) | Forest soil microbial communities from Algoma, Ontario, Canada - Jack Pine, Ontario site 1_JW_Ref_O2 (SPAdes) (version 2) | ecosystem: Environmental > Terrestrial > Soil > Boreal...
TCTCGCTGACGCCCTGAATCTGGGCGCGCAGCAAGGGATTTTAATCGAGCGCGTGACGCCCGGAGGGCCTGCGGCGCAGGCTGGAATTCGCGGCGGGACGCGTTCGGTGCTCGCAGGACTTCAAGAGCTGCGCATCGGCGGCGACGTGCTGGTGGCGATCAACGGAAAAGAGCTGAACAGCCAGATGGACTTGAATTTGATGCTCAACCGCGCGTGGCCGGGGGATACGGTTACGCTGACGATCGTGCGCGACGGGAAGAAAATGGATATCCCGGTCAAGCTCGGCGACAGCTGAGCCGTCATACCGAGAATCAGGGCGGAAGCCTGGCGTGGGCCCTGCGTTTTTTCGTGCGCCGGCAAGGCCGACGCCTCTACCTGACAGCGCAGTTCGATGGCATGAGCCCCCGCGAAGCGACTGCGCGTCATAGACGTTTTTGGCGCCACTCCGCGCGGATGGCGTCGCGTTCGTCTTCGGTTAGGCCAAACCATTTTTCCGCTACGTCGCGGACCCGCTCGAGGGCGGCCTGCGTTTCGTCCTGCTTGGACTTCAGGATGGCGCTGCCGGCGCCGGCGGGGACGCGGATCGGCGGGGCCACGAACATCACCACTTTCGAAAACGGAAACGGAATCTGAAAATGGTCCCAGGCTTTGTGGAAGGTGAATGCGTGTTGGACCCCGATGTGAAAAGCGGATATCGGCCTGCCGGTCCGGCGCGCGAGGATGACGGCTCCTGGCTTGGCGACGTAGCGCGGCCCCCGGGGGCCGTCGATGGTAAAAGCGACGTTGCGGCCCGCTTCGAGATCCTGCGCCATGGCGGACAGGCCCTCGACGCCGCCGCGTGTCGAACTTCCTTGTGCGGTGCCGAATCCGAGCCGCTCGATTACACGGCGGGTCCACTGGCCGTCGAAATTCACGGTATTGAGCACCACGATGCCGCGGTTGCGCCAGATCCACGCGGCCGATAGGATACAGCGGTGCCAGAAAGCCCCGATTCCCGCTTCGCCGCTGTTCCGAATCTGGATCGCGTTGTGCACGCCGACAACTTCAACCCGTAGGGTGGGTCCGAGCAGGCGGATGAACCAGTAAACGACCGCTGCGATCACCGGAATTTGCATCCGGCGCCAGCGCGAGAGATGTGGCATGGGAATTTTGGGCGATTGGCCAGCAGTGGCGGGAGCGGGAGCGGAGGAGCCGTTCACGGGGGTATAGTATAGGCATAGTCGATGCGGCGCCGATTTCAAATCGTGACGATCGAGTCGCGTGTGTCTTCACACGCGACTCGTTTGCTTCTGCCTCTGGCGTTGTTTGCAGTCGGGCTCGCCTGGCCGCTGGCGGCCGACGCGCAGGGCGCGCGGCTGCCGGTGGTGGGGCACGTGGAAGGCACCGACATCTCCTGCGAAAGCGGAACGCCGGAAACCGGTCAGTATTCGACCGTCGGGACCCGGCTGGATGTTTCTGACGGGACGGTGGTGACCGTGCATTCGGGGCAGGCTCTGCTGACGCTGGTGGCCGGCGGGCAGGTGGATATCTGCGGACCGGCAAAGCTGACCGTGCTTTTGTCGGGGAATGCGATCACGCTGGCGCTGAATTTCGGGCGCGTGCGGGTCGAGCTGCCGGCGAAGACCGACCTGCGGATTTTCACGCCGACGCTGATCGGCACGCCGCTGGATATTTCCGGCGGCGCGCGTGACGTAACCGTGGGGCTGAGTTTGGACGATTCACTCTGCGTGCTGGCGTCGAGCGGGGCGATCCAGATGGAGCATCAGTTCACAGGCGAAAAAATGATCGTGCCGCAAGCCGGGGAATTTTTTCTCAACGCGGGCAAGCTGGTGGCCGTTGCAGGGACGCCGGGAAGCTGCAAGTGCTCGGCGAACGGGCCGGGGAGTCCGTCGATACCGCCACCGCCGCAGTATGCGAACGCGGTGCCGCCGCCCGCGCTGGGGGTCGCGATTCCTCCTGCGTCGAGCGGGAGCGCGTCGGCTCCCGCGCCGGCTGCTGTCGAAGTGACACCGGCTCCGGCTGAAAGACCCGTCGAATATGCCCAGCTGGCGGAGGCGAATGAAGAGCACCCCGTAGCCCCCGCTCCACGCAACGATGGACCCGCTGCGCCTCCAAGCTCGATACCGGCTTACACGGCTGTGCTGCCAGCGCTCACCTATAACGCCGGCGGACCAGCTCCGCCGCCGACTTCATCGTCGGACATGGTGCTGCTGGTTCGCGAGGCGCGTGTTTCGCCGGATTGGGAATTTTCGGGGCACGTGGAGCCTCCGGAATTTGCGAAAGCGATGCAGCATGCACTGGGCGAGGGGGGCCCGGCTGCGAAAAAGTCGCCCGCAGCGAGTGCGGCGATGACCGAAAATCAGAATCCCAGTGCCGGGGCTTCTGCGGCAGACAGTGAAACCGCGTCGATTGACGAACCAGCGCCGAAAAAGAGACACGGTGGATTCTGGGCTTCGCTCAAGCGGGTTTTCGGTGGATGACCGAGTACGTGCCGGTCGCGTCGGGTCCTTCGGCCTGCACAAAACCCGACCGCTCATCTCAAAACAGCGATCCCGATCGGATCGCTACATCCCCTCGTAATTCGGACCGCCGCCGCCTTCGGGTGGAACCCACTGGATGATCTGGTAGGGATCGGCGATGTCGCAGGTTTTGCAGTGGACACAGTTCGCCGCGTTGATCTTCAGCCTGGGCTCGCCTTTATCGCTCACCATTTCATAAACCGCCGCGGGGCAAAAATACTGGCAGGGATTCCCGAATTCGCGCACGCAGCGGTCGCCGCAGATATTCGGATCGGTGACGATCAGGTGGCAGGGCTGGTCTTCGTCGTGGCGCGTGCCGGAATGATAGACGTCGGTGAGGCGATCGAAGGTGAGTTTGCCGTCGCCCTGGAAGCGCGTGGATTGATCGACGAGCGTCCGTGGGCGATGAAGTTGTTCGTACTCGGTGTAGCCGGGCTGCGCGCGCAGCGGGTCTGTCAGTCCGCGCCCGCCGGTTACGAATTGCAAACCGGCATTGATGAGGCCTGACCACAGGCCAAAGTGGAAGCCCTGATGGAAATTTCGAACCCCCCACAATTCTTTCTTCAGCCAGCTTCGATCGATTTTCAGCTGATACGCGGATAGTTTTGCGGCGGACGTGTCTTGGGCGCAGAGCGCTTCGTAAATTGTTTCGGCGGCGAGCATGCCGCTCTTGATAGCGGTGTGAATTCCCTTGAGGCGCTGCGAATTCAGGAGGCTCGCGGAATCGCCGGCGATCAGACCGCCGTCAACGTGGTTGCGCGGCATGGAATACCAACCCCCGTAAGGGACGGTTTTCGCGCCGTAGCGGACGAGTTTTCCGCCATCGAGAATTCTGCGGACAAACGGATGCATTTTGAATTTCTGAAATGCCTCGTGCGGATCAAAGAGCGGGTTCCTATATTCGAGGCCGATGACCATGCCGAGCGAGACGCGATTGTCGCGCAGGCCGTAGATCCAGCCGCCCCCGTAGATGTCCGTGGTCAGCGGCCAGCCGAGCGTGTGCGCGACGTAGCCGGTCGAGATGCGGCCGGGCTGCACCTCCCACAATTCCTTGATGCCGATGCCGTAGACCTGCGGATTCAGACCGTCGAGCTTCAGGCGACTGACGAGATCCTTCGTGAGCGAGCCGCGCGGGCCTTCGGCGAGGACGGTGACCTTGGCCCGCAGCTCGTAGCCGGGCGTGAAGTTGTCCTTGGGCTTGCCGTTCCTGTCCACGCCCTTGTCGTCCGTGATGACGCCTGCGATGCCGTGGTTTTCGTAGATCAGTTCCCTGCCGGCGAACTGCGTGAAAATGTTGATGCCTTTTTTTTCGGCCAGGCCGCCGAGCCATTTCACAAGCTTGTTGAGTGAGATGACATAGTTGCCGTGGTTAGCGAGTGGCGGGGGCGTGATGGGAAGCTTGAACGAGCTTTTTTCGGTGAGGACATAGGCGGCATCCCCGGTCACGGGAGTATCGAGAGGAGCTGAGTTTTCGAAATCAGGGACCAGTTCGCGAAGCGCGCGAGGGTCCATGATCGCGCCGGAAAGCTGATGCGCCCCGATTTCGCGGGCTTTTTCGAGGACGTAGATATTTTCGGCTGTAAGCGCGGGCGATTTATTGAGAGCGGTGTGCTGCTCGATCAGGTTGGCGAGATGCAGAGCGCACGAAAGGCCGGCCGGGCCGGCGCCGATAATCAGGACGTCGGCATCGAGTTTTTCGCGTTCCATGGCCACAAGAGAATAGTAACAGAAGAAAATCCGCCCGCCTGAGGGCGATCGCTACATACGCTTTGCCAGTTGTAAAACGGTGCCCGGTTCGCCGGAGTGGCACAAAACGAACCCTGTCGCGAATGGCTCGCGTCGAGGAAAAGATGTCGCCACAAACGGCCGCAGGATGCCGGCGCTACCGCGAGGCGAGCGACACACAGGAATTTTCGTAGTTGCCCGCGCCCATGGTGCCTTCGGGGAATATGTCGTGCTCGGCGATCCACTCGAAGGATTTGTCGAAGACGTCCTTTGTGTAGGGCTCGAAGACGAGGCGCTCACCGGGCCCCCAGCGGCGGGTGTCCATCATTGCGTGGAAGCGGACGGGAAATTCCCTCCTGTAGTGATGCGTGTAGAGGTCGGGGCGGAGATCAATATCGCGTTGGGCATGGCGCAGGGCGCGAAAATATTTTTTCACGTCTTCCATGTCGGGATCACGCTGAATCAGTGAGGCCATCATGAAGGTGGTATCGATAACCTTGCGGAAGCCGAGCTGCTCGAGGAAATAGTAGGGTCCGCTGAAAACCGACGCAGCAGGCACTTTGCGGTCGATGAGCAACTCCATGCGGCTGAACAGCAAACCGTCGGAAAACGAGAGCTTGATGTCGGGAGGCTTCAAATACTGCTCGAGCGCCTGGATTGCAGAGTAGTGGCTCCCGGACTGGTACCCGACGGAAATGGGAACATGCGCGAGCTCGGAAGGCTCGTGGATCGGCGAATCGGGAGGAACGAAAATGCCGGCGGGCGAGACAGAATAGGCGTCGGCGTAGAGTTTGCCGTGACCTGCGGAAGCCGAGACGTTCACGGTCCAGTGGCAGGCGCAGCCGATGTCGGAGCCGCGGCCTTTTTCGAAGGTCTGGAAAGCGCCGACCTTGTTACCAAGCTGATGATCTTTGCCTTCGGTGGAACCCAGTGCCGCATGAAATTCGTAGTCGAGTCCTTCGGCAGCAAAGTACCCTTTGTCTTCCGCAACCCACTCCTGGAGTCGCATGTGCGGCGCGATGACGAATTTATCCATCGATTCCCCCGGTACCCGAATTGCCAGCTATCTTACGCAATCCGGGCAGCCAGGACAATCGCGACCGGGGTTTCCCCCGCGCAGACCGCGGCGAAAAGATTCTAGGGAACGGAGACTGCGATTTGGCCCGAATAGCCGCTCTGCACGCCGGCCTCAACCGACGTGACCACGTAGAAATATTCCGTGTGGGCCTGGACGGACGCATCCGTGTAGTCCACCGTTGAGGCGCTGCCGATTCGCGTGTAAGGGCCGCCGGAAACCGTGGAGCGATAGACGTCATACCCGGAGACACCGGACGATGCGCTGGGCGTCCAGCTGAGATTCACGGAGTAGGTGCTTGGCGCCGCGACGCCGTCGCCCGAGACCGCAATCGTGATGGGAGAATTGGAAGCATTGCCGGCGACGGTAACGCTACCGGTGACGGCACCTGCTTTGGTGGGCGCGAATTTCACGCTCACAGCGGTGGCCTGCCCCGGGCTTAAGATCACGTTGGCGGCGCCGCTGGCCGAAACTCCGGTTCCCGCGGACGTAACCGTGGAGATCGTGACACTCGAGTTTCCGGTGTTCGTCAAATTCACGGTGGCTGTGGCGCTGCTGCCCACAGTGACGTTGCCGAAGTTCTCGCTTGTGGCGCTGGCGGAGAGGGTGGTCGTTTCGCTGACGCCTGTTCCGCTGATCGGCACCGAGACGCTGGAAAAATTACCGGTGACGGTCGCAGCTCCCGAAACAGCCCCCGCCGATTTCGGCGAAAACTTGATCGTGAGAGTTGCCGCCGTGCCCGCGCTGAGAGCCACAGGAAGCGTGAGCCCGCTGACGCTAAACCCGGTACCTGACGCGGTTGCCACGGAAATGGTGAGCGGAGTGGTTCCGGTGTTCTTCAGTTGAATTGTCTGCGAAGTGCTGGCGCCAACCGCCACGCTGCCAAAGCTTGCACTCGTCGGAACCGCAGAGACCGACGGCTGCGCCCCCGAGCCATTGATCACGAGCGAGAATCCAATATGTGCGGCGTCGCTCAGGAAAAGGACGTATCCGGACTGCGCGCCAACCGCCGTCGGCGCAAACTTGATGACGAACGTCAGGCTCTGCCCCACTGACAACGTGACCGGCAGCTTGAATCCGCTCATGGTAATCGAAGCAGAGGCGCTGAATTTCTCATTACTGATGACGACGGGCGCGTTGCCAACGTTTTTCATGGTGACGGGCATGGAGGTGCTGGTCCCCACGTTGACCTTTCCGAACTGGACTGTGTTCGGTGTAAGCAGGAGCTGTCCGCCGGCCGCGCAGGCTTGCGGCGCGTGAAACAACCAGAGCGCTGTTAAAAGGATGGCGCCGATCAAAACATGACGCCGTGCAATATAGCGACGGAGCTCGTTCCTGGGAAAACGAGCGTCACCGACGTGCGACGAATTCGAATCCCGGTACGCTTGAGCTCTCATGCACTCGAGCGTATTCGGCCGAGCAATTCCTATCTACGGGTCTGGGGTCTCAAAAAAGTACAGCGGATTTCACCGTGACCAGGTACAGGAAAGGTTCAGAGCCTACGGACAGGGTACGGTGGTCCGCTCGCAGGCGATGCCGAGCATTGGCGAGGTAGAACCTCTACGCTATACTGAGCAGCCCGGCTGTACGCGCGGGGCCCGCTGTAGCTGTATAGGGTGGGGGTAAGTTCGCACTAGGCGCGCCGGTAGTATCCGTTACAAAGCCAGGTACCAGGTACAAGGTCCATTGTCCGAGCCGATATCGATTCGCGCAAAATTGCCGGTAGCAGGTAATCTCGACCATTCCGCCGACGCTCGCAGCAAGAGTGTGGCGGTGATCGGCGGTTCGGCGGCAGGGTTGTTCACGGCATCGCTGCTGGCGCGGCGCGGCGTGGATGTGCGCGTCATCGAGCGGATCGAATCGCTCGAGCCAGAGGCTCGCACGCTGATCGTGACGGACCGGATGCGCGCCCTGCTGGGCCGCGCCGCCGAGGGCAGCATCGTCAATGAAATCCGGCGCTTCGAGCTTTTCACCGACGGCCGCGCTGCGACCATCACGCTCAACCATCCTGATCTGATTATCGAGCGGCAGAAGTTGATCAAGGGCCTTGCGGAAGAGGCACAGAGTGCGGGCGCCACGATCGAAATGGGCCGGCGATTTCGCGCGCTCGAGGCCAATAGCAGAGGTCTGCGCCTGGAGGTCGAGCGCTGCTCGGACGGATCGCAGGAGGAACTCCACGCCGATGCCGTGGTCGGCGGAGACGGCGCTTCGAGCCGCGTGGCTCGATCGGCGGGATGGGCTCCCCTGGAAACCGTGCCGTTGCTGCAGGCCATCGTAAAGCTGCCGACCGACATGGCGCCCGACACTGTGCGCGTCTGGTTCGTACCGCAGGACACGCCGTATTTCTATTGGCTGATTCCCGAGTCGCCGACGCAGGGCGCGCTCGGCGTGATAGGCGAATCCGGGTCCGACACCAAGCGGCGGCTCGAGCAGTTCCTCGAGAAGCGAAGGTTCGATGCGATCGAGTTTCAGGGCGCGCGCATTCCCGTCTACAAGCGATGGATTCCAGTGGAGCGAAAAATCGGCAACGGATCGGTGTACCTGGTCGGAGATGCCGCTGCGCAGGTTAAAGTTTCGACTGTCGGCGGAATCGTGACTGGATTTCGCGGCGCACTCGGGGTCGCCGAAGCGATTTTGAACGGCGGGGAGAGCCGCGAGCTACGCGCGTTGCGTCGCGAGCTCGATTTCCACCTTCTGCTGCGCCGCTCGCTGCACGGATTTCAGCAGTCCGATTACAGTTATCTGGTGGACCTGCTCAACGATCCCGCCAAACAATCTCTCGGCAATGGTTCTCGCGATGACGCCTGGAAGATGCTGTGGCGCGTTTGTCTGCGCCAGCCGCGCCTGTTGCTGCTGGGATTGCGCGGATTGCTGATGCGCAACCGCTTCGACGAAGCCCGCGTCGAGCCGAGCGCGAGTGACGAACTTATTTCCTAAGACTTCCGCATGAGTTTCCGTCGCAAGATCCGGAGCGCCGCAGCCATCGTATTCGCCTGTCTGTGCTGCATGGCGTTTTTCGCATTTCGCGGAGCGGGTCGTTGGCTGGTGCGCCAAGATCCGCTGGCGAAGGCTGATGAGATTGTCGTACTGAGCGGGACCATGCCGGCGCGGGCGGAAGAAGCTGGAAGAATTTTTCAAATGGGCTACGCGCCGCACGTTTGGGTGAGCACGCCCGATTCGCCGCGCGAGGAGCTTGCGGCGATGGGTATCCCCTTCTCGGGCGAAGAAGACTACAGCCGCGCCGTCTTGATCCAGGAAGGCGTGCCCGCGGCTGACGTGAACATTTTCCCGCAACCGATCGTGAATACCGAGAATGAGATCGAGGAAATCGCCGCTCAGATGCGCCGCGACGGAAAGACCACTGCGATCGTCGTCACGTCGCCCCCGCACACGCGGCGCGTGCGCCTGCTTTGGAGCAGACTCGCGGGAAGGAACCTTCGACTGATCGTACGTGAGGCGCCGCAAGATCCGTTTGACGCCGATCACTGGTGGCGGAATACACGGGATACTTTTGCTGTTGTACGGGAACTGCTGGGAATCTCAAACGCGTGGCTGGGGCTGCCGGTGCGGCCGCATTCCTGAGCGCGGGCGCGGGCCCGAGCGTACCGCTCGGCCGATTATTCGCGCGTCCCCAAAGGTATCGCGGGACTATCCAGAATTCTCCACTGCTCCCATTCGGACTTTTGCGAAAGATCGCGCAGGCGCAACTGCCAATCGATGCCAGTCTCTTCGTCGCGATAGAAATAGAACGCCTGCCAGGAATTACCGTTCCCGTGATGAGCGTGCGCCGCATTTCCCCTACCGGAGGGGTCGGCTGGATCGTGGCTGCGAAACTCCGCCAGGCTGGCCGAGTCGAGCGGTACGCGGAAGAAGATCACGTCGCCGGCGTCGGCTGCAGCTCCCGGCCCGCTGCCTGGAACTTCCGATCGCTTCCCGAGGCCGACAAAATGGCCGCGAAGCTCGATTGCATTCGCGCGCAGCAGAAGCTCAAGGGACGGCGGCCGCTCGATTGACATTCTCGAGCGCGCCAGAGCGAGTTCCCAGAGCGAGAGTGCTTCCGAGCTCGTCGACGCATCGGAATAGAAATCGAGCGAACGGTTCTGCCAGCCTGTGGACTTGCGATCCGGGAGAACCTCGGTAATGGTAGCTACCGTGTGGCTGCGCCAGCGCTCGAGTTTCACGGAGCCGACGAAGCTGCCAAACTCGCGTATGAACCGGCGGTCTTCCTCGCTCATGCGAATCGTTTCGCGCCAGAAGCGATCGCCAAGGTTGAAAGAAAAAGTGAAGACCTGCTCGAGCGGAAGCGGCGTCGCTTCGCTCAACCGGCGGCGCCAGACGGGATCGGCCATTTGTTCAAGACTCTGCACGCGATCCAGCAGCTTGCCGATCGTCCAGGCCTGCTGGCGCAGCAATCGCTGCCAATATTGCGCCAGCACATAAAAGACAAAAACGACAATCACGGCGATGCCCAGCGCCGGCCACAGAATATCCATTCCGCCTGCCCCCGGAACTGATTCGAATCAGACGCGCCGCCCTGCGGATGCGCGGGATTCTACTACCAAATGGCGACCGCGCCTATCGCGCGCCGATGGAGGGGCTGGGCGGTTCGCGAAACAGCTGCAGGGCGGAGGCAAAAACCAGGCGTCTACTTCGTCGCTGTAGCTCCGATAATCTTGATGTTGTAGAGCACCGTGCCGGTCGGATAC
>Ga0209006_10007251_pt1 | contig 10025 bp, 10 predicted proteins | sample JacPin_JW_Ref_O2_FD_188567 | JGI IMG/M metagenome (GOLD analysis project Ga0209006, IMG submission 188567) | Forest soil microbial communities from Algoma, Ontario, Canada - Jack Pine, Ontario site 1_JW_Ref_O2 (SPAdes) (version 2) | ecosystem: Environmental > Terrestrial > Soil > Boreal...
CGTGATGACCATCTTTGGGACTGACGCTCCAGAGAACTCATGTCCGATTTCTTAGGAGCCCAACTGCCGAGCAGGAAATCGCCGCGCGAGGCCGCCAGATCGTCGGCGGGGCCTTCGCCCGGCAATCGCCAACGGACAGGCTCTCCTGTTCCGTCCCTCGCAAGCCGCCGCGCTCTCGATTGGTTCGTCTTCTTCCTGGCGGACGTGCAAACCGGATTTGGCGCGTTCGTCTCCGTTTATCTCACGACGCAAAAGTGGACCCAAACCGATATCGGCCTCGTCCTGACGGTCGGGGCTTTTGTTGGCTTGGTCGGTCAAATCCCGGGCGGCGCGATCGTCGACGCCACGCGCTCGGCGCGCTGGGTGGCGGCTGTGGCCGTCGCGGCTGTCGGGATCAGCGCGTTCGCGCTCGCCGTGGCGCCGGTCTTTGTGGTCGTCTTCGCCTCTCGGATTTTGCAGGCGGGCGCGAGTTGCGTGCTGGGCCCGTCGATCGCGGCGATCAGCCTCGGCCTTGTCGGGCACAGACTGATCAGCGCGCGCCTGGGCCGCAACGCGGCTTTCGCTTCAGTCGGCTCAGGCCTCGCCGCGGCGGGCATGGGCGCTTGCGCATATTATATTTCGGACCGGGCGGCCTTTATCCTCGTCGCGAGCATGGCCCTGCCGGCGCTGTTCGCCCTCTTCCACATACGAACCCACGAAATTGATCCGACGAATGCTCACGGCGGCGTCGCGAAGCCTGAGCATAGAAACACCATAGCTGGGCTGCTCAGCCTATTTGAGATCCGGCCACTCCTGATCTTCGCCGGCTGCATCGCACTGTTCCAACTCGCCAACGCCGCCATGCTGCCATTGGCGGCGAGCATGATGACATTGCGTTCGAGCAGGTTCGCCACCATCCTCGTCGCCACCTCGATTGTCGCACCTCAACTCATTGTCGCTGTGCTTTCGCCCTGGGTCGGGCATAGAGCCGAGCTATGGGGACGGCGCCCATTGCTCGTCCTTTGCTTCGCCGCCTTGGCGGTCCGCGGCTTGCTGTTCGCGTTTCTTATCAATCCTTATCTGCTGATGGCGGCGCAGCTCCTCGATGGCGTCTCAGGCGCGGCGCTGGCCGTATTGGTTCCCCTGATCATCGCTGACGTTTCTGGCGAGACGGGTCATTTCAATCTGGCGCAAGGCGCAGTCGGCTGCGCCGTCGGCGTCGGCGCGTCCATCAGCACCACCCTTGCGGGATATGTCAGCGATCGGTTCGACAGCCAGACAGCTTTTCTGATGATGGCTGGATTCGGCCTGCTGGGTCTGTCGGCCGTGTCGCTGGCGATGCCCGAGACGCGCCCTCCTCCGGAGGACTGACCCGTTAGCCGGAGACCGACGCGATTCTCGGGCGGCGCGTCACGGCGCCGAGCAAGCCTCGGTAAATATCCAAATAGTCTCTCGCCATGCGGCGGGCCGCGAACCGTTCTTCGAAACGGTTTCTGATCATCGTACGTGACAATCGCGCGATGTGGCGCACGGCACCGACGGCGCTCATTTCGTCTTCAACGACGAAACCGGTGACGCCGTCCTCAATCAATTCAGGCACTGCGCCGCGGTTGAATGCGATGACCGGGGCGCCGCAAGCCATGGCCTCGATCATGACCAGTCCAAAAGGCTCCGGCCAGTCGATCGGCACGAGAAGCGCGAGCGCGTTGCTCAAAAACTCGGACTTCCGCGCGTCGGAGATCTCCCCGATGAATTCGACATGCGGTTTGGCGAGCAACGGCCGGATCACTTCCTCGAAATAGTCATGATCGACCGGATCGACTTTCGCGGCGATCTTGAGCGGCAGGCCACAATGTTCGGCGATGTTAATGGCGCGATCGACCCGCTTCTCTGGCGAAATGCGTCCCAAAAATGCGAGATAGGACGGGTTCGCTGGCACGGGCCTCAGGAGATCCAACGGCATCCCGTGGTGGACCGTCCCGACCCAATTCACATTCGGCGCCGGCCGCCGCTGAGCGTTTGAAATCGACACCCGCGGAACGCTCGGAAAGGTCGAGAAGACAGGCTGATGCTCAGGCAGGTCGAGCCGACCGTGCAGTGTCGTCAGAAAGGGCGTCGACTGCCGCGACATCACGGAAAAGGGATAATAATCGAGGTGGAAATGCAATAGATCAAATTCCTTGGATCGTTGTGCGACCTGCTCGATCATGCTCACTTGAAGAGCGTTGGGATCGCGCACCGATCCGTCGAGCCTGACAGCGGTAGGCCACATCGCTACGAGTCGCGCGCTCGTGACAGAATCCCCGCTCGCAAACAGCGTGACCTCATGCCCGAGCGCGACCAGCTCTTCGGTCAGCCATGAGATCACCCGTTCGGTTCCGCCATAGAGTTTCGGCGGCACGGCTTCAGTCAACGGTGATATCTGTGCAATGCGCAATTTTCCCTCCAGTCGGCGCGACAAGACCAGCGCCTCTGTGACGAACGTTGGTTTATGGAGTTGGCGACAAGCGCCAAACGTTCACAAACGCTTTATGACGGAACAAGTTCCCGCGATAAATCCTTTTTGCGAGTGTGGCGTTGACTGAAGCTTTGGACAGCGGCGGGCTTCGCCAAACTTTGACCCACTTTTGCCCAAACATTTGTCTGCACATGAACGAAGGCGACGACCTAACGAAGTATGGACATCGAACGCTCGCGTTTTTTGGGCGCTACGTTCGGGCGCGCGCGATTCCTCATGCGGCGATCGCGCTCGCCGTGCTGGCGGCCGTGGGCTGTTCGGTCAGCACGCAGTACGGCGTCAAGAGGCTGGTCGACGCGTTGTCCGCGCCGGCGAGGGACGGAAATCCGTGGCTCGCCTTTGGCGTCGTGTTGTTCTTCATTGCGGCGGATAACCTGCTCTGGCGCGTGGGCGGCTTCATCGCTAGTTTCACATTCGTGCGCGTCACCGGCGACATCCGCGGCGATCTTTTTAGGCATTTGACGGGCCACGCTCCAGGCTACTTCGCCAAACGGATGCCTGGCATGCTGACGAGCCGAGTTACGGCGACGTCGAACGCCGTCTTCACCATCGAAAACATGTTCGTCTGGAACGTCGCGCCGCCATGCTTGGCGACCATCGGGGCGATTGGGTTTCTCGCCACGGTCAACGTATGGATGGCGGCCATACTCGCTGTGGTCTCCTGCGGCATGATTTATGCGATTTTTCACATCGCCGCCGCCGGCAAACCCTTACACCATGATTTCGCGGACAAAGCTGCGGCCGTCGACGGCGAGATGGTGGATGTAATCGGCAATATCTCGCTGGTGAAAGCGTTCGGGGGTCTAACGCGTGAGCAGCGTCGCTTCGACGCGACCGTGGCGCAGGAGCTGACAGCTCGCCGCCGTAGCCTGCTTTATCTAGAGAAGCTGAGGCTCACGCACGCGCTCGTCACCGTCATTTTGATTGTGGGTTTGCTGGCCTGGGCGATCCATCTCTGGCAACGCCACGAGGCCACCGTCGGCGACGTCGTTCTGGTCTGCACGCTTGGTATAACAGTTCTCAGCGCGACGCGCGATTTCGCTGTCGCGCTCGTCGACGCGACCCAACACTTCGCGCGTCTCTCGGAGGCGCTCGTCACGTTGCTCTCTCCGCACGAACTGACGGATCACCCGCAAGCGGCCGCGCTCGCGCCGAAGGGCGGGGCAAGCATCGTCTTCGAGCGGATGAGTTTCGCCTATCCCGGGGATCGGCATGTCTTCGACCAGTTCGATCTTGCCGTCGAACCCGGTCAGAAGGTCGGCCTGGTCGGACCATCGGGAGGCGGCAAGTCTACCCTCATTGCGCTCCTGCAGAGATTCTACGACTTGCCGAGCGGTCGCATCTTGATCGACGGACACGACATTTCGCGAGCGACGCAGGAGAGCCTTAGACAAGCGATCGCCGTCGTGCCGCAAGACGCGCCGCTACTCAATCGTTCGCTGATGGAGAACATCCGCTACGGACGTCCCGAAGCGACCGACGCAGAGGTCTGGAGCGCGTCCGTCGCAGCCCGATGCGGCGAATTCATCGAGAACCTGTCGGCCGGCCTCGATACGATTGTCGGCGACCGCGGCGCTCAATTGTCCGGCGGTCAGCGTCAGCGCGTCGCGATCGCACGAGCGTTCTTAAAGAACTCGCCTATCCTCCTGCTCGACGAAGCTACCTCGGCTCTCGACATCGAAGCCGAGGAGGCGATCCGCGACGCGTTTTCGCGCCTCATGCGGGGACGGACCGTCATCGCCGTCGCGCATCGGCTGTCGACGCTGCGGAATTTTGACCGAATCGTCGTCCTACAAAACGGAAAGATTGTGCAGGACGGCGAGCCCGAGCGCCTGCTGCAGGTGGATGGGCCGTACCGAACGCTTGTGATGCAGGAAGTCAAGCGTCTCTCTCGTCAAGCGGCTTGAGCGGCTTGCGCGGCGCGGCGCGATAGAGGACGACGTCACTGGCTTCCTTGGGCGTGATATCGCGGACACTCATGATCGAACGGATAGCCGAGGACTACCTTGCCATTTGGTGTGCAACCCGCCGCGCCACCGTGCGCGTGGCGTCATTCGGGGACAAGGCGGTCGATTTGCGCGGCCCCCGGACATGCTGACGATCCGACAATGCAAAGGCCAGGAGCCGGACCGATCGCCGACAGGCCCGCAGGGTCGCGCGCACCGGCGCAGTTCTCTGCTCCGGTCGCCGCTTCGCTGGGGGAGCCGCGGCAACTAACGCTCAGGTACGGCGACAGCTTCCCTCTCTCGATCACAATCGCGACGCACTGTCTGGACCGGGGACCTCGGATGGCCTTATTCCATCGCGGTACGCGCTACCTGTCTCACCTCTATCTGACGGTCACGCCGAACGGCCGTTGCTGCTGTCGTCCACCCTGCGCGACGATAATGCATCGCTCACCTGCGACCTCACAAATCCCAATCTGTTCGACCCAGTGGGAATGTTGATTCTGCAGCACGACCTCTTGCACCTCCCTGCTCGAGACTTCCTGTGGAACGGCGCATGCTATGAGCGCTGGAATTTCGACGAGCGGCTGCGACAAGTCGGGATAGATATTAATTTCGCTGCGGATTTCGCGGACCTCTTCGAAGTGCGCCGTGCGCGGCGCCATCAAGGCAGGACCACGCGGGTGCCTGATGTCGGCACCGCGCCACGACGCCGCGCTTCGAATCTGCGGCCGATCGCTTGAGCTCGAATCTAGCGACCATTGTGTTCGACATCGATCCGAAGAATTAACATTTTCCTCCACAATGATATTCCAATTTGTCGCTAGGGACATGGAGCAGGTTATCCAAATCCCAGGTACCGACGGTCGGCTGAGTCAGTCCTCGGTGCGGCGGAAGTTGTTCTCCTTGGGGGTCGTTGAAGCCCTCGTCCACACTTTCTCTCCCGCTTGGCAATGAATTCTCCAAGTGCGTCCCTCAGCTGGTCGTATTCCGCGTGGATCTCGCCTGCATTGCATGCCAGAGAACCGGGCCGCCTTCGCCGCAACGTTGCCCTCGGCGCTGCGCAACAGCGTGAGGATCGGCGTCCGAAGTCTCGACGAACCCGACCTTCGTTGTCTCGATCACGAGTGTGACTGGCGCTCATGCCGAAACGAGCGGCGTCGTCCCGTCGTTGGCGACCCTAGTGATCGCCGAGAACGCGGTGCGCAAATGCGATCGGTCCGGCATTGTGAGGCTCCATGACGTCCGATGGAAACGTCCTTCCGACGCTAGGCGCACCTCATTGCGTGAAGAGAATCCAGGACGCTCGAGACGGACTTCGTGTAGCCAATGAAAGTTTCGAGCTGATATTGTGCCTCTATGACGCTCGAACAGCTCCGCGTTTTCGTCGCAGTCGCTGAACGTCAGCACGTTACGCACGCCGCCGAAGCGCTCAACATCGCGCAGTCCGCGGTCAGCTCCTCGATTGCGGCGCTGGAAGGACGCCATGGCGCAAAACTCTTCCACCGGGTCGGCCGCGGCATCGAGTTGACCGAAGCCGGCGCGCTGTTTCTTGTCGAGGCTCGCGCCGTTTTGGCGCGAGCTGAGTCGGCCGAGCTTGTCCTCTCCGAATTGGGCGGATTGAAGCGCGGCGCTCTCTCTGTTTACGCCAGTCAGACCATCGCCAGCTATTGGCTGCCGCGCCATCTCGTCGCCTTCCATCGCTCCTACCCCGGCGTCGCAATCCGCCTATCGATCGGCAATACGAGCCAGGCGGTTGCTGCGGTGCGCGGCGGCGGGGCGGATTTAGGCTTTGTGGAAGGCGAGGTCGAGGAGCCGGTTCTGATCAGCGAGCGAATCGCGCGCGATCAATTGGTGATCATCGTCGGCGCCGAGCATCCGTGGAGCGAGGACAAGGGCTTAACCAAAGAAGATCTCTTGAACGTCGACTGGGTGTTGCGCGAGCCGGGCTCCGGCACCCGTTCTGGTTTTGAACATGCCCTTGAGGGACTCGGCCTTTCGCCTCGCAACCTCCGCGTCGCGCTCGAGCTGCCGTCCAATGAAGCGGTCCGCGCCGCGGTAGAAGCTGGATTGGGCGCCACGGCCATTTCCGCGTCGGTCGCCGCGCCGAGTATCGAGGCGGGACTCCTTCGCCAGGTCGACTTCACGCTTCCGGAACGCTACTACTACGTACTGCACCACGCCGAACGATATCGAAGCCGAGCCGCCGAGACTCTCATGGACATCATACGAGGTCGCGAGCCCGATCGGGATGAAATCGCGAAACGGAGAGTATAGCTCGCGAGCGCTTGCGCTCAGCCAGCGGTTCGCTCGCGCCTGCCCGTCGAAGCACTCCCGAGCGAACTTGGTTGCACTCAGGAGCGTCATTGGATTTCGCGATTTTGACCTCAATGCGACATAGCCCTGCCGAGGAGGGCTTGCAGCTAGCTCGGAATGAGGGGCATCGGCCGCCCCGAAGTCCAGCACTGATAATGTTCGCCATGAGGCGTCCCTTTGATGGCTTGCCTCAGTCGAGTTCGAGCCGTCGGGAAAATTGCAGGCCGCGTACGCGCCAACCGCTATGTCTCCAGAACGCGCCGACGCGCTTATCGCCGGAGTCGAGCTGGCGGCGAGCGCGGCTCCTTTGCTTCTTGCCCTCGCGCTCATTTCCGCGATGACGGTGTCGTCACCGGCCTTCGCTGGAGAGCCACCGCATGTCTACGGCCCCGGCGGCCCGCTCCCAGCCATGAAGGAGGCGGCGGCGGTATTCGAACGTGCGCACGGCGTACAGGTCAAAGTCGTCGCCGGTCCGACACCGCGGTGGGTCGATGAAGCGAAAGCCGACGCCGATCTCATCTTCAGCGGGTCTGAGCATATGATGTCGGACTTCATCGCAGAGATGCCCGAGATCGACCCTGCCTCCGCTCACGCCCTATATCTTCGGCCCGCCGCCATTCTTGTCCGTCCGGGAAACCCCGAACACATCACGGGCGTCGCCGATCTGCTCAATCCTGGGCATCGCATCCTCGCAGTCAACGGTGCCGGTCAACAGGGGCTATGGGAGGATGTCGCTGGGCGCCCAGGCAGCATTGAAAGCGTTCGCCCGTTCCGCGCCAACATCGCGAAGGTGGCCGCCAACAGCGGCGAGGCGCGACAAGCCTGGATTGCCGACAAGTCCCTCGATGCTTGGCTGATCTGGACGATCTGGCAAAAGGCTAACCCGACGCTGGCCGACCAGGTGCCTGTCGAACCCCGGCTCGCCATCTATCGCGACAACGGCATTGCTCTGACTAAGCGTGGTGAAGACCGACCAGAGGCGCGCGAATTCGCGGCGTTTCTCGCTTCTCCAACAGCGTCGGCGATTTTCGCCAAATGGGGTTGGATCCCAGCGACAAAATGAAGTCGATCGGTCGCTGCGTGCCGAAACCATCAACGTGTGCGCGGATAGATCGATTCTATTGAAACTTCTGGTTGGACTGATTGGGATTCTCCGCTCAACGGGCTCGAAGAGCGCCAACGGATTGCTTCTCAAACCGGGCAAGAAACTCTTGTCGAGGCAAAAAGGAATTAGCCGATCTCTGCGGATCGAAGATTCCGCATTCATCACAAGAAGCGATCAGATCAATCTGAAAATAGCATTGGAGCGCCACTCAGCGAGTCACCACCTGACAACCAAGAAGGCGGGTTCGAATGCTCCATTCGTTCGCCGCAACACGCAACCTAAGGAGAAACGAATGACTATCGATAACTCGCGGCGCAGCGCTCTTCTCGGCTTGGGAGCGTTGGCAGTCGGCGCCGCTGCTGTTGCCACTGGTCGCTCGCGCGCCGCCACGACCGATGAGATCATCCCGCCTGGCGCCCGGGAGCTTGCTGAGTTGACGGAACGGCTGCGCCGCGCTCCTCGCCGACGCGACTTCAAAACCGTGCCGATGATTCTCGAGCGTCCTGATTTCTGGGATGACGAAGCGCTCAAGGAGACCATCGCCTACCAAGGCGCGCGCAAGCAGGTGTGGGACAACACCGATATCGCGGGTCCTTGGCTCAACCTGATGCGCAATTCGATCAACGCGCAGATCTTCTCCTTTGGACACAGGGATTTTCTTGCCGTCTCCGCCACGCACGGCACGGCTCACCTCGCGCTGCTCGACCAAGCGATGTGGGACAAGTACGACCTGGCTGCGCTTGCCGGCGGCAAGTTCAAGACCAACACGCTGGCGACGCCCAAGCGGGCGGCGACAGATTTCGCGCAAAGCGAGGATCCCAAAAGCGTGTTCGGGTCGGACGGCGATGACATCCCCGCGCTGCAGGAGCGTGGCGTCGTCTTCCTGGGTTGTCATAACGCGATCTGGGAGGTCACGGGGAGGCTCATCGCCTCCGACAGAAACCCGGATCACGCCTCGCAGGAGGCTGTGGCCGCCGAGCTAACCAACCATCTCATAGACGGCGTAGTGCTGACCCCCGGAATCGTTGCGACGATTCCGGAGCTGCAGCAGGTCGGCTTTCACTATGCGGCATGAGGAGGCTTGAATGCGCACGACAGCCTTTGGCGCCGCCGTAACAGCGGCTACCCTCTTACTTCCGCTCGCCGCGCACTGCGCAGAGCCGGTCCACCACGAATCGATCTTTCCACCCTGGCAGCACGGAGAGAACAACGACGCGACGACGCGCGGGCTTTCATTCACAGTTCCTCAGGTAGACGACTTGGCCGATTTCCACGGTGACCTGTCTGACCCTAAGCTCGTGCTCTACGTCGGGGGCAACTACTTCTTCGCCATGGCGCCGCTGGTCGCCGCCTTCGAGCAGTAGTATCGCGAGTTCAAAGGCAAGATTTACTGGGAAACGCTTCCGCCCGGCCTGCTCGAGGAGCAGATCGAGGCCGGCTGCACGGTCACCTCGGGCAACATGACCTGGACGGCGAAGCCGGACGCCTATTTCGCAGGGCTCAAGAAGGTTCAGAGCCTGATCGATCAGGGTGTGCTGACCGGTCCGGCCGTACCTTACGTGACCAATTCCCTGAGGATCATGGTGCCGGCGGGCAACCCGGGCCATGTCAACGGTCTCCCAGATCTGCGCGGTCCGACCTTCGTTTGGCCATGCCGAATCCCGAGTTCGAAGGTATCGCCGGGCAAATCGAGGCGTCCCTGAAGAAGACCGGCGGCGATGCGTTAGAGACCACCGTTTACAAGACGAAGGTTGCCGACGGCGGCACGGTACTGACCCAGATCCATCATCGGCAAACGCCGCTCTTTCTGATGCAGGGTCGCGCACAGGCGGGCGTGACCTGGCAATCGGAGGCTCTCTTCCAGGAGCAGATCGGTAATCCGATCACCCATGTCGACATCCCAGCCGCGCAGAACGCCACCGCAATCTATGCCGGCGCGGAGGTAAAGGGCGCCGCGCATCCGCAAGCGGCTCGGCTCTGGCTCTCGTTCGTCCGCTCGCCCACGGCACTCTCGATCTTCGAGCGCTACGGATTCAAGCCGTTCACGCAAGCTGCGTCGGCCAACTAATCACTTAAGGAGACTACACTTATGTCCGCTCTGTCTTTTACCTCCGCGCCCGCCGCCGTGCGATCGGCTGGCGCCGCCGTTCAGCTAACCGAG
>Ga0209006_10007252_pt1 | contig 10025 bp, 6 predicted proteins | sample JacPin_JW_Ref_O2_FD_188567 | JGI IMG/M metagenome (GOLD analysis project Ga0209006, IMG submission 188567) | Forest soil microbial communities from Algoma, Ontario, Canada - Jack Pine, Ontario site 1_JW_Ref_O2 (SPAdes) (version 2) | ecosystem: Environmental > Terrestrial > Soil > Boreal...
AGGATTCGTCCTTCGAGATCCACATAGAACAGAAGCCCACCGCCGGTGACCCCTTGGACGGCCACGTACCACCCGCGGCCGTCGGCAGCCCAGACGACCCCCGACAGGTTCTTCAACCCTTTGATGGTCACAGTCCGTTGCGCCGTTCCGCCTCGCGCATCCAGGGGAACCAACCGTATTCTGGCGTCACGCGGATCGTGATTGGGAATCGCGACGAGGGATCCATCCGGAGAGATGTCCCAATCCCCCATGAGTGCTGGTGTCCGGCGGGTTCTCGCCAACTCGCGTCCTTTTCCTCGCACGGAATCCAAATCCCAGAACAGGAACTGGTCATCCTGCACGGTTCGAAAAACACAGCGTCCGGCGGGCAACGCCGAACAATTGTAGTCACCCGCGACCCCCGCGTCCGGCAGAATCGTTTCCGCCGTCCCGCCCTTCAAAGGAATCCGCATCACCTTCCACCGTTCGTTTTGGTGCTGCTGGTTGTAAAGAATCCATTTCCCATCCGGCGACAGATGCGCCAGGACTTTTGCGTCGTTCGAGACGACCAGCGGCTGGGCGCCGCTTTGATCGATGTCCTGACGAAACAGATCGAAATTCCCGTTCCGGATCGATTCGAAGATGACCGCCCGGCTGTCAGGAGTCCAGGTGTGCGGATACTCGTCGGCATCGGTGAACGTCAGACGCCGGACATGCAGGAAGCGAGGGTAGTGGTGGCCAGGCGGCAGATCAGCGATATAAATGTTGGGGTGGCGATTCACCGCGCGGACGGCAACCACTCCTTCCCCGTCCGCTGAAGCGGAAATCTCCTTGAGATTGTAGTCTTCGTGAGTGAGTTGCCGGGGCTCGTCCAGGAACTTTCCGGTGTTGGGATCGGTGCGCAACGCCCAGAGATAATAGATCAAGGGTTGCTCGGCCGTGTTGCGCAGAAACAGGACGCGGCCATCGCGCAGGCCGCAAGCCGATTCCATGATGAAATCCTTCGCGGACGCGCCCAGTTGCCCGGAATCTGCGTCCACCGATTGGTAGTCGTATCGATAGTAGTGTTGGACGTTAAAAAGCTTTGAATCGGGATTCAAATTGGCGGGCGGCATGTACTCTGCGCGCTGAAACGCGATTCTCTTTCCGTCGGGCGACCAGACTAGGGACGAGAACGAAGCGGTGTCGCCGCCGCTCCAAAGCTGCCGGCGCTCGCCACCGGCCAAGGAAACAACCGAGAGAAGCGATCCATCCGTCGTGGTAAAAGCGATCCGGGCGCCGTCCGGCGACGGGACTCCGTTCCTGGCTCCGGACGCGACTTGCTCCAACCCGCCGCCTTCCGACGGCATCACCCAGATGCCGGGCTCGTATTTGTCTAGAGCGCCGGCCATCGATCCGTTGATCAGGATTTTCGATCCATCGTTGAACCAAACCATCCGATCGACGCGCAGCCCCTTGAGAGCATCCACGGGCCGGCTCAGCCCGTCGCTGGTGCGGCGAATATATACAGGACCGCCGAAAGTCGCGAACAGCAGAGTTTTTCCGTCCGGCGAGAGAGCCGCGGTGGTGACCCGATTCTCATTCACCTGGCGGGTCAACTGTAGAAACTGCGGCTCCTTTTGGGCAACGAACTTGTCGTGGAAGGCGAACACCACCGCGCCCGCAATCGCGGCCACCATGGTCGCCGTCGCTACCCAAGCGATCGCCCCGGAACGCCGCCGTGGGGCGGTCATGTTGGCAACCGAAAGTTGCTGATCCACCTCCGCGGCCGATGGCCGTTCGCCTGGATCTTTACTCAGCATCCGCAGCAGGAGCGCTTCGAAGCTTGGCGGAATCTCCGGATTGACCGATGAAGGCGGTCTTGGCTCCTCGTGAACAATAGCGTACCCGGTGTCGATGGGAGAGTCGGATCGAAATGGATGCACGCCTGTAGCCAACTCGTACAGCACCAGCCCGAGCGAGAACACGTCGCTCGCGCTGGTCGGGCGTTCGCCCCGAGTTTGTTCGGGGGACATGTAATGAAGCGTTCCCGCGAATTTCAAGGAGTGCGTGGACTTCCTCTGTTCCTCGTCGCCGGCATGGCCTGCGAGCCCGAAATCCAGCACCTTGAGGATTCCGTCGTCGCGCACCATCAAATTCTCCGGCTTCACATCGCGATGAACAATATGGCGCTGGTGCGCGGCAGCCAGCGCTTGGGCGGTCTGGCGGCCCCACTGGATCGCCTGTGGGATCCCCACCGGCTTGCCACAGAACCGGCGAAGCGAGCGGCCCTCCACCAATTCCATGGCGATCGCAACGTCGTTCTTCTCGCGAATCACCTCGTAGACCGTGATGATGTGCGGATGATTTAACGCGGAGGCGGCCCTTGCCTCGCGGATAAGCCGCTCCACCGCCGGGGCGCTGTCGGCCCATTCCGGGTTCAGGAACTTGAGGGCCACCTTGCGCCCCAACTCGAGGTCATCCGCGCAATAGACCTCGCCCATTCCCCCCGCGCTCAAGAGATCACCGATTTCATAGCGGCCGAAGCGGACGCCGCTCCTCGATGGCGGCTCGTGAGGCGCCGGGTCGAGATCGGCTGCCTGAGGCTCGTCGAGCATCGACTGCACTTCACCGAGAACTTCAGGGGTCGCACTTAGCGAACCGAGAAAGCATCGTCTTTCGTCACCGTCCAGATCGACGGCAACGGCATAGATTTCCCACGTCTGCCGCCATTGCTCCTCGTTCATAGGGCGGTCGCTGCCAATTCCTTTTCGAGCCACCGCTTGGCGAAAGTCCAGAGATTGGCGACGGTTCGTGGCGAACAACCAAGCTGCTGTGCGATCTCATCCCCGGTCATTTCTTCGAAAACCCGCATCTCGACCACGGAACGGAGCCTGGGATTGATGGCGGCCAGACGGGAGAGCACTCCGTCCACGAATTGAACATTCTCAATACCAGGAGAAATCTGGTCCGGCATTTCCAGGAACTGGACCTTTTCCGACCGCCGGTAAAGACGACGCGAGTGATCAATCAGAAGGCGCTTCATGATGTGCCCGGACAGTCCGAGGAAGGCGGCTTTCTCCTGATCGGCGTTACCCCCCGCCCCGAGCGCTTTGATTTTGACCAGGGCCAGGTACAGCTCATTCACCAGCAGCGTCGGCTGCCAGGTATGCTCGGTGCGCTCGCCTTTCATCTTGGCAGCCGCCAGCTTTCGCAACTCCACATACAGCAATTCCACTAAATGGTCGGCGGCAGCCTTATCCCCTTTGCGAAAGTCCGCCATGAGCCGCGCGACCGTTCCTGGCGAGGACCCGTGGAGCACTTCCATAGCCAATCATTTTATCAATTCAAGAATCTCGACCAGCATTTGCAGAATCCGCCCCCCTCCTCTCGCTTTAAGGGTAGACGTTGCTATTTGGAATTCACCGATTATAGGGGCCAACCAGATTTCTGGTATGACCGTTGATTCTCGCCGTGGCGGCAACCAGCCGCTGATGGGCTCTGTGAATTGTCGGTCAGCGATCTAACTGCGCGGAGGTGTGTCTCACATGATCAAGAGGAACGGTGTTGCGGGTGCGACCGCGAAATTTTGGCTGACCACCGCACTGATGTTTGGTGCATCGATGATGTCGCTGGCGCAAAGTGATTGGGCCGGCAGGCAAGAAGATCATAGGGGAAAAGCCAAGGTCCTCTATATCTGGGCGCAAGACGAAGCGCATGTAGCGCCGGATTTTCTTGCAGTGATCGACTTCGATGAACAGTCTCCTCAATACGGACAAGTCATCAACACCGTTCCGCTTCCACCTCCTGGTAACATCGGCAACGAACCGCACCACTGCCACCTGAATTCGAACAAGACCATTCTGGGATGCGGAGGCCTGCTCAGCCTGCTGAAAGATCAGAACGGGATCTTCTTCTTTGACGTAACCGATGCGAAGAAACCGCGGTTCATGTTTTCTACCAGAGCCGTGGAATCGGCCATGACGGACGACTTTCTGCCGCTCGAAAACGGCGGCTTTCTCATTTCACAAATGGGTTCGTCTACCGGCATGGCGCCGGGTCGCATCGCAGAATTCGACGGCCGCATGCATTTCGTCGCGAACCACTTTGGCCTGATGTCGCTAGTTCAGGAGTGGCCCTCCACGCCGCCGCTGGACGGGTTCAATCCCCACGGCATCTCGGCGCGTCCGGATCTGAATTTGATGATGACCTCTGACTTCATCATGCCCAGCAGTACGTTGATGGGTTCGATGGGGCCTGTGCTGCGAGGTTCGGTGCGCATCTGGAATTACCGCGAGCGCACGATCACGAAAACCGTCGACCTCTTTACACCGGACGGCAATCCAGCGCAGGGCACGATGGACGTGAAGATCCTTCCTCATGATCCGCATGGCTACGGGTACACAGCTGGCATGTTCGACGGTTATATCTATCTCATCAATCCCGACCGCGACACAGGAACTCCCGTATTCGATCTCTCCACGGTGAAGCCTCACGTAGACACACCAGTACCCGGCGGAATGGGCCAGATCATGGCGACACCACAATCCGGCGACCGGTTGATTATAGGCACGTTCATGGCGGGACAAATAGTGATGTTGGACGTCAGCGACCGCTTCAATCCTAAGCAACTATCAATTGTCAGCTTCGGTGCAAACGCTGGGCCACACAACCTTGTGCTGAACGATGATGATAGCCGCCTCGTGGTGACGGACTACTTCCTCAATGAAGACAATGCGGGCATTATCCACTATGAGGGTGACCATAAAGTCCATGTTCTCAAAGTTACCCACGATACTCTCACCGAGGATAAACAGTTCAATCTGGATTTCAACACGGCTTTCAAGACAGGCCCGGCACGTCCTCACGGCATTGCGATGAAATGAATCGGGAGCGCTCAATGCGCAGGTGTTATCCGCGAACGTACCGAAGCGGATTTCCGGTCCCTTCTCGCATCCACCCGATTCTCTCTCACGAGCATCATCGCAACGGAGGCATCCTCAGTGATTGAATGCCATCCAGTGTAGTGTTTCGGTAACCTAAGCCGTCTCTAAGGATCGACCACGGCGCCGTCAAAACCTCCATTCCTCCTGGATTACGGTCAATCCGGAAGCGATCCTCTGTAGTGCCTGTAAAGTCGGATTTCCGGTAACTTCCCCGGCCGGGCTGGGCGGGCGGACCGTAGGAACTTACTCAAAACCCGTATTTCAGGCACTACGATATCGACTTGGGATCGTCGTTCGGCAGGATTACTTCCGTGTTGCCGACCATCCTGAAGTTATTTGTCCGGTATTGAGGCAGACTGTCCATCCTCCGTATCGTCGAGCATCCTTCCGCCATAGGGCTTAGCAATCAACTCGGAAGATTCGTCTTCTGTCCTTCTCTCATCACGTCGGGATATTCCTGGCTGCGCACTAGCCAGAACACAACACCGAGAGCAAGTGCGGCGCCCGCGAGCGCTGCAACAGTGGAAGGCGCGGTTTGATAAAGATCCAGAACAATAAATCTTCGGACGATGGCGAGCAAGGCAATCAGGATGACGGCCCGAGTTTGGACGACATTGCGTCGATCATGAAGTACGACCATCAGCGAGTGTTTGAACTCAAGGGCAATCAGCAATGTCAGGATCATGCCGAACAGAGATTGGAACGCCTGCGCGTCCCCTGGATCGAGGGGGTGGTTCCGTATCATCGCCACCGTATGAAGAATCAATTGCCAGGTGGCGACGGCCACGATCACGGCGATGATCCAGGTCAGAATGGAGACGATCATTTGCTCGAACTTCTCATAGATCGAGAGGGTCTTCCAGCGGGAGTTCCACTCCAAGCCAAACAAACGAAATGACATTTCCTTTTCCTCCTCCTCCAAAGAAATTCAAAGCAAAAGCTTATGAAAATTCAGTCCTTGATGAGAGACGCAACACCGGCTTTTGTGAAGGAACGTGCGACCTCATGTTACATCTACCATTCACCTCAGTTTTGCGCTCCTGCGAGATGCCGAGGGCAATCCAAGCGGTCTGGTCGGCTTTTCGGTCAATATCACGGCCCAGAAGCCGGGGGATCTGGCAGTGCGCCGCACTCAAGAGGTTGAACGCGAACTTCAGGAATCGGAAGCTGGTTTCGTACCTCCCGTAAAGTCGGGGTTTCGGTAACTACATCTCCGGTCGGTGACTGCGCCTGCACTTGATCGCCAGAAGGATTGCCTTACGCTCCTCTGGCGTCGGCTCCTTGACGGCCGTCGGAATCCGCAGGAATACCTCATCTTCATTCTCAAAGTGCAGCCCGAATTCATGGAACTCACCAGTCTCCGACACCCAGTAACGTTGAAGCCAGTAATCCCGGAATTCATTGTGCCCATCGGGGTTCACATGTACTTCTACTTCGGAGTCGCCGACCACACGTCCGTTTGGTGCCGAGTTTCGATGTCTTTCGGAGCATAGTGCACTCGCCACCGTGGGCCCATTTCCACCCGTGTGAGTGGAGATGAACCAAATATCTTTGGGGTCGCCCCTGGGAATTAGACGTTGCGGAGTTGCCCGTCATGAGCGATCATACTGCACACACAATTCGTTAGTGCCGGAAAGCATTTCTGGAAGGGCCAAGGAGCGCGAGCGGGGGGGTACGCAAGTTTAGCAATACCACTTGTTCTTAGGATTCTGGATGGCTCAATCTGATTCTGTTCCGGCGCTCACAGTTCCGATCTCAGCTTTGGTGGGATCGCGGCGGCACTCTGCCATTGTCCGCATCACTCACTGGGTCAATGCGATCAGTTTCCTAGCCTTGCTCGTCAGCGGAATTGGTATCCTCCTTGCCCATCCCCGGCTGTACTGGGGAGAAACAGGCGCGGTAGGTGGCCCTTCGTTAATTGACCTTCCGCTGCCCTTCGTGCTCGACATCAGCGTCATCAACATCCGCGGACCAAGTCGATACTTACATTTCCTTTCCGCCTGGGTATGTATTCTGACGGGACTGATGTACATCATTTCCGGCTTGATAACCCGCCACTTCCGGACGGAGTTGCTTCCCTCGAGGTTTCACCTCGCGTGGCACTCACTCGCCGGCACCATCTCTAATCATCTTCACTTTCGCCGCCCGCCGGAAGAAGAAGCACTTTCCTACAACGTTCTGCAGAGGCTTGCCTATCTCACTGTCGTCTTCATTTTCTTCCCACTGATTATCTGGACGGGGCTGGCGATGTCACCAGCACTGAGTTCGGTCTTTCCTTGGCTCAGGACCGTCTTCGGAGGGCAACAATCGGCTCGTACCATTCATTTCTTCGTCGCCGTGTCTTTGGTACTCTTTCTCGTAGTGCATATCGTGATGGTCATTCGTGCCGGTTTCCGGGCTCGGATGCGCGCCATGATCACGGGCCACAGTTCCGCATCGAGGACGACAAAATGAAAGAGTTAGTTACCCGCCGTAAGCTCATCACTACCGGGCTGGCCGCGGTCGCTGGCTTCGCCGGTCTCCAAACTGCGGCCCACATCGCTGACAAGTTCGGATTTCTGCCACCTGACCATCAGGGCCTCTTCGGCGTCGGTGAGACCCTGACCTACGCCTCGCAGCGCATCCTGATGTCAGGCCATTCGCTGGCGCCCGAGTTCAGTCTTAGCGAAATATCCAAGGTCGCGCCCATTAATGGCAAGCCGCCTGAATCCGATGAGTATCACCGCTCCTCTGTCAACCAGTTTTCCGACTGGCGCCTCATGGTGGACGGCCTCGTTGCCCGCCCCCGCTCGTTCTCAATGGCGGAACTTAAGAGTTTTCCTGCGCGCCAGCAAATCACACATCAGGCCTGCGAAGAGGGATGGTCATTCATCGCCCAGTGGATCGGCGTTCCCCTGTCCTATGTACTGAATCTGGTCGGCGTCAGCGAGCGCGCCAAATGGGTCGCTTACTACTCCATCCAGAACGATTGGTGGGACAGTATGGACCTGCCGGACGCCATGCACCCGCAGACGTTCCTGGCCTACGGCTTCAATGGTCAGGACTTGACAATCGAGCGTGGCGCGCCTGTTCGCATGCGTGTCGCCCGACAACTAGGGCAGAAGAGCGTCAAATACCTCACTCGCATCAGTCTTGTCGATTCTCTGAAGCACGTCCGCGACGGGCTGGGTTCCGGCTCGCCCTCCGTCGGTTTCTCGTGGTATGTCGGAATCTGAGAACTGAGAACCTCCCGCGTTGTAAACCAAAGAATGCCCCCCTGCCCGCTCCAGCCGCTCGGAATTCCAGCGCCTCACCATTGAGCAGATGACGGGCAACCCGGAAGTAATCCTTGGACATAACGGGCAACCCGGAGGTAATCCTCTGGAGCGCCCGGAAAGTCGGGGTTTCGGTAAGTTCCTCCGGTTGGGGAGCACAGTCGAGCAAGTTACCGAGAACCCCGTTTTCCGGGCAGGTCGATTTGATTGTCGTCCGCTTCCCAGCCTGGTTAAAACGCGCTTTCCCAAAATGGATCCGCGTTTGTAGGGTCGTCTCCATATGCGTCGTAATCGTAAAACCACATCTCAGAACGAGATGTGGGGACGCCCGGCAACCTGCATCAGCCTGCAAAGGAGCCTAAAAGGAGGATACACACAACCACGCCGCCGACGACGCTCCACCACCATAGGCGATTCACCGAAAGAGCAGCCTTCGCCGCCAGATCGATTGCAATGACATCCGCGATAGCGAGAGCCAATAATGTGATGGGCCAAACCCTTGAAAACCATATCTTCGGAAATTGCGGAACGATTAGAAATACCGCTAGTACCGCCACCCAAGTCAAGCTTGCGGGCCCAACCCATGTGCGTGCACTCATCAGCACAGTCCATACCAAAGGAGGTAGACGTTATCGCTCATGTTTCGAGTTTACTGCGGCCCGCCGATTCCGGAGTTCCTGAAAAGTCATGCCGGCTGATGACTCTGTGGTTAACACGGGGTTTCTCTGCGCTGTTTCCTTTCCTGCGAATCGATAGCTAAACTTCGGTGTTGAACTGATTTCGAGAAACTAACTGATCCCTTGTCCCGTCGAAATAAGGGTGGGCTCCAGGTGAAACCGGTGCGCCAGCAAAGATTAGCAGCGATTCTGACTTTCGGCGTCCTTTCAGCAATCTTCAGCCCATCCCTTGCCCAACAACAATCCACCAACGGTACGGCGTCCTCTCAGCCCGCATACACCCTCCAGCAAGGCACGCGCATCGTCCTCACAGACGTAACCGTCACCGACAACAGCGGGAACCCTGTACACGGTCTACCGGCTTCCGCCTTCCATGTTTTCGACAACAAGAAACCACAGGTCGTAGCATCCTTTGAAGAGCATGCTGGTTTACCGGCCGTGAAACTGGTTCCCACTTCGCATGGCGTGTTTACGAACGATTACCTTATGCATCTACCGCCGGTACTCAATGTCATCGTGATTGACATTGCGAACATCCGGATCACCGATCAAATGTGGCTCAGCTATCAACTCGACCGCTTTCTGAATAATCTTCCGCCAGAACAACTGCTGGCGATTTACCTACGTGCCGAATCGGGTTGCTTTCGCGTTCAGGATTTCACCACCGACCGACGGCTTCTGATTGCTGGGCTGCACAAGGCCATCCCTCGCATTCCGCCTTTAGGTCGTGAATACCTGAGCGATATCGATACTCTGCACCAGATTTCTGGTTACCTCAGCCGCTTACCGGGCCGTAAGAATGTCCTGTGGTTTTCTGGTGGTTCCACGGCGTTTCTCAGGCGAGATGGCGCTGTGTTTCAGGATCAAGCCGCTATACGGGCGGTTTACGACGAATTGGAGCGGGAGCGCATCGCCGTCTATCCGATTGACGCTCGCGGACTGACGGTTCACGATGGCTTGGAGATGGCTGGGCAGCACGGCTTAATGGAGGATGCAGCGCAGGCCACCGGCGGACGAGCCTTCTACAACAACAACGGACTATCGCAGATCGCCTCTCATCTCGTCGACACCTCCGGCAGCTTCTACACGCTTACCTATTCGCCGTTCAATTTCCGCTTCGACAATAAGTGGCACAAGGTTCGCATCAAGATCGATCGTAGTTCCTACCAGCTCAGCTATCGACAGGGGTA
>Ga0209006_10007253_pt1 | contig 10025 bp, 8 predicted proteins | sample JacPin_JW_Ref_O2_FD_188567 | JGI IMG/M metagenome (GOLD analysis project Ga0209006, IMG submission 188567) | Forest soil microbial communities from Algoma, Ontario, Canada - Jack Pine, Ontario site 1_JW_Ref_O2 (SPAdes) (version 2) | ecosystem: Environmental > Terrestrial > Soil > Boreal...
TGGACCCACCTCGAGCGTCAGCGCGGCGGCTTCGGCTTTCTCGGCGGCCCCGGCGAGACGCAACTGGAAGCCGACCGCCGCATGATCGAGGAGCGCCTCGCCAAGATCGAAGGCGAGCTGACCAAGGTCAAACGCACACGCGAGCTGCACCGGGAAAGCCGGCGCCGCGTGCCGTATCCGATCGTCGCTCTTGTCGGCTACACGAATGCCGGCAAGTCGACGCTGTTCAACCGCATGACGCAAGCGAGCGTATTGTCCGCCGACATGCTCTTTGCAACCCTCGACCCGACGCTTCGGGCCGTCGATCTGCCGCACGGTGCGCGCATCATTCTGTCCGATACGGTCGGCTTCATTTCGGATTTGCCGACCATGCTGATCGCGGCCTTCCGCGCCACGCTCGAAGAGGTGATCGAGGCCGACGTGATTCTGCATGTGCGCGACGTGTCGCATGATGACGCCGAGGCGCAATTGCAGGACGTCGAGAACATTCTGCGCCAGCTCGGCATCGATCCGGAGGCGGACGCGTCAGGCAAGCCGGCGTTGATCGAAGTCTGGAACAAGATCGACCGGCTCGATGCCGACGCCAAGGAGCGGCTGCAAAATCTCGTCGAGCGGCGACCGGCGGAGCGCCGTCCGGTCCCGGTGTCGGCGGTGACGGGCGAGGGGATCGACGTGCTCGACGCGGTGATCGAGGAACGGCTCGCGGCCGGCCGTGTTCTGATCGAGCTCGTGCTCGATCCCGCAGACGGCGCCGGCGTGAGCTGGCTGCACCGTCACGCCGAAGTCCTGCACAAGGCAGCCGATGACAAGACAGGCCGCATCGGCATGACGGTGCGGGTCGATCCCGCCAAGGCCGACGCCGTGCGCGCAAGATTTGGCGCTTGCGTCCTTCCGGGCGCCGCGGTGAAGCACGGATCGTAGAGCCTTGGCATTCTGTCGGCCTCTGAAGCTGCGCGAGCGAAAGCGAGCTCGCGCCATTAAGCGATCTGTATTAGCGCATAGAGATCATCGCCGGCCTCGGTTCCGACAATTCCGAGGTCGCGTACACTACTCATATGATTTCTATTTCGCAGGTCCTTGCGTCTGACGCGCAAACCCTGATCGGCAAGGTGGGTAGCAAAAGCGTCCGCTTGGTCGTGGAACGGGGCTGTCTCCTCTTCGCCAATCATCACCATTGCCTCCACAGCCGGATCGTATCGATGCGTGAGAGGTGTGAAACACTGTGCTTCTTCGTCTGTGATGCCGATCTCGGGTTTGAGAAAAGAAGTTTGTAGTGGCTTGAGGTCGTACAAGCCCCCGAGCAATAACGCAGCTTTCAAACCACTTGGCGAATTGCCTTTAGCAAAGCTCAAAGCGCACAGATGAGCGCCGGCGGAGTGACCACTCGCTGTCAAACGTGCAGGGTCACCGCCGTGCTTCTCGATATTGGCGACAAGCCAATCTTTCGCACGTCGAACCTGAGTGACCGGAACGTCCATCCGAACGGAAGGCATAAGCGCATAATCGACAATCGCGGCGATAGCACCGGCGTTCGTGACGGTGTCAGCAATATACGAGAAATCGCGCTTCGAAAACATGCGCCAATAGCCGCCGTGGACGAACATATGAACCGGTGCCGGGGCTCTCACATCTTTCGGAAAAAATAGATCGAAAGTTTCGGTCCGATCCGAACCGTAGGAAACTTCGATCATCCGTAACGACGCCCGCGTGGTTTCGCTTCGTGTAGAGAGTTCACGGACTATGTCATCAAATTCGGGAATGTAGTCTCGAGTGCGAAACGGATCGGGGGCCACGCGGCTACTCCTTTTCGTAAAGCTCCAGCGACGACGTCGGGCAAGCCGTCAAGCTCAGCTCAGCATAATGGAGAGAGGCTTGCGGAGATTTTGTTTGTCGAGCCAACGTTGCGGTTGGCCGCATGAAAATTCCGTTCCTGTTAAAGCGCAGCTGCTGCCAAGTCCCCCACAAAAGCTGCGCCAATGAGCCGTTTCAGCGACGAAAGATCAAGTGGCCTAGGGTTGTTCTTAAGAAGTCTTTCGATTCCAAAGGCGGCTTCGGCGGTCCATTCGAGCTTGTCTTCTGGAAGACCAAGAGCCGCGAGAGTCGGTGTTATTCCAATCTCTCGGAAGATGTCGGCGACTTTGCGTATTGCCGCATCGGCAAGTTCTCTTGCAGTCTTTCCATGACCATCGACGCCAAGCGCAACTGCAATCTCCGCCATCGCATTTAACGATGCATCGCGATTGTACGCCATGACATAAGGCATCAGCGTTGCGACCCCGAGTCCGTGAGCCGTGTGGGTCAATGCGCCAGCAGGATATTGTATGGCGTGCGCTGCCGCGGTTCCGGCGGTGCCGAAGGCGCAACCGGCGGCCAGCGCGCCCATCATTACGTCACTTCGGGCTTCTTCGTTCGTGCCATCCCTATAGGCCTTGACGAGGCTCCTCCCAAGAAGGCGAATTGCCTGCAGGGCAAAATGGTCGGTGATGACGCTTTTGCCTACGAACACATGTTTTAGCGCCAAATCAGTTGTCGGGATTCTTTGTGCGGCGGTGAAAGCTTCGATGGCGTGAGTCAACGCATCCGCTCCGGCGATAGCGGTTAGGCTGGGCGGGCACGTCATTGTGAGGAGCGGGTCGCAAATCGCCGTATGGGGAATAAGATGCGGTGAGGAGATGCCGACCTTTAGGGTACGATCAGGATCGGAGATTACGGCGACGGGCGTTACTTCGGATCCGGTGCCTGCCGTTGTTGGCACAGCGATCACCGGGAGGGTCGGTCCAGGGACCTTGAACTCCCCGTAGTAATCTTCGAGGCGGCCGCCCCGGCTTAAAATCAGCGCGGCGCACTTCGCCATATCCAAGCAACTGCCGCCGCCGATACCGATCACGATCTCAGGGCTAAAATCCTTCACCTGCTCGACGCAGCGACCAACCGAATCCTTCGGCAAATCGGGCTCGACCTGATCATGGACGGCTGTCGTAATGCCCACGGATTCTAGGCTTGATATGGTGGCGGCACAGGCTTCCGTGCCGGCAAAGCGCGCGTCGGTGCAGATAAGCGCGCGCGAACCGAGCTGAGCGGCGACACCGCTAATCGCCCCGCTTTGCCCTCTTCCAAACAGAATTTGCCGCGGCAACCTGATGACGCCGAACGTATTCATAAATTTCTTCCTCCCCGCATTATAAGGACACTTGCCATATCGTATAGGATATAAGATTGTATTGTCACGCCATCGTATACGGGCGCTGGAGAAGTCAAGGGAAGGACATGCCAGAAGCTTCACGACCAGCTGCGGTTGGTGCGGGCGGAACTGCGGAATTCTCGCCGGTGCGGCGGTCAGTCAGCTTAGCTGAGGAGGTCTACGAGGCGATCTTCCAACAGCTGATGGCCCTGAAAGTCGCACCGGGTGCGCGGATCACGGTGGATACCCTGGCTCGCGAACTGAAAGTCTCTCAAACGCCGATCCGGGAGGCCTTAGGACGCCTTGAAGGCGAGGGTCTCGTGGTCAAGACACACTTGGTCGGGTACAGCGCCGCACCACAAATCTCTCGCCGTCGTTTTGACGACCTCTACGACCTTCGACTTTCGCTCGAGCCGATTGGGGCGCGCCGAGCAGCGGAGATAATGACTGACGAAAAAATGGTCGAACTTGCCGACGCCGCTGCCGTGATGTCCAAAAGGGGCCCAGCCGACGCGAGACAACGTTACTCCCTGTTTGCCCGTCAGGATGCGAGCTTTCATGACACGATCATGGATCTCGCTGGCAATCAGCTAATCCGAGAGACGCTTTCGCATCAACACACCCACTTCCACATTTTTCGCCTTATGTTCCATGCGCGCGTGACAGACGAAGCGCTGGACGAACATGCCGCAATCATCGCGGCCTTCAAAAGTCGCGCGCCCACCGAAGCCGAACGCGCAATGCGCGTTCACATTGAGCGCTCGCGCGATCGTCTCATTCCGGCCTTCGAATGAACGATATCGCCCCAACGATCCTCAAAGCGGACAGGCTCTCCAAGCAGTTTGGGGCCGTGACGGTTCTCAGCGAGATAACGCTCGATGTGAGAGCCGGAGAGATTCACGCCATCATCGGGGAGAACGGCGCCGGCAAGTCAACCTTGATGCGCTTGCTCTCGGGTTATCTCTCGCCAAGTGAGGGCAGTATTTCAATAGACGGTGAGCCAGTTTTATTCGAAGGGCCTGCCGAAGCCCAGAACGCGGGCATCGCTCTGGTGCACCAGGAAATCATGCTCGCCGATGGTTTGACGGTCGCTGAAAATATGTTTCTGGGGCGAGAGCTTTTGCGCCGCGGCCTGCTCGACGACGCCGCTATGAACAAAGCCGCCGCAGCCAAGCTTGCAGATCTTGGTTGCGATGTCGCCCCGCAAGCGGAAGTCCGCACTATTTCGCTTGCCGACAAGCAACTTGTGCAGATCGCCCGCGCTCTGCTCGACAATCACCGTGTGGTCATCTTTGACGAGCCGACGGCCGTGCTCACCCACGAGGAGGTGGCGACGCTACTTGCCATCGTTCACCGACTGAAAGCACAAGGCGTTGCGGTTCTGTACATCAGTCATCGGCTCGACGAGGTTGAGCAACTTGCCGACCGCATCACGGTGCTGAGAGACGGCAAGATGGTCGGCTCCTACCCTGGACATTCCTTGAGTCAGATAGAGATGGCTCGGCTAATGGTGGGACGGCCGCTGGCTTCATTCTATCCCGAACATTCAAAAAGCAGCACAGCGGAGGTTCTTCTCGAGGTCGAAGAGGCGAACGTGCCCGGCTTCGCGCACGGCGTGTCTTTCACGGCCTATCGCGGCGAAATCCTGGGATTTGCTGGGATGATGGGAGCCGGGCGGACTGAACTGTTTGAAGGGATTTTAGGGCTCAGGGCTGGCACGGCTTCGGTTCGCCTATCCGGCCAGCCGATCACGGTCGGATCCCCGCGGGAGGCAATCGACGCGGGGATTGCCTACATGACGGAGGATCGCAAAGGAAAAGGACTGTTGCTGCAGGAGCAACTTGGTCCGAATCTAACCCTGTCATCTCTGAAGCGATTTCATCCGGCTCTACTGCTTAGCACCGGCAGAGAGGCTGAGGCGCTCTCACAAGCGATCGAAAGATACGATATCAGGTTGGGCTCGTTTGACGCGCGTGCGGGCCAGTTGAGCGGCGGCAATCAGCAGAAATTGCTGCTTGCCAAGATCATGCTGACGGAGCCCAACATTCTTATCATCGACGAGCCCACGCGGGGCATCGACATCGCCAACAAATCGCAAATCTATGAATTCATTCAAGCCTTCGTGCGAAAGGGCAAGGCTTGCATCGTGATCTCGTCGGAAATGCAAGAGCTTATTGGCATTTGCGACAGGATCTTAGTGGTACGCGGCGGACGCATCAGCGGTGAACTGACCGGCGATGCAATGACAGAAAGCAATATCGCGTTGTTGGCAACGACCCACAGCGCAACACAAGCCGCCGCGTAAACGACGGGGAGAGGAAGCTCAATGGCTGATATCGCGGCCACGACTGCGCGTGCCCGACGGAAGCAAGGCACAAAGCTGAATTGGACCGAGCTCGGACCGTTTCTGGCGCTTGCGGTACTGTTGGTTGTCGGCTTCCTGGTGAATCCGGATTTTCTCTCCGTCAACAATATTACCAACGTCGTAACGCGCAGCGCGTTTGTGATCGTAATCGGCGTAGGCGCTACTTTTGTGATTTCTTCAGGCGGCCTCGATCTATCAGTCGGATCGATGGCTGCGTTCGTGACCGGCGTCATGATCCTATTCATGAACACCGTCGTCCATGACATTGGAAGCAACGCAATTGCGGCCGGGATGGTACTGGCGCTGGTCGTCGGTGCTTTTTGCGGGCTCGGCAACGGACTGATCGTGACGGTGGGCGGTATTGAGCCATTCATCGCCACGCTCGGTACGATGGGAATCTTTCGTGCGCTCATCACCTATCTGTCGAACGGCGGGACTATTCCGATCGATCATAGTCTCCGGGATGTGTATCGGCCGGTTTACTTTGGTGCGGTTCTCGGAGTTCCCATACCGGTGATCGTCTCACTCGTTGTCGCGGCGGCCGCTTCCGTGCTGCTGTACCGAACCAAATACGGACGAAGCTGCGCGGCGGTGGGTGCAAACGAAGAAGTCGCTCGATACTCCGGCATCCCCGTCATCAAGACACGCGTCATAGCTTATGTCATTCAGGGCCTCTGCGTGGCCGTTGCGGCAATTTGCTACGTGCCGCGGCTTGGAGCAGCGACGCCGACCACGGGTCTGCTGTGGGAACTGCAGGTGATCACAGCGGTCGTCATCGGTGGCACCCCGCTTCGTGGCGGGAAAGGCCACATCTGGGGAACGGTGGCGGGGGCTGTCATTCTGGAGCTGATCGCCAACCTGATGGTGCTTTCGGATTTCGTATCCGAATATCTCGTGGCGGCAGTTCAAGGCGTCATCATCATCATCGCGATGTTGATCCAAAGGTTCTCGAAGTAACCCGCGTCAGGGCCGCGCGGTACAAATCATTAGAGTGGGCCCCTTAGGGAGATATCATGTCGAAGACAAAGTTGATCGCTGCGACCCTCGTGGGGTCGCTGCTAGCGGCGGGAGCCGCACTCGCTGAAGATAAAAAGACGATTGTCGTATCCATCCCAGCCGCTGATCACGGCTGGACGGCTGGCGTCGTCTATCACGCCAACGCCGCCGCAAAGGAGGTCAATGCGGCGTTTCCAAACATCAACGTGGTCGTGAAGACCTCACCCTCTGCAGCCGCCCAAGTGAGCGCACTCGAGGATCTTTCCGCAAAGCGGAAAATGGACGCTCTGGTCATCCTGCCTTATAGCTCTGAAGAGCTAACCGGGCCGGTGAAGTCGATCAAGGAAGCCGGGACTTTCATTACGGTTGTGGATCGCGGCTTGAACGATTCCGCAATTCAGGACCTGTACCTTGCGGGCGACAATATTGCGGTCGGTAAGACAACCGCCAAGTTTCTGGTCGATAAGCTCGGCGGCAAAGGCAAAGTCGTCGTGCTGCGCGGCATTCCGACCGTAATCGATGATGAGCGCATCCAAGGCTTCAAAGACGGACTCGCCGGTAGCGACATCAAGATACTCGATATCCAATACGCGAATTGGAACCGAGATGATGCCTTCAAATTGATGCAGGATTACCTCGCCAAGTACCCGCAAATCGATGCGGTCTGGGCGAATGATGATGACATGCTGCTTGGCGTGCTGGAGGCCGTTAAACAAGCCAAACGCACGGATATCAAATTCGCGCTTGGCGGCAATGGAATGAAGCAAATCATCGAGAAGGTCATGGCAAACGATCCCATGACCCCGATCGAGACGCCGTATCCGCCTTCAATGATTAAGACGGCCATTTATATGACAGCTGCTGCGCTTAACGGGCAGGCGCCGATCCGCGGGACCGTTAAGCTGGGTGCGCCGCTGATTACCCAAGCCAACGCTAAAGACTACTTCTTTCCGAACTCGCCGTTCTAAACCGAGGCAGACCTTGCAAGGCCCGCCAATAGGGCGGGTCTTGCTCTTAGTCCAGACGAAACACTCAGGAGGGCAAGATGCCTGGCAAGAAAATTCTGATGCTGACCGGTGACTTCACCGAAGAGTATGAGATCTTTGTTTTCCAGCAAGGAATGGAGGCGGTGGGCCACACCGTGCATGTGATCTGCCCCGATAAGAAGAAGGGCGATATTCTCAAAACGTCGCTGCATGACTTCGAAGGGCATCAAACGTATACCGAGAAGCTCGGGCATGATTTCGTTATCAACAAGACGTTCTCAGAGGTAATTCCTGACGAATATGATGCGGTCTACTGTGCCGGCGGCCGCGGGCCCGAATACATTCGCACCGACAAGCGAATTCAGGCACTCGTTCGGCATTTTCATGAGGCGCAAAAGCCAATCTTCACAATATGCCACGGCGTGCAGATACTTGTTGCAGTCGACGGCGTGGTGCGCGGAAAGAAAGTGGCAGCGTTGGGCGCTTGTGAGCCAGAGGTGACTTTGGCTGGCGGTACGTATGTCGATCTGTCACCAACGGATGTGCATGTCGATGGCACTATGGTCTCCGCAAAGGGCTGGACGGCTCTCGCAGCCTTCATGCGCGAATGCCTGAGAGTACTTGGCACTGAAATTCACCACAAAGATTCCGCGAGGTCTGGCGATCAAAAACCTTCCTCGCATGCGCGATCGAGCGTGCGTGTAGCCGGCTGAAGCTCTCGGTGGCCCGTCGACTTCGGTATCAGCACGACTGGCCACCGTGACGAGGCGCGCCTTTAGCGCGCACCTCAGGATGAGGGATCATGCGCCGGATGCGTTTCTTCCTGCGCCTTGGCCTCGTTCCAGAGCGCATCCATCTCGGCGAGCGTCGAGTCCTTCGGCGCCTTGCCGCGCGCCGCCAGCGCGCGCTCGATCGACGCGAAACGGCGCTCGAACTTGTCGTTTGTTTGCCGCAGCGTGGCTTCGGGATCGGCATCCAGATGGCGGGCGAGATTGACCGCGGCAAACAACAGATCGCCGACTTCGGCGGCTGCGCTTTGATCGTCGGCGTCGAGCGCCGCTTCGATCTCGTCGGCTTCCTCGCGGATCTTGCGCAGCACGGCGCGTGGGTCGTTCCAGTCGAAGCCGACCTTGCCGGCTTTGGTTTGCAGTTTTAGCGCGCGGGTGAGGGCGGGCAGGGTCACTGGAACGCCCGCCAGCGCGCTCTCCTCGATAGGCTTTCCGCGCGCCGCCTTGGCGGCGCGCTCCTGTGCCTTGATTTCATCCCACAAGCCCTTGACCGATTGCGGATCCTGGGCGTCGCGGTCGCCGAAGACGTGCGGATGCCGCCGGATAAGCTTGGTCGTGATCGCCGCAACCACGTCGCCGAAATCGAACGCGCCTTGCTCCTGCGCCATGCGCGCGTGGAACACGACCTGCAGCAGCAGATCGCCAAGCTCGTCTTCGAGATCGGCAAGATCGTTGCGCGCTATCGCGTCGACGACTTCGTAGGCTTCCTCGATCGTATAAGGCGCGATGGTCGAGAAATTCTGCTCCAGGTCCCAGGGGCAGCCGGTTTTGGGCATACGCAACGCGGCCATGATTTCGATCAGGCGGCTGATGTCGCGGGAAGGGGTCATTGGGAATCCCGTATTGGTCCCGGAGACCCTAATGGCCTTGTCCGCGGAAGAGAAGCACGCGTCGACGTCCGAAGCTTGCGGCCTAGAGCGCGATCATTTGAAGTTGAATCGACATCGCGCTCTAGATCTTTGGTGACGCATGATCTTTTCGGAAAACCGGTAGCCACCTATCGGGGCAAGCCCGAGGGCGTGCTTTCCGGATCATGCTCTTATTCGACCAGCGAGAACAGATTTTCGCGCATGGCGGCGCGAGCGGCTTTCTGCAATGGACGATAAGAGGAGGGTGGTACGAACTTCGGCGCCCAACCGGGGGGAGCCGTAACCTCCACGTCTTTGCCGTAGTGTCCCGAAGCCTCCGGCACCTCCTTCTGCGTACCGTGCTCCAAGCCGGCCTGCATTTCAGCCAATCCGCCGCGGCAGATCACGTCATCGTCCTTGCGAAGCGGCGCCGTCCTCTGTTCCAGGGCGAGCGCAGTGTCCACGACTTTCGACTTCATGTCGGCCGACTGGGTTCGCAGAAACTTGAAGATCGCAGCATCCATCTCGGATATCTGATCGAGACGGTGGCCGGGCGCGCTTTCGTCTTCGCATTTGGCTCCGTCGATGGCGATCAACTCAACCGCATAAAGCATCATCATGCCGGCGCTGACGCGCAAATCCTTGCCCGGATCGTCAAGCTTCATGGCCTCGCCGACAGTCCACAATTCGCGCGCATACATCAACGCGATCATGAATCCGCCGCCGGCCGTCACCTTGGCCTGAAGCCAATCCAGCGCCCTTGTCAAAGATGCTTGATCGCTAGCCTGCGAGAGCGCGGCGCCGAGACCATGCCAATCGCGCGCGGCCACCATGGCATCGAGAGCTTTGTCGGATGGTAAT
>Ga0209006_10007254_pt1 | contig 10024 bp, 10 predicted proteins | sample JacPin_JW_Ref_O2_FD_188567 | JGI IMG/M metagenome (GOLD analysis project Ga0209006, IMG submission 188567) | Forest soil microbial communities from Algoma, Ontario, Canada - Jack Pine, Ontario site 1_JW_Ref_O2 (SPAdes) (version 2) | ecosystem: Environmental > Terrestrial > Soil > Boreal...
GGACCACTTTCGGTGCGAGCCTCTTCAAGGACAACGTCGCCGACCACACCGGCACCCTCGCCCGGCGCTTTCTCGAGAGCGGCGTGACGATCTTCGGAAAGAGTTCCAGTCCGGAATTTGGTCTATTGCCGACCACGGAATCCCGCTTGTTCGGCCCGACGCGAAATCCCTGGAATCTTGCGCATTCCTCCGGCGGTTCGTCTGGCGGCGCAGCGGCCGCGGTCGCGGCGCGGATTCTTCCCGTAGCACACGCCAGCGACGGCGGCGGCTCCATCCGTATCCCCGCCTCTGCATCCGGCGTGTTTGGACTGAAGCCCAGTCGCGCGCGCAATCCCCTTGGTCCCGATCGTGGCGAAGGCTGGGGCGGATTTTCCTGCGGCCATGTGGTCAGCATCAGCGTGCGCGACAGTGCCGCAATGCTGGATGCGGTCCATGGGCCCGAACCGTCGAGTCCGTACGTAGCGCCGGCGCCGGCGCGGCCTTTCGCCGAGGAAGTCGGGCGCGATCCCGGCCGGCTTCGTATCGCCTTCACCGACAAATCGCCCTATGGCGACGCCATCGATCCCGAGATCGCGGCATCGGTGCGGGAAATCGCACGCTTGCTGGGCGGGCTCGGCCATCGCGTCGAGGAGCGCGCGCCGGCGCTCGCCGCAGATCCGGCCGTGGTAATATCGACCATTGTCGCCGCCAACACCGCGCTGAGCGTGCGGCTTGCCGAGGAGCGCCTTGGCCGCGCTATGACGGACAGCGACTTCGAAACATTGACGTTGGCGAGCGCGAGCAACGCGCAAAAGGCAACGTCGACCGACTATGTAGCCGCCCAACTCGCCGCGTTCCAGATTTCGCGCGGTCTCGCCACGTTCTTCGAAACTTGCGATGTGTTCCTGTGCCCGACGCTGTGCTCGCCGCCGCTGCGCATCGGCGAACTCAATTCAATGTCGCCGGACCTGTCCCATATCGCCCCGATCCTGCGGCGCTATATGCCCGCGACTTCCATGTTCAACATGTCCGGCCAGCCTGCGATGTCGGTACCGCTGGCATGGAATGCCGCCGGCTTACCGCTCGGCATGATGTTTTCCGCCCGATATGGCGACGAGGCCACGTTATTCCGCCTGGCGGCCCAACTCGAACACGAGCGGCCCTGGAAGAACAGATTACCGCCGGTTTGTACATAGGTCGACAAAACTCAGCCTTATTCGGAAGCGAGAAATGGCTACCGGCGTCGGCACGTTTTGGTGTCGCCGTCGCTACACCCGGAGATTGATATTTTGAGTCAAAACGACCCGACCGATCATGCGCTTGCGGCGATCGCCAGCATCCTCGATCAACCGGATTCCCGTCGCGAACCGGAAAAGACGGTGGTTGAGCAAAACCAGGTTAACCCGGGACCGATCGTGGCCGAGGGTTACTCGAAGGTTGGGCCCGGCCCGATGGCATCGATTCGTTTCAAATGGACGGTGCGCCGCGAGGACAGTGGCGAATATTATGTCGATGAGACGGTCGGCGAGAGTTCCGTGCCGGTCGTCAGCGGACCGTTGACCGAGGACGCCGCAATCAAATTCGTCGACGATCGCCAGAGCGAGGCGCAACGGCGGTTTGATCTCCTGAAGAGCGAGATGACCGGGCAAGGCGCCGCTGCGATCAATTTATCCAGGAAAGACGGCGGCGACATATAGCTCCCCGGGCGTGCGAACTTCGCCTCGCCGGATCGCTGGCCGAATGCGATTGAAACGACCCAAGCCCGCGGTAAATTCGATCGCAGCCGATATCGCTGTTTTCTACGGCGGTGCTTCGACGCTTCGCGAAAGATAGCTTCATGACCAGAATTCTGACCTGCCTCGCCGCTTTATTTCTGATGGCAGCCCCGGCGCACGCCCAGCAATTCTCCCGCCTCGATGACATCATGAAGCGGGGAACGTTGCGCGTCGGCATGACCGGCGATTATTTACCGTTCAGCTATCTCGACAAGGCGACATCAAAATTCAGGGGCTTCGACGTCGATATGGCGGAGGCGCTGGCCAAGGCACTTGGCGTCAAGGTCGAATATGTTCAGACCGCATGGCCACAACTGACGAAGGATTTTGAGGCCGACCATTTCGATATCGCGATGGGCGGAATCTCGATCACCCTCGAGCGGCAGAAAAAGGGAATGTTCTCCACCCCCATCATGCGCGAAGGCAAGACGCCGATCGCGCGCTGCTCCGACAAGGGCAAATACGATACCATCGCCGGCATCGACACATCGGGCACCCGCGTGATCGTGAATCCCGGCGGTACCAACGAGCGATTTGCCAGGGCCAACGTCAAAAACGCCGAGATCAGGGTCTATAACGACAATGTCACGATCTTCGATGAGATCGCCAAAGGTAATGCCGATGTGATGATGACGGATGCCTCGGAGACGCGGTACCAGCAGAAGCTTCATGCCGGCGTGCTATGCGCGGTGCATCCGGACAGGCCGTTCGATTTTGCCGAAAAAGCCTACTGGCTGCAGCGCGACGTCGCTCTCAAGGATTTTATCGACCAATGGCTGCACATCGCCTCGGAGGACGGCAGCTTTGGCAAGATCTACGCCGCCTGGTTCGAATAACGCCTGGCCGGAACCCTTTTTGCGGAAATTGACCGGGTATGCGGTCCTAATTAGACTGGGTGCAGGATCGCAATTGAACCAAAGTCCGGGGCTCCCGACTCATATTTGAAAGTGATGCAGATCACGTTGCGGAAACCACTAAAGCTTAAAAGGTGGAACTAGAGGTTCCATCTCCCGAGGAGGCCGCTATGAAGATGCTATTTGCCGTCGCCGCCTTGCTGCTGGCAAGTTCCGCCGCGCAGGCTCAATACACCTTCCAGTATGGCGGACGCACCATTCACGTCGATCCGGATCGCGGAACGGTCTCGATACCCGGCGTCTACGACAACACCGGAAAACGGTCAAAGCGCCACAGCGATCAGGACAGCGATCGTTCGCGCAAACAGACGCCTCAGGAGGCAAAGACCGATCCGCACGCGCCAGCGACTGAGGCAACCCCGGCTCCCGCACCTGCGCCCGCGGAGCAGACGCCGCCGGCGACCGCCAATGCGCCACCCCCGCCACCTCCCGTGCCCTCGACCGCCACGGCAACCGTGGCGCCGGCGGATACCATTACTTCGACACAGCCTCCCGCCCTGACCCCGCCACCCCTGCCGCTGGATCAGCCGGACGCTGCTCCCGCCAAACCGGAAACGCCGCCTGTCGTCGCTACCGCGCCACCCGCGCCGCCACCGGTGCAGCAGGCCCCCGCGCAACCAAGAGATCCCAATTCGCCGGTCGGCCTTTGGCTGACCGAGGAGAAGGAAGGCAAGGTCCGGATCGAGCCGTGCGGCGCCAATCTCTGCGGATATTCGGTGGACGCCAAATCGAACGCGAACGGCGAGCAGGTTCTGATCAATATGAAGCCGGCCAAGGACAAATGGACCGGGCGAATCTACGATCCGAAATCCGGTTCGACCTATGATTCGACGATCGCGCTGAAAGGCACGGACAGCCTGCGCGTTCAGGGCTGCGCCCTTGGCGGCATGTTCTGCGGCGGCCAAACCTGGAGCCGGCTGAACTAGGCGGCTCGCGATCGATCCGGATCACTCCGCGATTCCGGCTGCGGCGACCTCGGGTTTGTGGTCGCCCCGAAAAGTCGTCTCGTGAATCTTGCCGTCGACGATGTGGATGCGCCGATCGGCGCGCGCCGCCAGTGCCGCATCATGGGTCACCACCACGACCGTCTGGCCCTTGTCGGCGATATCGCGCAAGATGCCGAACACCTGCTCGGTCGAGGCGGTGTCGAGATTTCCGGTGGGCTCGTCGGCGACGATGATTTCGGGACGGTTGGCGAGCGCCCGCGCCAGCGCCACGCGTTGCCGCTGACCGCCGGAAAGCTGGTTGGGCCGCTTGCCGGTCTGTTCGCCAAGGCCGAGCGAGGTCAGCAGCAGCATCGCGCGCTCGTTCATGTCTCTCGCCGACATCACGCCATGGGCGCGCATCGGCAGCAGCACGTTTTCAAGCGCGGTGAATTCGGGAAGCAGGAAATGGAACTGAAACACGAAGCCGCATTTGGTCAGACGCACATCGGCGCGCTCGGTTTCCGATAATTTGGACGTCGGCTGGCCGCAGATGATGATCTCGCCTTCGGTGGGCGCATCGAGCAGGCCGAGCAAATACAATAGCGACGATTTTCCGGACCCCGACGGCCCGGTGATGGCCAGAAATTCACCCCTGGGCACCGACAGATCGATGCCGTCGACGAGCGTGTGGGAAACGACGCCCTGAACGCGGCGGACCAGTCCGACGACCTGCAGCGCAATCTCGGTCAAGATGCGCCCCTGATGATCTCAACGGGATGGACCCGCGTCGCCTTGCGCGCCGGAAAGAACGCCGCCACGGCACAACATAGAATCGCGACGGCGCCGGAGGCGATATAGTGCGTCGGCGAATAGTAGATCTGAAGCGGCACCGTCGCTCCGGTGAGCGGATTGAATATGGTGATCAGCGACCACCCGTAGCACAACAGATATCCGAGCAGCCATCCGAGCAGGATTCCCACCGATCCCATCATCATCGATTCCAGGATGAAGATTCGCCGCACCGAATATTCCCGCATGCCCAGCGACTTCATGATCGCGATGTCGTGGCGTTTTTCGTGCGTGATGGTCGAAATGATGTTGTAGGTCGCAAACGACGAACTCAGCAGCATGGCGCCCATCACGGTCAACACGATGAAATCGCGGGTCGCGAACGCGGACAGCAGATCGGAGTTGGCTTCCTGCCATGACACCGATTTATATCCGACCTGCGCCTCGACCCGCGTGGCGACTTTTTGCGCGATCAACGGATCGTCGAGACGAATCCGCAACTGATTGATGATCCCGCTCTGCCCCATGATCGTCTGGGCGAGGCCAATCAGCGAATAGATCTGCCCTTCGTCGACGCGCTTCAATCCCGAACGAAAGATTCCGACCACCGTGGCCGAAATCGGAGTTTCCTCACCGCTGCCGAGCAGGACGGTATTGCCATTCTTCACCGCAAGCTTTTCCGCCAATGCCTGGCCGATGATGATCCCGTTCGCCGCCTTGGAGAGATCGGTCAGTTGCCCTTCGAGCATCTGCGAGGCGAGCTTGGAAACGTGCACTTCAAGCCGCGGATCGATTCCTGTCAGGGTCACGCCGACCCTTCCGCCGCCATGGTCGATGATCGCTGTGGTTTTCACCGACGGCGCCACGTCGCCCGGCAACCACGACCGCAGCGACGTCATGATGGTATCGGGATATTTGATCCCGGGGCGCTGACTGACGTTTGCCACGTTGGACATGGCAACCGCGGCGTATTCCTGATCGGCGGGTTGGCTGGGGACCGACCGGCGCTCGTCGTCGACCGTGACATGGGGCATGGTGTCCACCAGTTGCCGAAGAAAATCGATCTGCGATCCCTGCATCAGGCCCGCCATCATGATGGTGAAGCCGACGCCCATGGCTACGCCGAACATGCCGACCAGCGTTTGTCGAACGCGGGTGCTGACGTGGGTCCAGGCAATGCTCAGCAGGAGGTTCGTGGTCATGCGCCTCACATCTGTTCGGTTGGACGCCCGATCGATCAGCGGGCCGCGCTGTATTTGCCGACGTTCCTGCGGGCATCGTTGACGATGGAATCCAGGTGAGCCGATATCGCGCTCGATATGACCGCGTCGTCGGGATCAGTGGAACTGGTCACGGCCGCGACGGGTGGCCGATCCGCCGCCGGAGCAGCAGCCGGAGCGGCGTCGGGGGGAGCCTCCGCTACGGGTCTGGCGGGCAAGCCCGCCACACGAACCCGCGTGCCGTCGGCCAGATCCGCGCGCGCCGGCGACAGCACGACAGTGTCCTTCGACACGTTGCCGATGACCTCGACGTTGCGGCTGCCCCTGATGCCGACGTTGACCGGGACACGCTGAATCTTTCCGTTGTTCACAACCTGAACCGCATTGCCGATAACAGCCTCGGCGGGCACCACGACCGCCGCGGGCTTTTCGTGATAGATGATGTTGGCCTCGACCGTCATTCCTATCCGCAACGGGGTATCGCTCGGCAATCGCAGATAGACCCGAAAGGTCTTTCGCGTCGGATCGCCTTTTGGCGTGATCTGGGAAACCGTGGCCCGCAACGCCTGTGCGGGGAATGCCTCGCTGCGCAAGAACGCCTTCTGTCCCGCCGCAATCCGGGTAATTTCCTCTTCGTTTATTTCGGCCACCACTTGCATCGGGGCCGGCGGACCGACCCAGAACAGCACATCGGTCGGGCCGACGATCTCGCCGACCTCCCCGTCGCGACGCAGCACCATGCCGTCCAGCGGCGCGCGCAGTACCAGCGTATCGATGCGCACTTTTTGGGCGCTTATCCGCGATTTGGATTCCTCGAACTTGGTGGAACGTTGCTCGTATTCGGTGTTCGCGGCATCGTTTTTGTCGCGGTCCTTTTCCGCGCGATTGAGATCACGCGCGAGCTGGTCATTGTTGATTTCGAGCTGATGGAGTTCGCTGACCTCCTCGGCGTCGTCCTGCCGGCCGAGGATCTGGCCGGCCTTGACCGTCTGTCCTTCGCAGCGGCAGAGTTCGACCAGCCGGCGCCGCTGTATCGGCACCACCTTTGCCCAGCGTTCGGGTTCTACGGTTCCCGTTCCATAAATAGCCTCTGACACCGGCGCGACGATTGCGGTCGCCGTGGTTACCGTCGGCGGCCGAAAAAAATCCGGGTATTTCAGATAGGCGCCGCCGACAACCACGACCGCAAGGCCGGCGATGACCGACCCGGACCAGATCAGACCGCGTGAGGGCATCGGCTTCTCCTCGAGGGTTTAAAAGCCTAAGCGCTTGCGTAGATCAGACGGCATCTTATCCAGCAGCCCGTCGACATCGCTCTTCTTGTCGCTGCTAACAGGCGGGGTTTTGCCGGGATCGGCCGGCGTGGTCGCCGTGCTCGCCGTTGCCGGCTTCGGGGCTGATGGCGATGATTGCGGCGGCTGGGCTTCGGCCGGTACGGCAAGCCTTGCCTGGCTCGATACCGCATGCCAGCGGCCGGCGTCGGCCTTGGCCTGAGCGACTTCCCCGGGCGTCATCTTGGTTTCCAGCAAGCCCATCAACTGGCGGGATCCGTTGCGGAATTCGTCGACCCGGCTGCCGACCGAGACAATGTAGGCCCATTTATAGGCATCGAGGTTGCTTTTGGGAGTTCCCCGGCCGATGGCGTAAAGCCCGCTGAGCACCAGCATCGCATGCGAATGACCCTGGGCGGCGGCGCGTGAAAGCCACTGGAACGCTTCTTCGTCGGACCTCGGGCGCCCGACGCCTGCCGAATAAAGCGCGCCAAGATAAAATTCGGCATCGCTATCTCCGGATTGCGCGGCTTGCGAATAACGATCGGCTATTTCCTTGTCGGATACCGAATCCGCCGACGCAACGGAGTTCGCGATGAGAGCTGCGGCGCACAGGATTGCCGAAAATGCTCGATTCATGAAATCCTCCGAGATTCCGGGAAGAATGACCCGGCCGGCGGTATTTTGCCCATCTTGGGCGTCTCATTAATGACCGCGCCGTCAAAACTGGCCCGGCGTCAAAACATCTGAAAATCCTACTCTCGGCTCCGCCCAGGTTCAAGAACTCCGCTGCTTGTGTGAGAGGCGACACAAAGACACGCCTGCGGATGTTTCAGCTGGCCGCGTCACGCATTCTGCGCTCGTCGTGACCTCGCGTAGCTGGATTTGCAGCCTGATCGGACCTGGGCCGTTCGGCAAAAACGAGCCCCGATTTTAGTCAGAAGATGCTCTGTGATGACCATCACAGTCTCCGGCGAAACGATATGGGAGGTTGATCGCATCAAAAACCAAGGGGAACGTCATGGCTCACCGTCGCACAACCACTCTCGTTACGCGGATTCTGTTTCTTGCCGCATTGTCGATTGCCACGCCCGCCGCGGCCGCAACATTCGACGGCTCATGGAACGTGCAGATCGCGTCATCCAACTCGGCTTGCGGTAACGGGACAACGGTCTCGATCGGGATCAATCACGGCCAGGTCGCATCCAACAATGCGATGGTCACGGCGTCGGGCCGCGTCGCGGATGCCGGCAGCATCAGCGTGACCCTGGCAAGCGGCGCCAAGCGTGCGGTCGGCTTTGGTCGCCTGACCGCGACCTCGGGATCGGGCACTTGGCGGGGGCCCCTGTGCTCTGGCACCTGGACCGCGCAGCGTATTTGAGCCGCGACATTTTCGATATCCCGGATGCCGCGCCGCGTCCGGGACACGCCTCGGCTATTACCCGACCTTTGCGGAATACTCCACGTCCGTCACCGGCTCCATCCAGGTCGCGGTATTTCCGTCGAGCGCTTCCTGCATCGCAAGATGGGTCATGCCGGTGGTCGGGGCGCCGCCGTGCCAATGTTTTTCGCCCGCCGGAATCCAGATGACGTCGCCGGGCCGGATTTCGCGCACCGCTTCGCCCTTGGTCTGAAACCGGCCGACGCCGGAAATCACATAGAGCGTCTGTCCGAGCGGATGCGAATGCCAATTGGTCCGTGCACCCGGCTCAAAGGAGACGCGGTTCACGACAAGTCGTGCTGGCGCAACCGTTGCGATAATCGGATCCTGCCAGACCGTGCCGGTAAAATATTCTTTCGGCGCCCGGCGCGTCGGCCGTGAGCCTGCGGGATGGAATTCCATGGGGTTACCTCTCTTTTGCGTTGTTATTTCTTGGTGGCGGCGTAGCGCGCCTTGGTCTCGGCGTTCATGGGATAGAGACCCGGCAACACGGCACCGCCCTTCACCTGCTCGACGATCCAGGCCTCCATCCGCTCCTGCTCGGCGCCTTCGGCCAATATGAGGTCGAGAAACGCCTTCGGGATCACCACCGCCCCATCCTGGTCGGCGACGATGACGTCGTCGGGAAAGATCGCAACCCCGCCGCAGCCGATCGGCTCGCCCCAACCGACGAATGTCAGCCCGGCGACCGAGGGCGGAGCCGCATAACCGTCGCACCACACCGGCAGACCGGTGCCGAGTACGCCTTCGAGGTCGCGAACGACACCGTCGGTAATCAACGCGGTCACCCCGCGCTTGACCATGCGCGCGCACAGAATATCGCCGAAAATACCGGCGTCGGTGATCCCCATGGCATCGACCACGGCGATACAGCCTTCCGGCATGGCTTCGATTGCCGTCCGGGTCGAAATCGGCGACGACCAGGATTCGGGGGTGGCGAGATCCTCCCGCGCGGGCACGAAACGCAAGGTAAAGGCAGGCCCTACCAGCCGCTTTTGTCCTGGCCGCAGCGGACGGGCACCCCGCAACCAGACATTTCGCAGGCCCTTCTTGAGCAGAACCGTGGTGATGGTGGCGGTGGTGATCTGCGAAAGGGTCGCGATCGCTTCGGGGGTCAGGGACATCGGAAAAGGCAACTCCGGTAAGGGGATGAGCGGCTCACGCATCTTGCGGAGCACGCGCATGGCGTCAAGTGCGCGGGGACACCGTTACCTGCGTGACAAGCACGATATATTGAGCGAAAAGCGCGGGCCTGCGGGGACCGATGAGATAACCCCGGACCCGGCATAGCCACGCGGAAAATACCTCTTGAGTGCGATCATGGCCGCGACCCTCTCTCCGCCCCGCCTGTTGCCGAGTGGCGACAGCGCCATAACTGTGGAATTCAGCCGCAACATCGACGACGCGGCCAACCAGCGGGTGCTGGCGCTCGACCGCACCCTCGCGCACGAGACAGTCGCCGGCGTTACCGAGACGGTGCCGACCTATCGCTCCCTGCTGGTGCATTATGATCCCCAACTGATCGGTTTCGACGCGCTGAGCGCGAAACTGGCTGAGCTTGCCCAGCTTCCGGTTCCTCCGACGACGAAAACCCGGCGTTGGCGCATTCCCGTGGTTTACGGCGGCGAGCACGGCATCGATCTCGATGATGTTGCCGATACGCTGAACACCACGCCTGATGATATCGTGGCGCGCCACGTCGCGGGCGA
>Ga0209006_10007255_pt1 | contig 10023 bp, 6 predicted proteins | sample JacPin_JW_Ref_O2_FD_188567 | JGI IMG/M metagenome (GOLD analysis project Ga0209006, IMG submission 188567) | Forest soil microbial communities from Algoma, Ontario, Canada - Jack Pine, Ontario site 1_JW_Ref_O2 (SPAdes) (version 2) | ecosystem: Environmental > Terrestrial > Soil > Boreal...
GAGCCGGTCGACGACGCTCACGATTGGCGAGGTTGCCGCGGCCTCTGGGTCGGCGGCGACGCTGAAGCGCGGCGCGACGGGAAAACCGTTTTGCACGTTCGCCTTCATCGCCTCGGGCGAAGTCATCCAGGCGATCGCCTCGAAGGCGAGTTCGACCCGTTCGGGCGGCAGATTCGAGGGGATGCAGAGCAGGAAACCGCCCATCGGATTGTTGGAGGCGCCGCGTGGCCCGCGCGGCTGTGGCAGATAGCGCACCTTGCGCTTCACCGCCGAACTAACATCGCTCTCAAATCGGGCCGCGCGCACCGTCCAGCAATAGGCCAGCGCGGTTTCGCCAGAGAGGAAGGAAATTGTGCGCCGGTCCCAGTCCATTTCGAGGATGTCGGGCGGCGAGAACTCCTTGAGCCTGTGCAAATAGTCGAGCACGCGCATTCCTGCTTCCGACTGGATCTGTGGCCGGAGTTGCTCGCCCCGCGCCTCGTCAACGCCTATTCCAAGGCTCGCCTTCGGGATATGCAAGATAGACTCGCCGCAGCAGCCCATCAGAAACATGAAAGTCGAGGCGATCGGCATGCCGCGCGCGCCATTCCAGGCGATGCCAAAGCGTCCCTTGGCGGGCGCATGGAAATGTTTGGCGGCCGCGACAGTCTTCTCGAAAGTCGTCGGATATTCGATTTTGTCCTTTTCGAACAGGTCTGTGCGCGCCGCGAGCAATTCTATCGTGCAATAGATTGGAACGCCGAATTGCTGACCGCGCCACGACCCCATCGACCAAACGGACGGGTGGAAGTCGAGCGACGAGAGGCGGGCGGACTTGATATGCTCGTCGAGCGGGATGACCAGCTTCTTCTTCACCGCCTCGCCGAGCCAGGGCGCGTTGATCGCGACGATATCGTATTCTGAAACCGCCGTTCCGGCGTTTTCGACCAGCCGGCTGTGCAACTGGGGCAACTTTCGCAGATCGAAGTTCTTGCGCGAGGCCATGTTGTTGCGAAAGTCCGCCCACATGTTGCGCATCGAGAGGAAGTAATTGTCGTCGTTGAGCAGGAATTGGATCTCCTGCTTCCCGCGAAACAGGCTCTCGATGAGTCGCGGCGGCGGAATGATTTGGGCAGCAAAATAGGAGCCCCCGAAATAGAAATCCTCGTCGCTGTCGACCTTCGAGCGCAAGCCGAAGGTCTCTGCGAGCAGAAATTTGATTCTGCGCGCGTACTGGATGAAGCTTTCGAGCAACGCCGCGCTCGGCCGCAGCTTGAACCTTTTGCTGCCCTCGCCCAGGGTTTCCTGGAGGATATCTCCGCGCTCAATCAGCGCATGGAGGCGTCGCATTGCGGTTGCGTGCGGAGCCTTCGCGACCGAGGCTAGCGTGGAGATCGCAACCGGAGTTCCTGTCAGGTGGTTCTTGATGAGGAACAACAGCAGGTTCCACGTTGCGTCCTCTTCGGCGATCGGAATAAGCTCCTGGAACGGCTGACGGACCCGTTCGAGAAACGCGATGATCCGCAGGAGTTCGTGTTCGGTCATCGGATAGCGTGCGGGCCAGGTTGTCGTGGATCCTCCCGATCCTTCCGGCCTTCGTCTCCGGTTAGGCGTCGGAACCTCGATTGTCGAGTCCGATGCCCTGCCGCCGCTATCCATCGCGATGCCTCGGGACCTAAGGAATGATCTTTTCAGCGCGCAGGGTTGCGAAGAGATCGTGAAATGCCTCTTCCGTATTTTGATAGACACGGAAACCGAGTTTGCGGCTTAGCGCCATGTCGGTCATCACCTCGATCGGCCGGCCCATGTCGAGGTCAGTGTGCCAGGGAGAAGCCACGCGCGAGAGATCGGGTTCAACGAGACCGTATTTCGTCGCCATTTTCTTCCAGGTTTCCCCGTCGTTCGTCATCTGGCCTTCCAAGGGGACCGGCTCGCCCTCGAAGCCTTCCCAAGCGACGCCAAACCATTTGGCGATGCGCGGCCACAGCCAGCGCCATCGAAAGATGTCGCCATTGACGATGTTGTAGGCCTCGTTCTTGGCGATATCGGTGGTGCTCGCCCAGACAAGCTGCTTGCCGAGCACGCGCGCGTCGGTCATGTCCGAGAGGCCGTTCCATTGTGCGGCGCTGCCCGGGAACTTGAATGGCCGGCCGAGTTCTTTGCAGATCGAAGCATAGGCGGCGAGCGTCGAGCCCATGTTCATCGCATTGCCGATCGCTTTGCCGATGATCGTATGTGGGCGGTGCACGCTCCAGGTGAAACCGTCGCGATTGGCCGCGGCGTAGAGTTCGTCCTCCTGGCTATAATAGAAGTTGGGAAGGTCCAGACGCGGCTGCTCCTCCCGCAACGGCGTCGGCGGAGCAAGACCACCACGCACATAAGCCTCGAAGGGACCAAGATAGTGCTTGAGGCCGGTGACAAGCGCCACATGCTTGACGCTTCTGGCCGGCGCGACCGCCTGGAGCACGGTTCGCACCATCCCCGCATTGACCTTGATGTTTTCTTGCTCAGTGGCGCGCCGGGACCACGCTGACAAATAGACATGGCTCGGTTTGATTCTGCTGACCGCCTTGTTGACGCTCGCGTGGTCGAGAAGGTCGGCAGCAATATGCTCGACGCCGGCGATGACGCCATCCCGGTGGCGTGAGAGGCCATGAACACGGGCGCCCACATCGAGAAGTTCTTGGGATACGCCGCGTCCGGCGATGCCGGTCGCGCCGACAACCAGCGCTACGATTTCCATATTTGTCTCCCAGAGAAGGGGTGCCCGCGGCGCACGTCCAACAACCCGGACCTCGCCTCAGCTCATGTTCACCATGACCTTCATTTCCTGGCCGCTCGGATTGAGCAGCGAGCGGAATCCCTTCTCGACAATCGCTTCGGGCTCTATGCGTCCCGTCACAATCTTTTCGACCGGCAGTTTGCCACTTGAGATCATTCGAATGACGCGCGGCCACATCGTCACCTCGTAGCACCAGGTCGCTTCGAGGGTGATGTCCTTCAACGCCCACAGCGCGGGATCAACGAGCGCTTTCTTCACATGCAAGCCGGTCTGCACGACCGTGCCGTGATTGCGCACCGCTTCGACACAGGTGTTGAGGGCCGCCTCGATGCCCGAACATTCGATCGCAGCATCGACGCCAACGCCCTCCTCGGTATTCTCGCGGATATATTCGACGACATTGACCGATTTCGGATCGAGCACCGCAGTCGCGACACCGAGGTTCTCGATGTGCTTCCGTCGATTGGCGTTGGGTTCGCTGACGAAGATCTTCGAGGCGCCGACGGCGGCGCAGATCATAACCACAAGCGCCCCGATAGGTCCGGCGCCCGTGATCAGCACCGTGCTGCCGCCGGTGATCTTGGAGCGATCGACGCTGTAGAGCGCCACGGCGGCGGGTTCGACGAGCGCGCCCTGCTCGTCGGTGACGTTGTCGGGAATCAAATTGGCGTTGTAGTCGTTGATGATCGCAAATTCGCCCATGCCGCCCCAGGCCCAGCTCAACCCGATGCAACCCATACTTGGGCTCAGATGGTTGAGTCCGCGTCGGCTGTAGTAATCGTCGAGCGGCATGACGAGCGGCTGAATCGAAATCCGGTCACCTTTCTGGACCCGTCGTACGTCGCGGCCGATGTCGACGACCTCGGCGGAGAACTCGTGTCCCAGAATCTGCGGCAGCACCGCGCCGGTGAACTTGTGCTGAGTGGCTGGCGTCACAATCGGGCCGCCCGCGAACTCGTGCAGGTCCGTGCCGCAGATGCCGCATGTCAGAGGCTTGATGAGCATTTGGGAGTTGCCGAGCACGCCCGGCACCGGAACGTCTTCGACGCGCACGTCCTCCTTGGCGTAGAACCTCACCGCTTTCATAATTTCTTCCTTCTGCGTCCTCCGAGACGGCTTATGGTAGGCGCCTAACCCAGTTTCGGCGTCCGCCGCGATACCGGCTTCGTTCAATTCCCACTCGCTATGAGCTTACGGTCCACCTTAGAGGAGGCGGAACATGGCCGGTGATCCGTATCGAGTCATTCATGTCCTCCCGTTGGGAATGATCGGCAGCAACAAGAACGACTCGCGCGAAGGACCCGAGTGGATGGTGGTTTCACCGCCAAAGATGCTCGACGGACGATCATAGGGGTCGTCATGAATCCATGGCCCCGACCCGCGCGACCTGAATGACGGGATCGCGTCACCTCCTGGCCTCTCGAAGTCCTTTCCCGCTATGTTGAGCGCAATGCGGAATCTGGCGGGCAAAATGACGCATGTCGGCCAAACCTCCACGTCTATCTCATAGACCCGGCCAGGAACGAGAGGCCACTTCTCGTCGTGGGTCTGGTACGGACGGTGAGGCAAAGATTTCTTCGGATCGAGCTTACGATGCGAGCAGCGCAACCAGCCTTGCGCCAAGGGCGTGTGAGGGTCGACGGTGCCAGAAAATTCGACCTCGCGTCCATCGGGAGCGAAGGCCTGAACCGTCACGAACAAGTCGGCGTCTGATGTCATGGACGAGACGAACAGCTTGACCGCCATGCCTCCGGTGATTTCGGTCTCCTGCTCTAGCGGTGGCGACATCCAAGTGACGCCTCCGCCTGCGGCGTCGAACGTCATCGATCCGGACTGGTCTGGAACGCTCCAATCGAGCGATCCATGTCCCGCATTGAGGAAAAGCTTGGTCCACCGAGTGCCCGCAAGGGGCCATTCGTTTTCCTTGCGCAACTCGAACGCATCGCTGAATGGCCGCCGAAGATTGAGCCAAACGCGCGGTTCCTTGTCCCAGCCATTCGGGACAGCCCTCAGATAGAAGTCAAAAAACCGCTTTTGCAGATTCATGCCGTATTCAAGGTAAAACCATTCCTCGTGACGGCCAGGGTGTCCTTCGAGCCACTTTTCCTTGGTCGCAGCGTTCGCGAAGGCTTCGAAGTTTCCACGTGGATGCAAGCCGAAGCCTGCCCAGTTCGCCGCGCTCAAGAACGGGGTGACGACTTTGGACCAATCCGGCGACCGCCCCCGATACCACTCGTCATCCATTTCGCGCGCGCGTGCGTTGGCGAGCGTGTCACAATAGTTGTCAGCCAACTCGTCTTTCGACAGGATTTCGGGCCCGGCAGAGCTTTGGCCCATCCAAGGATCTTCGGGAGCGTTGGGATTTCCGTGCTGGACAGCCAAAACCTGTCGAGGAAACCAGACCTCGGAGAACTTGTTGGAGAGAATGCCACCGTGACGGTACCAGTCGCGGTATGCGTCTGCGGCGCCTTCCCATGGAATCATTGCCGCTAGGTGCGGCGGCTGCAGCGCGGCGACATGCCATTGATTGATCGCGTAATAGGAAATGCCGTTCAGCCCGACTTTGCCGTTCGACCAAGTCTGAGCACCCGCCCATTCGATCGCATGATAGTAATCGCGCGTCTCCCTGGGGGAGAAAATGTCGAGATATCCTGGCGAACGCCCAGCTCCTCGCGAATCAACGCGAACAACCGCATAGCCCCAAGGGACCCAAACCTCAGGATCGACGGTTTCCCAAGTCAAATAGCCGCGAGTCGATCCTGGCAAGAGGCCAGGGTGCTTTCCGATCAGCCATTCCCACATTGGCTTATAGTGTTCTTGATATCTGACGCCCTTGCCATACGGGCCGTGCGTCATGATCACGGGCGCCGGGTCGTCAGCATCGGGACGGTACACGTCGGCACGCAGAACCTGACCGTCGTCCATTGGGACCGGCAGATCCCTTTCAACGATCATGCTTCGCTCCTCCCAGGGCCGCGGGCGGGCCTGCTGTCAGACCCGTCAGCGGGACGTCTCGCGATCCTCTTCTTTTCAAAGCGAAAGCATAACATCGAGCCATTGCAAGCATTGACCGAATTTATCCAAAATGAGTTTTTCACGCACCGTTTGGGGCCGCTTCGACGCCGACTTGTCCCGAGCCAGACCTCTGCTGCGTCAGGCGCGGCGTCCTCTGTTTATCGCCGATCGTCTCAAAGTCCCATTTTGAGGATTTTTCTCGGACGTTGAGTCGCCATTCTCTGTCAACCTCGGGCCGCAAAGACTCCGGGCGGGAAACGACCGATATGGCCTCAGCAGCCGGTGCGACGACGGGAAGCGACCGCCTTCGAAACGACGACATAGGGTTAGACCGCCGTTTGGAGTTGTTTCGTCTCCAGGTCGAAATTCGCGATTGCGAGAAGCGCGCCTTCGATCTCTTTCTTCAGAACATGATCAAGGGCACGAGCCATCTGTCGATTGGTCAGGAGGCGGTCGCAGCAGGATTCGGCGTTGCGATGCGCGAGGGTGACAAATCATTCTGCACCTATCGCGGTCACGCGCATACGCTCGCCCGAGGCGCCTCGATGGAGGGCATGCTTGGCGAGTTGATGCTGCGCGATATCGGGCTGATGCGTGGCAAGGGCGGCTCGATGCATCTGACTTCGGTCGAGCATGGCGTGTTCGGGTCTTATGCAATCGTAGGCGCGCATCTGCCGATCGCCTGCGGGTCGGCCTGGCGCGCGCAATATCTTGGCGACAAAGACGTAGCGGTCTGTTTCTTCGGCGATGGCACGACCAATATCGGGGCTTTTCACGAAGCGCTCAATTTCGCCGCGGTATGGAAGCTACCGGTCATTTTCGTGTGCGAGAACAACCTCTACATGGAGTACACGCCGATCAGCGACGTAACCGCGGTCAAACATCCAGCGGCCGATCGCGCCGCAGCCTATGGTCTCGAGCGCATTGTCATCGACGGCAACGACGCAGACGTCGTCTATCGGACCGCGCTCGACGCGCTCCAAAAGGCGCGCGAGGGCGGCGGTCCCTCGCTCATCGAATGCCTGACCTATCGCCATTCCGGCCATTCGCGCGGCGACCCGGCCAAATACCGTCCCCCTGGCGAACTCGAGGAATGGCTTAAGCGGGATCCGATCTTGATCTATCGTCAGCGCCTTCAGGAATTCGACGTCGAGCAAGAAACGATTGATTCCATCGAAACGGAGAGCAAGCGGAAGGTCGAAGCCGCGACTGAGGCGTGCAAGGCCTCGCCGCCGGCGCCCGTCGAGTTGCTGACCAAAGACGTCTATGCGGATGGGGGCTGGGCGTGGCGGAACTGACTTATCGCGACGCCGTCACGCGCGGCATCGCGCAGGAGATGGAACGCGACACGCGCGTCGTCTTCCTGGGCGAGGACGTTGCGAAGGCAGGCGGCGTGTTCAAGACCACCGTTGGCCTCTACGAGCGATTCGGACCGCTGCGCGTTCGTGACACGCCTATTTCCGAACAGGCGATCCTCGGCGCGGCGATGGGCGCGGCGATGACGGGCTTGCGGCCGATCGCAGAAATCATGTTCGCCGACTTCCTCGCGGTCTGCTTCGACTATGTCGCCAATCAAATGTCAAAGCTGCGCTACATGTCGAACGGACAGCTGTCTTGTCCGCTCGTCATCCGAACTGGCAACGGCGGCGGAGTGCGCTTTGGCGCGCAGCACTCGCAGTCAATTGAGAACTGGACAATGATGATCCCCGGCATAAAGGTTGTCGCCCCCTCCTCGCCGGTCGATGTGATCGGGCTGATGGCTGCGGCTGTCCGCGACCCCGATCCTGTTATCTTTCATGAACACAAGGCCCTCTATGCGACCAAGGGCGAAGTGCCGGACGGAGCGATCGTCGACACGATTGGAACTGCGAAGATCCTGCGCCCCGGCCGTGACTGCACGATCATCGCTCTCGCTTTGATGGTCCCACGCGCTTTGAAAGCAGCGGAAGCGCTCGCGAACGAGCACGGCATCGATGCGGAGGTTGTTGACCTGCGCTCGCTGGTTCCGCTCGATACTCAGACGATCCTCAACTCGGTCGCGAAGACGGGTCGATTGTTCACGGTCGAAGAGAACCCGCGGCTTTGCGGCTGGGGCGCCGAGATCGCCTCTATTGTCGCCGACGAAGCGTTTTGGGATCTTGACGGACCGATCGTGCGCATCACGACTCCGCACATTCCGCTGCCGGCCGCCGATCATCTTGAAGACCTGGCGCTGCCCAGCGCCGCGCGAATTGCCGACAAGGTTCAGCGCGTGCTGAACGGTTAAGACCCATGACCTCAACGATCATCATGCCGCAACTCGGCGAGACGGTTACGGATGGCAAGATCCTCGCCTGGTTCAAGTCCGTCGGCGATGAGATCAAGGAGGGCGACAACTTGTTCGAGGTCGAGACGGATAAAGTCACGATGGAAGTGCAAGCGATCGTCGCCGGCCGGCTGTCTGAAATCCGTGTCGGTGCCGGAGTCACCGCGAAAGTTGGCGAGGTAGTCGGAGTCGTCGGCGACGGCGCGACGGCCACGGCGCCGCGCGGCGAAGCCTCAGCAACGAGGGTCCGGCAATGGCGCTCGCCCCTTGAAGAGGTGTCGACGCCAACCGACAGATTTGGCCCCGCGAAGGGACCGAACGGCATCCACCTCACGCCGCTCGCCCGCCGGCTGATTGCGCAGGGCGGCCTCGACCTTGCCGGGCTGACGATGGAAGCTCAGCAACGAGGCGAAAGAAGAATGGATGGAGCGGCGGTGCGCGCAGCGATCAGCGCGCGACCAGCTACGCCTACGGCGCCATTACCTGCACCGCCCTCGCCTCTGCCCGTTCCCAAAGGCAACGTCATCAGCTTGAACGCGGTGAGACTGAGAACGGGGGAACGCCTCACCGAAAACTGGCGGACGATCCCGCACGTGTTTCAGGCGATCGAGGTCGACTTCACGGCGGTCAATCGGGTGCGCAGGAGCCGCAAGGCGGATTTTCAGGCTACACACGGCTTCTCGCTGACCTTTCTCCCGTTCATCGCCCGCGCAACCTGTCTAGCGATCTCGGCCTGTCCCCAAATCAACGCGCGCTTCGATGGCAAGGTGCTCACGCTTTCACGCGACGTCAACCTTGGCATTGCAGTAGACCTCAACCACAGCGGTCTCGTTGTGCCCGTCGTGCGCGGGGCCGGCGAGCTCACGGCGATCGGGCTCGCCAAAGCGATCCGACGTCAGACCGAAAAGGCAAAAGCCGGCAAGCTTTCTGCTGACGATCTCGCAGAAGGCACCTACTCGATCAGCAACAACGGCGCCTTCGGCACGACCTTTACGGCGCCGATTATCAACGCCCCGCAAGTCGGCATTCTCTCAACCGACGCGATCCGCTTGAAGGCCGCCGTGGTGTCGACCCCGGAGGGCGACTTCGTGGCGCCCCGCATGATCGGGATCGTCGGGCAGAGTTTCGACCACCGCGCCTTCGACGGCGCTTACTCGGCGGCATTCCTTTCCCGAATCAAACTGATCCTCGAGACGCGCAACTGGGACGAAGAGTTTCCATCAGATCTTTAAGCGCAGACGCCTCGTCAAAAGAAGAGTTCTAGGAAGGATCCATGAAATACAACCGACCGCACTCGACCGCTGCGTGGGGCCTGATGGCCAAAGACTGGGAACAGGGTATCGACTACCATCGACTCTCGGTCGAGCGTCTTAAACGTGCGCAGGAAGCGATCCATTATGCGGGGCTCGGAGGGGTGCTCTGCTTCAATTTCGACAATATCCGCTACGTCACTGCGACGCACATCGGCGAATGGGCGCGTGACAAGTTCTTCCGCTACGCCCTATGTCCCGTCCAAGGCAAACCGTTCCTATGGGACCCGGCGCCGCCAGCCAAGCGCATCTCCTCGCCCTGGATCGCTGACAATGTCGCCGCCCCGATCACAACAATGCAAGGCGCGATCCCCCCGTCGATGAACGTGCAGCACGACTTCGCCAAACAAATTAAGAAGGCGCTTGTGCATTACGGCATCGACAAGGAGCCGCTCGGCATCGACATGATGGAGATCGGCATGCTGCGCGCGCTTGAGGCCGAGGGGATCGAGGTCGTCGACGGCCAGCAGGCTCTCCTCGATGCCCGCGAGATCAAAACCGAGGACGAGATCGAGTTGCTCCGGGTCGGCGCCTCAATGGTCGACGCCACTTATGTCGACATCGCCCGAGCGATCAGGCCGGGCACAAAGGAGAACGAACTTGTCGCGATCGCCAACGACAGATTGTTTCGC
>Ga0209006_10007257_pt1 | contig 10022 bp, 13 predicted proteins | sample JacPin_JW_Ref_O2_FD_188567 | JGI IMG/M metagenome (GOLD analysis project Ga0209006, IMG submission 188567) | Forest soil microbial communities from Algoma, Ontario, Canada - Jack Pine, Ontario site 1_JW_Ref_O2 (SPAdes) (version 2) | ecosystem: Environmental > Terrestrial > Soil > Boreal...
GCCTTGAATCCAGCCGACGTTTTTCGTGCAGGCTCCTGCCTCTGCATCTTCGGGCAACTTTATCTTGTGCAAACGGTGCAACGCTTCCACAAGTTTATCGATCGCCGACTCGCCCAACTCCGGGTAGGCGGAATGCGCCATTTTCCCGCGCGCTACCACTTCGACATGCAACGATCCTTTGCTGGCTAGCGCCAGTTTGTTCTCGGTCGGTTCGCCGTTGATCATGAAGCGCGCGCCGATGGGGTGCTGGTTCGCCAACTTTGCGCCGATCGAGTCCCGTTCCTCGCCGACGAGAAAGAGCAGGCCGACGAAGACACCGGCCTCATGAAGCTTTTCCGCAGCCAGGATTTGCGCGGCGATGATCCCTTTTGCGTCGCAGGCTCCGCGCCCGTAAATGCGACTATCGTCTTCAGACGATGGGATGAACGGGGGCACCGTGTCCATATGGGTGGAAAAAACGAGATGAGGACGATCGTGCGCCGGCCAGGTGGCTAGCACATTCGCTCGAGTGCCTTCGACCGGCATCTTTCGAGCGTCCCATCCACGACGCTGCAATTCGGCGCACAGAAATTCTCCTACCGCGGTTTCGTTCGGAGTAATGGATTCGATATCGATCAGCCGGCGGGTGAGGGTGAACAGGTCCATGCAGGAAAAGAGTAACAGCGGATCATTCTTACTGCACTCACCACTGCGCCGGTGAGTGCTGCGCTCTCACTTGTTGTACTCTGAAGCGGTGAGTTCCGAAGCGTCCAGCATACGATCGTTCTTTCTGGCCGGTGGCGCGGGACGGCTGGAAGCCTTGCTGAACGCGGGATCACCCACAGCGACCCATGCGGCCATAGTCTGCCATCCACATCCGCTATTTGGCGGGACCTTGCACAACAAAGTGGTTTTTCACGCTATGAAAGCGCTGAATAGCTTCGGATTTCCGGTGCTTCGCTTCAATTTTCGGGGCACTGGTCTGAGCGAGGGCGAACACGCGAAGGGCGTCGGTGAAATTGAGGACGTGCGTGTGGGCCTGGATTGGCTGGAGCGTGAATTCGCGTTGCCGATTATTTTTGCCGGTTTTTCTTTTGGCGCGGCGGTTGGGCTGCGCGCCGCGTATGACGATCCACGGGTGATGGCGCTGATTGGCTTAGGTGTACCTGCGGTTCCGATTGAGGATCGCATCTACGATTTTGAATTTCTGCGTCACAGCGCCAAACCCAAACTCTTTGTGAGCGGTTCGCGCGATCAGTTTGGTCCAGCAGGAAAACTTGAAGCACTTATCGCCACCGTCGCCGAACCGAAGAAGTTGGTCCGAATTGAGGCTGGAGACCACTTTTTTGAGGGGCGTCTGCGCGAGATGCGAGAGACGATTGAGGCGTGGGTGGGCGAACTTGTTGAACGTCGTTGAGATCGTACCTGTATCAGACTCCTTCTCTATAATCTTGCTGCATGACGGAGATTTCTTCGCAGCGCATGGAGCAATTCGCTCGCATGCGGGAAACGGCTCGCGGGATTTTCGCCTCCGCGTTGAAGAATGCATCCATTGAAAATGCTTTCGCACGCAATGTGCATTGCGAGCGGCGCTTGCTGCGGATCGGAGACGATCTGCACGATCTCGATACTTACAATCGCGTCTTCGTGGTATCAATCGGGAAGGCTGCGCACACCATGGCGGCTGCTCTCGAAGCGCAATGTGGAAGCAGCTTTGAGGGCATCGTGGCGTCTTCGGTCGACGTCTCGAAACAGCAGTCGGTAGGCCAGATCCGCGGCTTCCGCTATTTCCACGGCGGCCATCCGACTCCGACTGAGGAATCGGTTCGAGCCGCGGACGCAATTCTTAAATCGCTGAGGGCGCTCGATCCCACATCGCTCGCGATCTTCATGATCTCGGGCGGCGGGTCGTCCATTGTCGAGAGACCCGCGGATGACGAAATTTCGTTGCCCGACCTGATTACCACTTATCGCGTGCTCGTCCACTCCGGCGCGCCCATTGCGGAGATAAACGCCATACGCAAACATCTTTCTGCGATTAAGGGGGGGCGAATGGCGCAAGCCGCTTATCCCGCTCAGCAGGTATCGATTCTCGTTTCGGACGTGCCGGACGACACGCCTGACGCGCTAGCTTCGGGTCCTACGATGCCTGATTCAACTTCGGTGCATGATTGCGAGCGCATCGCCGAAAAGTACAAGCTGGCGGAACAGTTCCCGAAATCGGTTGCCGATATGTTTGGTCAACATGCGCTCGATGAAACGCCCAAATCCGATGATCCCGCTTTTGTGCGGGCGCGATGGTGGACGGTGCTGTCCAATAAGGTGGCGACTGACGAGGCTGCGACCGCGGCAACGCGCGCGGGTTTTGCGGTCGAAGTGGATAACTCATGCGACGACTGGCCTTACGACGACGCTGCTGAATATCTGGTCAAACGGCTTCGCGATCTGCGAAGTAAGGTTTCGCGCGTCTGCCTTATTTCGGGCGGAGAAGTGACGGTGACGGTGCGCAACGGCGGCGTTGGCGGGCGCAATCAGCAATTCGCTCTCGCCTGCGCTCAACGAATCGCGGGATTGGACATCACGGTGCTCAGCGCGGGCACCGACGGAATCGACGGCAATAGTCCGGCGGCGGGAGGCGTGGTCGACGGCAGCACGCTCGATCGCGCTAACGGTCCCGCAGCGGTGCAGGATGGCCTAACGAAGTTTAATGGCTATCCTCTATTCGATGCGCTGGGCGACGCCGTCATCACCGGACCGACCGGGAATAATCTTCGCGACCTTCGCGTACTTCTGGCGTACTAAGGTTCCGGCGAGCTTTACGATAAGGGGGGGTCGCTAAATGTTCGCCTCGACGGATTCGCTCTTTTTCTGGCGCACGACCTCTCCCGAGCAGGTTCAAACGCGGCGAACAATCCAGATTCACCGATCCCGTTCGTGGGCAGTGGTACATGGACTTCCGGAGCCGTAAATTCGTGTAAATATCTTCGGCCCCGGCAGCGTGGATCTCTCAGGCTGCATCCAATCCGGTTAAACCAATACTGTTTTTGGAGGTTAGATTGAGACAGACATTACGTATCGCCGTCCTTTTGTGTCTTGGCTGCGCTGTATTTGTGGCGGGTTCAACCTTTGCGCAGGCGCAGAAAGTTGACTTGGCTTTCGGCGTCAGCACAATAGAAGCTCCCTCGGCTAACTCGACGGGACCGTCACTTACAGGTGGCACTTATCCGGGGTTCAGCGGCGATGTGCTTTTCTGGCACAATGTCGGCGTAGGTGCAGAAGTCTACTGGAGAGCATCCCAGAGCCAATATCCGGGGCTGATTCCGACTCCTTATCGTCCCGTATTTTTGGACTTCAATGGAGTGTACGCGCCTAAGCTTGCCAGCCATGTTTACCTGGAACTAGTCGCCGGCATCGGCGCAGTGGATACGCGCATCTATTGCTCGCAGTGCGGCAATGGTTACAACACGAACTACGACAGCGACAAACATTTCATGGGTGATTTTGGAGCGGGACTCAAGATCTATCCGAAGGGCGGCTTTTTCATTCGTCCTGAGGCGAAAGTCTATCTCGTAGCCAACAACCAGTTGTTCAGTTCGTCTTATGCTACGCGGGTCGGGGCTTCCATAGGTTATACCTTTGGCGGGCACCACTAACCCTCGAGCTTCTGGGGTAGCGACGTGAAGAACCCTCCTGTCCAGTGAAACTGCGGGAGGGTTTTTTTGCTTTCCGGCTTCCGCTCACCCATGCGCACTTTCTGATGTAAGCGTCGGGCCCATGTAAATTTATTGTCGGCCGCCCCAGCCGAGTGGCCTGCTTCGCCTGTCCCGCATTATGATAGACATATGAACTTCGGCTTCTCAGGCGAGATGATTTTCATTTTCTTTCTGGCGCTGATCCTTTTCGGCCCGAAGAAAATGCCGGAGATCGGACGTACGGTGGCGCGTTTTCTAGGCGAGTTCCGGCGCGCTTCGAACGAATTTCGTTCGCAGATCGAATCTGAAATCAATTCGCTGGATAACGGCAAACCAGCCCCGGTGCAGCCGATGTTGCCCTCGCTGCAGGAGCCGCTGGGATCGTTGGCCAGCCGCATATTGAATCCACCTTCGCCGGAAAAGATGGAAGCTGCAGAGAATGCTGCGGCGGGAGAGGCAGCCGGTACGAACGCTGGCGTTGCTGAGACAGTTCCTGCTTCTCCGGCTGCTTCGAAAGTTGCGCCCGATGCCTGAACTTGCTGCTTCGTCATCCGCGAATATTTCTGATAAGGAACAGATGCCGACCATGGGCTTCCTCGATCATCTCGAGGAACTGCGCAAGCGGCTGGTCTATTCCATCATCGCGGTTGCTGCCGGCTTCTTTGTCTGCTGGGGATTTGCGCGGAATATCTACGAAGTTATTCAGCGGCCCGTAATCGAGGCGCTCGCGCGTAACGGCCTGACGGCGAAACTCGTTTTCCTGAATCCCACCGATCCTTTCAATTTGTATTTGAAAGTTGCGGGTATGGCTGGATTATTTGTCGCTTCGCCCTTTGTGCTCTACCAGATCTGGTGTTTTATTTCGCCGGGTCTGTACCGGAACGAGAAGCGCTACGTGTGGCCGTTCATGTTCTCGACGGTAGCTCTGTTCATTTCCGGCGGATACTTTGGTTACAAGATCGTTTTGCCGCAAGCACTGGTATTCCTGATCGGCTTTGGAAAAGATTTCCAGCCGATGATCACGGTTACGGAATACAGTTCGCTATTTCTTTCCATCATCGTTGGCCTGGGCGTGGTTTTCGAAATGCCAATCGTGATATTTTTTCTGGCGCTGATGGGCATCGTGAGCGCGGGCTGGATGTGGCACAACATTCGTTACGCGATTCTTGGGATTTTTATCGTCGCAGCCATCATCACGCCGACCCCCGACATCATGAATATGTGCATCTTTGCCGCGCCCATGCTCGCTTTGTATTTCCTGAGCATCGGCATTGCCTGGATGGTGCATCCTTCACAGCGCAAGGCGCGCGCAGAGAAAAACTCTTAACCACCGAGGGCACACAGGAAACCATGAAGCGACGTGCATTGACTTGTCTGGTGTTAATCGGACTTATGAGCGCCGGACTTGCGAGCACCGTCGCCTGCAACAAAGGGGCCTCAGCCAAGCCAGCTGTTGCCGCAGCCGCGGAGACCAATGCGCCCGCCGCGGAACCCGCCGCAGTGACGTCCGCTTCGGCGCAACCCCTGTCTCCCGATAGCACGCCTCTTCCGCACGTCGACGCCGCGCGCGCTTTCGAATACACCCGCGAGGTTACCGCTTTTGGCCCGCGTTATATGGGGAACGAGAATCATAAAAAACTTGAGCGCTACATTCTCGACCACCTCAAAGGAGACGACGTAGAAGACGACGCGTTTATCGCGGATACGGTGGAAGGGAAGTTCCCCGTCCGCAACATCATTGCAAAGTTTCCCGGCTCAAAGGACGGAATCATTGTCATCTTGGGCCACTATGACACCAACTATCCGCTGCGCGATACGGGATACGTCGGCGCGAATGATGGCGGCTCTTCCACCGCGATTCTGCTCGAATTTGCCAACCAGCTCAGGGACAAAAAACGTGATGGATACAGCGTCTGGCTGGTGTGGACCGACGGCGAGGAAGCGGTGAAGACTTGGTCTGATACGGACAGCGTTTACGGTGCGCGCCATCTCGCCGAAAAATGGGAGAAGGACGGCACGCTGAAGAAAATCAAAGCCCTGATGGTCATGGATATGATCGCCGACGCCGACCTCGATATTATTCGCGTCACGAACGGCGCTCCCTGGCTGCTGGATCTGATTTATTCCGCCGCAGAGCGTCTGGGCTACCAGTCGCACTTCTATACGCTGCAGGGACCCATCGAAGACGATCACGTTCCTTTCGTTAAGCGCGGCGTGCCCAGCGCTGATGTGATCGACCTCGATTACGGTTATCAGAATGTCTTCCATCACACTCCGCAAGACACCATGGATAAGCTAAGCCCGAAGAGCCTTCAAATCGTGGGCGATACAACGCTTGAAACCATTCGAATGATGGACCAGCGCCAGTAGGCGGCAGCCGCGGGCAGATCTGCGGGAAGATTTCGCTTGATCTATATAATGTCTATAGATATACTTGTGATTAACAGACCCGCATCCTCCTGGTGCGTTCTTGTTCACCAAATGAGCCTCGGTTGCCGTCGGGGGATTGCAACCGAGGCTAGTTTTTCGCTGGCGGGGAAAGCGCTGTAGCCTTAACCGGTATGACTTTTGCTACCATGTTGGCAGCGCCCGTGTGGCGACTCTGATCGGCCGCGACGGCCGTGAGTGTTTCGAGGATTCCCGCTTGTTCCAACGTGTCTTTCTGGCGATTTTTGTCTGTGCGTCAGCGGTGGCTGTGTTAGTAGTTCTATCGAGCGCGCAGGCGCCCACTGCTCCGGGCAAACCGCTTCCTCCAGGACCGATGGCGGCCAAAGTGAAAGCGGCCTGCACCACGTGCCACAATGTTAGCCGAATTACCGAGCAGCACTTGAGCCGTCCGCGATGGTCCGACGAGTTGGACAAAATGGAAGGGCTTGGCGCGGTGATTGCCGATGCGGATCGCGCTCCGATGTTGGACTATTTGACAGCCAACTTTGGTCCCGAAAAAGGCGAGGCAAAGCCGGAGCCGAAGAAGTCCGACTAGAAACACAACCACCTGTGAACGCGGCGGACCCGCAAGACATCAAGCAAAGCGCTGCCGACCCAACGTCTGAAGTGGCGCTACGGCAGCGCTGCCGTTACGAACCCAACTACCTTCGGGATCATCGTCTTAGGGCGAGACTTCAAGTGATTGTTTAGGTGCGGGCGCTTGACGTAATTCTTATTCTTTCTCAGCGCTTTCCGCGCTGTCGGTGGTGGAATGTTTTTCCGGCCGCAGCAACGGGAACAAAATCACATCGCGAATGGTGTGCGAATCGGTGAGCAGCATCGCGAGACGGTCAACTCCCAGGCCCACTCCGCCTGCTGGAGGCATGCCGTAGCTGAGGGCGTTGATGTAGTTTTCATCCATTTGATGGGCTTCATCGTCGCCGCGCTCGCGCTCTTTGAGTTGTCCCTCAAAGCGTTCACGCTGATCGACGGGATCGTTGAGTTCGCTGAAACCATTCGCGATTTCCATTTGCCCGGCAAACATTTCGAAACGTTCGGTCCAATCGGGCTCGTCTGGCTTTTGTTTGGAGAGAGGCGAGACCGCAGTCGGAAATTCGTAGATGATGGTTGGCTGCATCAAGTGTTCTTCGGCGACGGCCTCGAAGATCGCGGCGATGGTCTTGCCGACGGGAGCCGATGCATCGTACTTCAGTTGAATTCCGGCACTGCGCACACGCCCGACTAACGCCTCGACCGCATCCGGTGCCGCGAAGTTGCTGCGCTCGGGCTTGGCTCCCGCTTTCTCAGGCCAGAAATGGACGATCGCTTCCCGCATGGTCATTCGCCGCCAATTCGAGTGCGACCAGTCAATCTCGTGCTCTCCCCACTTTGTCTTCATTCCTCCGGTCACGTCCTTCACGGCTTGCTCGATCGCACCCTGCGTCGTGTCCAATATGCCGAGGTAATCGGTGTAGGCTTGGTACGCCTCGAGCATGGTGAACTCGGGATTCCATCTCCAGCCCAGACCTTCGTTTCTGAAATTGCGATTAATCTCGTAAACGCGGTCGAAGCCGCCGACGGTGAGCCGTTTCAGGTAAAGTTCCGGTGCGATGCGGAGAAACAAATCCATATCGAGCGTGTTGTGATGAGTCTTAAACGGACGCGCCACCGCACCGCCGGCGATCGGATGCATCATTGGAGTTTCGACTTCCATGAAGTCGTGTCCATCGAAATAGCGCCGCAGAGATTGCACTAGCTTGCTGCGCTTCAAGAACACTTCGCGCACTTCCGGATTCATGACCAGATCGACGTAGCGTTGCCGGTAGCGCAGTTCCACGTCGGTAAGGCCATGCCATTTCTCAGGCAATGGCAGAAGATCCTTTGAAAGGAAAGTCAGTTCTTCCGCATGAACGCTGAGTTCGCCGGTGCGGGTGCGAAATAGATATCCGCGAACTCCGATGTGGTCGCCGAGATCGAGCAACTTCCACAGTTCGAATCCGGCATCGCCGATGGCGTCTTTCTTGACGTAGATCTGGAGACGCTTTCCATCCTGCTGTAAGTGTGCGAAGCCGGCTTTGCCCATCAGCCGGATGGCCATGATGCGTCCGGCAACGCGGACGGTGACGCGCGGCGATTCCAATTCCTCCGCCGTCTGGCCGCTATATTCGGCGAGAATCTGCGGCACGGTGTGGCTGTAATTAAACTTTCGCGGATAAGCCGGATGTCCGAGAGCCTCGATCTTTTTCAGCTTCTCGCGCCGGATTTCATAAATATTTTCGTCGAGTGACAATGCGTGTCCTTGCCCAGTGAAAAGTTATGACTGGAAGCGTGATTATAAACAACCACGAACCACCACGGGGCGGGCGCATTCGTACACGCGGCCTCCGAACAGGAACTCCGCGCCTCTACGGTAGGGATGGGTTAGCTACCGAATCTTTCTGCGGAACGGGCTTTGGCCTTGGCCGCTTCCTCTTCGCGATTCTTCGGCGGTGCGGAGGTGTCGAGGGAACGAAGCAGACGCATGGAGACCCCCGCGATCTCATCGATGGCCCCTAGAAATGCACGTTCATTCGCCTGCGACGGCTTGTTGAATCCGGTTATTTTACGCACGAACTGAAGCGAGGCCGCCCGCACCTCCTCGTCAGTTACCGGGGGATCGAAGTTGAACAGGGTCTTGATATTGCGGCACATTTGGCGAGACCTCCGGGCTACGCTGCTGAATTCCTGCTGATATTTTCTCACGCCCGCTCGGGTTAGCGGGCAGCTGGCAAGGCGGTCCCGCGCGGCTCTCGGGAGAGAGTTTCGTGTTATGTCGGTACTGTGGTACATTGGTAACATGGTTGATGAATCGAAATTACTGGTCGAGCGCGTTCAGACGGGCGTCCGCATGGAGAAACGCCTCCTCAAAGTGCTCAAAGCGCTGGCGGAATATTACGACATGTCGCTGGGCGACTTGCTGGAAGGCATCGTGCTGCATGCCTTTGATGGCAAGACTCCTTTCAGTGACGAGTCGCTGAGACGAATTCGCGACCTGAAGAAATTCTATGATCTTGATCTCGACTCCACCGCCAGCCATCATCTGGTCGAAATCAAGCGCCGCTTGGGTATGCGCGCCTCTGAGAAGAAAAAATGAAACACAACCGCTTGCCTGTGCAGTTATGCATCCTGCAGTGGGTGTTGGGATTGGTGATTCTGGTGGAAGGGCTACGTTTTGCGTATGCTCCGGGCGCCGTACAAGTATTCGCCAAGGCTGGGCTGCCCAACTTTCTGCATGTTGGCTTGGCCTGGGCAGAGATCACCGCTGCGATTTTGTTTCTCATCCCACGAACGATGGTGGCAGGGGGACGCCTCTTGATGGCGGTGCTCGCCTTGGCGATCGTGATCCATATTCTGCACGGATGGTTTGATGTGGGAGCGCTGCTCGTTTATCTGGCAGCGACGTGGGCGGTGATCGCAACCGCGTCTTCCTCTTAGTCATGCGAGAACTAAACATGACAAGCGATGAGCTGATTCAACAATTCGAGTGCGGAGATACTCCCGCAGAGACCTTTCATCACGCTGACCATGTGCGGCTCGCCTTCGAGTATCTACGCCGGTATTCAGCGATCGAAGCCCTGGAGCGATTCTCAAATGCGCTGCGACGTTTCGCGGCCGCGCAAGGCAAAGCTGATCGCTATCACGAGACGATCACGTGGGCTTACCTGCTTTTGATACGTGAGCGCATGGCGCGTGCCGAAAGCGCCCAGAGTTGGGAAGAATTCGCCGCCAACAATTCCGATTTGCTGGTTTGGAAAGGCGGAGTGCTGGAGACCCTTTATCGATGCGACACGCTCGATTCTCCACTAGCTCGCCGCACTTTTGTTCTCCCTGACCGGGGACGATGACAAGGCCGATGATTTGATTTGAAGGCCGCTTGCTTCGGCG
>Ga0209006_10007258_pt1 | contig 10021 bp, 7 predicted proteins | sample JacPin_JW_Ref_O2_FD_188567 | JGI IMG/M metagenome (GOLD analysis project Ga0209006, IMG submission 188567) | Forest soil microbial communities from Algoma, Ontario, Canada - Jack Pine, Ontario site 1_JW_Ref_O2 (SPAdes) (version 2) | ecosystem: Environmental > Terrestrial > Soil > Boreal...
GAGTCCCGATCCGAACGGCGCATCCACCTACGTTCCCTATGTCCCCACCAATCGCGATTTGAAGTGGCAAGCGCTGTATCGCGAGTACAAGGGCAAGATCGACGAACAGTTCGGATTCATGGCGTTTCACACAGCGCCCCTTGTGAGCGCCACCGCGATGGATGCCAAAGTGGTAACGGCCGACATGGCGTCGCGCATGATGGTGTGGGCCGATTTCGGCAAGCCGAATCAGCGCGAGCGCTTGCCGTCCAAAGCCGACCAGGAAGAATACGCGAGTAACGACGGCCTTTACACCTCAGGGTATCGTTTGATTTCGACGCAGCAGCCGGTTCCCGCCACGCCAACCGAAACCGCGCGGACATGGATCGAAGATCCTCCGCAACAGAACTACGGCGACCGTTTGTGGAACGGCTGGGTGCTGCCTGCCTCCGACACGGATAACTGGTTGGCCTCCGGCTCGGCGGCGTATTTTGAGGATTTGGAATCGAAAGACCTGCATAACGCCATGGCCGCGCACTGGGCTGCGTACCGGGCCCTGAGCATCGTCGCCGATCCTACGCCCAAGCAGCGCTTCGAGCTGGAAACCCAGAAGGGCGTGCTGTTCCTGGATCAATTACGCCGAAACGTGGGTGACGACCGGTTCTTCAAATTGATGGCGGATTTCTTCGGCGCTCACAAGGGCCAGGCCGTTATGGCGCAATCGTTTTTAGACGCCGCGGGTGTCAGATTCACGCTGCCACCTGACATGGGAAGCGCGCTGTACGTGGCCTCCGATATCGGCGAGCGCCTCAGCTCCGCGATTCTGGTCTACGGCACCATGACGGACGGCGGATCAAACCGCTACGCCGCCGAAGAGCTACAGAAGCATTTCCTCCGGCGGCTGGAAAGCGCCGTTCCCATCCGCAAAGATTTCGAAGTGAGCGACGAAGAGCTGCGCACCCGCGACGTCATCTTTGTCGGACGTCCGGAGAGCAATTCAGCGCTGGCCGCGTGGCGCGACAAGATTGCCCTGGACTCCTCCGGAGGCCTCTTCCGCATGGCCGGCCAGGATCACGCTTCGGAAACGGAAGGCTTGGTTTTCTCGGCCGCCAATCCGCTAGACCGGCGGCACATGGTTCTGGTTCTGGCGGGAAATAGCGCGCTCGAAACCGTGCTTCTAACCAAATCGGGCTTCGAGGACACGCAATATTCCATCCGGGATTCCGGCAAGCAGATGGCTTCCGGATTTCTGAAGTAAACCTCTGCTATACTCGCGAAAGATCTTTAAGCTTAACAGCGAGGAACGCATGGGAAGGCGGTGTAAATCCGCCACTGCCCCGCAACTGTAAGCGGCAAGAATTTCGGCCGAAGCGATCACTGCGCAAGTGGGAAGATCGCTTCATAAAAAGCCAGCCGCAAGTCAGGAGACCGGTTTCTCGCTTGGAAACTGAATCACGTTTTCGAGGGAGAAACGTACGATGCGAACCATTTTCCTGCTGTCTCTATCGCTTGCCGTTTGCGCGGGCGACAATGCGAACATTCACGGCACCATTCTCGATCCGTCCGGCCGCCCCGTCGAAGCCGCGCGAGTAACGTGTCAAAATCAATCCGTCTATAGCAACGCCGAAGGCCGCTTCAGTATCAGCGGTGTCGACAAATGCCAGGCGCATGTGGAGAAAACCGGCTTCAATTCGCGCACCGCGGATCTTACTGCCGCGTCCGACGCCAAGATCACTCTGGATATTGCGGGCCGCGTGGACACCGTGGTGGTCTCGGCCAACCGTACCGAAACCACGCCGGAACAGGCCGCGGTCGCCGCCAGCGTGATCACCGGCCAGGACCTGGAAGCGCGCCAATTTCCGATGCTGTTCGATGCGCTGCGCGAGATTCCCGGCTTGCAGATCGACGAGTACGGCCCGCCTGGAACGCTGGCCGAAGTATTCACGCGCGGGGCCGACAGCACCGGCACGCTGGTGCTTCTGGACGGCGTTCCGCTCAACGATCCAGGGGGCAGTTTGCACCTGGAGAACATCACTTCAGAAGGTCTCGATCGGGTGGAAATCATACGCGGGCCGGAAAGCGCGCTCTTCGGCGCCGAAGCTGCCGGGGGAGTTATCCAACTCTTCACCAAACATGGCGATCCCGAGAGCGCCATTCCGCACGGCTCTGTTTCCTATGAGCGTGGAAGCTTCCAAACGGATCGCTGGATCGCCAACCTTACTGGTGGTTTATTGTCGCGCTTCGATTACGCATTGAGCGCGTCCGAATTTCACAGCGTGGGAGAGTGGCCCAACACATTTAACCGCAACAACACCGGCTCGGCCAACATCGGCTACAAGATTTCGGACTCCACGCAATTGCGCGCCATCTTCCGCGCCTACGATGCAATCGCCGGCATACCCGGCCAAATCGCGTATGGCATCGACGACCTGGTGCCGAACGAACATGAGCGCGACGATACCGTTTCGCTGCGCCTGGATGACAGCCGTGGATCGAATTACCGCCAGCAGTTTACATTCGGCTTCCATCGCCTCACCGATCGCTACAACGACAACGAGCCGTACAGCGAGCAGCCGCTCGCCGCTCTGGTTCAGAACGTCGCTGGCCCTCCTCCCGCGGTGTACCTGGTGGCGCTGGTGAATCCGTATAATCCGCCCACTGTGATTCCGCCCGGCCTTACGTTGATTCAAACCGACGCCTACTTCGGCGGCGACAACAATTCGCTCAATCTCACCGAACGAAAAATCGCGGGCTACCAGGGCACGCTCTCCTATCGCGGCGGCGCGCTGGTCTTCGGCTACGATTATCAGGACCAGAGCGGCGTTCTTTCGGGCGTGGCGGCGTCGCGCACCAATAACGGATTCTTCGCCAACGTGCAACAGAACTTCGGCCGGCGGATCTTCCTGAGCGGAGGCGCCCGCGTGGAACATTCCAGCGCCTTCGGGACCATCGGCTCCGGACGCGGCGGTGCAAGCTTCCTGGCGCTGGGCGAACACGGCGCACTTTCGTCGATGTACTTCCGTTTAAGCGGCGGACGTGGCGTCACCGAGCCCAGCTTGCTCGAAAATTACGCGCAAGCGGCGCCCTATTACTTCGGCAACCCCGCGCTGCGACCCGAGACCACCACAACCTATGAAGCCGCTCTGGTTTCGGAATGGTGGGGCCGGCGCGTCAAGACGGAAGTGGCGGCGTTCCGCAATTCGTTTCGCGATCTGATCGCCTTCGTCGGCGATACCTGGGAGAATATTGAGGCCAGCTGGGCGCGGGGCATCGAAACTTCCGCGCAGGCGCGCCTGCAAAAAAACATCCTGATCACCGGCTCCTACATGCGCCTGTACACCGATGTCACGGCGTCCACCACGCCCGAATCCTCCGACACCGGCATCGGCGAGCCGTTAGTGCGCCGTCCGCGCAATTCGGGTTCGGTTTCCATCGCGGTTACGCCGCGCCGCTGGTCGTTCGTAATGGGCGGCAGCTTCATCGGGGAGCGGCAGGACGCCGACTTCACCTTCGGGATCACGCGCAATCCCGGCTACGAAAATGTTTGGGCCAGTGCATCCTACGATATCGCCAAGCACTTCACGCCGTTTATCAAGGTGAATAATCTTCTTAATGAGCGTTATGAGGAAGTGCTCGGCTATCAGGCGCTGTCGCGGAACATTCTGGGAGGCCTGAGGATTCATTGGTGAGATGATGGACGTATGTCGTCATCCGCACCAACGCAGGCCCCGTCGCCAGGGACCATTTTCGATACGCTGCAAGCGTACCAGCGCTCGGTCGCGCTACGCGCCGCCATCGATCTGGATCTGTTCACCGCCATCGCCGAAGGCAATCGGTCCCTAAGCGCCATCGCCGCGCGCATCAAGGCGTCCGAGAAGGGCACCCGTGTGCTTTCCGATTACCTCACCATGATGGGGTTTCTTGGAAAGCAAGGCGGCGAGTACTCGTTGACGCCGGATTCCGCCGCGTTCCTGAATCGCAATTCGCCCGCGTACCTGGGCAGCATGGCCAATTTCCTGATGAGTACCCACATCGCGGAAATGTTCGAGGACATGGCCGGCGTCATCCGGCACGGCGGAGCGCTGCCGAACGATCACGGAGCTCTGGAACCTGAGCATCCCATGTGGGTGGAGTTCGCCCGCTCCATGGCGCCCATGATGCAGATGCCGGCCGAATTGATCGCGAAGAGTTTCGCCGGAGATTCGAAGCCAATTAAAGTTCTGGACATCTCGGCCGGCCATGGTCTGTATGGCATCGCCTTCGCCAGGCACAACCCGAACGCAAAGGTGGTGGGCCTGGACTGGGCCAACGTGCTCGAAGTCGCCAAAGAAAACGCCGCGAAGGCCGGCGTCGCGGATCGCTATTCTACCATCCCCGGCAGCGCGTTCGAAGTGGATTTCGGCGCCGGTTACGACATCATCCTGATTCCGAATTTTCTGCACCATTTCGACCCGGCCACCAACGAAAAGGTGCTTCGCAAGGTACACGCCGCGCTGGCGCCGCAGGGAATCGCCATCGCGCCCGAGTTCATTCCGAACGAAGATCGCATCTCGCCGGCTCGTGACGCCATGTTCAGCCTGCAAATGCTGGGGACCCCGGCGGGCGACGCGTACACCTTTTCCGAGCTCGACAAAATGTTCCGCAACGCCGGATTCGCGCGCAGCGAAATGCGAGAGCTCGCGCCCTTCCCTCAGCGCCTGGTCGTCTCGCACAAATAACTTGACCAACAAACTGGTTTTCGAAAATCTGAAGCATCGCCCCGTCCGGACGCTGATCGGCATTCTCATCATCGGCATCCAGGTGACTATGGTCCTGACGCTGGTGGGCTTAAGCCATGGCGTGCTAAACGAATCGGCGAGCCGAGCGCGCGGCGTAGGCGCGGATATTTTGATCCGGCCGCCGGGTGGTTCCATCATTGTTTCGGGTGGCCAGATGCTGGAGAAGATCGTTCCCGTCGTCATCGATAAGGAGCCTCACGTCACAGCCGCCAGCGGCACGCTGATCTTCGGAACGGACCTGTTCAACTATCTCACCGGCGTGGATCTGGCCACGTTCGATCGGCTCAACGGTGGATTCCGATTTCTGCAGGGCGGCCCATTTCAACAACCCGACGACATGATGGTGGACTCGGTGTACGCCGGCCAGCATCATCTCCGCGTCGGCGACACCATCAAGAATACGAATCATAACTGGCGTATCTCGGGGATCTTTGAACCTGGCATGCTGGCGCGCATGGTGGTTCCGCTCGCCACGCTGCAAGACCTCACGGAAAATACCGGCAAAGTCAGCACCGTCTACGTGAAGGTGGACAATCCCGCCAACATCGCTGGCGTAATCTCCGAGCTCTCCGGCAAGCTGAAAGCGTACAAAGTTTATTCCATGGAGGACTACACCAGCCTCTTTTCGCCCGCGAATGTTCCAATGCTGACCTCGTTTATTTGGGTAGTGGTCAGCGTGGGCGTGGTGGTTGGATTCCTGATGGTCCTTTCCACTATGTACACCGCCGTGCTGGAGCGCACCCGCGAGATTGGCATCTTGAAAGCACTGGGCGCCTCGCCCGAATACATTTTGAACATTCTGCTGCGCGAGACAGCGGTGCTGGCGATCGTGGGCTCCATTGTCGGAATTTTGCTTTCTTACGTGACGCGCTTCGTGATCCAAAATTTAGTGCACAGCTCGCTGGTCCAAGCGATCGTTCCTACGTGGTGGCCCATCGCCGGCGCGATTGCCGTGGTGGGTGCTTTGCTCGGCGCGCTTGTGCCCGGGTTCAAGGCCGCGCGGCAGGATCCGATCGAGGCTCTTGCGTATGACTGACGGCCAGCCGCTTATCTCCATCCGGGGCCTCCGAAAAACCTACCACGCCGGCGAGGTGGACGTGCAGGCGTTGCGCGGCGTGGATCTCGATGTCCAGCCCGGCGAGTTCGTCTCAATAGTAGGGCCGTCCGGCTCCGGCAAGTCGACGCTATTTCATATCGTGGGTGGGCTGACTCCGCCCACGGCGGGCACCGTTCAGATCGGCGGGCGCGATCTGTTCGGTATGTCCGACGCCGAGCGCACCGAGTTGCGCAAAAACACGGTTGGGTTCGTTTTTCAGAAATATAATCTTCTGCCGACGCTGAGCGCGCGCGAAAACATTGAGATCGCCCGCGATATCGCGCATAAAAACGGCCCGCTGCCTCCGCAGTTTCTCGAAGTGCTGAGGCTGTTGGGCATCGAAGCGCGGCTGGATCACAAGCCTCGCGCGCTTTCCGGCGGCGAGCAGCAGCGCGTGGCCATCGCGCGCGCCATCGTCAATCAACCGTCCATTTTGCTGGCCGACGAACCCACCGGCAATCTCGACACCGAAAATTCGAACGCTGTGCTGGGCCTGTTGCGCGGTTTGAATACGCGCCTGGGCCAAACCATCCTGATGATCACGCACAATCCGGAGGCGGCCGGCTACGGCGATCGCATCGTCCACATGCGCGACGGTCACATCGAGTAAGTAGCCCTTGTTTCAAACCGGCTGCGGGTCTATTATGTCCGCGGGGAGACACGTTATGAAACCATTGGATACTTTGGATTCTGTGCTCCGATTCAAGGGCCGCCAAGTGTGGTCCATCGCCCCGACGGCAACCGTTTACGAAGCCATTTCGCGAATGTCCGAGAAGAGCGTGGGGGCACTCTTAGTGATGTCTGAAGGCCGTCTGGCCGGCATTATTTCCGAGCGCGATTACGCCCGCAAAGTGATTCTGAAGGACCGGTCGTCCAAAGAAACCCAAGTCTGGGAGATTATGACCGATCGCGTAATCACCGCGAGTCCCGATAACACCGTAGAAGAATGCATGCGATCGATGACCGAGCATCGCATCCGGCACCTGCCGGTTCTGGATGCTGACAGGGTGCTCGGCATGGTGTCCATTGGCGACCTGGTGAATTGGACCATCACCGCGCACGAGGCGACCATCGGCCATTTGCAGGGTTACATCGAAGGTCGTTATCCAGGGTGACGCCGCCGTTTAGGGTTGGTGAATCAACTGCGCTCCAGCTTTGTTCGTCTGCCAAGTGACGCGGCCCTCCGTATCAAACAGGCGCAGTACAGGTTCGCCCGACGAGTCCATCGTCCACTCGCCGCGCTTGTGCCCTGCCCCGTCCAAGAGCACGAAGTTCTTGCCGCGAATGATATCCGCGCCCGTTTCTTGGGCGTAAACTGTCCTGTGAGAGCCGATCGCTCCGCCCAGCAAACCGGCGAGCGCGGCGAGAACAAGGGTTGAAAAACGCATATCCACTCCTAGAGGACACATGCCTTCACCGTCTGGATCCTTGCAAGAAATATTCGCTGGGCTTAATCGCGATGTGAAATGCGCGGGTCGGCAGATGCGGCGAGACCCCACCTTCACGGCGGTGGTGATCCTTACGCTCGCGCTTGGCCTGGGAGCCGGCACTGCGGTTTTCTCTGAACTGTACGCCACGGTGTTGAAGCCGCTCCCCTATCGCGCTCCCGATCAACTGGTAGCGGTTCACAACCGTTTCCCGCAGCTTCCTCTGGAGCGGCTGGGTACTTCGGCGTTCGATTATCTGGATCTGCGCGAACATCGTGAACTGTTCAGCGACATCGGTTTGTACTATTTCCTGGATCTGAATCACACGGGCGTGGAGCGTCCTGAAAAAGTGAACGCCGTGGCGATGACAGCCAGCCTGTTCCGTACGTTCGGTGTGAAGCCGCTGATCGGCCGCGTGTTCACCCCGGATGAGGAGCGCTTCAACGGACCGCACGCCGTTATCTTGAGCGAAGCGTACTGGCGCAGCGCGATGGGGGGCGACCGCGATATTCTGCGGCAATCCATGCTGCTTAACGGCGAGGCGTATCGGATTGTGGGCGTGATGCCGCCGTCGTTCCAGTTTCCCAACGACGTCACGCAAATGTGGACGCCCGCGATCTTTCGACCCAAAGAGCTGGCATCACGAGCCGACCCGGGTTATTACTACCTCCGTATGGTGGCGCGCGTGGTGCCGGGGCTAAGCATCGAGCAAGCTTCCGCGCACCTGGATGAACTGAGCCGGCGTATGGCGCTGCAACACGATGGGTCGCCGCGCGAACGCGTGGGCTGGCGCTTCTTCCTGCTGCCGATGGCGCGCGACAACGACGGATCGGTGCGGCGCTGGATGACCATGCTGTTCGCGGCGGTCGCCGGCTTGCTGATGGTGGTGTGCGCCAATGTGGCCGGCCTGCTGCTCGTCCGTGCAACCGAACGGCAGTTCGATTATTCGCTGCGCATGGCTCTGGGCGCAAGCCGCTTTCGAATCGCGCGGCAGGCGTTGACCGAAGTTCTTCTGCTGGCGATGGCCGGAGGAGCAGCGGGCTTGTTGATTGCCAAGCTGGGCCTGCGCGCGCTGGCGAAATATGGCCCTCCCGCAAAGGCCGAGTTCGCGTCGCCCGTGTTTTGGTTTGGCACCGGACTAACGCTCGTGACCGGCATCGCCTGTGGATTGTACCCGGCGTGGAGCGCAACGCGCGGCGCGGCGACCTCGGGCAAACGACGCTGGCAACAAGCGTTAATCGTGGCGCAGGTGGGCGTGGCTACAACGCTGCTGTTGTCCGGAGGGTTGCTGCTTCGCAGCTTCCTTCGTCTGCTGGAAGCGCCGTTGGGCTTCAATCCTCGAAACGTCTTGACCATGGAAATCAGCTTGCCTCCCTTGCGCTACCCGACGCGCGAATCGCGAGACGCCTTCTTCGAACAAGTGCTGCAGCGGACCACGCAAATTCCAGGCGTAGAGTCGGCTTCCGCGTCCTCACTGCTGCCGTTCGGCTATGGCGAAAACGTCAGCACGTTCCAGATTGCGGGTCAACCGAAGCCGCGCGTGAACCGGTATGCCAATGTGAACAACGTCTCCTCCGATTACTTGAAGACGATGGAAATTCCCCTGCTCCGCGGCCGCTTCTTCAACGCTGAGGATACCCGCGGGGCGGTCGCCGTGATCGACGACACGCTGGCAAAACGATATTTCAAGGACGAAAATCCGATCGGACAGAGTCTCAAAATGCCCTCGGCAACCTATCAGATCATCGGCGTGGTTGGCAGCGTGAAAACAACAGGTCTGGATGTAGAGGGTCCACCCACCATCTACTTCAGTTCGCCCTCCGGGACGTTGGTCATTCGCAGCCAGCTTCCCATGGGCGCGCTGACGAACGACGTCCAACGGATAGTCGCGCAACTCGATAAAGATCAGCCGGTACACGAAGTCTCGTTGCTCGAAACTTATGTGAACCATTCGCTCAAAACGCGCCGCTTCGTGGTCTTCCTGGTCACGTTGTTTGGAACCGCGGGGACGCTGCTATCCGCTCTCGGCCTGTTTGGATTGCTTTCCTACTCCATCGCCGTGCGGCGACGCGAACTCGGTATTCGGATGGCGGTGGGCGCCACCGGCCGCGACATTGCAGCCTTGATCTGTTTCCACGGACTGCGGCTCGTAATCGCCGGAGCTGTGCTCGGCTGCGCGGGCGCTTTGATCGCTCATCGCTATATCGCAAGCCAACTCTACGGTGTGCGATTCGCCGACCCGATCACCTGGCTCGCGGCCGGAAGCGGCATCGTGCTGGCCGGAATGTTCGCATGCGTATTGCCAGCGTGGCGCGCGGCGCGCACCAATCCAGTAGAGGCTCTGAAGTGATATTTTAGGTACGCCTATGCCTGAAGCAGCAATCACCGAATTTTGGAAGGATCTGAAGCCGATCCAGAAGGTTTTCCAGTTGGACGCGCTTCCCGAAGTCTACTCGCAAAATGCGCCCGGCGGCGACGAGCGCCTGTTCGTGCCGTTCACCGAAACCGTGTCTTCGAAGCCGCTGTGGATCTCGCCCGGCCAGAACAAGTGGTGCGACATCCTGATGGCGAAGAGCGCCGGCCTGGTGAATCGCCACTATCATCCGCATGAAGTTTTCGCTTACACCATCTCCGGCAAGTGGGGCTACCTGGAGCATGACTGGACGGCCACTGCCGGTGATTTCATTTACGAACCTCCCGGCGAAGCGCACACGCTGGTGGCGTACGAACACAAGGATCCG
>Ga0209006_10007259_pt1 | contig 10021 bp, 8 predicted proteins | sample JacPin_JW_Ref_O2_FD_188567 | JGI IMG/M metagenome (GOLD analysis project Ga0209006, IMG submission 188567) | Forest soil microbial communities from Algoma, Ontario, Canada - Jack Pine, Ontario site 1_JW_Ref_O2 (SPAdes) (version 2) | ecosystem: Environmental > Terrestrial > Soil > Boreal...
CGCCATGTGCGCGGTGAGCCGCTCCGCGATCTTCTTGGAGTAACCGAGCACGCTCACCGGATCGGCGGCCTTGTCGGTTGAGATATTCACGAACGACTCCGCACCGCACGCGGCAGCGGCCTCGAGCACCGTCTGGGTGCCGAAGATGTTGCTCTGCACCGCCTCGGCCGGGTACCGCTCGAGGAGCGGCAGGTGCTTGAGTGCCGCGGCGTGGAAGACGATCTGCGGCCGGAACCGTTCGAAGACCTCGCGGACGCGGCGCGCGTCCCTGATGTCCGCGAGCACGGTCTCGTCGGAATCGAGCAGGGCGCGGCCGTGCAGCGCTAGCTGTACCTCGTGCAGCGCCGACTCGTCCCTGTCGAGCATGATCAGTTCGGCGGGCGCGAACTGATGCAACTGACGGCAGAGCTCCGCGCCGATCGAGCCGCCCGCGCCGGTGACCAGGATGCGGCGGCCGGCGAAGCGGCCCGCCACCGCCTCGACGCCGGTGCTCACGGGCCGCCGGCCGAGTAGTTCGCTGATCCGCGGATCCCTGACGTTTTCTATCCTGGCATGGTCGGCGGGCACCGTGCGCCGCCACGGACCGTGCCGGCGCACGGCCGTGACCGCATGGCTGGCGACCACCACGGCCGGCAGCGCGACCAGCGTCCCGTCGGCGAGCGTCCGCAGCAGGTGCGGCTGCTGCCCGCTGACGAGCACGCCGACGAGCCATCCTGCGTAGCACAGCCCGGCCGGCCACACGATCGCGTCACCGCCCGGCATCGTGCATACCCGGACGAGCCGCCGCGCGCTGGCGGCTAGCCACCGGCTGATCGACGTTCCTAGCGGCCTGGAACTGGACCGGTCGGCGCCTGCCACCTCCGCGTCCACGTCACCCCCTGTCCCACTGGTACCGCTTGTCGCGCGGTGTCGCGCGACAACGCATGGCCACGCCGGCCGACGGTACTCACCACGGCGCGATATTACAGTGAGTAGTTATTCAGATACTAGAAGTGACAACAGTCGTGTTGCCGCCAAGCCGCAAACCCACGCGGCGCCCGGCGCCCAGTGCCCCGGGAGGAGAATGCCCGCATGGAAGGACTCGACTGCCCGTGCGGTCTTGGCGAGGACTACGGCGCGTGCTGCGGGCGGTTCCACAACTGCGCGGCCGCGCCGACCGCCGAGCTGCTGATGCGCTCCCGCTACAGCGCATTCGCAGTCGGCGACGCCGCATACCTGCTGCGTACCTGGCACTCGTCCACCCGTCCCCGCACGCTGGAACTTGACCCAGCGTGCCGGTGGACCCGCCTCGCCGTGCTCGAGACGCACGGCGGCGGACTCTTCGACGCCGCCGGCACGGTGAGTTTCCGTGCCGTGTACGTTCTCGGCAGACGGCGCAGCGTCCTCGACGAGACGAGCAGGTTCGTGCGCGAGGCCAAGCGCTGGGCCTACCTCGGGCCAGCCGGCCGCCCGGACAGTCGCACCTGAGACTGTCCGGGCGGACTCGACCGGACGTCGTTCGCAGCGGCTAGCCGAGACGCATCTGGGCGATGGCGAGGTTGTTGAGCATGTTCGGATCCGGCGTGATCGACAGCGCGCCGGCGTTGACCGTCACCGTGCTGTGGGCGCGGGCGCCGACCTGGACGGTGACCGTGAAGGTCCTGCTCGCCCCCGGGGCCAAGCTGGGCATGGACCAGGTGAGCAGCGGGCCGCGGACAAGGGCCCCGTCGGAATCCATGACGGCCAGCTCGTCCGGCTCCTGCAGTGCCGTGACCTCCGTGCTAGCCGTGGCCGGGCCCTGGTTGGTGACGGTGATCGTCTGGGTCACGGTCGCCCCGTCGGCCGCCTGCGCCGGCACGCTCAGCGTCACCTTCAGGTCAGCCCTGTCCACGACCACGCTCTGCGCCAGCACCGCCGAGGTGGAGCCGGCGGCGGCCGCGTTACCGGAGTAGACGGCGGTGATGGCGTGGCTGCCGGTCGTCCCGTAGGTGACCTGGCAGGTAGCCTGCCCGCTGCTGTTCAGGCTCAGGGCTTTGCAGCCGGTGACCGGCGTGCCGCCGTCATCGAAGGTCACGCTGCCACCGCCAGCTGGGCTGACCGTGGCCGTGTAGGTGACCGTCTGCCCCTGGACCGACGGGTTCGCCGACGAGGCGACCGTCGTGGTGGTGGCGGGGAGCGGGGCGAGCACCGGGAAGGCCCCGAGCACGTTGTCCTGCCCGGGGACCTGGGTGCACGGAGCGGTGAACGTGCCGAGTGCGGTCGGGTTGCCCTTGCTGTCCAGCGGGCTAAGGGTCAGCGAGAGGTTCCCGACCGTGAGCTTCGCCGTTCCCGCGTTGGGATACGTCACCGACGGGAACGTTCCCGTGGCCTGCAGCGTGAATGCGCCCGAGGCAGGGACGGGCGTGCCCAGCACCGTGTAGCGGACCGGCCCGCCGAAGCGGGCGGCGCCGTTGGTCACCGACTGCACGGCGACGGCTGAGCCCGAGACAGTGGCCGTGCCGATAAGGGTCAGGCCCTTTGTGACTAGCCTCGGCACGACGATGCCCGCGGTGACGTCGGAGGGGCTGTTAGGCACGCCCTGCGTCACGCTGCCTGGCAGGTCCTGTCCGTAGGTCACGGCGACCGACTGCGACCCGATCAGCGGAAAGGTACAGGTGTAGTTCAGAGTCAGCGAGTTTTCTGCCGCCCGCGCCGATGCGGCCCCGACGGTCAGCACGGATAGCGCGGTGACACAGACCGCGGCCAGGAGCCGCGCAGATCGCGCGGATACCGCCTGCAAAACCATCTTCACTCCTTTTGGAATAATTAGCCGCTACCGCGTGGGACAGCCGAGAATCTGCGTCCCTATATTGGCAGCGCGCCCTCGTGCGATGATCTCACGCAACGCGAGACTTTGGCTCATAATCCGAGTCGGAATCTGCGTCGATCTGTTTGCTCTCGATTCGCGAAAGTGCACTTATCCCGCTAATGCCCGCCACAGTTCACCGGCAGGAGCTGGCCAAACGTGCTGCAAAGTGATGTTCAGAATGGCAAGGGAGGCATCGCGGCGGCCGACCGGAATCGAGCTTTCCAGCAGCAAATAGGCGTATTTAAAGGCAGCCACGGCGGAATGTTATTCCCTGAGCCACGTGTCGGTGTAACACGGGATGCTCAGCGTCCAAACGCCCATGCCAACATCAGCGGGAACTCTTCTTTCCAGAACGCGCCGCCGTGCGACCCGGCTCGCCGGGTCATGACGGCGTCCGCACCCGCGGCGCGCAGCGCGTCCGCCCACCGGGTCGCGTTTTCGAGGAAGAACGGCTCCTGCAGGCCGGCGACGAGGTAAGCGCGCGGAAGCGGGCTCGGCATCACCGCAGGCGGTCGGTAGCCTCCGCCCGGCGACGCGCAAAGGACCGCGCCGTAGATGTCGGGATGGCGAAGCCCCATGGCGAGCGCGAGCTCTCCGCTTGCCGAGACGCCGAACACCGCGGTCCGGTCGGCAGGCAGCGCGACGCCGAAGCGCGACCGCGCCCATCGGCGCACGTCCTCGACGAAGAACTTCTCGTGGGCCGCGAACCGTTCCGGGTCAAAGGCGAAGGCGGGCGTGCTCTCGCCCGGCGAGTACTCACGGAGCCGCAGCGTCTCGTCGTCCAGGCGGTGCGCGCCGATGATCATCGTTGGCGGCAGGCCGGCCGCCTCCAGGACGCTTCCCCATGGCGTGATCGACTGGCCGTCACCGGCGAAGACGACGGCATGCGGCGGAGCCGGCGGAACATACGCCGTAACCTGCCGTCCACCGTCGTAGTCAAACGCCTCGGTGACGAGCTCGCCAGCGGTGGGCGACATGGGCGCGGGTTCCTTCCAGCCGTGAACGTGGTCGACGTGGCCATCGCGTTCGCCGACCACCACGCCTCGCGGCAATCCATTGCATTCCGCCTGGATACACGAAATTCTCGGCCCGTGCGGCAAAGCGCCGTCGTCTTCGTGGGGAGTCAGCAAATGGGAATGCTAGACGGCAAGGTGGCCTTCATCACCGGGGGCGCACGGGGACAGGGACGGGCGCACGCGGTGACGTGCGCGCGAGCGGGCGCAGACGTGATCATCGCCGACGTCATCGACCAGTTGCCCACCGTTCGGTACAAGCTCGCAACGAAGGACGACCTCGACGAGACTGTCCGGCTCGTGGAGGCCCAGGACAGGCGCGCGATCGCGGTGAAGGCCGATGTCCGCATCCAGGACCAGCTCGATGCGGCGGTGGCAGCCGGCATAGCCGAGCTCGGGAAGATCGACATCCTGATCGCGAACGCGGGCATCTGGACGCTCGGCTCGTTCTGGGAGCTCACCGACGAGCAGTGGGACGAGATGATCGGCGTAAACCTCACCGGCGTGTGGAAGTCGGCGAAGGCCGTTGCGCCGCACATGATCGAGCAGCGGAGCGGGTCGATCGTGATCACCGCGTCAGTGAACGCCCTAGAGGCCGGCCAGTACACCGCGCACTACGTGGCCGCCAAGCACGGCCTGATCGGGCTGATGCGCAACGTGGCGCTGGAACTTGCCCCTTACGGCATCCGGTGCAACGCCGTCTGCCCGGGCGCGGTCAAGACACCCATGACCAATCATCAGCATGCCTGGGACATGTTCGCCGGCCACCCCGGTGGGAACGAAGACGACATGACCGAGGCCGGCCACCACTACACGCTCCTGGCAGGCACATCCTGGCTGGACCCGCAAGACGTGGCGAATGCCGCCCTGTACCTCAACTCTGACCTGGCATCAAAGGTCACCGGCGCAACCATCCCGGTCGATGCAGGCCACCTCACCCTGTCTGGCTACAACCCGGTATCGACACGGTGAGATGCAGCGCCGGCGGTGTAGCAGCCAGGGATATTCACTGACGCGAACCGCACGTCGCCGGTGCGACCGTGGAGCAGGCGGTACACCAGCATCGTGCCCGACGCGGCTGATGCCTGGTCCACAGGACGAAGGAGCACGGGCATGACGCAGGACGTACAGCAGGCGAGCGGCGACAAGACCGCTATCAGGCGATTTCGGATCGGTTTCGCTGAGGCGGAGCTCACCGAGCTGCGCAGGCGGGTGAACGCGACCAGGTGGCCGGAACGCGAGACGGTCACCGACGACTCGCAGGGCGTCCGGCTCGCGACGATGCAAGACCTCGCGAGCTACTGGGCGACCGGCTACGACTGGGGCAACTGCGAAGCGAAACTGAATGACCAGCCGAACTTCGTGACCGAGATCGACGGGCTGGACATTCACTTCATCCACGTCCGCTCTCCGCATCAGGACGCGCTGCCGCTGATCGTCACGCACGGCTGGCCCGGCTCGATCCTCGAGCAGCTGAAGATCATCGACCCGCTCACCAACCCCACGGCGCACGGCGCGAGCGCGGCGGACGCGTTCCACCTGGTTATCCCCTCACTGCCCGGCCACGGATTCTCCGCCAAGCCGACCACCACCGGCTGGGACCCCGTACGCACCGCACGCGCCTGGGTCGTGCTGATGAAGCGCCTGGGCTACACGCGGTTCGTCGCGCAGGGCGGCGACTGGGGCGCGGCGGTCACCCAGACCATGGGTGAACACGCGCCGCCGGAACTGCTCGGCATCCACTCCAACATGCCTGGCACCGCTCCAGCCGACATCACCAGGGGGTTCGAGCGCGGCGACCCGCCCCCGTCAGGCCTGTCAGCCGAGGAGAAAAACGCCTACGAGCAACTGCGGAACTTCTACGCCAAGCACGTCGCTTACGCGCAGATCATGGCAACCCGTCCGCAAACCCTGTACGGCCTGGCCGACTCACCGGCCGACCTCGCGGCCTTCATGCTCGACCACGGCGACGGCACCGGCCAGCCCGGGCTCGTGGAGCGGGTGCTGCAGGGAACACTGCCCGGCGACCTGACCCGGGACGACCTCCTGGACAACATCACGCTGTACTGGCTGACCAACACCGGGGTCTCCTCGGCCCGTCTGTACTGGGAGAACAAGGCGGACTTCTTCGACGCCAAGCCCATCACGATCCCTTACGCCATCAGCGTGTTCCCCGACGAGCTCTACCGGGCCCCGCGGAGCTGGGCCGAGCGCGCGTATCCCACCAACCTCATCTACTTCAACGAACTCGACCGAGGCGGCCACTTCGCAGCATGGGAACAGCCTGGCCTGTTCGCCGCTGAAATGCGGGCCGCCTTCCGGTCACTGCGCTAGGTGAGCTCACGCCGCCAGCCGCTGGCCGCTCCCGGCTGGCGCGTGCCGCATGTCCTCTTCTGTGATGATCTGTTCGCACTTATCCATCCACCCAGGCGTATTAGTGTTCCTTTATGGGATCTGAAGAAAGCACCAACGCACCGGGGACCGCCGAGGCAGGTGTACCGGACGAGATCCGCGAGTTCTGGGACGAGGACGCGGCCACCTACGACAGGTCGGCGGCGCACTACCCGCAGCGCCCGCAGGAGCAGGCCGCCTGGGCGGCGACGCTGCGGCGCCTGCTGCCCGCACCGCCGGCCGCCGTGCTTGACATGGGCGCGGGCACCGGGTTCCTGTCCCTGCTGCTCGCCGCCCATGGCTACCAGGTGACCGCCGCCGACTTCTCGCCCGGCATGCTCGCGCGGCTCAAGGCCAAGGCCGCCGCCAGGGGACTCACGATAAGTGTCGCCGAGACCGACGCGCTTGACCCGCCGGCGGGTCGCTTCGACGCCGTCGTGGAACGGCACCTGGTCTGGACGCTGCCAGACCCGGCGGCCGCGCTGGCCGCCTGGCATGCCGTCGCCCCGGACGGCCGCCTAGTCCTCATCGAGGGCACCTGGGACGGCCTCAGGACCACCGCACGCAACCGGCTCCGGGCCGGCGCCCGCATGCTCGCCGACCTGATACGGCGGCCGGAACCACACCACCCCGGCAGCTACACCGAGCAGATGAATGCCGCCCTTCCTTACCATGGCGGGCTGACTCCGGACGAGGCAGTGAGGCTCGTCGAGGCCAGCCCTTGGGGCCGGGCGCGTATCGAGCGGCTCCGCGATATCGAATGGGCCGTCACCGATAGCCTCGGCCTGCTTGACACCTTCCTCGGCACCCACCCGCGCTGGGCTGTCACCGCCGGCCGTTAGGCACCAGCGCAGCGTCGTCTCTTAGAGAACGGGGCTGGTTCCTCCGTCGAGATTGACGGCCGAGCCCGTCACGTAGGAGGAGCGATCCGACAGGAGATAGGCCGCCAGGTCGGCGAACTCTCCGGGCCGGCCAACCCGGCCAAGCGGGATACCGGCGTCCTCGGCCATCTGGCGGTACAGCTCGTCCTGTGACTGGCCTGCCGCGTCGGCGCGCCGCTGCCACTGGCCGCTTGCGACCAGGCCGATGAGCACGGCGTTGACCCTGATGCCGTGCCCGCCGAGGTCCTTGGACGCGGCCTTGGTTATGGCCAGGCCAGCAGCACGGGAGGCAGTCGTCGGCAGCGACGCGGCCCCGGCGGCCTTGGCGCCCACGTTCAGCACATTGACGATGGCCCCGCCGCCGGCCGTGATCAGGTGCGGCACGGTCAGCCGGGTGCAGCGAACGGCGGCAAGAACCTTGAGGTCAAGGTCGGCGATCCAGTCGTCGTCGGAGACCTCGTCGATCCGTCCTGCGGCGCTCTTGCCCGCGTTGTTCACCAAGCCGTCGATGCGGCCCCACCGGGCGACGGCCGCATCAACGAATCGTTCGAGGTCAGCCGGGCGAGTGACATCGGCCTGCACCGCAACCGCATCACCACCCGCGTCACGTAGCCGCTGCTCGGTGGCGGCGAGCCGGCCGGGATCACGCCCGCAGACCGCGACGCGGGCCCCCTCCTCGACAAGGCGGCTCGCAAGAGCCGCTCCCAGCCCGTCGGTCCCGCCGGTGATAAGCACGACCTTGCCATTCAGGTGCAGATCCATCGAACTATTCTGGCCCATCCAAGGGGAGCAGGACGACCCGGGGGCGCCAGCTCTCGAAGCGGCAGCGGGCTGGCCCCGGCCGCTACCGTGTTGTAGCCGACTTGATGCCCTGCCACCTTTCCACTAGCCTGACGAATTCGGCCCAGCCATCCGGGAGATAGATTTCACCGAATATTTCACGGCTAACTCGCCGGTCCGCCATGATTAGCATGGTCAATGCGTCTTCTACACTTTCAAGGCCTACCTTTCGAAAAAGGTCTGTGCCGGCCACAGGGATCAGCAGGATATTTCCAGAAAGGTAATCGTCAAGCTGTGAGATCGTCGATATTTCGATGATGTTCAGCAGCTTTAGCAGGTCGCGCCGATCTTTCGCAAGGGCGCGCTCATCTTGCGCGTACATCTTGCCGCCGGTGTCCGCTATCATTTTGGCGATGATGTCGCGCTTCCCGCTATCGTCCAGGTACGCGGCAAGCGATGCCTCGTCAAGCGGGAGGTCGAGGTGGCCGTTGCGCACGTCGGCCGCATAATCCGTCTCGATTCTTGCGCGAGCGTCGCGAAGTTCTGAAAACTGCTCGTCGGCGAGCTCGAAGAGCGCGCTCAGCCGAAAGAGGCGCCGCCTGAGCTCCAGCGGCGCCTCAATCGATGACTTATAGTCAAGCTTGTGCTGTACCGCTGCCCACGCGTGCTGCAGGGCAGTCCGTACCTGTATCTCCGCGGGGATAAGAGCGTACTGTTTCCATTCGGCCAGCTGCCGCCGTGCAGGCGAGAGCCGGACGATGTAATGCACCGAGAGGTACCCGAAACGATCGGGCGCCAGGCCTGCGATCTTGTCGACGGAATTATTCTCGTCGACCGAAAACTCGCCCTTAAGTATGTCGCCGATCCGCGTAACATCCTCACGATAATAGGTGATGATGCGGAGGCCGACGAGGTCGGTCATGTCCGCGAACGGATCCTCGTATTTCTTGCCCTTACGGCCAACTTTTTCCACGAAGCTATCGACGGTCTTGGCGCGGCCCTCTACCTGGATGACGTCAATCCCGGCCTCATTGACTAGATCAGTGATCAAGCCGCGCAGTCGAGTGGTCATTGATTCGTAAGTGGCGCGTCTGGCGCGGTATCGGTTCCCCCACTCCTCCGGGCTTACCTCGATCACGTCCATTCCCTCGGGGATTGCGGATCCAGCAGGCTCGTGCTCATCGCCCAGCCTACAATCCCGCACATCGTTCATTGTGAGAACCGGGGGAAGGCATCGCCGCCAGGCGCATGTCTCCTCCCTAGCGAGGGCAGGCCTATGCCGGGAGCCAGGCCGCTATGTTGCATTGAACGCCCTCAGTTCATCTGCCAACCGCTCGGCCGGCACCGGAAGGTCGCCGTCGTGCATTGAATCGGCCCGGAGTACGAGCCGCCCTCCTGTGCGAGGACCAGGCCCAGGTTGTGGTTGCGGGCGGTGCCAGGTCGTTGAGCGCCGCCGCACCTCGGCCTGGTGGCGGACGACCTCGGCCAGGCCACCGGTGACTGAGCACGAAGCGGTCCTGGCCGACGGCAGAAGCGGGTCCTGGCCGACGGCATCGGCTGGCGGGAATGAATCGGGCGCCTGCTCGGCTGTACCTGTGGTTGCAGTTGCCTGTCTTGTGTGTTCGTATTAGTTACACGCCCGCGGAGAAGGACGTTGCGGGCGCCCCTTCAGGGACCTGGAGAAGCCGCCGCGTCGCGAACCGGCCCGGGGCACCGCACCGTGCGGGCCCGCCGCCCAGTCCCTCAGGGAGCGACAGGTCGCGGAACCGTCAAGTGGTTCAACGCGGAGAAAGGCTACGGCTTCACCGCCGGGGCCGGCGTCCGCGCCGCATGACCCGGCCGAAGCCGCGTTGCACAGCGTGGCCGAGGACGCAAGGAGTGCGGGAGTCAAAGTGCTTTTCGAGCAAGGTGGTCAATCGTTGAGTGAAGACAACGGCGTGGATGCGGGCGGCTTTGCCGAGCTTGCGCTAGCACCGGAACTGTGCCTGGCGCTGTCCGGCCTCGGCTATGAGGAGCCGACGCCGATACAGCGAGCTGCCATCCCGCCGCTGCTCGCCGGCCGTGACCTGGTGGGGCAGGCCGCGACGGGGACGGGCAAGACGGCCGCCTTCGCGCTGCCCATACTCCAG
>Ga0209006_10007260_pt1 | contig 10020 bp, 15 predicted proteins | sample JacPin_JW_Ref_O2_FD_188567 | JGI IMG/M metagenome (GOLD analysis project Ga0209006, IMG submission 188567) | Forest soil microbial communities from Algoma, Ontario, Canada - Jack Pine, Ontario site 1_JW_Ref_O2 (SPAdes) (version 2) | ecosystem: Environmental > Terrestrial > Soil > Boreal...
TAAATGAGCGCTGAAAATTTGGATAAGACTGATCTTTAGAGTAGGGATTTTACCGTGCCTGAAAGTGAGGAATTAAATGGAATGTTAGGTACAAGGAATGGGCAGGACTTGCATGAAGATACCAGTCAGATCCAACTGGACCTGGAAGCCGACGTAGACATTGGCACGGTTAATTGTGGGACTCCACCATAGAGTAAAGCGACGGTTGGGAATTTGGTTGAGACCGGAACGTTGGGCGTTTGTGAGTTTCTTGTATCTCATCGATTCTTCGAAACCTGACGCTTTTTCCCAGAATAGACCTAAAGGAAACATAAGTCAGAGATAGGTATGAGGTTGGCTGAGACACACCTTCCCACGTAGGGAAATAAGTTCCCTTGAAGAGGGTGTGTTCCAAGATACCCTCAACGCCACCCAATGCGGCAATGACATCTACGCGATAATTGTTCAACTGCCATAGTTTACCATCGTGCCGTTGCGACGTCCACCAGAAGGGATTGCTGGTATTTATGAGGACCCAGCAAAAGGGAGAACGAAGTCGATACGTACTGCTTCAATAGTTGATACTGCTTCCAGTCCGTCCGCACGCGCCATCCGCGGTCGTACGCCAAACTGAACAGCGGACTGAAGTTAACATCCCGTATTGGAATGACCATAACGAGCTTACGTGTGTCGGTCCTTTTGGAATAGGGTATTGATACGAGGAATACCACGATCCCAGCTATCCTCGAGATCTTCCAATGTGAGCCGTCTGTTCTGAGCATTGGCTTCCTTTCTCTTCATCGAATACTCAGACCAAACGCGGGCGGAGTCTAGAAACTCGGCTTCCCAAGGTTGGAGATATCGGTACAAATTCGGAATCAACTGATCCTCTTCATGTGTCATTCCAGCTCGGAAATGAGTCACTGAGATTGGAACAAATGAGATATCCCCGTTGAATATATCATGAATGGAGGAACCTACCAGCGACATCAGTTTGTTTAGACCACCGAAGATCGCTCTGAGGGATGAGAACATGTCCCATCGACAGCATGCCTAACCCACCCAGTTCCTGAATTGATGGTTAAACCTTACTTTCCATAAGTGATCTACATCTCGAAATACCTTGGGAGTATAAAACACCACGGGCGGGAAACGCGAAGGCATTTTACTGTTCAAACCAATCTTGACACGTGTTTGTATTTTGTTCTCCGCTTTGACGAGAGAATCGAGGAGCTCATTGGTGTGGATGACAGCTTCGCGATAGTACGTCATCAGACCAATGAGTGCCGTGTTCCACTTATTGACGATCTTTGAGAACGTGGTGGAGCCTGAGCTCATCAGCACTTGACGTATTCGATTGTTGAATTGTTGAACACCTGCGTATGTCTTAGTGATACTTCAAGACCGGAAAACAACGAGACCTTACCATCGTCTGAGACCCTCAGGAAGGCTTGAGCTGTCCGCTCTTTACTCTGCTCATTAGTCAAGTTCCAAACCGCATCCTTCAGTGAGAACTGCTCCCCGCCCATCGTCCGGATTTTCGGCAGTATGCGGACTTCGAAACCGCACATCGAGAAAAGGAGCTGAGGGTTGTTTTGAGAGTATACGCTGACGAAGGTGTCCTCCCATTCAATCGTCGTAAGAGATCTTGGCAAACTCTGTTTGACGTTCCAGAAAACGGCACGGCCCAAGTTAACGTCATGTTTGATGAGTCTCATGCGACAGTCCCTAGGCCAGCAACGCTTGTTATTGTAACCAATGACGTTGTTGTTGGTGGGGTCGGGATTGGCGCTGAGATAACGCTGGATTAGATCCCTGGACTCATCTGCAGTGAACCGGAAGAGAATGTGAAGCCTGTCGATATAACGGGAATAGAGGCGTATGGGGTGGCGAGTTTCTGTGGGTGAATCACGATACTGCAAGAAATTGTTGGGCATTTGTGGTGGCCCAGCCATTTCGCTCGCGCGTTGCAGCCCCAGAATTAGGAGGTCGAGGACCAGACCGTAGTACTGGAAAACGAAGGCAGAAAATTGTAAACCACGAATAAGACCGAAAGCATTGGTATGTGCCATATCTATGTTGCGAGCCGTGAGCCTACTAGCGACACATGGATGGCTGATGCATACCTTTGTATGTAAGAACTAGATCGCCTCAATAAGCCAGATTCCTTCCACGAGATGGTCGATGTCACTCACCGGTGTTATTCTTCGCTGTGATGTAATCCGCAAGATTGTGGTCAAGGATCAGACGCAGGAGTCGGTTCAATAAGGTCAGGTCGATCTTCTCGTACACCTTGGACAATACCGTCTCCATGAGCACATTACATTCTCCCTCGCTAGTTTCCCAGATATCAGTCAGATTATTGATGCCTTGACACCACTGTACAAGTGTCAGTGAGACAGTAGACATACTTTCAGGAACTTACCTTGTAGACCAGCAGGGGAGGTGGCTCCGTGTCCTGCGAAGATCCATGTCAACAGGTCCGGAGTGTTGTAGAACAAAAAGGCATACCGCGGGCTTAATCCAGGCAGGGAATAGTCCTCTCTTATCAGCCCTGGAAAAGAAATCAGCAAACCATCCTTGAGGTGATGTTCGATAGTCTTACTCGAAGAACAAAAACTGGTCCAGGTACTACAAGCCTGTCAACAAACAATAAGTCATGATACGTAGGTACTCACAGCATCCGTTATCTTCTCCACAGGTTCAATATCATAGCACGGGATGAGTTTGTCGTAGGTGTCGAAGAATTCGATCCCTGATTCTTTGAAGGCACGCTGAGTTAAGAGGAGACGTTTGATCCGCGATAGACCTAAAATGCATTCAGTACATGTGTGATAGGAACAATTAACGGCGCGTACATTCGTGAGGATTGTCATAAGCTTGTTCGATCAATGCTAGTTCTTCGCGTTGCGACTGATTCAGACGCCCTACAAGACCGATCAGACAAGGGAGTCAGAGAGAGGTCAAACTTGTGACATGCCCTTAACGGAGTACGCCTCTTTCAGTTTCTCAAGCGCCAAGACCAACAGTTTCGTGTCATGCTTATATGACAGCGGGCTGAATCAACTATTAGGTGGCGTTGGTATCAAGTTCATACTCGTTTGCTCACGGGAAGGGAATAGGAGCAAACTTGCGGCTTTCCAACCAATGGACTGTAGCCGTATATATTGCGACGGCTTCCTCGGCGCTGATGTAAGGCCCATCCTTGAGATATCCGTGTTGCCTCTCCTGTTCGGCTTTCAGATAGAGCCCTGAGAATACATAGATAAGCAAGAGGGAGAACATCATCAAGCAAACGAATGTACGGGTTAGACGACCAAGATTCTTCTTGACCACAGCCTTGTCCACCGTTGCACCTCGCCGAATACGCTCTCGATTATAGTGAGCCACTCTGCCGCGTAATTCTATCAGAGTGTTCCATGATGACTGATAGGGCATGATACTCACGAACACCACCAATCCGCCTTGCTCTTGATATAGCGCAGAATGATGTTTTCGATAGCAGTGGGCATACCAGGGACTTTCCATGGAACTGAGAAAGAAATCGTGGTTAAACTGATTGTCCTCGACCACGCTAACGATGAACGCACTGTTCGCTTTCCAGCATCTCCATGCCTCGGACAAATGCTGCAGGATTGTTTTGGATTTGTTCTGCTTGATGGATTCGGGCATCATATCAAGAATATCGTGCATCACAGCTGCACGTAACTCCAGGTCGTAATGGGACTCCACACGCTGTTTTGTCACTGTTTTAGCGATGCCTTTGCTATTCCGTCCCTCGAATTGACGAGCAAGGAGATTGCCCAGCCTGGAAGGAGTGTCAGTGGTTTGTACGAAAATCCCACTGGATTGCTTACCAGCGCTCCAAGAGAGGCACGATCCCCCGCAGAAAGAATAGCCAAACTCGCCAACCCGGCGCCCAGAATCCACATCCAGGGCCCTTTCCCACAGGACCCGTGTTGAAACGGTAGTAGATCAGGTGCTTCAAATCTTTCGTCATTCGCACCTGTCTCATGAGCTAACGGTGGAATTGGTGAATAAAATCTCGCCGGGACGGGATATAACCACCAACCTTGTATTTGTACCTATACATTCCAGTCAAAGCGCCGATATGGGCGAAGATATACTGCAGCGCATCCGCAAGTTGGAATGCATCCACGTTGCCGAGGCGGAATTGCACATGTGCATCGACGACAAGCTTGGTGAGACGGAGAATTTCACGACACAAGTGGAAGGCATTTCCAAAACGAGACTTTTTTCGCTCCTTGGTGGTAAGGGTTCTGGAAAGGGATATGTCAATAAGACATCGTACAACAAAGCAAGAAGAAGGCATACTTGACGGGCTTCAAGTTCATATTATAGTCAAGGTGGAGGTAATTCAAATTCTGAAGAAACATGAGATCGCCTATTGGTGATTTGTCAACGTGATATAACATACCTTACGATGGATCAAAAGATTGAGCATATTATATCCTTGCCTGCAAACCTGAAGCCCCGCTTCTACCCAATCCAGTTTTGTTGTTTGGAAAAACTTGGTGGCCTTCAGCTGCCGGAATAAATTTTTCTTCGCCATAGCCTTCTCCGGTCGCGTCTTCAGCTCGTTGAGCACAAAGCACTTGAGGAGTTTCTGGTACGAGACTCGGACTTTCACTGGCTGGTTGGGTGGGCAGTGTTCAAGATACCAGTTCTTCACCAATGGAACATCCTGGGCACGGCGCATCCGCCCAGAACGCCGATTATAAGGCTCAGGTGCCCACCAAAGAGCAATACCGTCAGCAGTGATGTCGTTTTCGAGCGGCTTACTGTGAAGGAAAGGGAGGAGGTCATCTGGTAATTCGAAATCGTCGCTGTCCGCATCATTTGGGCCGAATATTAAATCTTCGTGCGAGATGAGGGGCGCATTTTTTGGCGTATGTCCGCGTAACGATATTGGGTTAATGAGAGGGTCAAAATAGAAGGCAGGGAGGTCAGGATCGTCGGTGCGGATGTAAACATTTTTTGGGGAGTGGTATGGTGAGATTTTCACGGAGCGCGGAAGAGAATTGTACAAGTGTGGAAAGGCAACTTTGTACTCCGTGCGGATTTGCTGACGGATGATGATCTTGTTGATGTCGTTGAACTCATTCCAATCCTCGTCAAAGGTATCCATGTCTCGATAGAGAGGTTCGAACTTCGGACCACCCGGTATGGCCATGTTCAGAGCCTTGGCTGTGAAGAAGGCATTTTTATCGAATAGATAGGACGCGTTGTGGTCGGGCTGATCCGAGAGAAGAGTGCGACCGAGTCGATAGAGGTTGGCCATTACGGGGAGCGAAAGCGACCAATACCTGTACGATGATCCGTTCACGGAGGGGGTGTCGATGAGGGGTTTTGGATCGTAGAACCAATCTTTAATCGCGGCGTCTTCTTCGTCATCAAGTTCGAGTTGGATGGCTTCAAGGGGATCTACATCTAAAACATTGTCCCCATAATCCAAGGGAGGTTCTTCATCATCGAACGGAGGGAAGCGCATGCGTTTGAAGTGTCTACGATCCCGCTTTTCTCTTCTCATGGCGAGCCACATAGTGCTCCACTGAGCATGATAAACTGGTTCGATTACACGGGGAATCTCGTTGACGAAGGTAATTGCTCCAGTGATATGGTACAACACGGGTACTTCTCGAACTTGCTCCCATGGGTATGGAATGTTCTCGATGAGTTTCATGACTGCGTGAGGAACGTACTTGAGAGCACCGAGATGAACACGCTTGTCGTTTCTGAACTTGCGGTTGCTCATATCACCGTGATCCTTGATGATTTTGCGGACGTGCTCTGGAGGCAAATCCTACCGAAGCATGAGAATGCAAAAGAGGTGGTTAAATAGTAAGACTCACCTGCTTTCCCATGTCGACATATCCTCCCTTTCGTTTTTCTCCATAGCGTTTCTTTTGCATCTGGATCCACTTCGACGCCTTGTGTGCAAGGACGTCAGCGGGCATCCGCGAGGCCAAATTTGAGTTGAAACCAGGGGCCTGGTTAAACCCTACCGGGAAGCCAGGCGGTGGTGGTATGCCTGGCATTCCAGGTGGCGGTGGAGGAAAATTCATGTTTTGTTGAATTATTTCGTGAAGAGTCGAGCCGTAACGCGTAATGCGTGACGTGTGACACTATGTCCGAGTCCTCGATTGCCTCGCAAGGCCGAGCTACACGAAGACTCACAACGTACACCTCTTTTTACGAGCTATCATGGCGATCTCCTTTGAAATCACTCGAGCAGTTTTTTTCTTCGTTCTCTCACACTGTTCTCTCAAGCACAGGTACTACTTTCAATTTTTTGTGGCTAGACATGTTACCCAATCCAAAGTTCTCGAGAACGGCTTCATGATGGCGAACTTCGGTCACTCAATCATCTTCCCCACCATGTATCGCCTGATGGCGCCAAGATATGTGGTTTGACAGTCGTGGAGTTGACTGGCCGAGTCCTTGTGCCACCTACAGAATCTCGATACCATCATGTTTGTTCGCCCATGGGTCGCCCGAGATGATTCTCGACACTTCCTTGTGCGCTAGTGATTCCATGTGTTGTCATGGAGTCGCTGGCGCACAAGGAAGCGTCAGATCAATCTTTGTCCGCTCTTCTGATCATCCACTCAGTGCCAATACTCAATGTTCGCTTCACGTCTCATTCATACCTAAAGTAAGTGGAGCTCCGCGTTGAATGTGGGCGGAGGTCAGATCAATCGAGGAATTTATACCAACAGCATGGTGCGAAACGGTACACAGTACTGATCGATCGCCGTGGCCCGACTGGTTACGAACCAATTGACTTGTATATGTGGCCTCGACGGCGTCTTGGCCCCCGACCATCTGAACAAATCCTGTAAAATGGTCAAACCATGCCTTCAACATCATCTCAAACATCCCACCTTGGTTGCATTTCACTAACGGCTAGACGTCCTTCCGATGAACCCTCCCACTACACTCTCAATTACGTTTGACTCCCCCACTGGACTGGCTTCGTCTCGAAGCCCACGACGTCATTTCAACCGAAGAAATGTCACTCACGCTACGTACCCCTACCCCGTGGTCCCACCACCACCAGGAGCTTCTTTTCAGAGCACAAGATCAGCTGGTCAAGGAAATGGAGTGAAGAAAACTGTGAGTATCATTGAATTCCTCCCTGAATCCTTCATCGCCGATGAACGTATCCAGATGCCACGAGTTGATTGTCCCCGGGGAGGCGGAACTTCCCTCAGAAACGACAATGTTCGACGTCATGTCATCCAATGCGACAAGAAGTCGGAATCTTATTTGTGGATGCGGCCGCCGGTGAGGATTTGCTACTCCTTGTTGTCCTCAATTTATTGAACTTACACACGCAGATTATCCCGTAAAGGCGCTCTGAGGCGCCTCTCACTCCATGCCGCTCGCTTGTGGCCCTGCAATCGGCTTACGTTACATTGTCAAGGCAGTGCGCACTGGTTCCAAAACACCTCGGTTACCATTTTACTGCTTTTTTCAGATTTTTGCTAACTGCTGTTACACGCAGTCTGTGCTGGGAACTGGCAAGATTGCTTGTTGGTGATCCCTTCGTGGCTAGAATAGGCGAAACATCACGGCATGACATGCTACTATCTTAGTCCAAGTGGTTTGTTCATTCACACGAAAGAGCAGATGCCTTCCAGTTCCACACAAATTACAGAGTGTGTTATTCATTCTATCTTTGCCATGATCTAGAGTTTACGGGGTCACTAAAGTACATACAAGTCAACCATAATGGTGGTGTCCACGCACCGAAGTCTTGTAAGGTAAATATCACTCTCAGCGTAATAGACTCACAAACCATCGCCACTGGTCCCAGTAGCGTTAAAAATGTTACATACTGATTCGAGAACTTCATATAGGCGACAACGTCGGTTCATTAATCGTAAATAGGCATAGGGAGGAGCCTGCAAGTGCCACTTATCCAGGTGTTGTCAAAGGATTAAATTTGAAGGACATACTTGTCAGCATTGAATAAAAAATTGTTTGCGTTGTCTTCCCCCTCCAGGAATCGATTTGCATAGAGGACTTGTAGTGGTTTGTCAGGAAGCAGCCCACTCTCATTTCAGGCCAAGCATTACCTAGGTGTCCTCGAAGTTCACCTAATGTCTTTTCCATTTCCTCTCGCTCCCATCTCTCGAATGGTTTTTGTCCGCGGGCGTGTTCTGCAGACGACGGTGTGTGTGGAGGTCTGGGATCGTTCGGTTGATGCGTGATTGGCCCAGGGGCATCCCTGACCTCGTGAACCCGAGGAACAGACCCAGTGGGTGTGGTGCCACGCGTCTAGCATAACGCTCGAAAACATATCGCAATCATGAGGCTCAATCAATTCTTACCGGCATGTTTAGCCGTTCATGATGCGCCACAAAGTCCTTATACTCCCTCCATGTTGTTACAGAGTCATCAGGTATGGCATGGAAAACCTTTCGATAAATATTGGTCTAAATTGGAAATTCGGTATCAGCTCCGCTTCCGTACTATGAGCACGAACGTTATGAAGGGCTGAAGCAACCCAAACATTTCTCCAGAATTCATCAGAAATGGGATCCTCGAAGCCCCGCGGGTCTATGTCATGAGGATGTTTTTGGGAGGCTGCTCCTGAGGCAGTTTGTTCTCCGTTGCTAGCTGGCGAGTCTTCATGAGGGGGGTGATCAAGGCTGGTGGCCAAGGATGTCAATTGATGTAGTGAGGGCGGCTCCGGGAGATTCTCGCCCAGCAAAGCAGTTTGTGGAGAGGGAGAAGATGTTGAGGCCAGACCAGAGGTACCCTGTTCTTTGTCTGCAATTGGCTCGTCGTTTACTTGCGCCTTCAGAGAATGATTCTCTGTCATCTTTTCGTTAAGTGTATGTACCACCAAGTTTGCTAGTCCGCTTGTCTTTTTGTCATCGTAAGGCAAGGATGCTGGTCCCCGGTCTTGCAATCCATTCCCAATGGTGCCACCACGATCCACATTTTTTTGGGCAAGGGCCTTTGCTGCAGAATTATTCCCGTTATTGTGAATTGTCAGAGATGATAGGAGGCCAATTTGCTGCATACCTCCTTCTGCGAGTTCAGCCAATCCCGCTGTGGGCGCGCGAGTCGACGTCACTCGGGTGACTCCTCGTCCAATTTCCTGCCCTGCATCGGGATGCAGTTCTCTTCGGTCGGGCTCGAGTGTTGGTACACCGGAAGCCATTGATCCATCATCTAACAGGTTATCCACGTCGACGCCAAGGTGTTCTTGCATCAACCGAACACGGAGGGTGTGCGCGAAACGCCCAACTTTGAATGGTTTTCCGGCCATTGTGCTTGGATTGCAATTCTATGATAGAACGATTTTGACCCTAAACGAGATGTTATCACTCACCAGTCGATCATATCAGTGTCTCTGATAACAGCTGCGATTTCCGAGTCCCGGTCTCCGCGTTGGGAGCGTTCGTTGATGTTTGCACTCCCAATAATAGCAAGGCGGTCGTCCACGATAAACGTCTTGCCATGAATATAAATCTGCACCAAATTATTATTGCAAACAATTACGGAAAATCTTTCCATACTTGTTCTGTTGTCAAAACATCACCTCGTAATTTATCCCATTTACGCAGTGCAAAGACCGATATGTAGTCACGCGGCTGACAATAGTATTGAAGTCACAATCCAAGACCATGGGAATATGGACGCTAAATTTACCTGTATTCCTTCCTTTTTTAGTCGGGAGTAGATGGAATTGGGACCCCTTGAGATAGACCGATTCTGCAATTCCATAATGATACGGAGCTAACGGTGATGTCGATTTTCAATCATGCATGGACAAATGCGGGAGGAGTTGGTCATACGCACGGCACTGGCATCACTATGGTCGACAGGAAAGGCAAACCCTGGCATCGCGGGAATAACTATGCAGCATTTCCAAGGCGTGCGTTCGCGGTGGGCCCGAAGAATACGATTAACCAGAGCTTCGCCGATTTTGTTCTCGATATGAATGTCATTCACGGTGGTGCTATTGCAAGGTTATTTTTTGACTGTTTTTGAGAAGATAACGAG
>Ga0209006_10007261_pt1 | contig 10020 bp, 6 predicted proteins | sample JacPin_JW_Ref_O2_FD_188567 | JGI IMG/M metagenome (GOLD analysis project Ga0209006, IMG submission 188567) | Forest soil microbial communities from Algoma, Ontario, Canada - Jack Pine, Ontario site 1_JW_Ref_O2 (SPAdes) (version 2) | ecosystem: Environmental > Terrestrial > Soil > Boreal...
ACTCTTAGACGATCCTGCCTTAGTCGACTTGGTCCGCCAATGTTTGGCCAAACGTCGCCCCCGCTCTACTCGTACCGGTCGCCGGGGCTTGGCCCCATAAGCGCTAACTTAAGCAGCTATTGTTTTCGGTTAGCCCGTCAACCGAAAAGTTGAAAAGATTCGATGAGTGGTGGTGTTCGTGCAATTTGCAGCTTGAGTACTACTGGGCGCTTCTCTGCGCTGGCCAGCAGTGCGTCGAGTTGTGCGCGGTACGCGTGCAGGTCTCGCGGGCAAGGAGTACCATTTCTGCCATGAAAAGCGTCGAACGCCGTAATTTTCTAAAGGTAGCGGTGGCGCTGCCGTTTGCCCAGCCGTTGAGATCGTTCGCTGAAGTTGCAAGCCCGTTGGGAAAGCCAGTGTTTGTCGCCGCGGGCGCGGACGCGACCGGGACAGAGCATCATGGACCGCGCGCAGGCACGCACCTAGATTTCAAGGTCCTTAGCAAAGACACCCAGGCCGGTTTCTTTCTGATAGAGCATCGCAACATTCCGCAAGGCGGGCCAGTGCGCCATCTGCACTATGCACAAGAAGAATGGTTCTACCTCATTGAGGGCAACAAGGTGGTGATCGAGGTAGGCGACGAGCGCTTCACGCTTCGTCCCGGCGATTCCATACTCGCGCCACGGAATGTGCCCCATGTGTGGGCCTACGTGGGCGAGAAGCCGGGACGGATGCTGATGGGGTTCACACCGGCTGGCCAGATGGAAGATTTCTTTACCCTCTCTAGCCAGCATCCCGTGGATGCGAAAATCGCGGAGGCGCACGGCATGAAGTGGCTAGGGCCACCTCTCGAGATATCGAAGCTCGTTGGATGACTTCCGGTTTGCCCCGTCACCCGCCCGCGAGGACCCCGGGCAACTTTTGACAGGTAATCTGAATTTGCCTGCGGAATTGCGTTCTAGCAGTTTCGACCGTACCAAGCTCAACAGTCGGCTGGACGCACCGACCTATGGTTAACGCTGCGGCGATCTGCCTCCGTATTTTTCGAGCCACTTCAGTTCTTCGCGCACTTTGATTTTGCCGTGCCAAGGATTCGCGTCGAGTAAGTGTCCCTCGCTAGGAAAGATCAGCAAGGTGTTGGGAATGCCTCGCGCCGTAAGGGCCCGCTCTAGCAAGTAGTCCTCACCCACGTAGACGGTAATGTCGTCGGCGCCAGCGACGATGTGAGTAGGCGTGATGACTTTGCCGATCTGCCAGATAGGGGCTTGAGCGTTGTAATTCGGTTCGGCCTCCCACGGGAGGCCACCTAGCGAGTAAGCGTACGGAAGAGGAAACTTGTTGTTGCCCCAGTTAACGACAAACTCGGCGTCGCCAGCACCAGTGACCGCGGCTTTGAAGCGTGTGGTCTGCGTTATGAGCCAGTTAGTGAGATAGCCCCCATAACTGTAGCCGCCGATCGTCAGCCGTTCAGGATCGGCGGCACCCTCTTCTACGAGGGCATCGATACCTTGCAGCACGTCACTGCCTGGCCGAGAGCCGACTTTGGGGACGAGGCCCAATGTAAAAGCGTCGCCGTAACCCACAGAGCCGCGATAATTGGGCTGGAATACGAGCCAGCCCTGCGTGGCAGCTAGAGCAGACCATTGATACCAGTCAGCCTCAAAGTGGTTGCCGTCCGCTTCCTGAGGGCCGCCGTGAATCAGAGTCAACATCGGAAGGCGCTTTGCCTCAAATTGTCCAGGCGGGTATATGAGCATGCCCTCGATCTCTACGCCGTCGTCAGTTTTCCAATGGTAGGGTTTGCCCTTTGGCAGCTCTCGCTCCGTGAACAGCTTGTTGAAAGCCGTGACGGGATGAGCGTGTTCGAGCTCGTCTGGACCGTCGGCTAAATAAACTTCGGTGGGCTGCTGGATAGAGGAGAAAACGAAGGCCACTCGCGGTGAGTGCTGCGCGGCGGAAAAGTGCTCATAACTGCCCGACCAGCTCGGCCGCTGCGAGACTCCAGATTTGGCATTCAGCACGATGTAGGGTTTAACTTCTGTGCCAAGGCGCGCGGCGCAGATAAGACTGCCACCGGGCGCCACCGCGTAGCCTTCCAGATTGCCGCCGAACTCTGATGCCCATCGAATGGATTTCCCCTCCGGCACGGATACCGTGTAAAGACGGTTCTGAGCAAATTCAATAGGACCTTCGGGTGTGCCAAACCCGTACGAAAAAAAGATCTGGCGGCTATCGAGAGACCAAGCGTCGTAAGCAGAAGTCCAGTAGTCCGGGGGGCCGGGAGTATGGAGGACCAGACGTGGCGCTCCACCGTTCGGTAGATCGATCACGTAAATGCCATAAGGCACAGATGACTCGATGCGTCCGGAACGCGAGCTGGTGGTGAAGGCCAATCGATGGCCGTCTGGCGAAGCAGCCATCTGGTCTATCCGGTACGGGATAGCAGCGATCGTAGCCGGCTCGGATCGCGCCAGGCGACTTTCGCTGGCGATGGTGTGTGGCGCTGCGAAAGCTACTTCGATGCCAAAGACCGTGTCGCCGCGCTCTGATTCGCGGAACTGAACGACGTCGCCCCACTCCTTCCGGTGTTCGTCCTTTTGCTTCTCCGTCCATCGACTGCCAGTGGCAAAATAAATTCGGTGGGAATCGGCGGACCACGCAAAGGAGTGAACATCCGCGTCACTAAAGCTGACAGGGAGGGCCTCGCCGCCTCGGGCGGAAACTACATACACTTGCGCGACTGCGTTTCCGATGTCTTCCTTTTCTCGATGATCAGGAACCTTGGGCTTCGCGTCAGCCACCTTTCGGTCCGAGAGGAAAGCAATGGAGTGACCATCGGGGGACCACTGCGCCCCACTGTCATGGCCGGACTGGGTGATCAGAACCAGCGAGCCTCCGTCCATGTCGCGATAAAGCCAGAGATCATTTCGGAAGGTGTTGCTCGGCCAATCGGCGCGCACAGTCTCAATGATCACATCATGGCCGTCTGGAGAAATCTGGATCGCACGGATATCAACGGAATCGAAGAAATCGTCTAACGAAAGCAGGGGTTTCTGCCCGTAAGCCAGCGGAAGCGTAGAAAGAAGAGACAAGCTGCTTAGAAACACAATTCGTTTTATTGTCGGCAAGGCTTCCTCCACAGATCATTCCATAAATGGATCTCGTAAGTCTGGGATCTGGTTCAACGGTTCTGAAGACACTCGTTTGATCTGCGCCCCAATCAATCCCTGCAGTTGAGAATCGTTAGGTGCGTATTGCAACGCGTCAGAGTAAGCTCGCGAGGCGCATGCCCGCGAGCCGCGCTTTAGACAAACGTTACCCAGTTGGATGTCCACGAAAAAGGCGGTAGGATCCGACGCGAGCGATTGTCTGAGCAATCCTTCCGCAGCCTCTAAATCGGGCTTTTCCGTGAATATTTTTGCAAGGGCATCAAAATAGAATTTGCCTGCCAAGTAGGCAGGGAATGTTCCCCGAAGGACCAATAGATTTCCGAAGCGTGCGCTCGGAGCAACGTTACGCAGCGAGGGGGTATCCCAGAACGGCTTTTTCCCGAGGTACCGAGCATCGGCCAGAATGGTTCCGGAAAAAATGGGCGAGTTAAGCCGAGCTTCGTCACGCTTGAGATCGCGTCCGAGCCAATCCAGGTGCATAGCCATCTTTTCTGCTTCCTCCATTTCGTATCCTAGAAAAGGAACTTCACCCGAAGGCTCGAGAACGCGATGATAGTACTGTTCGAGCTCGTTGCCGCGTTGGCCGAGATCAACACCCTCGTCGCTGAAGTATAGGTAAGCATTCTTTGAGCCCACAATCTCGTTGAAGTATCCCCATGGGCGCATGACGGGAAAGGCAGATATTGCAGCCGCTACCAGTGCCAACATCACGACCGCTTTCCCCGTCCGAGAAGACGAGGAAAAAGCCGCATGCACGGCGACCCCTCCAATAATTGCCCAAAGAACAACGACCGGAAGCGCGTGGCGGATGCCTGCGTAGGTCGAACCCGACGCGAGAACTAACAAGAAAAGAGCGGATGCCGCCAGAACCATGCTGAGGCCCACGTTCCACTCAGGCGACAAACGGCGCGTGAAAAAAAAGAACAATCCGATCAACATCAGCAGGTCAAGGCCAATCGGCAGTTTGAGTAGGATTACTGCGGGGAAGAAATACCTTGGCGCGGTTTTCACGTACCCGTGGCCAAAAGCCGTGATCGGGAAAGTTCGTCCTTCAAGGCCAGCCCGAATAGTATCGGCGAAGCCCCAGATATACGGGCGAGGTACCACGTGGCTCAACGTCATCGTTTTGAGCACAAACCGATAGGTCGGCGAGCGAACGTCGGAGATTTTGTCTGACAGCGGGCGATTGAAGACGTCGCGGCCCGCATTGCTTTCCGAAAATCGAAAGAAGTAAGAGCTCCAGAGAATAATCAGGGCGACAATTGTGATAGCTGCAAGCTTGACGAATCGTGGCAAGCGAGAACTGTCAGGCCGAGAGAGCGGTAGAACGAGTGCGAGAACTGTTCCGCTAACGAGGACAAAGATAAAAACGATGGGTGCGGAATGCTTGGTCGCCAGCCCCAGCCCCGAAGCGATGGTGCACGCCGTCAGATCCTTCCATTGCCAGGTTTGGAAGGAACGGATTGCCAATAGCACAGCGGTGGCGGACAACAGTGAAACCGGCAAGTCTGTCATCACGACGGGCATGTGTGCTGCGACCGTCGGATCAATTGCAAGAAAGAGCATGGTCCCGAGCGCAACTCCAGCGCCAAAAGCGCGGCGTACGGCGAAGGCCAGAAATAGTAATAACGAGCCATTCAGCGCCCACATAGCAATACGGGATCGCCGTTGCACCGAATGAAAATCATTATTGAGATACACGTCTCTCTCGGCGAAATCGCGCTCATCGGTCTTGTCGGCGAACCGCCGCATGGGACTGAGGTGGAATCTCGTCGTCGAGAGGAACGCTCCTACCCAGAGCTTAACGAGCGGAGGATGCTCGGGGTTGATACGAAAATCCGCGTAGCGCACGTAGGAGACGCCCGTGGCAATGTGATAAGGCTCATCGATGGTGAAGCCATCCAAGCGGGTGGATATTCCGGAGCGGACGATCGCTCCACCCACCAGAAGAAGCAACGCCAGAACGAAGAGGCGCGAGCTGATTCCACGAGCTTGCGGATGCTCGACCGTCGGTGGCCCTAGAGAAGTGCTCAAGGATCCTCCGCCCTTTGAAATGAAAAGCCAAGAGCAAGAGAAAGACTGCTCGTTTCATCGGGATCTGGCTCAAAATGCTCGACCCGCTGAAGTCGCACCAGGAGAGCTAAATGCGACTTACCCGCTTGCTTTACCGTAGCGAAACTCGCAACTGCGCCCGCTACTTGGCACCCACCAGCTTCAACGGTTGGATCACAGGCCAATCCGGTTTGGCCCGAATCTCCAGATCTGCAAGGCCCTCAGTCTCTGGTCGATATTCAACATCATAGGTCTCACCAACTGAGACTCCGATGTCAGCCGACGAGACTCGAACGTGTGCCGACGGCAGATCAGCACCGTCTTTCGCGATCACCTTCCACTGCGCTGGCGCGCCTCTGTTAGTAAGACGCACCCGCAACTCGGCTTGAGCAACGGTAATGTTGATAAAACGCAACCGGTATGAAGTTCCAGTATGCAATTCGACGGTGTCCGGCTGGGGATCGCCGTTTACCAGCAGTAGCAAAGGGAACGGGCCATACCTGCCCGTGCTGAAAACGAAAGTCCGGTCATGCTCCGGGTCATATTTCTGTCCCGGCTCCAGAACAATCAGCGGCCCGTACAACCCATTCAGCAACTGCGCAAAATTGTGCCAGTGGGTGTGATAGATGAAGGTTCCCGTCCGCTTCGGAGTCATGCGCGCGATGAACGATGTCCCCGGAGCAATCGCCGGAGTAGTTTGCTGACCGGAACCAGTCCAGCCGGCAACCCCGTCATAGTAGTTCTCCAGTTCGAGCCCGTGCCAGTGAATCACCGTTGGGTCGCTACTATGGTTCTGAACCTCGATTTCTGTAACCTCACCGCGGGTCAGCACAATGGGCGGCCCCAGCAAACTGGCTGCCTTCTTCTTATCAGGCGCGGCGGGTGTCATGGGGTCGTTCACCTCAAGGTTGTACAGTGGGATCTTCCCTGGATTGTCCGAGATCACAAGTTGTAATTTTCGCGCCGACCTCGTCTCCGCCGGACTCAGTGCGGGAGTTGCAACGGGAGGAACAGTGATGCCAATTACCAACCCGGCCATCCCCATGCTGCGATCGTGTGCCGATGAATCGGCAGCACTGACTTCTTTCGGAGCGAACGCACTCGTTGCTAACATATGGGTCAGCATGTGGCAGTGGAATAGCCAGTTTCCCGCACGCCCCGCCGTCCAGGTCATCTCGAATACATGTCCGGATTCGACATGCTCGGTGACGGCCTGGGGTCGCTGGTCCTCCCGATAAGTCTCATAACGCTCTCCGTCACCCGCCCCATCCACCGTGAAAAAGAAGCCATGCAGGTGCATCGCATGGTCCGATTGCGTTGGATTGATCACACGCCAGTGGGTGGTCTCGCCAAGTTTGTAGGTTAGATGTTCCGTGTACGGCCAGCTCTTCCCGTTGATCGACGAGATTTCCCCTGAAAGGTGTGCCAGGTCCTTCACCCAAATCCCGAGTACGAAGATGCGGTCGTCCGGTTTGGTCCCGGGTGCGTCGACAACAAATGCCCCGGAAAGCATAGTTTCTCCATCCTCCCGAAGCTCGACGAGCGTCTTGTCCGAAGTGGTGGCCCAATACAGGTAAGTACCGGGTTCGCCGGCGAGGAATTGCAGCTCGCGCGTCTCGCCCGGCCCGAGCCTGAGCGCACCCTTCGCATCGCCCGGATGGCGATGCAGACCATAGATTTTGGCCGGCAGCGGCAGCGTGTTGTGGATCGTGGCATGGATCTGCGTACCTTGCGGAGCTCGTATCAGCGGGCCAGAACTTTGCGGGGCGTGACCTTCTTCGGCAAATGCGTAGACATCTCGATAACCGCCGCCCTCATCCTCCGGATACCAACGGCCCGGACGCAGTTCAAGCCGCAGGTTTAGGATTCCGTTCTTGAGCCCTCCGGCAGGCGTACGGTTGTCGTTTGCCATTACCAGCGGCAAAGAGGAATTTTCAGCAGGGCTCGCCGAAGTCGCTAAGAATAGAACGAGCAATATCATTCCGATGCGACTCAGACGCTGCATGACTGTCTCCTGAATGCGCGAACTCTCTCGGGGCAAAGCTCGGACTGGGCAGAGACTACTCTTTCGGAATGTCTCGGTCAACGAAGTCCAAAGCCTCAGACCACCCCGACCCCGCAGTTCATCGCCTTAGAGCCGACATCTGATCTGTCAACGCTGTTGCCGAAATCCTTCTGCTAGATAACCCCTAGTTGTACGGGCTCCACTTGGCTTGAAGCCGGTGGAGACCGGCACATGGCGGTTGGGCGCGAATCATCAGCGTAGGGACCAAACGCTGAGTTGGCTGTCGGACGCCGCTGCGAACAGGTAATGATCGCCCACGAAGGTGCCTCCTACAACGGTGATTCCCGGCTTCTGAAAATCGGCGAGAACGGCTTCTGTATCCAAGTCCCACAGCATCAGGTGATCAACCTTGCCAAAGGAATCTGCAGAACCGTAGATCACCGCCACTTGGTTCTTGTCTGCAGAGACATTGAGCGAGAGGATCAGTCCGGGTTGCTTGGAGAGCGTCCGCAGGACCTTACCCGTCTCCGGGTCGATGACGGAGACAGTCTTGTCCACGCCACCGGCAATGATCGCTTTGTTGTCTTGAGAAAATGCCACCGCCAGTGGCTCCAGCGCAAATTCTGTCCCTGAGCTACGCGGCTTTTCGGTGCCAGCATCGAAGACCCGGACGTGGCCGTCACCGTCAGCAGTGGCAACCCAATTGCCATCACCTGAAAACGAGAGCGACGTCGATCCTCCAAACGGAGGTGATATATCGGCCAGCATCCTCGAAGTTTTCACGTCCCAGGCCTGAGTAACCATGCCCGAGAGAGCGAGGCGCCGATTGTCTGGCGAAAATGCCAATGCGAAGACATCGGGCACAACGAACTCGTGCTCCATCTTCCACGAATCCACTTCGAAAATCCTCACCACACCCTTCTCGTTCGGCACTAACTGATAAGCGATCGCAAGGTACCGCCCATCCAGCGAAAACACCAGATCGCTGGGCGGATGACTGCCATCAGCCAGGCGCTGCAAGAGTTCCCCCGAGCGTGTTGACCAGACGCGCACAACGTTGTCGCTGTCAATGGTCGCAACCAAAGTACCCGCGCGGGACATGGTTCCGTACTGAACCGTGACGCCCGCCGGCAGATTGATGGTCTTCACTTGCCGGCCCGATTGCGCCGAAGCTGCAACGGGCAGACAGCATACGAGCGTCAAAGCCACGACTTTCATGTTCATCACGGACGCTCCAGGTAAAGCTCGAATCGAACCTTGGCATGCAATTCGTTCGGTTCACCGGTCAACACTACGGGACGGATAAGCTCCGGGGTCTGGAGTAAAGGATCGCGGGCATAGTTCCTCTGCGGATCGCCCTCGAAGGCGGGATCAGTGGCGAAGTAGAGCTGCGTGACCAATGGCTTGTGCCCCGGCGCCATCACGACGTAGTGGACGTGCTGACAGACGCGGCTTTTATCGGGATAGTGGCCCGGAAGCACGGACTCAAAACTGTACGCCCCGGTCGTATCGACCGTCTGCTTGCCACGATAGCGATAACCGTCAACGTCGTACAGGCCGTGGTGGTTTGTCTGCCAGATCTCAATGGTGGCACCGGGCACGACGTCGCCTCGCGTATCGAACACCTGTCCCGAGAGAGTGAGCGGCAGGCCGGGATCTCCGGGCGCACGCAGGATGTTGCTGACAGGCGCGAGCCGCTTGTAAAACGGTCCAAGCGGATTGGGTGGAGTCGGCTTGGCAAGCGGTTTTTCGCCTTTCTGGAAGGCAAAGAGCATCGAGTCAGCAGAAAAATCAGACGCAATGACGATGGAACCCAGGGCAAGGCACTTTTGAAGAACTTCACGACGCGCAACCATATAACCTCCGCTCTACGTTCACTTAAGACATGCTTGATCTAACTCGGTCGGGGTCCGGATCCAGCCAGACTGGGATTCAACAGGAACTCCCAAAAAATTGGATCAGGGCCTTACTACGACTTTCCAGCTACGGGGAAACCGTGGCGCTCTACACCTCAATTCTCGGACCTCAAAAGCAGGAAGCAATTCGGAGCCAGTCGTTCTGGCCTGAAGCGCCTTCCACACGCAGAAGACCACAATCGACTTCAGACGTCGAGGCATACGGGGTAACTGCGAGGTAATTCCTTAGGTAAGCGCACAAAGATCACGCAATCGGTCGTTTACAAGCCACTGACGAACGACATCGAATCCTATTGGGAGGACGGAACGCGCGTGGTACCATCCGCCGCAAGGGACAGATCACTCGTGACAAAACGGTGGACACTCGCTCAAACGCGGTTCGCTTTGGATGTTTCGAACTCGATCTCCGCACCGGTGAATTGCGTAAAGAGTCTGGCGCCGAAATCCGGCTGGAAGGGCAACCAATCCAAATTCTTCTCCTGCTTCTAGACCGTCCCGGGGAGTTGGTGACGCAAGAAGAGGTCCGAAAGAAGCTGTGGCCCGATGGAACCGTTGTCGAGTACGAACACAGTATCAAAACAGCGCTTCGAAAGCTCCGTCAAGCTTTGGGCGATAGCGCGGAAGCGTCTCAATATATCGAGACACTACCCCGAAGAGGGTATCGATTTGTCGCGGCCGTCGAAGGCGTTTCGCCGACGGAGCCAACGGTCGAGAATAATAGCGCGACTTCACGGGTTTCGCCGAAGGGCTGGAGAACCCGCAGGAGAGCCAAAGCCGGGCTGTGGGGCGCCGCGGCGGTTATGTTTCTTGCCGGGCTGACATTGGGCGGATACCTCTTTCTCCGGCACACCCGCGCCCTGACCGAAAAGGACACGCTTGTAGTTTCCGATTTCGTCAA
>Ga0209006_10007262_pt1 | contig 10020 bp, 7 predicted proteins | sample JacPin_JW_Ref_O2_FD_188567 | JGI IMG/M metagenome (GOLD analysis project Ga0209006, IMG submission 188567) | Forest soil microbial communities from Algoma, Ontario, Canada - Jack Pine, Ontario site 1_JW_Ref_O2 (SPAdes) (version 2) | ecosystem: Environmental > Terrestrial > Soil > Boreal...
GTGTATGAGCAAGTCGATCGTCCCGACCTGAAGTATCGCCCGTTTTCGCCGCGCGAATTGCGGCTTACGGCCAAGTCGAAGGATTTGTTCGAGGAACTGCGCCGTCACGACATACTGCTCCACCACCCCTACGATTCCTACGACGCGGTGGTCAACTTCATCGAGTCCGCCGCCGAAGACGATAAAGTTCTTTCGATCAAGCAGACGCTCTACCGCACCAACGAACATTCGTTGATCGTGCCGTCGCTGATTGACGCTGCCTCGCGCAAGGAAGTGACGGCAGTCGTGGAACTGAAAGCACGCTTCGATGAAGCCCACAACATCCGCTGGGCGCGCGACATGGAAGATGCCGGCGTGCAGGTTTTTCACGGACTGGTCGGCCTGAAAACGCACTGCAAGCTCTCGTTGCTGGTGCGCCGCGATCCCGATGGCGCGATCCGCAGCTACGCCCACATCGGCACTGGAAATTACAACGCGACCACGGCGCGCATTTATACCGACCTCAGTTTATTTACGGCAAACCCCGAAATTACACGGGCGGTCCACGATGTGTTCAGCTTCCTCACCGCGTATGCGGAAAATCCAGGCTACGAGCCCCTGCTGGTCGCTCCACTCGATCTCGCTGAGAAGTCGATTGCGCTGATCGATCGCGAATCCGAGCACGCCCGCCAGGGCCGCGAGGCTCGCATCATCGCGAAAATGAACGCGCTGCTGGATAAAAGTGTTGTTCAGGCGCTTTACCGCGCCTCGCAGGCGGGAGTGGAGATTGATCTGATCGTCCGCGGGATCTGCGCCTTGCGTCCCGGCGTGAAGGGAGTGAGCGAGAATATCCGCGTGCGCAGCATTGTGGGGCGATTCCTCGAGCACAGCCGCATCTATTATTTCGCCAATGGCGGCGACGAGGAAATTTACATGGGCAGCGCCGACTGGATGCCCCGCAATCTCTACGAACGCGTCGAAGTGCTGGTGCCGCTGCGTGACGAAGTGCTGCGCGATCGCGTACGCCACGAGATTCTCGACGCTTATCTGGCCGACAATCGCAAAGCGCGCATCCTGCTCCGCGATGCCACTTACATTCGCGCCTGGCAAGCGCCAGGAAAACACAAGACCAAGCCGCCGGTGGGTGCGGCGGCTTTCAGCGCGCAGGATTTCCTGATCAGTCTGGCGGAAGGTAAGCAGGCTGCCACTTTGCCGCCGCCGCCCGCGCCGCGAAAGCACAGAGTAATCGTGGGGAAGGAACGTAGCCCGCAATGATTCTCTACTTCTTGCGTCACGCCAGCGCCGGTGAGCACGTCGCCAATCCCAAGAAGGACGAGAAGCGCGCCCTCGATCCGGAAGGCATCGCGCAATGCGGCTACATCGGCCGCGCGCTTGCCGCGTTGGATGTCCAGGTGGATGTGATCGTCTCCAGTCCTCTGAAACGCGCCACGCAAACCGGTTCTCTGGTAGGCAACGAACTGGGCTACGAAGGCAAACTGCAGATCGATGCCGGCCTTCGCCCCGAAGCCGGATTCGCCGATTTCCGTAAGCTGCTGGAAAAATACGCCCGCCAGGAAGCCATCATGGTGGTCGGGCACAACCCGAACCTCAGCCAGTTTTTGGGCGCGATCATCAGCGACTCCGGATGTGAGGCCTCGCTCGAACTAAAAAAGGGAGCCGTGGCGAAAGTAGAAATGCGGCGCAGTTCCGGGACCTTGAGCTGGTGTGTGACCCCGAAAATTCTGCGTACGCTCTACGACACCGCAGTGGAAAGTTCCCGCCCGAAGACTTCTCGGAAGTAAGCGCAGTCCTTTTCGACCGCCCACATTTCCAGGTCCACTCCCATACGCCGGCGTGGAACGAGAGTCAGTCGCACATCAGCGGCGTGCAGTTTCACCCGCACCTTCTGCACCGCGCGGCTGCGGCCGAGATTCAGCGCTCGAGCCAGCCGGAGCAATAAGATCGCTCTCTGCACCCCGGCTCGGTCGGCGGGATCCAGCACCTTCATGGGCCCATCATCCACCGTGGGTCGCGAGTTCCCGAGATAACGCGAGATGGCCGCGATGATGCGCCGCTGCGGCGGAGTATAACCCAGAATTTCCGAGTTCGAAATAATGTAGTGAGTATGGCGGTGGCGCCCGGCGCGGTTCACATAGTCTCCCACTTCGTAGAGCATGGCCGCGGCAGAAATCCACTCGCGATACTCGGGAGCCAGGCGGTGCACCGAACGCAGCGCGGAGAAAAGAAACATGGCCGACTCGCGGACGTCGAGAGCATGTTTGCGGTCGACGCCGTAGTGCTCCACGGCTTTCCCAATCGACTCCCAGCGCTCGGATTCGATCTGCTTGCCGGGCCGCGTGTTGCTGTCGTATTCCGCTGCCATCTGCGCCAGCAGACCATCGCGCAAGCCGAGCGGCGAGTAACGAAATCCCCGCAGATGGCAATGCTCGACCAGGGCGTGATAGACCATGGCGCCCGCCACAACAATTTCAGCCCGGCGCGGACCAATGCCTTCGATCTTGCGGCGGTCAGCTACGGGCAGCCGCGCCAGCCGCTTGGCGATGCGGGTCATCTCCGCGCTCGAGACCAGCAGTCGATGGTTTAGGCGATTGCTGCTCAGATTTGCAGCCACGGCTGCTAAGGCTGCAGCTGTTCCTGAGGTTGCGATCGCATTCTTCACACGTGCTGCCACGATTCGCGGCGCGATGCGATTTACTTCGCGGGTCACGAATCCGCGCAGGCGTTTTAGTTCTCCCTTGCGCGGTGGGTCGTGCCGGAGGAATTCGTCGGTGAGCCGGACCGCGCCCAGCGGAAGGCTCACCGTGTCGCGTATCTGCCCCTTCGCCGAAACCGTCAACTCACAACTGCCGCCGCCGAGGTCGATCATCAGCGTGGGCAATCGGTCCACTCGCGGACTGGAGACCAGTCCCAGGTGAATCAGTCGCGCTTCTTCCACTCCGGAAATGATCTCGACGCGCCAACCGGTAGCCGAGCGCACCCACTCGAGGAACGCCTGGGAATTTCGCGCATCGCGCAAGGCGCTGGTCGCAACCACGCGCACCGTGTCGGTAACCACCTGCTGCGCGGCACGGTGAAAGCGGCGCAGCACCTTGACGGTTTCCGCCATCGATTCAGGAGTCAGAAACCCGGAGCGGAATACGCCCTCGCCGAGGCGCGTGACTTCCCGGTCCTCGTGGATTGGCCGAAGGCGCCGCCCCGCCAGACGCGCAATCTTCAAGCGAACTGAGTTTGATCCGATGTCAACCGCGGCAAAGGTAGGCATGGGGGAAGCATCACAGTGTAACAGCCGTCAACCCTCAGCCATCAGGAGGAGAGCCAATCGCGGGTACTAGTGGGTGGCACGGCGATAGCTCATGCGGGGATAGCCGCCTCGGTGGTCCCGCGAAGCGAAGCGAGCGGCTTCTTCATCACGGCCGCAAGACTTCACCACCGGAAGACTCAATGACTACCTAAAACCGGGAACTACGCCGCCGTAGCTGCTGGCGGTGCAGTCTTGCGCGGCTGGCCCTGCGTTCCCCGTCGCGTCAGCGCGGCAGATTCGGACGTGGGTTTGTGCGCAGGTTTTAATGGGGGTGTGTGCGTAGTATGCGCGGCGCGCAACCCGGAAAACGCCGTCACCGCGTTGCGAAACTTCGCGCCGGTTACGTTGTGAAGCAGGGCTACCAGCGAAGACTCGTGCACGTCGCCGAAGCGCTTGGCTGCGGTGTGGGTCAGGGTGAACCAATCGTGCCAGTCGCCGGAGGCGTCCTGCATGCGCTTGAGTTGCGTTATGAATTCCGTTGCCTCGGCTGACGGCGGAGCCAGTTCGGCGATGTAGCGTGCACGCTTGCTGATGACGCGGTAATGGTGCAGCAAGTCTTCCGTCAGCTTCCCAGTCAGCGTTCCTCGAGCCTGCGGATCTGGTGGTTGCCCGAGCATTTTTCGAGCGACCGCGAGCGGATTGGCGACGGTGGCTGACTTCACATCTTTAGCGGCGCGTTTCAGGCGCTTGCGGGTATCACGAATAACCTGTTTATTCAATGCCTTACGCAACTTTCTCTCGTGTTCCGCGCGAAGCTCGATCAGGCTGTTCATCAGCTGGCTTTTGCGGCGTGGCTCCTGCGGAACCTTCAGGCTGCGCAAGGCTGCGACTTGCACATCGAGATCGCGCAGCTTGCCGGCACGTTTGCGAATTCGTCCCAGTGCCTTCAGAAGCTTGCGATGAGGGCGCTCCTGCTCCGGGACGAGTTCCGCCAGCAAAGTTTCGAGCCGCCGGGCCGCGCTGCGGAAGCGATGCACGCTTTCGGCGTTCTGCCGGGACGAAACCTTCACGAGGTCCCGCTCAACCTTGTGAAAAACAGACTGGATAGGTTTTTTCGACATTCAAAATCGACTCAGTCTCGTATGGGAAGAGGAACTATACAAGCTGGTGCAAAAAATTTTGTGCAAAACGCAATTCCAGGGACGTGCCACTCTTTATCAGGTTCACCCAAAAGTTCACCAAGTGGCTCATCCAACCTTTCAGCAACCGGACTCACCAAAGCACAAACGCTTGCAACGCGAGCCTGGGCAAGAAAGCACCGTGATTTTAACACTTTTGTAACAACTATCTGCTACGGTGAGGATGCGAATGGCCAATCCCGCATTCCATCGGCCTGATATGCCCGGACTGCAACCTATTGCAGCGACAAAGGTTACCACTTCCGCCCCCCGGCCGGAACCCATGCTGCGGGTTTCTGACGGGGAAATGCCCGACCGCATTTTCAAGTACCTCATGGTGGCCTGCGGAATGGCGGTTCTGGGTCTGCTTGCGCTCATCATTTTCGAGCTGTTATTGCGCTCAAGTCTTACCTGGCACGCCTTTGGATTCAAGTTCTTCGGAACCAGCAACTGGGACCCGGTCAATGAGCAGTTTGGCGCCTTTCCTTTCATCTACGGGACGATAGTTTCGTCAGTACTGGCGCTGATCATCGCGGTTCCGCTGGCGGTTGGAGTTGCGGTTTTTACCACAGAAATGTGCCCGCGAGCCCTGCGTGGACCGCTCTCGTTTTTCGTGGAATTGCTGGCGGCGATTCCCAGTGTTATCTATGGATTGTGGGCGATCTTCGTGCTGCTTCCGCTGTTGAGCGACCACGTGGAACCGTTCCTGGCAAAAACCCTGGGCTTGCCGAGAATCCTTGGGTGGACGGGACTGTTTACCGGACCGTCCCTGGGCGCGGGCATGCTCGCGGCGGGGATCATTCTTGCGATCATGATCATCCCGATCATTTCGTCGATTGCCCGGGAAGTGCTGATGGTGGTGCCGCAGCATCAGCGCGAAGCAGTGCTGGCATTGGGTGCGACGCGCTGGGAGATGATCCGCATCGGAGTGTTGCGCAACGCGCGCGCGGGAATCGTGGGCGGTATCATTCTGGGGTTGGGGCGCGCTCTCGGGGAAACCATGGCGGTCACCATGGTGATCGGAAACAGTCCAGATATTTCACGCTCGCTTTTCGCGCCGGGATATACCATGGCCAGCGTCCTGGCCAATGAGTTTGCCGAGGCCACGAGCAACATGCATTTGTCGGCGCTGGTTGAAATTGGGCTGGCGCTTTTTCTGGTGACGATCGTAGTGAACACGCTGGCACGGCTGCTGGTCTGGACGGTGACGCGCGGCCAACCTGCGAGCACGCATGTCTAGCGCTGCCAACATTGCCGCTCCGCAGCATAAGGTATCGCCGGTGAGCCTGCGCCGCCGGGTGACCGACCATGCCATGACGGGCATTGCGATTCTTACTGTGATCGTCGTTCTCGTGCCGTTGGTTGCCATTTTTGGATACCTTCTGGTTCGCGGCCTGGCTTCGGTGAATTGGGCTTTTCTGACCCAGACTCCCAAGCCGCCGGGCGAAGTCGGCGGCGGCGTGGCCAACGGCATTGTAGGTTCGGGGATGATTCTCGGAATCGCGAGTCTGCTGGGTGTTCCGCTCGGGATCGGCGCAGGTATCTATCTCGCGGAGTATGGGCGCAACCGGCTGGGCGATGCGGTTCGCTTTACTGCTGACGTGCTGAACGGAGTGCCCTCGATCGTAATCGGAATCGTGGCCTACGCGATTGTGGTTTTGCGCTGGCACTTCTCGGCGCTGGCGGGCGGCGTAGCGCTGGCGATCATGATGGTTCCTACCATCAGCCGCACCACTGAAGAAATGCTTCTGCTGGTGCCGCAGGCGCTGCGGGAAGCGGCTTATGGCTTGGGCATCCCGCGCTGGCGGACTACGCTATCGATCACCTTGCGGAGCGCGACTTCGGGAGTGATTACCGGAGTGATGCTGGCGTTTGCCCGAGTCGCGGGTGAGACTGCTCCGCTGTTGTTTACCACCCTGGGCAACGAGTTCTGGAATCTGCGCCTGGACCAGCCCACGGCGGCTTTGCCCCTGCAGGTGTTCAACTATGCGAAGTCGCCCTATGATGACTGGCATCGCCAGGCCTGGGCCGGAGCGCTAGTGTTGATTCTTCTTATCGTGAGCTCGATCGCGGCGGTACGCTACGCAGTGCGCCGCGGCAGTTTCGGAACCGCATAACTTATGGGAGTTGGAATCCAAGTCGAAACCTTGAATGCCTGGTACGGCAAGGGCCAGGCGCTGTACGACATCAACCTGGTGGTTGCGGCAAACCACGCGACCGCTTTGATTGGACCTTCGGGATGCGGCAAGTCGACGTTTATTCGCTGCCTGAATCGCATGCACGAAACCATTCCCGATGCACGGGTGACGGGGCGAGTGCGAATTGGAGAGATCGACGCCTATAACGGCACGTCCGCGACACAGCTGCGCCGGCGGGTGGGCATGGTGTTCCAGAAAGCGAACCCATTCCCGACGATGTCGATTTACGACAACGTGGCTTCGGGATTAAAGCTCAACGGGTTCAGCGACCGGCGCAAGCTCGATCAGATCGTGGAACGCTCCCTGGAGGCGGCCGCTCTGTGGGACGAAGTGAAAGATCAGATTCACAAGAAGTCGGGAGCCAGCCTTTCCGGTGGCCAGCAGCAGCGGCTTTGCATTGCGCGGGCGCTCGCGGTCGAGCCCGAAGTGCTGCTCATGGATGAGCCCTGCTCGGCGCTCGACCCCATCTCCACGGGAAAAATTGAAGAGTTGATCTTTCAACTCAAAGAGCGGTATACCATCGTGATTGTGACGCATAACATGCAACAGGCGGCGCGGGTGGCCGAGTTCACGGGATTTTTCCTGCTGGGCAAGTTGATCGAGTTCGACAGAACGGAAAAGATTTTTACCAAGCCGTCAAACAAAAAGACGGAAGATTACATCACTGGGCGATTCGGATAGGGCCGATTCGGATACGGGCTTCGGATAAGGAAGGTTGGGATAATGCGTACGCGTTTTCAACACGGTCTCGACGAGCTGCGGGAGAAGCTGCTCCGCATGGGTGGATTGGCGGAGCAGGCGGTGGACCGCGCCCGCCAGGCCTATGTAGAGCGCGATCTTACCCGCTGCCAGATGGTGCTGGAGGGCGAAGGCCTGATCAACACGGTGGAGCGGGAGATCGACGAGGCTGCCTTCGATTTGCTGGCCATGCAGCAGCCCATGGCCGTGGACCTGCGCTTCATTCTCGCAGTCACAAAAATTAATTCTGATCTGGAGCGCGTGGGAGACCAGGCCGTCAACATTGCCGAGCGTGTGATGGACATGACGGAGTTGCCGGCGGTGGAATTGCCGGTCGACATCGCGCGCATGGGTTCGGCGGTGAGTGCGATGGTGCGCCGTTCGCTGGAATCATTTATCGAAGCGAAGGTGGAACTGGCGCAGGCTGTGCTTGAAATGGATAGCGTGATCGATCGCATGCGCGACGACGCCTTCATCCAGCTGGTGAAAACCATGAACGAGCGGCCCGAAGTGGTGCGCCAGGCTCTGGACGCGCTGCTGGTGGCCAGAAACCTAGAACGCGTTGCCGACCACGCCACCAACATTGCCGAGGACGTGATCTTCTGGGTCCAGGGCGCCGATGTACGTCACAACGTGGGCGTGGAAACTTCGGAGTCCTCCGACCCAACGCGCCGGACTCCGCGCGTCTCGGGACCCTAGGCCTGTTCCATGCTCATGGGGGGACCGCCGCCCCCGGCAGGTCCGGTCGAGCGAAGCTCGGCAATTTTTTTCACTTGCAGTGTCATCGGATTTTGCGAGCCGTCACACTTCCGGCTTTGACCGCCCGGTCTGACTTGCATTAGGCTGATCTCGATTTCATTCTGAAGTGGTTCCTGCCCGGAGGCATCGTGATTTGCTCCGCCCGCCGTGAGTTTCTTTGTCTTGCCTTCGCTTTTTTCGGAGCGTTCGCGATCTCCTCTGCACAATCAGCACCGTCCGCAGATCGGCCGCCCGTCAACCTGCCGACCAGCAAAATGTTGACCGTCCCATCCCCGGGGAAGATCGGCAGCACGAATAGTTTTCCCGCTACGATTGCCCTAAGTCCTGACGGCCGCTATGCCGCGCTGCTCAATGACGGCTACGGAACGCAGGAAAGTCTGGCGCACCAGTCCATCGCGATACTTGATCTCACGAATAATCATCTCCTCGATTATCCGGACGCGCGGCTGAGCGACGAGTCCTATCAGAGTTATTTTCTGGGGCTGGTCTTTAGTTCGGACGGCAAGCATCTATACGCGTCGGTAGGGTCGGTGACTGATCCGACCGGCGAAAAGGCGGGCAACACAGGCAACGGAATTGCAGTCTACAGCTTTGCCGGCGGAAAAGTTGCGCCCGAGCGCTTCATCCCGATTGCGCCGCAGGCGCTGGCGGGGGGGAAGAAAGTTTCCATCGGCCTGCAGGAGACGCCTGCGGGCACGGCGATCCCGTATCCCGCGGGGCTGGCGCTGGTTTCGGGTGGAGGTCGGGACAAGCTTCTCGTCGCGAACAATCTTTCGGACAACGTTGTGCTACTCAACCCGGTCGGCGGCCAGGTACTGCAGAAGTTTGACCTCAGCACGAGCGATCTGGTGCCCTCCTCGTTTCCGTACACGTGCGTCGCGACTCGGGATGGGAGGCGCGCTTGGTGCAGTTTGTGGAATGCATCGCAAGTGGCGGAGCTCGATCTTGTTGCAGGGAAAGTCGTCCTCAATATTATTTTAAAAAAACCAGATGACCCGATCGCCACCGGCTCTCATCCAACCGCGCTGTTACTCAGTCCTGATGAGAGGTTGCTCTACGTAGCTTTGTCTAATGCGGATGCGGTTGCAGTGGTTTCGACCACGACTCCCCACGCAGTTGCCGCTGTTTCTACTGTGAGCTCTCTTCCTTTCGCATTCCTGCCTACCGCGATTCGGGACCAAAAATATGCAGGCACTTATCCCAGCACACTGGCGCAGGCGTCGGATGGGAAACTGCTATTCGTCGGTGATGCCTCGCTGGACGCGATTGCCGTATTTGATACGTCGAGATTGAACGAGAACGGTCCAATCGGTGGTGATGCCCCGCTGCTCGGTTTCATCCCCAGCGATTGGTACCCGAGCGCACTGGCCGTCCACGGCGACGACTTGCTGATCGCGACTGCCAAAGGCGAAGGCGCCGGCCCCAACAAAGTCATGGGGAAAACTTCTTATGAGAAGCGGCACCGCGACCATCCTTACATTGCTACTCTGCTGAAGGGATCGATCGCGCGCCTCAACATTCGATCGACGCTCGCGAAGCTTCCAGAACTCACCCGCGTTGTCGAGCACGACAACCTGCTGCACGCGGATCCCGGAAGCATTTCGTTTGCTCAGGGCTCGAATCCAATCAAGCACGTGATCTATGTCATCAAGGAAAATCGTACCTACGATCAGATTCTGGGCGACCTGAAAGTGGGTGATGGCGATTCTTCGATCACCATGTATGGGGAGGAGATCACTCCCAACGAGCACAAGCTGGCGCTGCAGTTTGGCGTGCTGGATAATTTTTATGACAGCGGGGAAGTTTCCGGCGACGGGCATTTGTGGTCGACGGCGGCGATCACCAGCGATTACAACGAGAAGACGTGGCAGATTGCTTATCGCGGCAAGGAGCGGACTTACGATTT
>Ga0209006_10007264_pt1 | contig 10019 bp, 12 predicted proteins | sample JacPin_JW_Ref_O2_FD_188567 | JGI IMG/M metagenome (GOLD analysis project Ga0209006, IMG submission 188567) | Forest soil microbial communities from Algoma, Ontario, Canada - Jack Pine, Ontario site 1_JW_Ref_O2 (SPAdes) (version 2) | ecosystem: Environmental > Terrestrial > Soil > Boreal...
TAGGTTTCTTCCCCGTGCTGGCGCAGGGCGAGGTAAGCGGATTGGGGAAGTCTCAACATTCCAGGTTAGAGGTCAAAAGTCAGATTGCAGAGGTAAGTTCAAAATCTCCGCGTTTTCGCCTCAGCAATCTCACCACTGACGTCCGCAATGAATCACTCTTCGTTCCAGAATCTTTCGCTCAAGTATTTTTCGCCGGAATCGCACAGGATCGTCACGATGTTCGCGTGCCGATTTTCTTTCACATCGCTCGCTACTCGCATACTTCCCACGATGGCAGCAGCAGCTGAAACTCCTACCAGCAGGCCCTGTTCGCGGGCCAAACGGCGTGCCATGGCATGCGCCGGTTCGGTGGCGATCTCCATATTCTCATCGGCTAGCGATGAGTCGTAGATTCTCGGCACGATGGCCGCAGGCAAATACTTTGCGCCTTCAATGCCGTGGAAAGCGGAATCCGGTTGGAGCGAGATGCACTGTATCTTTGGATTTAATTCTTTCAGACGGCGCGTCGTCCCGACGAAGGTTCCGGTGGTCCCGAGCATGGCCACGAAATGGGTAATGCTGCCTTGGGTCTGCTGCCAGATTTCGTTCGCGGTAGTTTCGTAGTGCGCGCGCCAGTTGGCATCGTTGGAATATTGATCCGCATAAAAATAAAGATCGGGATCGCGCTGGGCGTATTCTCGCGCAATCTTGATGGCTCCGTCGGAACCTTCGGCGGGATCGGTAAAGATGAGATTTGCGCCGTATGCCTGTAAAATGCGTTTTCGCTCGGGGGAAACATTTTCCGGAACGCACAACGTTACAGGAAATCCGAGCGCGGCACCCAGCATGGCGTAGGCTATGCCGGTGTTGCCGCTGGTGGAATCGAGCAAAGTCTTTCCCGAGGAGAGTTTGCCGGCGCGGCGCGCCTCGGCCACAATACTGGCGGCAGCGCGATCTTTAACGGAGCCTCCCGGGTTGCACCATTCGGCCTTGCCCCAAAGTTTGACGTTGGCAGAATGTATATTGGCTAGGTCGCTGAGCAGCGCATGCAGGGGCAATAAGGGCGTATTGCCGATGCCCGCCAGCACTGCTTCTCCGCGCAAGGCAGACGCAGCTTTGCCGTTGTCCCCCAGGTGCGAAGGCGCGGAACCGAAAGCGGCAGGTGTCATTCGTTGCAATGTCCCTGTGACTAGAGTAATGTGCCCGCAATCTTGAAAAGGTATATCTATACTAGCGTTGCAGCATTCTCACGTGCTTAGATTAGCGGGCTATTGTTTTGGTTCCTTCGAAAGCATTGAGTTCGCATCTAACGGCAAGCAGTGATAAAAGTAAGAGAGAATTGAGCGCATAAAAATGGCAGCGAAAGTCGAACAACGAACCTACGAAGACGCGGTCGCCTGGCTGAAAGATCACGGCTTTGATCTGATCGAGGCTCCTGGCGGCCAAACCCGTGTGTTCCTGAAAAAGTACAATTGCTCCGCGGCGATTCAGAAAACCGATGGCGGCGGCGTGAAAATTTTTGCCTATCCGGGATACATGATCGGCAGCGAGATTTCAAAGCTGGTCAATCGAGGCTACCAGCAGTTTCTGAAAACCAGCAAGACCGAAGTGCCGGCGTCGGCCGATCATCTGAAAGCGCTGCAGCAGTTCTCGGAAGAACTAAAAGAAGCGCTCGGAATCCCGAGCCTCTATAACGAATCGTTGGGGACAGTGAGCGAGTCATATCAGTATGATCGAGTCAAGGATCGTGATGAACCTGTCGTGGATCGCCCCAAGCGTCCGTGGGAAACAGTAAAAGTGAAGGCGGCCACGGCAACGAAGAAAAGTCGCGCTTAAGCAGCAGTTAGTTTGTAAGTCACCGCTCCCGAAGAATCGTGAGCACTTCGTTTTGCGCGGTTGTTACCGGCGGCCTCGCCGGAGTCATGGTTAGATAGACCGCCAGTCCGCGCAGCATGTATGTATCGTTCTGATAGGTTTGGAGCATCTCCAGTTTAGGCGGGGAATTTTTCCAGGTCTGCTGATCTGCCACATCGGTCGCGTTTAACCATTTGTCGAATTCTGCAGTGTCGAAATCTTTCCGGCCCACGATTCGGGCAGCCACCAACGACAACCGGTCCTGCTCTCCGAAAGTAAAAATTTCATGCGCGGAAGACAGCCGGGCGGTGATCGCAGTCAGCACACGTGGTTGATCTTCTGGCTTAAACATGGAATTCATCGCCAAAGCGGCAAGCAGGTCGGCAGTGTGAGCAGTGGCGTGAATCCAACCGATTTGCGGATCGAATCCTCGCAAATCGTGTTCATCTTTGAGATAGGCGAGGGCGTCGTCGAGCAGCCTCCGGTAACGCTCTTCGGTTAGAAAAGGTTTAGTCAAATCGCGCTCGGCCAGCGCCACCAGAGACAACGCAGAAAACGAGCGCTTCAGAACACTCTCGTTCCCGGACTCACCAATCCCAACCCGCAGGTTCGCGCACCATTCATCCATCAGGGAGTTCAAATCGGCCGTGGGAATGTCTTGATGTTTGATCCAAGTCGTCGTAATGCTGTAACCGAGATCATCGCGGAGTTCCGAATCTTTCGAACCTACATAGCCGCTGAGTTCATGCAGCAGAGGGAAGACCTGCTGGCCTTCCGGGACAGCGTAATGGTTTTTCGCGATTGCCAGCCAGAATTCGCGGTCGTGCACGGGCCTTGCTTGCGTGACTTGAGCAGGAACCTGTGAATACGCCATCGCTGAAAACGAAATCAGGAAGGGCATCAGGGCTGGTGCAATCCATTTCACAATTTCTCTCCCGTCAGGTAAATTTCCGCAATACCGCAACACCGCAACACCGCTCTATGGGAATGGTGGTAGACATATGAGACGCTGCCTACCTTCAGTTGTTAGCATTGTTCGTTCAGCGTCAACCACAGGGAGCGATATTATGCGCAATTCAATTGTGCTGTTGGGGACGATCGCCGCGTTATCCATTTTAGGTGCCGCGAAAGGGGCTGACGACATAGAGCGCGCTGCGATCCAGCAGGTGCTTGTCGATCAGCAGGCGGCCTGGAATCGTGGAGATCTGAACGCCTTCATGGCGGGATATTGGAATTCCGCGGAGTTGACGTTCTTCTCTGGCGGGCAGGAATCGCAAGGCTGGCAAGCGGCCCTCGATCGCTACAAGAAAAAATATCAGGGCGCTGGCCACGAAATGGGAAAGCTTGCGTTTTCGAATCTGCGGATCGAGATGCTGGGGTCCGAATCAGCCTTTGTGCGCGGCGAATTTCGTCTGACCATGTCGGACGGTAAGACTCCGAATGGCCTGTTCACACTGGTGTTTCGCAAGTTTCCGGACGGATGGAGGATCATCCACGATCACTCGTCAGCCGACTGATTATTGATAGAAGCACAGACGGCCAGGTTTCCGGCTGCATCTGCTGCGAGAACGTGGCGAGTTCGACTAACAGTCTAGTGGGGCCACTTGGCCAGAATCGCGCCCATTGCCAGGTAGCACACAAGTTGGTATCCCGTATTAATCAAATAAAGTTTGGCCGGTTGCTTGGAGAACAGCGCTCCCGTCAACTGCACTGTGGTCACGAATCCGAGCCAGATGGCAAAACCGATCTTCATTCCGTAGGGAATCGTGATGACGCTGGTCAGGACGATGATCTTCGCCAGCACTACGGCCGATACGATGCTAGCGAGAAAGGAGAGGGCATACATTTTGCCTGCTCCTTTTTGCATCTCCGCGAGCTTGGCTTTGTCGTTGGGATCGAATCCCATCAACCGCATCCACGGATTCGCAAACAGGAACGGCGAATACCACAAGAATCCGATCACCATGCAGGCTACGGCACAGAGCAGCACCGCCCAAAAGTTGATTCCCAAGAACGAATCAGCTCCGATCATTAAGTCCCTCCGAAGGTTGCAATGAGGGCGCAATAGTAATGCGAATGGCGAGCGGTTGGGAAGCGGAAAATTTGGCTACTTCGATGATGTAGGCGCGCCATGCGGACAGTCATCGCCCGCGATCCATGGCCTCATTCGCCAACCGATCGGCAACCTGATTGTGTTCGCGCATGGCATGGCGAATTTCAAAATGCTCCAGCCTCCGCACTAACTGCTGCGCTTCGTCGTACAGTTTGCGTAGTTCCGGATGCCGTACTTTGTAGATGCCCTTCATTTGCCGCACCATCAGCTCGGAATCACTGATAACTTTCAGCGCCTTGATCTGCTTCTCCGCAGCATAGCGAAGCGCCGCAATCAATCCCTGATACTCGGCATAGTTGTTGGTGTGGTGTCCGAGGTATTCGCTAAGCTCGGCCACCGGATGACCAGAGGCATCGTTTATAGCCACGCCATAACCGGATGGCCCGGGATTACCGCGAGCTCCGCCATCGACATGAGCGGTGTGCGCAGCAAGAGCCGACAGTGAGGCAGATTTTGATGTCGAAAAAAGATTGCTGGAATCGGAAGGACGGGGAGACATGAAACGAGTCTACAACTATCTTCCCGTGGCCAGTCGCGTGGCCAGTCTCTGCGGCAGATTGGCAGCGAGAATCTTCTCCTGAGCCACGCGCAGATTGTACGGAACGCGATAGAAAGTGACGATCCAGGCCTCGGAATCGAACATGGCAAATGCGGCGCGCCAATCGCCATCACGCGGTTGCCCAACCGACCCCGGGTTGATGAGATAGCGGCGATCTTTGCGCAGGGGCCAATCCGACGACTCGGGCTGCCCTACGGTTCGGTATCCGGGTCGATAGGCTTCGCTGATTTCGCCGCTGAGGACGAAACCGCCCTGCAGGTGCGTGTGGCCGAAGAATGTAACGGGTATGGGATCGGTGATGAGGGGTTCGATGGCGTCGCGGGCACTGACCATGTATTCGTCTTCGTCGAGCGAGGAGCCGTGCACGAATTGAATGTCGGGCAACTCCTCGTGGTGGATGGGGCCCTGCGGAAGGGTGCGGAGCCATTCGAGATTGGTTTCACTGAGCTGATCACGCGTCCACAGCGTGGCCAGACCCGCGACGGGATTGAATTCGTCGAGGTTCATAAGGCCACTGACCGCTTTATCGTGATTGCCACGCACAAATACCTTGCCAAGAGTTTGCACCTTGGCAATCACCTCGTTGGGATTGCCGCCATAGCCCACGGTATCTCCGAGGTTGATGACCAGATCATAGGCAGGCGCGGCCGCCAGACAGGAGTCCAGCGCCTCGAGGTTGCTGTGAATGTCGCTAAGAATGAGGATGCGCACAAAGAGGGGATTATAGCTTTTCTGGCTAAAAAATGGACGAAGCGGCATTTCTTAATCTCCGCTGGAGATGTGGCTGCCCGTCTCTCCGCCGTCAGGAATTTTCCTTTCCGGTAGAAAATATGAGAGCGCCACAAATACGAAGATGGCGTACGAGACCCGCACATCGACAAAAGCCATGACCACCGCGAGCACGTACAGGAGCAAAGAATAGACATTTTTCCTCCACATGTCGCGATGGTAGAGAAGCACCTCCGGATTATCGCGATGGTGCTGACCGATGGCGCTGCGCACCATGGCGAACGCAATTGAACAGAAACACATCACGATTCCGTAGAGAGCAACCGAGCGCGGATCGTGAGAATGGCTGCCAATCAAGGCGGTAACGAAGGGGACCAGCGACATCCAGAAGAGAAGAAAATTATTCGACCAGAGCAGGCGGGCATCGGCGCGACGCGCCGAACGCAGAAAGTGATGGTGATTCACCCACATGATGGCAACGACGACAAAGCTCAGCAGGTAGCTGAGAAGCTGCGGAATGACGCTGCGCAGCGATCCGAGATCGGTGTCGCGCGGAAGCTTCAGTTCGAGCACCATGATCGTAATGATGACGGCGATCACTCCGTCACTAAAGGCTTCGAGCCGGCCGGTTCCCATGGCGTTATTTTTATCAGATTATGCGGAAGGGGAGGGCGAATCCAGCCGGTGTACTGGCCCTAGGCGAGATGTTATGCGGGCAAGATATCGGTCATGTGGTATCTTGTGCGCCTGAATGAAGTGGCAGCTCATACTGGTTTTTTTCGCCGCACTGTTCGCTTCACGCGCCGACTTGGCGCAGTCCGCGCCCGCAGCGTCTACATCTCAATCCCCGGTGCCGCTAACTCCGGATCCCGACGCGTTCTATCATCTCGGTCCCGACTCGCTTACACAGGTTGCGGTTCCTAAAGGCGAGATTCGCGGACCGTTTAGTCTGCCGAGCAATGCTTATCCCGGAACCCAGCACACGTATTGGGTTTACGTTCCCGCGCAATACGACGCCGCAACCACGGCTAGCCTGATGATCTTCAATGACGGCCAAGCCTTCATGGGTCCGGACGGCGACATGCGCGCGCCGAATGTAATGGATAATCTAATCTTTCGCCGCGAGCTGCCGGTGATGATCGGGGTCTTCATTAATCCTGGGCGACGTCCCGATCAGCCCGAACCGAATGCCAGCGAATGGGGCGACAATACCACCAACCGGCGCGTGGAATACAACTCGCTCGACGACAAATATGCTCGCGTCATCGTCGACGAACTGATGCCGGTGCTTTACAAGCAATTCAATATTTCGAAAGATCCGGGACGGCACGGAATCGGCGGGTCGAGTTCTGGAGCGATCGCAGCCTTCACGGTGGCATGGCAGCGTCCTGACGAATTCCAAATAGTGCTGAGCAACGTTGGAAGCTTTGTCGATTTGCGCGGAGGCAATGCCTATCCCGAAATCATCCGTAAGAGCGACAGGAAAGCGATACGGATCTTTCTCTGCGATGGGCGCAATGATAACCGCGGCCAACCACGGGGAGAAACCTACAACGAAGCCATGGACTGGTTTTATCAGAATGTGCGCATGATGCAGTCGCTAACGGCGAAAGGCTACGACGTGAATTACGCGTGGGGAATGAATAAACACGGACAGAAAATGGGCGGCGCGATTCTTCCGGAAATGATGCGCTGGTTGTGGCGTGATCATGAATTCTCAGCGGATCCGAAGGACGCGGCGGAGCGATCGTTCAATCTGCCGAAGACGAAGACGGATACCGAAAAACACTAAGAGATCCGCCCGCGCCTATGGATCACTCTCGCGGCGCATTTACGACCGGGCAACGCGCCCAGTGTCCACCGGCGACTTCGACGAGCGGCGGAAGAGCCACGCGGCACGTGTTAACGCGATAGGAACAGCGCGGCTCGAAAGGGCACCCTGGCGGAAGCTGCGCGATTGGAGGCACCGTGCCTTCGATGGTTGCGAGGGGAAGCTTGCGATCGGTTTCGAGCGTCGGAATCGCCCGCAACAGGCCTTGCGTGTAGGGATGCGCGGGCGATTGGAAGATGTCTCGCTTAGAACCCAACTCAACCAGACTTCCGGCATACATCACCGCGAGTCGATCCGCGACGTGCGAGACGACGGCAAGGTCGTGCGAGATAAACAGCATTGCCAAGCCAAACTTGTGGCGCAGGTGGTTGAGCAGGTCAAGAATCTGCTGCTGAATGGTCACATCAAGTGCGGTAGTGGGTTCGTCCGCGATAAGCAGTTGCGGACGGTTAACGATAGCCATCGCGATCATTACGCGCTGGCGCATGCCTCCTGACAACTGGTGCGGATAGCTACGCGCTCGCTGTTCAGGATCTGGGATGGCAACCTCACGCATACCCTCAACCGCTCGCCGCATAGCTTCCGCCTTCGAAACAGTCTCGTGAGCGAGCACGGCTTCGGCGATCTGATCGCCGACCCTCATAACCGGATTGAGCGCAGTCATTGGCTCCTGAAAGATCATGGCGATGTGCGCGCCGCGGAGCTGACGCAGTTGTTCGTGAGGCAGACTGATGAGATTCAGCGGAATTGCAGAGCGGTCGCCGTTCTTGAAAGCAATCTCACCCTTAACCGCAGCGGCTGGCGGCAACAAGCCCATGATGGCGAGCGATGTGACGGATTTTCCAGAGCCGGATTCACCAACCAGCCCGAGCACCTCGCCTGGAGCGATTGAAAACGACAGACTGCGCACTGCAGCCACTGGCGTCGCCGGCGAACGGGCCTGACCGTCACGCGATCGCGGGAAATCGATGCTCAGGTCGCGGACGTCTAGCAGAGCGTGCACGAAGAGTATGGTATCAGCGCCGTGATTACCTCTTTGGCCGCGATTCCGGTGGCACCAAGCCGGCAACGCGGTAGTAAACAACCAGCTGGCCGTAGTGTTCGCCGCTGTGCTCGAGCAAACCCCAGGCCATATCGGAGACGCGTACTTCCTGATTGGCGAACGGGTCGACGATCAGATCGTTCATGCCTTTGTCGCCTTTTTGCTTGATCGCGGTCGCACCGTCGGCGAAAGCCTTCTTTACAAACTCCACGATCGAGGCTTTCGTTTTGTACTGCTCGCGCTTCGGGTCTTCTCCTGGCGGCGGCTTCAATCCCATCGCAGGGTTGGTAAAGAAATAATTCGCGTTGGCGGCGTGCAGCAATTGCTCCGCGAAACTGCGTTGGGCTGGAGTCGGCTTGAAGTCGTACTTGTCCTCCGGAAAGTCTTCCGCCATGGCGATCAATTTACGTCCGACATCGTTCCAGTTATCCAGCAAGGCCTGCGATGGACCTACAGCCGGTTTTGGCGGAGCATCTTTCTTCATCGGATCCTGGGCAACCGCAGATGCCGCAAAAAGTGAGACGACAAAGACCGCACCAGCAATTTTCTGCTTCATATTCATGTGCATTCCTCTTTCCGGTTTTAGCCTGTTTTGGGTAGAGACCAGCTATTCGTGTCCGCGGGCCGGACGAATTCGACGTCTATTCCAGACGTCTATTCCAGACCAGCTTTACCCAACATTTCCAGAAACTGTTTTTGCGTCCGCATGTCGATCGATTGGGACACCAGTTTGCCTTCCCGGTCATATACGAAACTCCTGGGGATGCCATCGACCACAAACTTGTCGTTTATTTTGCGTCCTGGGTCCAGCAAAACGGGAAACGAAACCTTACGGTCGCGGATGAAGGGCTCGACCTTAGCCAACTCTTCGTCGGAGATGCCAAGCACCACGAAACCCCTGGAGCCAAATCGCTCGTAAAGGGTCTCTAGATCGGGCATTTCTTTGCGGCACGGAGGACACCAGGTCGCCCAGAAATTTACCAGTACCACTTTGCCGCGCAGGTCGGCAAATGTCCAGCTCTTGCCGGTAATATCCTTCAGCGTAAATTCCGGGTGCTGGCGCTTGAGGTCATCCGCTTCAAGCTGGGCCATCGCGGCGGCATATTGTCCATCGTCGTTCTGAAATTGGGTAGCGGCGTCGACGTGCTCGTAACGCACGAGGGTAGCCAACTCCATGTAGGGATACGCAGGTTCTCGCGAAGGTGAATTGCCGGCAGTAACCGCATCTTTGGATTGCGGCCAAGTCATCGGATGCTCGCGCAGTGTTTCGGCCAGCGTCGTCGCGACCTGCTGCAAGGTGTCATGCCCGAAGTCGCCTTCGGTGGACAATGCCGCCAAACCGACCGCAAGGCGCAGCTTGTTCTCCGTTGGAGGCAGCGTGCGAATCTCGAGCGCTACCTGTTTCGTGGTCGTAGCGCGAACATCATCCGGCAAAGCGCGCAAGCCGTGAATCTGGTCGTGGATCGGCTTCTCGGCTGCGCTCCAGACAATCTCCTTATTCTGTGCCGATGCCATTAGTGCGAGACTTGCGGCCACGATCCACAACCCAAGGGACTTCATCCCACTCTCCAACAACGTAGATTTCACTGCCTGACAAGCTTAGCAACAGATTCACCGATGCACCAACTCTGGGACTAAATCCGGCTGTGGTTTTCTGGTATGTTTCGGGTGAAATGGCGGTCGTCGCTCGGTTGTACGGAAGGCGAACCCTTAGTCGCGTGGCAACGGAGGTTTCTCCATGAATATGAAATGGATGGGTCGCGCGATCACGGCGCTTTCCGTCGCGGGTCTGCTCTATGCATCAGCGGTCAGCGTAGTCGCACAAGAGGATGAAGCGGCCGCGCGAGCGCAGGTTCTGGCGCTGGAAAAGGCATGGAATCAGGCCTACAAGGCGGGAGACACCAAGGCTCTG
>Ga0209006_10007265_pt1 | contig 10019 bp, 6 predicted proteins | sample JacPin_JW_Ref_O2_FD_188567 | JGI IMG/M metagenome (GOLD analysis project Ga0209006, IMG submission 188567) | Forest soil microbial communities from Algoma, Ontario, Canada - Jack Pine, Ontario site 1_JW_Ref_O2 (SPAdes) (version 2) | ecosystem: Environmental > Terrestrial > Soil > Boreal...
TCGTGGGAATAATAGTCCCGTTGAGTGGGGCTGCCACTGGCGGGCTGCTCAGTTTAGAGTACTAAAGAAACACCCTAAACGCACTAGAGGAGCCATCCCTGGAAGACACTAGCGTAGCAAACTCATTTAAGCCGGAATTAGCATAGATGCGAGAACAGATCTCGTTGTTCAGACCGCCTCGAGTGACATTTCCAATAGGGGATGTGTCGTGCTCACTCGATTGACGGAGATGTATGTAACGGTAATGGGTGCTGCAAGTTAGCATTCTAACCTCTAAATATATTGTTGCAATTGTGCTTCCGTATATTTCCCCGAAGTATCTCTGCAGCGTTCCCCGGTTGACCGGAAAGACCGTCGCCAACGAAGCGGTTAGCCTCAAATACCTGACACAGCACTGATTGTGTATTGTTCTCGGCGGTGGAAACCTTCCCCGGCATGCATAGGCGTGATCGCGAACTGAAAGATGCGAGGCGGTCATACCTTTCGATCGCAGAACCGTTAGGGGCAAGCGCATCTCAATCTTCTGACCGAAGTCTCTGCCGGCGAAACTCTGGCCTGAAACCTGTAGGCCGTCGATCACCCGCTCTCTTGAGGTATCCTCCACAGAGGACTCAAGCACTGCGGGGATCGGATGACGCGAATTCTATATAGCCTGGTGGTCGCTGCCGTTTTGCTGAACCTCTTGTTCAGCGCAAAAGCGCAGGACAAGGCTGTGACCAATCCAGTTGCTGGCAATCCGCACGCCATTCAGGAAGGAGCTTCGCTCTTTCGCGCAAACTGTTCGCCCTGTCATGGACTAAACGCCCACGGTGGAGGCCGCGGACCAGACCTGACCGCAGGCCGTTGGGTTCACGGCTCGACCGACGAGGACCTCTTCCACACGGTGACACGCGGAGTGCCTGGAACCGAGATGCCTGCCAACGCATTTGACGATTCCGAGGTCTGGGCCATCCTGGCGTATGTTCGGTCGCTCGCGCCGGCAAAGACTGACGCCGTTTCCGGCGATCCCGCGAAGGGCAAAAAGGTTTTCTGGGAGACGGCGGGCTGCTCGACCTGTCACATGGTGCAAGGCCGCGGTGGAGTGCTTGGTCCCGATCTGTCTCGTGTGGGAGAGGCACGCTCTGGGGATTATTTGATCGATTCCATTCGTCAGCCCAGCAAAGAACTCTCCACGGGTATGCTCGACCCCAACAATCACTACGGCCTGCCCCTGGTTTACGACACGGTGACAGTAGTGACGGCCGATGGCCAAAAAATTGTCGGCGTAGCCAAGAACGAAGACACCTTCTCACTCCAACTGATCGACACCAACCAGCACCTCCAATCCTTTCTCAAGAAGAATCTGCGACAAGTAACCCACGAGCGCAAGTCTCTTATGCCGGCTTATTCCGAGGGCATGCTTAAGCCCGCAGAGCTTCAGGATCTGGTGGCTTACCTGGAAGGCCTGAGACCCGAGTGAACCCTCGCATAAAAACAATCGCGCTCTCGCTCGCCGTGCTCGTGACCGGCGGAGCACGTGTGCCCGCCCAGGTGACTTACCAGCGCTTGCTCCAGGCAGACCAGGAGCCGCAGAGCTGGCTCACGTATTCGGGGCGATACAACGGCTGGCGCTACAGCGCGTTGAACCAGATCAATACTGGAAACGCCTCGCATCTGGCGATGCAGTGGACCTTCCAGGTTGCCGATCTCGGCCAGTTTGAGACCACACCCCTGGTTGTGGATGGTGTTTTGTATGGAACCGGGCAAAACGACCGCGCCTTTGCCCTCGACGCGCGGACAGGACGTGCTATCTGGCGTTACCAGCGAAACCTGCCGGACAAGCTTCAGCCCTGTTGCGGCATGGTGAATCGTGGTTTTGCCATCCTCGGAAACAAGCTTTTCATGGGCACACTGGACGCGCATCTGATCGCCCTGGATACGCGGACCGGGAACTTAGTGTGGGACGTGAAGGCGGCAGATTCCAACGCCGCCTATGCCTTCACCGCCGCGCCTCTGGTGGTGAAGAACGAGGTGATCGTTGGCATTTCCGGCGGCGAATATGGAGTTCGCGGATTTGTGGATGCGTACGATGCCGACACCGGTCAGCGCCGATGGCGCTTTGACACCGTTCCGGGGCCTGGCCAACCGGGACATGAGACCTGGGCCGGCGACTCGTGGAAGACCGGCGGAGCGCCGGCGTGGATCACAGGCTCTTACGATCCGGAATTGAACCTCGTCTACTGGCCCACGGGGAACCCCTCTCCCAGCGGCTATGGAGGTGCGCGAAGCGGTGACAATCTCTATAGCAACAGCATGCTGGCGCTTGATGCCGACACAGGCAAGCTGAAATGGTACTTTCAATTCTCCCCTCACGATTTGTATGACTACGATGCCACGCAGGTGCCTGTCCTGCTGGATGAGCAATGGGACGGCCATCCACGAAAGCTCTTGTTGCAGGCAAACCGCAACGGATTTTTCTATATCCTCGACCGAACCAATGGAAAATTTCTCCAGGCCTCGGCATTTGGTAAGGTGACGTGGGCCACGGGCATCGGGCCGGACGGGAGGCCGCAACTGAACACCAACCTCGTCCCAAGCCCGAAAGGGAACCGGGTGTGTCCTGGCGCGCTTGGACTCACCAATTGGTATTCGCCGTCTTACAGCCCCGATACCAGGCTCTTTTACGTCGCGACCTCAGACGAGTGTGACATCTTCACCAGCGCGCCCCAGATCTATCGTGAGGGCCACGACTTTCTGGGTAGCGTCTATGTGCCCGATCCGATCGTGAGGCCAAAGGGATCGCTCAAAGCCCTCGACGCTATCACCGGAACGGAAAAGTGGGAGTTCAAATACTTCAGCAACCCCAATGGCGGAGCGCTTTCCACCGCGGGTGGTCTGGTGTTTGCCGGCGAGTCCGACGGAAATTTCATAGCCCTCGACGCGCGCACGGGACGCGATCTGTGGAACGTGCAACTAGGCGCGGCCATCTACTCTACAGCGGTCACCTACCAGCTTGACGGCAGGCAATACGTAGTCATCCCGGCAGGCTCCGCCCTGTTTGCCTTCGCCCTCACAGACCATCCTTAACACTTAGAGTGATCAAGTGGGTGGTCCAGCTCTCGCTTTTTTGAGAACCTGGGTTCTCTCAGATCACTACTCACCCGAAAGTTGCAGACATGCTCTGCGCCCGCTGTTTAAAGGCCTAAACCCGCTATTCGGATTCCTAAATCTCAGCAAACAACCACACCTGGTAACCAAACATGGGTACGGCTGTGAGCGCACGCTCTCTTAATCAGTGGCTTCGCTCTGCTTATATCTCTTAATCTGTAACTGTCGCAGAAATCGCAATCTCCCCCCTTACAGACCCGAGCAAACTTTGTCGGGATGATGGTTGCATATTGCGACCCAGGTTGAATGCAAACCTGGGTTGTCCCCAGATTGCAAAAGGAGCAGAAATGCCATCAAGTAAGAAAAAACATTTTGGGTGGGCGCGAAGGGTATCTTCCATCCCCGCGATTGCCACTCTATTGTGTACCTCTCATGCCTTGGCCGCGGCGCCTGCAGTGGTAGTCGACGCGCAACAAACCATCGGAACCGGAAACTTCGATCCCCAACAAGTCGTAGTCGCCCCAAACGGCACCGTGTATGTAGCCGATAGCTCCAATAACCGAATCCTGCAAGCGATTCCTGGCCTGCCCGGCCAGGTGAACTTCACCCAGGTGAACACTGGAAGCGTTAACCTCGCATTTCCGGAGGGCATTGCCGTCGATGCTTCGGGTGACCTTTACATTTGCGATACGCCCAATATCTTTGGGCTGGGGTTCAACTCGCGGATCTTCGAAGTGAAGGCGAATAGCAATGGAAGCCTCACGACCAACGTCACCCAGCTATACTCCGGACCACAGATAACTCTGCCCACATCGCTGACCGTTGACAGCTCGAATACCTTGTTCATCGGCGTGAGTCAACTGTTTGGCGGAGGAGCCATCTACTCGCTCCCCGCCGGTAGCAACACCTTGCAAACGGTGAAAACCGGTCTTTTCGGCTTTAGCCCCGCGGCGTTGGCTCGGGACGCCGGCTCCAACCTTTATTTTGTCGATAGCAACGCCAACAGTGGTGGCATCTACAAGGTGCCGGCTACTGGCGGAAACGCCCAGCCTGTAAGCGTGGGATCGTTCAACCTGTCCGGGCCGTCAGGAGTGGCGCTCGATCCCGCAGGAGACATTTTTGTCCTGGCGACCTTGACCAACGGCCGCAACGCAGTGGTTGATATCCCAGCAGCGTCTCCGGCGACTCCGTACCTCATTCCCATCTCAAACTTGCAAAACCTGAACACCATGGCCTTGGACCCCAACGGCAACATCGATGTGGCCGGCCAAACTTTCAATGGCTTTGTTACCCAGCTTGACTTTAGCAATCCAGTCTACCTGGGTGGTGCGAGTGTCTCTGGCGCCGGAAGCGCCGTTCTCTTCAACATCGAGTTCAACGCCCCAGCCACCTTTGGTGGTTTCCGTGCGGTGACCGTCGGCGACCTGGGCACGAGCAGCAATCATGCTCTTGCAGATGTCGCTCCAGCCAGCAATGGCAGCTGCAAAAACCCAATCTCTGGCGGCACCACTGCGTACGCACCTTACGCATGCGTCCAGACGTTCGAGGCGACACCGCAATACACCGGCACCCGCATCTCGGCCATTCAGGTAGAAGGGCCGACCACCGCTGGTAAAACCGCAATCCTCGATTCCACGCCGGTTTATGAAACAGGGAATTCGTCCGCGCACATTACCTACCCGCTCGACGCGACTGCTACCGCGTTGGGCCTGATACAACCCCAGGGCATCACTGCCTCGGGTTTTGACCAGACAGTCTATGTGGCGGATCTCGCCGACGGCGCAGTCTTTTCCGTCAACGGCCTGAGTGGGTCCTCGCCGAACCAGGTCTCAACCGGAGGTATTCCACTTTCAGCTCCCAGCGCCGTGGCCATGAACGGTGAAGGGGACTTGTTCATCGCTGACTACAACCTGGGTGAAGTCGTGGTAGTGCCCACTACCACCGGCAAAGCGCCGTATGTTCTGAACACCGGCACTCTGCTGCAACACCCAATCGCGCTTGCGCTTGATGTACTGGGCGACTTGTACATCGGAGACTCGGGCCAGGCTGGCGAAGACGCGAGCAGCGGCAACCCCGGTTACGTGGTAGAGGTACCCTACAACGGTTCAGCCTTTACCCTGCCGACTCCCGGCGTCAACGTCATCTTTCCCCAAGCGCTGGCAGCCGATAGCTTGAACGGAAACTTGTGGATTGGCGACGGAGGAGACCTGGTCACCGCCGGCCAGCTGGTGAAAGTTCCGGCCAACGGAAGCAACGCCAGTGTCGTGGGCGTTACGGGCGTGGCGGATCCCACCGGGCTTACCTTCGACGCTGCCGAGAACCTCTATATTCTCGATGGCAACGCCAACACCATCACCGTGATGCCCACAACCGGAAACAGCCACCTGCTCAGCTTTGCCGGTGCTTCGCTTGTGGCTCCGAGTGCGCTCGTCAGCTCCGCCGGTTCGCAGAGCTTCGTCATTGCCAACATTGGCGATGGAAACAGCAACAGCCTCATCTTCCTGAATGGCAATAGTACGACCCTTGCTTTCGGGAGCCAGGCGACAAACAGTACGAGCCAAACGCAGACGGCTACGGTGGCCAACATTGGCAACCAGAACCTGACGCTTTCGCGCCCGGACTTCACCATCAAAAACAGCAACCACGCATTCAGCATTCTGGGGAGCAGTACCTGCGCGGCGGGAGACACGCTGAACTCTTCCTCTACGTGCACCTTCAATGTTCAATTTGCGCCCACGGTTATCGGCGCGCAAGGTGAACAGGTGATCGTCCAGAGCAGGGCGTACAACAGTGGAATTCCTCAAATCAACCTGACAGGTACTGGCACCAGCACCGGCAAGGCGCAAGTTGTCCTTTCCAAGGCTGGTGGGATCCAGGCTCACATCAGCGGCAGCGGACGCAAGTCGTTCCGGGCCGCGAAAACAAAGACGAGGTAAGACTCGTCTGCAAACGAAGCACCTTTGTGCCACGCTCGAGCAATCGAGTCGTGGCCTTTCTTTTTGCTTTTTCCACTTAGCCCACAGTCTGTTTCGTCCCTGCCGGGACTAGCTTATTTGCGTTTGGCGGAGCGGGTTTTCTTTTGCGCAGGCGCTTTCTGCCAGTCTTGATAAGCCGTAGCGCCAAAACGCGCCATCAAGCGGCGCACATACTGCTCCGCTACTTCGCCCTCGCGTTCGCGAATAAGATCGACGATGCGTTGGTGGGCATCGAGTCCGCGGTTCCAAGGCGAGGTGTTCTGTCCCGTGGCGGCCACGCGCATACGGACGAACGCGAAGAGCGGCAGAAGCAACCGGCGCGCGTGTTGTTGCAGATGAGGATTGCCTGAAAGATCGCAGAGCTCCAGGTGAAATTGACGATCCGCATCGAGAATCTCATCGGATTTGCCGGAGCGCGAGGCACGCCGCATTCGTTCCAGAGCATGCTCCAGTTGAGCCATGTCCGCGCCGCGCGCTGCCGCCAACCGCGCCGCGAGACCCTCCAACGCTCCCCGCAGTTCAAAGAGTTGAAGCACATCCTGCTCGCTAAGGGAAACTACCCGAGCGCTGCGCCCGGAGGCCTTGGTGACAAAACCCTCGTGCGCCAGAATGTTGATCGCCTCTCGAACGGAGGCCTGCGCCGCCCCGAATTTCCTGCCCCACGTGCCCTCGACAATGCGCACACCTGGGGCGATCCGTCCGGCGACAATCTCGTCTCGCAGGCGTTCGGCCAGGGCATGCTTGACCAGGGACCCTGCCCCGTTGGCATTCTGATTCGGTTTCGGCATGTTTCCGCTGTCAGGCGTGAGCGTACCGTAAACGGTCTTGAACGTCAATCGGTCCCACCACTCTCGCGAGCGCTCAAACTTCTTGTCGAAACAAAACTACGAACATGTGAGCCTGAAGCTAAGATGAGCGTCGTATCAACGTTTAAATGCACCCACGTGGGCGAATGGAGCGGGTAACTATAACGAGGAAATCGGCCAGCAAACAGGCATAACAGTAATTTGACATCCTGACGCGGGGTCACCTAGTATTGCGATCCGAGCGCTCAAAGGAAGTTCGTCGAGATACAAAGAACCACGTAAAGCTCGATGTCGCGAACAGCAAATTCGGTCGTGACCGCGAACGATGTCAATAACCCCCGCTTCAGAGCCAAGGAGATTCCTATGCCACTCCGCACCTGCTTCATCGGCACCCAAAGTCCACGCGAGAAAGAGCCTTCGATTCGGCCGGTATCCATCAAACGCGAACTTGGAGCAGCGCTCGTAATTGCTCTCACGCTCGCCGGCCAGCTTATTGCTCCACAAAAATCCAGCGCACAAGTGAATGGCGTTGGGCAACGGCCATACCTCGGCTGGAGCACATTCAGTGAGCAAACCATCAATTCCAGTTTTCTGACGCAGGCCAATATCAGCACCCAGTCCGATGCACTTCGGTCCTCTGGACTGCAGGCGCACGGCTTCAACTACATCAATATCGACTCCGGTTGGCAGGGAAGTTTTGATGCCAATGGCCGGCCCATCCCCAACACCACGACGTTTCCGAACATCACGGCCCTGGTGGAGCACATCCATCAAAACGGTCAAAAAGCTGGCATCTATTGGATTCCGGGCGTAGAGTATCCGGCGGTTGTAGCTAACTCACCTATCCTTGGCACGCCCTATCATATTCAAGACATCCTGGTGGTCCCCTATACCGCGGGGAATGCCTTTGGTTCGTCGGGCACCTCTCCTTATCACTACAAAATCGACTTCACCAAGCCCGGCGCCCAGGAGTACATGAACTCCGTGGTGGCGCTCTTCGCCTCATGGGGCATCGACTTTATCAAGCTCGACGGTGTTACTCCAGGATCGGATAGCTATGGCACCGCGATCGACAATCGGCCGGATGTAGAGGCATGGTCCAAGGCAATCGCCGCGAGCGGCCGTCATATATGGCTGACAATTTCCTGGGATCTTGATGAGGACTACCTGGGCACCTGGCAACAGTACGCCAACGCACGCCGCATCGATCAGGATGTCGAATGTGAAGGCGACTGCGCGACCCTCACCAATTGGCCGCGCATCTACGAGCGTTTCCGCGACCTGCCCGGCTGGGAGAATGCGGCCGGCCCATCCGTCGGCTGGAACGATCTGGATTCTCTCGACATAGGCGACGGCACGCTCGACGGTCTTACCAACGCGGAGAAACAGTCTGCCCTGTCATTGTGGGCGCTGGCCAATGCGCCGATTTATCTGGGCGGCGATCTCACGAAGCTCGATAGCTTTGGCAAGCAGATTGCGACCAACGATGAAGTGCTTGCGGTCCAACAAACGGGTGTGCCGGCGACCCAACTACTCGACGGCGACCTCGAAGTCTGGGCCTCGAATCTTGGTCACGGTCAGTACTACGTTGGAATCTTCAATATGAACGCTACGGTTACAAATGCAACCCTTCCGTGGAGCTTGCTTGGTTTTCAAAATGCAGTGCAGGTCCGCGATCTTTGGAATCATCGCGAGCTTGGTCCCTCTGCCGGAGGATTCTCTACCGTGCTCCAGGGGCACAGCGTAACGCTGCTTAAAGTCACCGGTGCGGGGAAGGCGCCGGCTTCTCCCTCAACCAGCTACGAAGCTGAGTCGGCGGTCCTGGGCGGCTCAGCTTCGATCGCAAGCTGCCCCGCTTGCTCGGGCGGAGACAAAGTTGGAAACCTGGGCCTCGGAGCCGGTAACACCGTCACCTTCAATGATGTCTATGTGCCACGCGATGGCGAGTACCTCATGCAGGTCGATTCCATGACCATTGGACTTCGCTCGTACTTGTACACGGTGAACAATGGCCCATTTCAGACCCTCAATTGCAGCGGCGGAAGCTTCCTGATTCCTGCAAGCACGACCGTCCCGGTTCACCTGACAAAAGGGTTGAATACCATCCAGTTTGGCAACCCGCCAAGCTATCCTCCGGATCTTGATCGCATCGTCATCAGCGGGAACGGGAATTTTCCGCCCCCAACTTCGGCGACCTACGAAGCGGAAGTTGCAACTCTTGGCGGCAGCGTGACAGCGGGGTTCAGCAACTACTCCTCTGGCCTTGCGAAGGCAGGCAACGTCGGTGGAGGCGCCGCCAATTCCGTGACCTTCTCAAATGTGACGGTCCCTTCAAGCGGGACCTACCAGCTTGAGATCGATTACCAAACCAGCGGAGCGCGCTCGTATTTCCTGAGCATCAACGGGGCCACAGCCCAGGAACTCGATCTGAATGGCACCACGTTCAATGATCCCGTGCCAATCGTGCTCCCGGTCCAGTTGCATGCCGGAGTCAACACCATCAATATCGGCAATCCAACTGGATACGCGCCTGACCTGGATCGGATTGTTGTTGCTCCGGCCGTCGCGCATTGATGGCACGAACGCTTCTGATAGTAGGCTGGCGATCCGGGAATAAGTAACATGGGTGTGGCAGGAACCACTTCGAGTGATTCCTGCCACTTTCGCCAGGAAGGAAAGCATTGGCCACCGACCGACGTAGCTTTTTGCGAGGCAGCCTCGCGACTGCAGTGCTGCCGCACTTCGTCCCCGCACTGCGTGCGCAATCCGGCACAAACAAACACGAGCTTTGGTATACGAAGCCGGCAGAGCGCTGGCTGGAGGCTCTGCCCATCGGAAACGGCCGGTTAGGTGGAATGGTCTTCGGTGGAACCACGGTCGAGCGGATCGCGCTGTCTGAATTGACTGCCTGGTCGGGCGCGCCGGCCACAGGTGAGGTGAGCCCGGGCGCCCTGGCGCATCTGCAGGAGATACGAGAACTCTTCTTTGCCGGAAAATATGACGAGGCGCAGGCGCTCTGCCGCGAATACCTACCCGGCCAGCGGAAGAATTTTGGAACAAACTTACCCCTCCCTGAATTGCAGCTCACCTTCGAGACCATAGGCAGCGTCTCGGACTATCGCCGTTCTCTCAACCTGGATGAGGCAGTTGC
>Ga0209006_10007266_pt1 | contig 10018 bp, 11 predicted proteins | sample JacPin_JW_Ref_O2_FD_188567 | JGI IMG/M metagenome (GOLD analysis project Ga0209006, IMG submission 188567) | Forest soil microbial communities from Algoma, Ontario, Canada - Jack Pine, Ontario site 1_JW_Ref_O2 (SPAdes) (version 2) | ecosystem: Environmental > Terrestrial > Soil > Boreal...
GCGCCGGGTGCGAATATTGGGGACGGCTACGCCATCTTCGAAGCCACCCACGGCACGGCCCCGAAGTACGCTGATAAAGACGTCATCAATCCCGGCTCGGTGATTCTTTCCGGTGTGATGATGTTCCGGCATATCGGCTGGCACGAAGCTGCCGACCTGATCGAGCAAAGCATGGAGCGAACCATCGAGCAGAAGAAAGTGACCTATGATTTTGAGCGGCTCATGGAAGGCGCGACCAAAGTCAAGACCAGCGAATTTGCCGGGCACATGATCGAGAACATGGGGTCAGCAGTGCTGGCGGGACAAGATAGAACCTAAACCACAGAGGACACAGGGGAGCACGGAAGTAGAGTTTTGTATTCGAGCCTTTTCTCCGTGGGACTCTGTGTCCTCTGTGGTTAAGACTTTTCATTCATTTCTACTAAAGAGGAAATCATGCGTAAGAAAGTAACCATCGTAGGTTCCGGCAACGTGGGTGCAACAGCCGCTCACTGGATCGCTTCCAAAGAACTCGCCGACGTCGTGCTCATCGACATCATCGAAGGTGTGCCCCAAGGCAAGGGCCTGGATTTGCTCGAAGCTATGCCCATCGAGAAGCGGGATTCCTACATCACTGGCACCAACGACTACAAAGACACCGCGAATTCTGACATCGTGGTGATTACCGCTGGCATTCCGCGCAAGCCGGGAATGAGCCGCGACGATTTGCTCAATACCAACTACAACATCATGAAGGCGGTTGTGGGCGAGGCGGTAAAGCATTCACCCAACTGCATTCTGATCATCGTCTCGAACCCGCTCGACGCCATGGCGCAGGCGGCCTACAAACTGAGCGGATTCCCTCGCGAGCGCGTGATTGGCATGGCCGGAGTGCTCGACTCCGCCCGCTTCCGTGCCTTCATCGCCGACGAATTGAAAGTGAGCGTGGAAAACGTGACTGCCTTCGTGCTCGGTGGACACGGCGACACCATGGTTCCGCTGCCGCGCTATTCTACGGTCGCCGGCATTCCGATTACCGAGTTGATTGAAAAATCCAGGCTCGAAGCTTTAGTGCAGCGCACCCGCGATGGTGGTGCAGAAATCGTGAAGTACTTGAAAACCGGCTCCGCATACTACGCGCCCTCGGCGGCGGCCGCCGAAATGGTGGAAGCTATTCTCAAAGATAAGAAAAAAATCCTGCCCTGTGCAGCATATTTGCAGGGCGAGTACGGCATCACCGGCCTCTACATTGGAGTGCCCGTAAAGCTGGGCGCGAAGGGAATCGAGCAGATCATCGAAATCAAACTCACGCCCGAAGAGAAAGCCGGCTTGGACAAGAGCGCCGCAGCGGTCAAGGAGCTGTGCGGAGTGATCGGAGTCTAGCGAGGTCTACACCGTCGCGCCCTCGGTACCGTGAGGCAGGGCTGCTCCCGAAACAGCTTCGCCAAATTTCCAGGTCTCGTCGGGATTCGTGGAGAGCAGCGGCCATCCCTTCGAGAGCACGAACCGCAGCCAGGCCCCCGCCATCTGCGAGGTGACCACCGCAGTGATGACCAGGCTAGTGTAGAAGGCGGCGTTGATGATCCCTGCATCGTAAGCCACGCTGGCCAGCACAATGCCGGGGCCACCGCGCGCGTTTGTGGTCAGAGCGATGTTGATGATATCAAGCCCGCGGAAGCCGCCGAGCCACGCGGCCAGTCCGGCCGAGAACACGGAGATCAGCGAAGAACCCACCAGAAATACCAGCAAAATCGCGAAGGAAAACTGACGGCCAAACACCAGCCGGTAGCCGATGATGGCAAAGTAGATCGGAACAAAGACGCCGAAGGAGACTTTCGAGATAGCGTCGACCGGCGTGGCGAAGCGTTCCCGCTGGCTTCCGTAGAGGCCCCCGACAATGCCATACCCGGCCAGCAGCGCGGCAAATTGCAGGTTGACTTCGAATATCGCGGCGATCGCACAGTAAGCCATTAGCACCGCCATTACGTAGCCGACCGGAGACGCTTTGTAGAGAACATTCCAACCCGCATTGCTGACCCGCTTCAGCAGACCGGGAGCCGCGATCAATCCAATTAACGTATAGATCAGCGTGCTGATCACGTGTGAGGAGACGGTGCTTGCAACGTGCTGCTGCGCCAGCGTTGCAGACGTGGCCAGGGCGGTCGCAAACGCCAGCACAATCCACAGGGCGAGATCTTCCAGCAACGCATATCCCAGGATCAGACTCACAAAACGCGTCTTCATGATGCCAAGATCCCAGAAGATGCGAGAAATCACGGGAATCGAACAGACGGCTGTGGCAATCGCCACAATCAGCAGAGTTGAAGTCGGCTGCCCCGCAGTCCCAGTCAACAGCTGCAACGGCAGGAGATGCGCGAAGCCCAGCCCCAGCACCAGCGCGAAGCTAGCGAGGTCAGAAACGGTAAGCAGCAGAAATGTGTTGCGCCGATTTTCTCTGGCCAGAAGCCGTCGCGTCTCGGCCCCGGAACAAAACATCAGCAGGATCAGGCCGAGCTGGTAGAGAAATCCCATAACCGTGGCGGCACTGGGCGAAAACGAGAAGAGTTTTCCGTAGGCCGACGGCGCTAAGAGCTTCAACACAAATGGACCGAGCAGGATGCCCGCGAGGATCTCGCCGACAATGCGCGGTTGCTTGAGCTTCTCAGAAAGATAGCCCAGGCCGTGAACCGCGACCAGAAGCAGGGCAATCGTAAGGACGAAGTGACCAAAATCGACAACTGACAAATTCTCCCCCTAAACGCCGAGGTTAGGTGGTCGGAGGAGACTTTTGGTTGCTCGGGAGAGCGTCCTAGGATGGTGATTCGAGGCCTGCCAGAGCTTCATGCGCGCAGCGGCCGCGATACTTCTAGTTGGTGCTGGCGGCTTGGCCGACCGATTCGCGCCTGCGTCCTGTTGGATTGACCATGGTCATTGACCATGGTATAAACGACGTTATGAAGGAAATCGCCATCTCCGTGTTCAAAGCCAAGTGCCTCGGCATCCTGGAAGAAGTACGTAAGACCCGCAAGCCAATTCGAGTTACTCGCTTCGGCAAGCCGGTGGCGGAAGTCATTCCTCCATCTCCCGTGGAGGGAAGCGTAAGGGGGCTGGGTTCCATGGCCGGAACCATGAAAATTGTTGGCGACATTGTCGGCCCGACCGGCAGCCTCGACGATTGGGAAGCCTGGCGAAAATGAAATTACTTCTCGATACCCACATCTGGCTTTGGAGTATCGGAGAACCTCACCGACTTTCGCGGCGTGTCGCCAAAGAGTTGGACTCTCCAGAGAATCAACTCTGGCTCTCAACCATTAGCATCTGGGAAGCGCTCCTGCTCTGCCGCAAGGGTCGGATTACGATATCGGAAGATTTCTCGAGCTGGCTTGTTGGCGCACTGAAAGCTGTCCCGCTCAATGATGCGCCTCTGACCTTCGAGGTTGGAAAGGCCCTGTCAACCGTCAAGTTGCCACATGCCGATCCGGCCGATCTATTCCTCGCGGCAACTGCGAAGGCCTTTGGACTAACGCTCGTAACGGCCGACCGAAATCTGATTCGGGCGGAGGGAATCTCCGTAATCGCGAATTGATAGCGCTCCCAATCCCCTCTACACTTTCTCGATCGTCACCGTCTTCAGTACCACGTCTTTGTTCGGTTTGTTCTGGCGATTCTGCGGAACTCGGGTGATCTTTTCCGCGACGTCCTGGCCCTCGACGACCTCGCCAAAAATCGTGTGCTTGCCGGTCAGCCAGGTGGTAGGCACTGTAGTGATGAAAAACTGCGATCCATTCGTATTCGGACCCGCATTCGCCATGGCCAACTTGCCCGGCTTGTCGAACTTGTGCGGTGAGCCCTGAGTCTCATCTTCGAACTGGTAGCCGGGGCCACCCGTGCCAGTACCTTGCGGATCTCCACCCTGCACCATAAAGTCGGGAATCACGCGGTGAAAAATCGTGCCGTCATACAGGCGGTCTTTCGATTTTTTGCGCGTCGAGGGGTGCGTCCACTCGCGCTTGCCTTCGGCAAGCTCTACGAAGTTGGCAACGGTTTTGGGTGCATCTTTTTCGAACAGGCGGCAAACAATGGTTCCTTCCGATGTATCAAAAATGGCGTAAGTCCCCGCAGGTCGGCTCATGGATATATTTTCTCCTTAAGTGAATGGCCTCTGATTCTATCAGGATGAGCGGAAAAAACTGGCTGCGGCGCCTCACGAACTACTTGAGCTCGCCCGGCCGCAGGTATTGTGTGAAGAAGGCCTGCGTCTCGAGAGCAAGGCGTCTCCGTGCTTCCGGCGTCTGGAAAGTATGCGCATCTTCGACGGCCACAAACTTTACGGAAGCTCCCGCCTGCTTCAGTTTGTCGGCGAATTCCTGGGACTGCGCGATGGGTACATCCGCGTCCTTTGTGCCATGCATGATGAGAAACGGCGACACATTCTTCGAAACATGAAATACGGGCGAGGCGTCCTGCCACACCTTGGAATGCTCGGCATAGTTACCTCCGAAGAATGCGGCGAGAAACGCGTCGTCATCAGCATCGCGATGAATCGTGAAATCGCTGGGTCCGCTGACTTCGACCACGGCCTGCACTTTGCTGGAATACTTTGCGAGAGCGGCATCGGAATTGTCGCGGGTATCTTCCATCCCGAGGAGAGCCGCCAGCTGCGCGCCCGCGGAATGCCCGAATGCGCCAATATGATCGGGGTCGACCCGATATTTCAGAGCGTTGGCACGAATCCACCGCACCGCGCGTTGCACGTCGTCCAGCTGTGCGGGCCAGAGATTTTCGTTTCCGTGAAATAGCCGGTAGTCAACCGCGAACGCGACAAAACCGCAACGGGCAAGAAACATTCCCATGGTGTGCATCGTCGATTTGTCGAAACTCGTCCAGCCCCCACCGTGGATCAGGACTACCGCCGGGCGCGGAGCGGAAGACTGTTCAGCCGGTTGGTAAATGTCCAGCATCAAGGGATGGCCGTCGATGGTGCTGTAGGGAACGTCCTGCTGAACCGAACTGAGTGGGTTCGCAGGAGCGTTCGTCGGCATTTGGGCCGACGTCTCGGGTGGTTTTCCAGGAGACGTTTGCGCCCCAACGGCCGCAGCGATGCCGAGCGCCACCATGGTCACAATCAGAGATCGCTTGGTCATGCTTAACCCGACTCCAGATCTCACGGTTTTATCGAACGGCTCAGAAGCCTAATTTGGATTCGCAGGCGCCGCGGGCGTCGTACTCGCCGACTTCTTGACCGGCGCGCCCGCTGGTTTGGCGGGCGCGGCCGAACTGCCGCGCACAATCCTGATGTGGATGATCTTGACCGTGCGGAAAGGCTTGTCATTGCTGGGATCACGAGCCATGCGGGCAATCTGCTTCACCAGGACAACTGCAGCATCGTCACACTGCCCAAAGATTGTGTAGCCACCGTTGAGGTGCGGGACCGCCTTTTCCGTAATAAAAAACTGTGAGCCGTTGGTGTCTGGACCGGAGTTGGCATATGCCAGGCGTCCAGGCCTGTCGAAGAGCAAGTCGGAAGAGACTTCGTTCTTGAACTCATAGCCGGGACTGCCGGTTCCGTTACCCGCAGGATCACCGCCTTGGATCATGAACTCAGGAATCACGCGGTGGAAAATTGTGCCGTCGTAGAGAGGAACTCCGTGCTTGGTCGAACCGCTCACCGGATTCTTCCAGTCTCTCGTGCCATTGGCCAGCCCAATAAAATTATTGACGCCAAGCGGAGCCTTGTCGGGAAAAAGTGTGCAGTGCAAATTCCCCACGGAAGTTTCAATGACGGCGGTGGTCACAACAGGAGCGTGATGAACTGCCGGCTTCGCCGCCGCACCCGGTTGGGCTGCATTGCCGGGCCTGGGAGCCGGCGCAGCTTGCGTGCCAGATCCCGATTGCGCCCATGCACCGAGCGCCACCATAAAGCCAAATACGATGAGTGCCAAAGTTCTCCGCATGGATGCTCCTCTAAATTTCGAAATCTTAAATGCTTACGTGGGGACAGCCGCCCCCGGCTGTCCGGTCGAGCGAAGCTCGACGGTTCCCTTGCCTCGTCCTCCCAACCGAGACAACACTCGAAACCAACGTTGCATTGTACGACAGCGCAGGCCGGTGTCGTCTCGAGGCTAATGCGTGGGTATTGGTTGCGCGGCCTGAATCTCGTGACTCACGCGTTCCACTTCACGAAACACGCGCAGAATATTCCCGCCGAGAATCTTCTTGATGTCGCCGGCGCTGTAGCCCCGGTCAAGCAAAGCCTGCGTGATCTTCGGCAGGTCGGCGGCGGAATCAATCCCCTGGGGCGTGGCCCCGCTCACTCCGTCGAAATCCGACCCCAGGCCCACATGATCTATTCCTGCAACTTTCGCGACGTGGTCAATATGATCGATCAGTGCTTTCAACGGCGGCCGCGGAAGCTTGGCCATCCACTCGCGTTCAATGCGATCCACTTCAATGTAGTTGACTTCCTTGCCCTCAGCTTTGCGCTGCGCCATGTAAGCCTCCACAGCGGCGGCCTTGTCGTTGGCCTGCGCCTTCTCGGCGTCGAGAAAGTTCTGGTCAATGAAGCCATTAAAGAAATTGACCTGCACGACTCCGCCGTTCTTGGCCACGGCCTGCAGCATTTCGTCAGTCATATTGCGCCCCGCATTGGTAAGCGCCCGTGCGGAAGAATGCGACGCAATCACCGGAGCCTTCGTCGTCGCAATCGCATCCCAGAAAGTCTTGTCGGCAACGTGAGAAATATCGACCATCATCCCGAGCCGATTCATCTCGAGCACGACCTGTTTACCGAAGTCGGTCAAGCCGTTGTGGTGTTGCACTTTGGAATCGTTGATGTCGCCCGAGGAGTCCGCCCACTCATTCGTGTTTGACCAGCTCAGCGTCATGTAGCGCACGCCCAGGCGGTAGTAATCGTGCAGCAGGTGCATGTCGTTCTCGATCGAATGCCCGCCCTCGATACCCATCAGCGCAGCCAGCTTATGTTCTTTATGCGCGCGCTCAATATCAGCCGCGGAGAATGCCATCATCATTCGGTCGGGATGCCGCGCCGCCTGCTCGTAGACGGAGTCGATCAGATCGAAAGTGTGCCGGGCAAAATGGCCCTGATTGGTTTCAGGATCGACCCAGATGGAAAAGAATTCGGCGCCCAGGTTGCCGCGCTTCGCTTTGTCGAGGCTGATGTGCCCGATGTCGTTAGGATCGGTCGAGCCAAGATCAAAGTTTTCATCGAGAAAACGCTGTGGCGTATCGGCGTGCGTGTCAATTACAAGCGCGGAGTCGTGAATGGCGCGCGCCCGCGCCGTGACCATCACGTCACCAGAGTTCGTGGGCACGGCCGGAGTCTGAGCAGAAAGGAAGGGGAGGGGGAAGAACAAAGTCGCGACCGCAAATAGAAAAGCTCGGAGTCGAGTCATAAGAAGTTTGCCGTACCCTGCAAGTCCCAGATTGTATAGCCAGCAGCGTCGAAAAAGGTAGGCCTTATCGCAAACACTCAGCGCAGCGCGGCAAGCCCCTGTGCGACGCAGTCTTCGAGCGGCTCATCGGTATCAATAACCGTCTTCGAAAACGAAATAGCTTCAAAGCGCGATCGCACGTCAAGATAGAGCTGAAAGTCGCGGTTGGCCGCGGGGTGCTCTCCACCGGCGACGTGCTCCTTCAACCGCTGCCTCGCCGTCTCTTCCGAGCAAATGCACTCCAATATCCGCCAAGCCTGATTCAACGAAGCGGCAGCGGCCAGAACATTCTCAATCTGATAGCGGCGGGAGAATGGCCGTCCATCGAGAAAGACGATGCGAGCAGGATCCTGCCGCAGCAGATAGCCGGTGGTTTCAAGCATGATCTGAACGCAAGAATCGTCCTGCCGCGACGAATACTCGATCTCCGGCGCAGAAAAGATCGCGTGACGGATTTCGTCCTTACTGAGAATGCGGCCGGACGTTCGCGCCGCCAGTTCCCGCGCCAGAGTTGTCTTGCCAGTACCGGGAAGACCGGCCATCAGCACGATCATGATTCATTAAAGCATGACTCAAAGCATGATCCGCCTAGACGATGATCTGTTAGGGCACGACCAATTCGGCCACTCCAGTACGCCGACTTATGAATCGCGCCGAGGAGTAGATTCATCCATTCGATATAGACACTTGTTGATCTCAACGTTAAACGTTAGAGGAGGCGTGAATGCCGCTGGTTCGAATTTCCCTACGCGAAGGCAAAAGCGAAGAATATAAAAAGGCTCTGGGTGACGGAGTGCATCGGGCAATGGTCGAAGCCATCGAGGCCCCTGCGCAAGATCGATTTCAAATTATCACTGAGCACCCGGCGAGCGGCGTGGTTTTTGACCCTACCTACCTTGGAATACAGCGGACCGAGAACATCGTCTTGGTGCAGATCACGCTGTCAACCGGACGAAAGCCGCCGCAGAAACGCAAGCTGTTTAAGCGGATGGCCGAGATTCTGGCGGAGAATCCCGGACTGCGGCCGCAGGATCTGATGGTCAGTCTGGTGGAAGTTGCGTGGGAGAACTGGTCGTTCGGCAACGGCGAAGCGCAATATACGGTGTGATTGACTACTCGGGCTGAGTGAGCGCGGTGAGCTGCAAATCCAGAAGCGGAACTTGCGCGCTGTCGGTTGCAGAACTGTCGACCGGAAGCCGGTCGGTTTCAGGACGCTGCGTCTTCTTCACCGGATCAATATCCAGCGGAACAATATTCTGCGTCTCGCGCCATTCCGAATAATGCCCGGAGACCATAATGTGGAACACCCATTGGTGGCGCTCTTCTTCCGGTTCCACCAGGCCCAAGGCCTTCATATAGAACAGGTAGTGTTCCATCCAGCGGATCTGTTCATTCGTCATGCCGCGGCGTTGCAAGTCCACGGTGACGCCGGCCAGATGCGAAGAAGCGGTGTCGCCGTCGGCCGGAGCCGCGTTGCGATTGTGGCGGCGAAGTTTTTTCTGTATTTTCACCGTACGCACCGCCGAATTCACCTGAATCTGTTGATGAAAGCGGTGGTAAAAAGCTTGACCAATGTCTTCCGTAAAGTCGCGTGTCCAGGGACGGCTGAAGCGCCGCGTAGGATCCAGCCGAGGATCGAAACGCAGGGATTCGCTAGTGCGAATCGGTACCAGAGCTTCAATCGCCTTCAGATGTTCCAGCTCCGCATCGTCCTGAATGCGAGGCAACTCCATGCGGTCGATCTCGGCGTTCTGCACCAGCAACGATTGGTGAGACGGCCGGAACATCGGGTTCCAGCGCAGAGACCGCACCTGCCGCCTGCGGTGCACCGTGCGGTGCAGCGTGGTCGGACTGGCGGCAAACAGCGGGCTGCACAAGCCTGCCGAAAGGGCAACAGCGAGCCAGAATTGTGTTTTCCGTTTCAACGAAGTGGCCTCTTCCGTTCCGGTGCAACTTGCGCCCGACTGCCGGACATTCTACGACAGGCTGTCAAGTCCTCAAACCAGATACTGCTCTCAGCCCGTTACCGCCGTACCAAACCCTGTACTCCAACATCTGGTTACTACTGGTTACTACCCCACCTGCAAGCCGCAGGAACACCTTCATGGGTGGCATGCGGAGGGCCATCCGCCGGCACCGGCAGAAATCGGCTTATCTACCGTGGGGACAGTCGTTTGGCATTTCTCATCTGGCCGACCGGTGTTTTGTAGCTGGACAATTGACGCAAATCAGCGCCGAAAAAGGTCACCAATCGCCTGTTTCATCACGTCGCCGCCAACTTCCGAAATAGCCTTCGTCAGCGGAATATCTTTGGGGCAGACCTCGACGCAGTTTTGCGCGTAACCGCATTCCTGGATGCCGCCATCGCCCATCAAAGCCGCCAGCCGCTCGCGCTTCAGCGCCTGGCCTGTAGGATGCGTGTTAAACAGCCGCACCTGCGCGATGGTGGCTGCGCCCACGAAGCCGGTGTCTTCGTTGAACTGCGGGCAGGCCTCCATGCAGCAGCAGCACGAAATGCAGCGCGAAATAGGATAAGCCTGTTCCTGTTCTTCCGCCGTCATGCGCGGACCGGGGCCCAGATCGTAGGT
>Ga0209006_10007267_pt1 | contig 10018 bp, 11 predicted proteins | sample JacPin_JW_Ref_O2_FD_188567 | JGI IMG/M metagenome (GOLD analysis project Ga0209006, IMG submission 188567) | Forest soil microbial communities from Algoma, Ontario, Canada - Jack Pine, Ontario site 1_JW_Ref_O2 (SPAdes) (version 2) | ecosystem: Environmental > Terrestrial > Soil > Boreal...
AACCAAAACGACTCACCTTTTGTCCTACCAAAACCCAGCAAACTCTCAAGCTCGGGGTCTCCAAATAACCCAAAATCGTATGAAATTCCATGATGGTTGCTTTTCTTGACAGTAACCTGAATGCTTGGGTTCGATGACTCGGCCTCCATCGTCCGATGTGTACAATGTCTGTTGAACCAGGTAGGTGACCACAATCTGCACCCCTACTGCAGTAAGCAACTGGCCCATTGTTGGGATATCCCACACCAATCTGAGATGGGAGATTAGCTCGAAGTTCGAAGCTGGACGAGACTGTGCTCACAAGATAAAGTCGTTGAGGCCATAGCAAGACAAGAAGGTGATCTCGAAATACAACACAGGATGGTGATGATGGTTATAAATCGCCGGGATCAGGGCAGCTACAATGCAAATCAATCGTATAAGCGAGAGCCATGTTAGGATTTGCCACTGTTGGGGCTCCATCCAAGATATTGTGGGCGGTTTCTAGGCGAGCTAGTGTGCCTCCGAAGGGAATGTGTGCCTCCGAAGAGGAAGTGTGCCTCCGAAGGGACTGTGTGCCTCCGAAGGCGATGTGACTGCGTGAACGTAAACCATAATGCGGACAACGCGGCACAACAGGACGATGAATGATTCATATTAACAGCTTAAAACTCGTGCATAGTGCCAGAAAGCGAGGAAGCAACATGCAGTAAGTACTGTTACAATACGTTCAAGGGAGCCAAACCAGTCCTTAAAAAAAACGATCACCACTACCTTGGTTTGTTGAATCATAGACAATGATTCACGCGTGACATTTAACTACCGAGGATGGGTTGCCTCTCATCGTCATCGAGCCTGATCCCACCACGCTTGAACAAGCCATAAGCGCCCTTAATGACCCAAATAAGGGACAGGACGGCGAAGCCCAAAGAAACCCAATGGATGAAGGGTTCATGCTGCTTGGCGAATACGGCGAAGAGACTCCAGGTGATGGCGATGCTACCGGGAAGGTCACCTTCGGGGCTGGAGAGAGCGTAGGTGGCGGCAGTGCCTTCGAGGAAGAACAAGGCGAGGAAGACGAAAATTTTGGTCCAGATACCGGCAGGGTGAGTTGCGGCGTTAACACCAAAGGCGGTGAAGGTAGAGAGGACGACGAGGAAGGTTGTCCATCCGTGGTAGAGGGAGAAGGGAAGGTGAATGAAGAGTTCTTCCCAGATAGATTGAGCGGTGTGATACTTCTTGATGATGTAATAGATGTGCTACGTAATATGGTTGCGTCAGAGATTGTTCTAAATAGAAACTTCTAGACTCTGAGTCGGAACTTACAGTTACGGTGGAGCTGACTAAAAGGGCAAAAATGAAAGAGAAGATGAAATGTCCACCAGCCCAGAGATGAATGTAGACTGCATTGAGGAGGACGAGGAGAGGGAAACGCCAGGATATACCATCAATGATAATGGTCTTTCCGGCATCCCAGAATTGATAGATAACTGTGCCGAGGAGAAGGAGATGAATCAAAGACCTGAGATCCGAACTGGGTAAGCGAGCGCCTGTGAGAAAGCGGGGAATATTACCAAATGAGGTAGGCCCATGCAGCAGGGGTGATATAGGTGATCTTTCCAGCGTAGAAAGAGCCACCAGGAGCAGCTACTGAGTAGACGCTGGAGCCTAAGAAGAAGAAATAACAAATAAGGTTGACAATCTGAAAAGATGGTTGTGAGATGAGGGATAAGGGATGAGGAAAGGGGAAAGTAGATACCTTGAGGAAGAGACCGTCCTTCCAACTCGAGTCAGCCATTTTTTGAGCACTGTTTTAAGGGATGAGGGAGTGGGATGGTTGTGGAGAGGGATGAAGAAGGGTTGCGTGATATTATAGGTCGGCGGATATATATACTCACCTCGTGGACAACATCACGTGATGTGATAGTTTATTTTATATGTTTATATTACATAATTATTTGTTACCGCATTGCCGCCATCTCATCTCTGGCGTTAACTACCCTCCGCCAGACCCTTTAAACCCGACTACCATACGGCATATAACTTTCTACAGCACTCACTTCTACCCTACCAAACACCCCAATTAGCTTACCGTAGCCAAGTCCAACTCTTTATATAGCTATAGCGGAATGTCATGATTGCATCACTGTCCCTGATTGGAGAGGTACGATCAGTCCAAAACCGCTCGCGTAAATGCGAATTCGCTACCATCTCATCACCGAACTTCTCAATTACCCTACCAACTCATCGCCTAGGTGGTCATTCCAAGTCACAAATTCCTTAGGAACGCTCACCCCAATTTTGTCAATCATTGTTCACCGAAGTACCCATGAAAGGAACGTCAACGCCTTAAGTAGACAAAGGTCTGGACAATGTCGAATTATTCTTGATGCAACCCATAACGGGTGTCCAAAATGCATCCAAACGGTGGGTGAAGAAAAACATTATTGACGCTTCACGGTGACATTGGTGCTCAAACTACTTGTTCTTTTTTGGTCGCTATGGCCGACAATATCACATCCTTGTGTTCGGTAAACTTGAGTTGCATGCAGCGGCGTCAGGAGACCTATAGGATGACCTCTGAAATGGAAAAAAAAATACAATAATGGCTCGGAACATAATCGGTACCTGCCATATAGCGTGTATTTCTTAGGGACGTTGTCGCTATAATGGATCTCGTACTGCAGTACTCATTGACGTTGAACGTTGAACGTTGATCATGTGTGAAAAGTTGGCAAATGACACCGTCACTTCTCAGCTTACCAGGTAAAGCATCAACTCAACTACATACCACAACCAGAGTTCGTCAATCTCTCTCGTTGAACAGATCGACAGTACCTCGCACTCGGTCTCGAAGGGTCAGCCAATAAGCTCGGCGCAGGAATAGTCAAACACGCCAACGATGGACCCAGCTCGACGGTCTTGTCCAACGTCCGACACACGTACATCACACCACCCGGAAGTGGTTTTCTTCCCAGAGATACCGCTCAACATCATAGGGAGTGGGTTTTGACTGTTATCAGGGATTGTCTTTCGCAGGCAGGTGTCTCGGTGCATGATCTCGATTGTATATGTTACACCAAAGGTGTGTATGTTCTTTTCCTTTCCTTTCATTTTCTGACAGTATTTTTTTAAAATGAGGTCCTGGAATGGGTGCCCCGCTCCATTCCGTTGCACTCGTTGCCCGGACACTGTCCCTTCTATTCAAAAAGCCACTCGTCGGAGTCAATCACTGTGTCGGTCGTAAGCACCTTTGGGGACCACCTTATTATGAACCCTACCCCTCTTTTCACTCACTCCCAATCAGATATCGAAATGGGGCGTGAGATCACCGGTGCCAACAATCCCGTCGTTCTCTACGTTTCTGGGGGTAACACCCAGGTTATCGCCTATGCGCGCCAATGTTATCGCATCTTTGGAGAGACTCTGGACATCGCGGTCGGTAATTGTCTCGATCGGTTCGCGAGGGTGATTAACTTGAGCAACGATCCAAGCCCGGGCTACAATATCGAGCAGGAAGCCAAAAAGTCGGTTTCCAAACAATCTTTTCTAGAGCTACGTAAAGATGAACTTATTTTTCGTATTGGTGAGGGGAAAGCGATTCTTGTCGTTGCCGTACACCATCAAAGGGATGGACGTTAGTCTTTCTGGGATCCTAACCTCTGTCGAGGCTTATACTCTAGACAAACGTTTTCGAGCAGACCCGGGCGATCGGGGCGAGGAAGATGAAGAGGACGTCATCACTCCTGCAGATCTATGTTTTTCTCTCCAGGAGACTGTGTTTGCCATGCTCGTCGAAATCACCGAACGTGCTATGGCCCACATTGGTAGCAAAGAGGTTCTCATCGTGGGTGGTGTGGGTTGTGAGCCAATTCGATATCACTTCTTCAACTCTATGCGATTTTAATCTTGGTTCGGGAAGGCAACGAGCGATTGCAAGAAATGATGGGAATTATGGCACAAGAACGCAATGGACAGGTGTTTGCAACAGACGAACGGTATTTGACCTCCCCCCCACGCCCTTGTTCTTCTTTTTTTTTTACCGCTACCGATCGGGTTCTTCGAACAGATTTTGCATAGACAACGGGATCATGATCGCACAGGCCGGGCTATTGAGCTTCCGGATGGGTCAAGAAACTCCTTTGGTAGAAAGCACGACCACCCAGAGGTGCGGATCCGTTTTTTTTTGAGGGGGTCACTATAAAGGAATACTCACGATTACTGGCGAAAAAACGAAAGGTTTCGGACAGATGATGTCCATGTCGCGTGGCGTGCTTGATGTCGTTCATCTAAGTGTATATATTGTTCTGAAGAACTTATGAATCCATCTAAGTCGAGCTCTCGTCCCGCACATCGGTCACGTGTTCACTTTAGGCATCTCGCTCAGCAGCACAAGCAATGTCGACCTATGGCACAGCCCGCCGTTCACACGCAACGTTCTCGACGCCAGCCTCAACGACACTCTTTCGGCGCCTCACTTGGGAAGGAACCGTTCCCCTTGAGATTCGCGTCGATCCAAATGAGCTTCCTGCAAATTCGGACCGCGGATTGGAATGCTACTTCATACAAGCACCCAGAGTCACTTACCTCCCCCTTTTGATGCCGGAAATCCGGAAATTTCTGATGGACGTCGTCTTTGATGAAGCCGCTGCCAAGGTGCTGAAGGAGGAGGACTGGTGGTTCGAGAGCGAGCAAGGTGCATTGCTGAAATGGTGAGTTTTTTCCTTCGCGTTTTGGATGGCTGGATGTGTGTTGATAAGATTATGGCGCAAGGCACTGGCCTATTGGGCTGATATATGACAATAATACCATCTCGGCGTCCGTTCGTCCAACGACTCTACCGAACGGTTCACAAGCACATATGTTATCCACCCCTTTACGCCTTATTCTCCACCTAGCTTCTCCACCAACAGACAAGCTCCTGCTTTCTCCAAGCGCCGAGTCGTGCAAGCAGGCATTTATGGGTCAATTAAAGGAAGCCGATTTTATGAGGTGGGGAAATACAAAACGCATGACAGGCCTGAGGAAAGCAGAACAGGATGGAATGTGGGAGGGAGTAAAAGATCGTAAGTCCATCACACCTTTAAAAAAGAGAAACGGTCGTTCCTCCTTGCAAACCCGGATCATTAACTCCGAACGACGATCTTTCATAGACAATTTTGACAATTACTGGCGTGTGGCGTCGAAAATTATCCCTACTACATCCCCTACCCGACCACAATCCCCTGGACCACCACCCTCGTCTGCATCCATGGTCCATACTCGTCCGCCATCCGCAGACCCAGCCGGTCCTCCTGACCGAGACGGAGCCTATAATGTCCGAAGCGTGCCCGTAAGAGTGTACCTACCGGATGGACCCGTGTTGCAGGATCTCGTGCCACCTCTACTAGAAGACGGTGAGATTTTCAAATAGCCCCATCATCTTCATCTATGGTGATACTGAACTATGCAATTCATCAGGCTCCCCGCACACCCTAAGCCGTTACCTAACTACCCATGTCCCTCTCCTTTTCCCTCCGGACACCCCAAATTCATCCAACGTGGCATACGCGATTATTCAAGGAGTCCTAGCTCCACCGGAGTCCGAGATGGCATGGTTAGGTGCGTGCCTGACAGGCGCAGATGGCTGGTTGAATATTTGTGTTGGAATAGTCAGAGATGTTCTTGGGGGCCTTGGACGGTAACCAGGAGTGCTCTAGAATATTATTTTCTACCCAAAGTTTTCGTAAAATTTTGTCTTACTTTCACCGACTTTGTGGTTATCATTCGGTAGCTTTCTCGCACTCACTGGGCGTTCAATTGCATACTGAGATACCGGCATACATACAAAGGCGGCGCTTGATGGTGGTTTCGAGAAAGCCAGGCCTAACCACCTACACCCAGCACCGGCTCCAACCTGAGCCCGTGTGGGCGCGTAACGTCATAACCACTGGGCGGTATTGATGATTCGAGAGCTACGCAATTGTGGATCAACAGGCCCGGTAACATCATGATCGGCCACACTAATGACGTCTAATAATCACTAGTTCAACACGCTCACGAATCACGCATTTATAAAGCCCGACATCTCTACGACGACAAGGGTGATCAACACTCCTTGGCCCCTGTGGCAGGGGTGGCAAATGCGAGTGGTGTCGCAATGAGTGGATGTTACGGCTTGTATTGACCGCTTGAACAGCCTGAATATTGATGCAGATGCAGGAAGGCCGCAAGGTGAGAAACTATAGAGCAAGATGGCGCTCGCTGCGGGATGAGGCCAGAACTAACCACCGATGGGACCGCCTTGGCTTACCTGCGGCCGGAAGCACAATATTATTTATTCGAATATGGAGGCAAACTCACCCTGAAAAAGTGCGGTGCCGAAAGAATGTAGCGAGTCAGTTCGTCACCTTCACCTTCATTATCAACCCTGGGACCCGAATTACTATGTACCGAAATGGGTCACTTACGTCAATGGCTCCCGTACTCCCGTCGGAGGTCAAGGAATCTGCAAGCTGTAGGTGCTTTTTTTGAAGCTTGGACTACTATCTTCCCGATCACCATACATAGTCATACCGTCCATTTTTCGGTTCACCCGTGGCGCTCAATGGGTGTGACTTGGTTGAATGGAACCATCCTGTGAAGGTGTCTGTGGCTACGCTCAACGCTGCTAAATAAGAGGATCGAACTGATCGAATCCTTCACTCGAGCCGTTTTTCATCGCCAAGAACTAAGGATACTACGTGCCGACGTTGTTGCTCCCAACATCTCTCAAGACCGTAGTCCGGCCAAGTCCAGCCCTCTGCGCTTACCCTCGATCACGTTATGCATTTCCCGAAGAAATCGATCATGAACTTCTTTGTTCTGTCGCGGCTACATTTCTTGTGCATGACCCGTTTTCGAATGATAAATTCTTCATTCGATCATCACCGATCACGCCGACGGCAAACGTCTTTTGTTTTAGTGGACTTCCCGAGGCCTCCGACGCCACAAATAACGCTTTTCGGCGTGGTGAATGATTAGCGAACTTACCCTTCGCTTCCGCCGTTCCTCGCGAGCGAGCGAGCGGTTATAAGACGTACCCGACCGCCAATCACGACGTCCGAATCGCTGCTAGTTCGCTACCGCGGGCATTGCCGCTATTAGTTTTTCTGCGATAAACTTGCAGTAAGTGACCTTGTCAGACCCAAGAAGCAAGAGGTTTTCGATTCCAACGAACGAACATTCTCTTCACACATCCATACCTTCACGCCATTCCTGACAAGTCGCGTACCATTCTTCAAAAAGACATTGGAATCTGGCCCTCGGGGATTCGTGATCTTTGACGAAATGGTGTAGTATGTATGTACAGCACAGCAACTCAGGAATATCCAGAGCTTTCGTTTATTAATCTTGTAGGGTCGGCACGTCTGGGGTCCGACATACAATAAGAGTGAGATCAGCTGTGGCATCGTACGCGACAAGTCAAAATGCAGATTGATAACCAGCTCGCTAAATGGTATTCGCACTGAGAAGGTTTACTGGCCGATAATAAGAGAAAAGGCCGCCGCGCGTGTTGTACTGATGTTCAGCCACTCGGCCGCCATTGTCTTATTTTTGTTTCCCGCGTGGTAATTGTGGAGGATAATCGTTAGAACATTAGCTTTAGTGGGACTGCGACTCGAGTCACACCACACATTTTGCTAAGGAGAATTTTGGGAAATAGCCTGCGTTGGGACTTGCGGGATAGAAAATTCCCTTTGTTTTGTTTCGACATCACCCTCAGGTAAACCATGCACGGAGAGAGCGTTATCTGGATCCAAATAAGAAAACTGCGCAGTTTCACTATGGAAATTTGAAGGGTTGCCCTACGAACCTACCGGGAACAACAAAACGGGTCATTCAAAAAGCCAGGGAAGAAAAAACAAAAACACACGCGTACACGCCGCCGAGTGACCTGCGCAGTGGAGCTGATGGGTGTTGAGTTGAGTTGTATTTAGCAAGGGAGGAGCACATAGCATGGTGAATAAAAAAGACTTAGCGACTATCGCGATAGTAAAACGAGTTTGCGGAGCTTCACATGCCGAATTATGCAAGGCGATGAGTAATCGGGCTGGCAGTCCCACTGTTGACGCATGGATAATATCAAAACACGTCAATGATGTCCTGCATGAATGTTGTAGAATTGAATAACATACATACCACTTCGAATAAAGAAAAAAACTTACTCGAACGTGCGTTACTGAAAGGCCCAAAATACATGAGAAAGTTGGTGCTACATAGTCCTCCCACGACAGTCCCCCCTGTCTTCGAAGACGGCTAGTAGGCTAAGTTTCCCACGTTATAGTGACAAGACCCATCATCATTAAAAGCGCATCATCATTAAAGGCACCTTGAAACTAGGCACTCTGATAACGTACCCACATGCCGCTAGCGGCGAGCTTGCTGCCATTAGTGCGTTGTTGGGAAGCAGGTGAGAATTAAAATAATTGAATGATGCGTTGATCGAGACATCTGTTTCCGGGCGGATAGATAGGATATGGTAAACACCGCTTACGGCGGAACCGTGCCTGCGTATCCATGCTTCACTTGTAAGTAAGGCATTCATGTGCACTGCAACAATGTTAAATACTGAGCAGTGCAACAATGAAAAATATCATATGTATGGAGGGAGCTTTGCATCAAACACTAGAGTCCGAGTCGGTTTATAAAAAGTCCGGATCACGTGATTTTGAGGGAAACTGTCATCACTCATGTATGATGGGATGTGCATGTAGGAACTGTCGTGGGCATTACAGCGCTCAGAGAGATTCCACTTTGTCCTTTTTTGCTGATTGGTAAAACCAAAAAGCTATGTTACCCATGATCTTCCGCGATGTTCGTTCATGATTTGAAAGCAATCATGAACAGTCTGTTGTGAAACGATGATGTATAATCATCGATCATCTATCAACTCGAGGTGGTGGGGCCTTTCCGATTGCACTGCAAGAATGTTGTAGATATCTCAGTCTAACTCTGACTTGGCATCTTGGCATGAATGATGGGCACTGGATATGTTCAAGCGTGCTTGCAATATATTCCATTGATCATGCGAAAGCAGTGGGGATGAATATTTTGCCGTCTATCTACAATTAGGATATGAATTATAGCATAAAAAAATGCGAACAGTGTGCGAATTAATAAATACGATGACATCGCGCAATATTGGTCTATATACTAGGCATGGACTGTTGGTCCAGAGGGGGGGAGGGCAGAATCAAAAAAAAAAAAAAAAGAGAGCACCGTTAGTCCTACTACTGCTGAACACGAAGCATAGGAGAAATAGGGCACGTCTTACATGACGACGCGGTGAGGTGAAGTTGCACAATGCTGGACCACGTTGTCCGGCGCCGGTTCCGTTCACGATCGTTGCGACTGTTCTGCGTATCATTTTGGTCGGATAAACCAAGTTCGATTGCCAGTCTCATTGCCATCTGGCAATACATACGGAAACCTGCAAGTGATTCAATTATTCGGACGGTCGACTGGTCTAGAGATGTACTTACTAGATATCCGATTGTTTTTGTATTCTGACCAGGAGAGAAGCATCAAGCCGTGCAATGTCTCGAAAGCGGGTAAATGAGAAACGGATGATAAGATAGTCTAGAAATGTAGTATGTGAGTATCCCAGTATCGTGCAAGAAAATGGATTTTATTATTATTACTTTTGCGTTGTCCCCGTATGTATCCGCCACAGTGTGGAGGCCCCGTAGAGCAAGTTCCGGAAGACTAGAGAATCTGATTTGATCATTAGCGAGGGTTTCGGATCATTCAAAGATATAGGACGTACCTGACAGCTAAAGATGCGATACAGTTCGAAATGAGAGGTGCCAACGATTGTTCGCAAAATTGCCTGAGAGTGTCCTCGTATGAAATGAAAGGGAACTCGGTTCCCAGTTGCTCAAAAAACAGTTGAATGAAATGAGGCATTAGAGTGGGGTGAGGACGTTGCGGATGGTCTGGATCGAAAAGAAGGATATGCTGAGCGCCATTGCTCGGGTGGTGCGAATGAGAAAAATGAGAATTTGAAGGAAGGTAGTTG
>Ga0209006_10007268_pt1 | contig 10017 bp, 11 predicted proteins | sample JacPin_JW_Ref_O2_FD_188567 | JGI IMG/M metagenome (GOLD analysis project Ga0209006, IMG submission 188567) | Forest soil microbial communities from Algoma, Ontario, Canada - Jack Pine, Ontario site 1_JW_Ref_O2 (SPAdes) (version 2) | ecosystem: Environmental > Terrestrial > Soil > Boreal...
CTGGTCGCTTTCAATTCTCTTTCTCCCACTACCACGCGTACCGGCATACGGACAGGATGGCGGAAGTAGCGGCGCCGCTCCTGTAGCATGAAGTTCAAAGCGGCGTTGAGGCAGCGCGAGGTATTCAGGATTGAAAGCGGTTTGTGCAGAACGAAATTCACGCCCATGCCAAAGGCTTCCTGCGTGGTCGTCTTCTTGCCGTTGACAATCGCGAATGCGACAGAATTCCTGTTGCTGGAAGTGGAACGCAATCCCTCGAGAACTTCGGCGCCGCCGGGCAGGTCATCGCAGTCCACGATGACGGCGTCAAACTTTTCCGAGATCAGGATCTCGCTCGCCTCTTTCGCCTCCTGGCACACTTCCACGTCGATAGAAAGCTTTTCGAGAGCCGGACGCAAAATCCGGAACACTTCGGCATCTCGGCTGAGCAGGAGAGACTCCAACATGCGCTCATTCTAGAATGAAGCCGCATACGATCGACAGTAACCAAGGTATCAATCGATAAGTCTATGGCAACAATGGCCTATCTTTCTCTCGGCTCGAATGTTGGCGACCGTAATGCCCGGTTGCTGGAGGCGCTGGGCCGGCTGAGCGTTCTTGCGCCCAGCCGCGCGGTGTCGTCTTTCTACGAAACTGAACCGGTGGAAGTGACGGATCAGCCTTGGTTTCTCAACGCCGTCATCGCGATCGAAACCGAACAGTCGCCCGAGCAACTGATGGCTTCCGTTCTTCAGATCGAGGAAGCGATGGGACGCCAGCGAGTGCAGAAAAAAGGTCCGCGCTCCATCGATATCGACATCTTGCTCTTCGGCGACCAGGTTGTGAACTCATCGGACGTGACGATTCCGCATCCGGCGATGCACGAGCGCCGCTTCGTACTGGAGCCGCTGGCAGAAATTGCGCCAGACCTGCGCCATCCGGTGCTGCATAAAACGACGCGTGAACTTCTCGATTTGCTGCCGCCCGGACAGGCGGTTCGGCGGATCTCACGGTAGGCGATCGCGATAACCTGGAAGTGCAATCCTACGGCACGATGATGCGATTTCCCGCTTCCTGTGTCCCAACCATCGCGGATTCCTTTTCAGGAAACTGGGCTTGTAGGAAGTCGATGAAAGCGCGCGACTTCGGACGTCCCGAAGTGCGAGCATGTGCCAGTCGCACCAGGAACACGAGAGCCCTGAGCACGTCGGTATCGCGCAAATTGGAGTAACCCAGCTGCTTCTGCTCGGCTTCCCGACACTGCTTCACCATCATCTCCACCTGGGTTGCGACGGAGCGCTGAGCCATACTGGTGAGCGGCTGCTCGTAGTGCAATCCGGAAGTCATGAGCCGCTCATAGCTGCTAGACATCGCCGAGAGCGCGGCAATCAGATCGCGATCGTTTAGGGTGCGATCGCCGGCGGCAGCTTTGAACAGGGCGAAGGTTAATCCCATCAGAAGATGCTCGTGCTGGTAGGTGAACTGATCGGGCACCTCGATTTGCACAAACAACGCTGCGGCATCGAACTCGTCGGCCGAACGAGGTTTTTCATGTTCTCGCGCCTGCCGCAGATAAGGGCATTCGCTGGGACAATCGAGCGTAACTTCACGCTGTTCGCCGCAACACTGCGGGCAAATGCGGCCGTGGATCGCCGGGCAGAAACGTTTTTCTCTACGAACTTCGCAGATAGCGCAACTCAACTTTCATTCTCCTGTGAGCATTATGGCATTACCGCGCGAAGCACGTAGCAGTTGGCCTGGGCTTGCCTTTAGCACTTTGCCGACTTCTACCACCGTTTCATTTGCCTCCACGCCGACTTGGCAAACTGCGATCCGCTGAGTGCCGGTTGCTTCTTCCGACCTGTATTTGCGCCATTATGGGATGGGAAACCGCGAAAGGCCATGTAAAAATGGCCTTTTTTGTATGTTACATGTGCGGAACCCGCGTAAAATAAGGCTGTTTTCCACAGGGACGTGATATAAGATCGAGCCCGTCTGGAATTAAATTTCAATCGTTTGTCGAGGAGGAACTATGGCTTCAGGTTTGACAAAGACTCAACTCGTCCGTTATCTGGCCGAGAAGACTGAGCTTCCTAACAAGACTGCTGCGCTGTTTTTGGAGCAGTTGGCCGATGTTGCTGTGAAAGAGACCAAGAAGAATGGTGTATTTGTTGTTCCCGGCCTGGGACGCCTGGTGAAGGCGCACCGCAAAGCCCGTGTTGGACGCAATCCGCAAACGGGTGAGCCCATTCAGATCAAGGCGAAGACCGTCGTGAAATTCCGCGTCGCCAAAGCTGCAAAGGACGCGATCGCTCCCAAGAAGTAAATTTGTTTTGATATCCATGTGATTCGAAAGGCCGGCTTAGGCTGGCCTTTTATTTTTCTGCGAGAATGAATGGCGCACACTATGTTGAACTGGGTATTGATTGGAATCGGTGACATCGCCACCCGGCGCGTGATTCCCGCCATTCAGGCGGAGCCTCGCAGCAAGTTGTATGGACTGGTCACACGGGATCCCGCAAAAGCGGCGCCTTACGCCACGCGCGTTTGGCCAACCTTGGACGCCGCTCTCCTGGATCCAGCGGTGGACGCGGTCTATGTGGCGACTCCGGTCTTTTTGCACACGCCGCAAACCTTGCAATCACTTCGCGCAGGCAAGCACGTGCTTTGCGAAAAGCCGATGGCGATGAATGAGACCGAGGCGGCGACGATGGTGCGGACCGCGAAAGAAGAAACCCGCACCTTCGGAGTAGCGTACTACCGCAGAGCGTATCCAAAAGTGGTTCGCGCCAGGCAGTTGCTCGAGGCGGGTGTGATTGGAAAGCCCGTGCTGGCCGAACTCACATGCCACGAATGGCGCGAAGAGAAGCCGGGGCATCGCAGTTGGCTGCTGGATCCCGTGCAGGCGGGAGGCGGCCCGCTGTTCGATATCGCCTCCCATCGAATCGACGTGTTGAACTTCTTATTCGGCAAGCCGGTGCGCGCGTCCGGATATCTCTCGAATGTGGTGCATCACTACGCGGTCGAGGACAATGCAACCGTAATGATCGACTACGCGGATGGCCTGCGCGGCATTGTGGACGTTCGCTGGCATTCGAAAGAGCGACGGGACGAATGCCGCATTCGGGGCACTGATGGCGAGATGGAGATGAGCCCCCTCAACGGATCAGACCTGGTCTATCCCGGAGCACGCGAGAGCATTCCGAACCATGCCAACGTGCACCTTCCGATGATCGAGAACTTTGTGGATGCGGTTGAGAATGGCGCTCCGCTTCTAGCCAGCGGAGCGGACGCCTATTGGACCGATTGGATCACAGAGCAGGCGCAGCGGAAGCCGGGCTGATCACGGCGCACGCTTCTCCTTTAGCGTGTCGGCCTACGCGCAAAATCTCAGAGTACAAACCGGGTTAGCCTCCTGGCCCGTCGTTCGACACATATTGCTCGAGCGACTCCAGTTCGCGGCTCAGGTCGTCGACGCGCCATTCGAGCAGATTGCGGATGGAGAGAATGCCTAAGAGCTTCCCGTTATCATCGGCCACAGGAAGGTGGCGGAAGTGGCGCTCCAGCATGATCGTGAGCGCCTCGCCCGGGCCGGTGCGCCGCGTAGCCATCTCCACGGGAGTCGTCATCAGTTCGCGGACGGACGTGGTCTGAGGGTCGGTGCGGCAGAGCGCCATCTTGCGCAGCACGTCCCGTTCGGTAAAGATGCCCGCGACGCGAAACTCGGAATCGACGACTGCGACCGCACCCACGTGATGATCCAGCATTTTATTGATAGCGTCGGCAACGGTGGCTTCGAGCGGTACCGCCGCAATTTCGCGATCACAAAGTTCCAGCACGCTCATAAATAGCTCCTACCAGCGCAGGCTACTTTCCTGGCCAGTCAACTCTGAATACGGGATTGATGCATTATGCTCGTGGCTTAGCCGAAGTCAAGGGAATTGGAACAAAATTGAAGAAATCTTTTCGTCCGGTCCGAAAAAGGAAATCGATAGATCCTTCGAGGGACTCGTTGCCGTCAGCCGGAGCTCACCCGATATAGGCGTCGGCCTCGATTTCAACCAGGATCTCAGGCGAGATTAAAGCACTCACCTGGACCATGGAAGTTGCCGGGCGAATGTCTCGGAAGAACTCCCCGTGAGCGCGTCCAACTTTCTCCCACTCCGCGATATTTGTGACATACGTGCGCGTGCGAACCACGTCTTGCATGGTGGCCCCGGCTTTATGTAACGCGCTCTCGATATTTTTCAAAGTCTGCACGGCTTGGGTGTACACGTCTCCCACGCCCACGATCTGGTTGTCCGGACCTGTCGCCGTCGTGCCCGAGACGTGCACGTGGGGTCCGATCCTGACTGCACGAGAGTACCCCACGATTGGTTCCCAGGTTGTGCCGCTCGAAATATTTTTGCGTTCCATTTGTTAGCTCCTTCCTCTCGTTGAACCATTCTAAATACGTTAAGAGGCTGAGATTGGCAGCCAACCGTCGAAGCTGCCAACAGAAATGTGAGGCAAACCCTGCGGCGAAGAGTAACTCTAATTGATCAGTAAAAATGATGCGCTCGATATACAAAAGTCACTTGCTTTTGTCGAGCACCTGAGGTAACTAGTTACCCAGTCATGTGGGAAAGTCTTGAGCAGTACGACTTTTAGGGGGCCCAAACACGAATGATTCCGGAATCGCATCCACTTCGTCAGCTGTTTCAGGAATTGGTGGGACGGCATTACGCCGAGGAGATCGGCATACGCGATCCGCAGGTGGTAGCGTATGTTTCACATCTGCTCACTGAGTTTTGCGAGAGCGATCAGTTGTTCAAGATCCATGATGCCGCAGATCGGCCACTCACCGATCTAGGCGAGATGCTGGTGGAGTCCGACCCCGTTTATGGTCCGGCTCCCTCGTTTGATCGCGAACGTCAGGTACGCAAGCACGTTGGCGATTATGCTCTGTTCTTTGCCGGGATGTTTCCGGAGAGCATCAACCATTTTCGGTTGCGGCGGCACCGTCTGGAAAATTTCGTGGAATGGATGAAGGCCGGAAAAGAAAGTTATTACATCGTGTCTAAGTTTGAGCACTTCGAATATGCGAAAGTTGCGCCGCTGTTCGCCAGTCTGTCGCGTGAATTCGAGGGATGCGTTTACGGCCTGAATATGGTGAAAAATGATCTGCAGGAGATGCAGCACCCGATTATGCGCCGCGATCGCGAACTACTGATGTAGTACGGTGCGAGATCCGGACCAGTTATTTCGTCAGGTCGGGACGTCCGCCGATGCGATAGAAACTGAGGGCGGCGTTTCCCTGAATCAGGGTGCGCGTTCTGCGCAAGGAGCCAAACTCGTCGCCGGGATCGAATTTCTTTTCATGCTCTGCAATCACCAGCGTCATGGCCCATACCAGGGAGGAGTTGGCCAGAGCTGCAAGCGTCTGGTGGTAGGCCTTCTGCATACGGTAGGGCGGGTCGAGAAAAACTACGTCGGCAGCGACGTGCTCTCGTTCCAGGCGCCACAGCACGCTGGCCAGATCCTCGCGCAAAATTTCGTAACCCTCGTTAATTTGCAGGCTTTGCAGGTTTCGCTCGATGAGACTTACGGCGCGAGCCGCGGTCTCGATAAAGAAAACGCGCCGCGCCCCGCGGCTGATGGCTTCGATTCCCACCGCGCCTGTCCCGGCAAAAATATCCAGCCAAATGGTGTTTTCCAGGCTTCCCGGATTTCCGGCCGTCAGCACATTAAACAACGTCTCGCGCAAGCGGTCGGAGGTGGGACGGATATCCATTCCTGGCAACGACCGCAGAGGACGCCCACCAAATTTTCCTGCGACCACTCGCATGGCTCTGAACCTTTGGGTACCGAGGGAAATATAGCGGAGCATGTAAAATAACTGTAGTAGCTCACATTTTATGAGAAGTTTTTCGGTCCACGTCGGGAAATTGTTCGGAGTCGAGGTCCGCATCCACCTGACGTTTCTGATTCTTCCTTTATTTGTTTTCTGGACCGAATACAACGTACACGGATCTGCCAACGGCTCGCGAGACCTGGCGCTGGTCGGGCTCGTACTGGCTTGTGTAGCGGCGCACGAGATTGGCCACATGCTGGTGGCGCGCCGCTTCGGACTGATCGCGAAGGCCGTAATCCTGCTGCCGCTCAGCGGCGTGACGGTTTTCGATGAGTCGTGGGTGGAAGCGCCAGCTTCGGTTGATGCGGCATGGAAGCGTGATGTTAAGATTGCGCTCACCGGTCCGCTGGTGAATCTGCTGTTCGCTGCGATTGCGGCCGGGGTCGTGTACGCAGCTGTCCCCGGGGCGAATTTGTGGAAGTGGCCATTCTTTTCGTCGGGGAACATGCCGCGCAGTTTAGTCTGGGCGAATCTATACCTGGCCGGGATCAATCTTCTGCCCGCCTATCCGCTGGATGGAGGCCGGGTATTGCGGGCCTATTTCGCGCGCACCATCGATCCGGCAGCGGCCACGCGGCGCGCTGTTTCCATTAGTCACGCGCTGGCCATGCTGTTGATGGTTGCAGGACTGTTCAGCGACACGTGGCTCACCATGGTGGGCCTGATCATATTTTCCGCAGCGCAACTGGAAGAGCGCGCGGTGGTCTTTCAATCCGTGCTGGATAATGTGCGGCTGGAAGAGGTGATGCTCACCGACTTCGCGACACTCTCTCCGGCAGACACGCTGGAAGATGCTTTGGATAAGGCCGTGCATTCCTTGCAGGACGATTTCCCCGTGGTCCGTGGCAGTGACATGGTGGGAGTGATTTCCCGCCAGCGCATTCTGGAAGCTTTGCGCGTCGACGGCAATGGTTATGTGCAGGCGGTGATGAACAAGCTTTTTGAAGTTTCCATCCGGCAGGAGTCGCTCGCCTCAGCCTTCCGCAAACTTACTGCGCGGAATCTCAGCATCATTCCCGTGGTCGAAGAAGAGCGACTGGTGGGCATTGTCACACTGCAGAATCTGATGCACTCGATGTCTCTGCTGGCGGAAAGCCGGAAGCTGCGCCGGGACAGCAGAGAATCGTAGGGCTTTTTCGCGCGAGCTGCTCATGGCTCTACTCGGTCGGCGCGTACCTCTAAACTCCCGGGGACTTCAGAAAAGCGTTACCGCTTTCGCCTGCCGCACGGCCGGAATTTCTTCCAACTTCTTCAGCACTTCATCCGGCACCCGCCCATCCACGTGGACCACGGCAATTGCCTCGCGCGGCGCCGAAGAGGCTTCCGCACTGCGTCGACCGAGCGAAAAGTCCGCAATGTTGATTTCACCTTCTCCCAGAATCGTTCCGACTTTCCCGATAACGCCCGGCACGTCGCTATTTCGCAAGTAGATGAGGTTCCTCTCCAGCGGCGCTTCCACATCGATGCCGTCGATATGCAAAAGCCGGGGCGCGGTACCGTGCAGAACAGCGCCTTTCACCATGTGCTCTTCGTTTGAGCTCTTGAGGTAGAGGGAAAGGACGCTTCCGGCGCCACCCGTCGACGCCTTCGCCTTGTGCGCTTCGTGGATGCGAAGCCCGCGAGCGCCTGCCAGCGACGCAGCGTTCACCAGATTCGCTTTTTCCTCGAGCGCCTGATTCAGAATGCCTTTGATGGCCGCGTTGCGAATCAATTCTGTTTTCCACTCCGCGATGTGGCCGCTGTAGCGCAAAGAAATTTCTTCCATCGATCCGGCGGAAATCTGCGCCAGAAAAGCTCCCATACGCTCGGCAAGAATGATATAGGGCTGCATCTCGGCGTATTCTTCGGCCGAAACGGACGGGACATTCACGGCATTCTGAATGACTCCGTGCTTCAGGTATTCGCGCACCTGCTGCGCGATCTGTACACCTACGGCTTCCTGCGCCTCATACGTTTGTCCACCGATGTGAGGGGTGAGGATGACATTCTGCAAGGCATGCAGCGGTGAATCCTTCAGCGGCTCCTGATTAAAAACATCGAGGGCCGCGGCGGCCATGTGCCCGGTTTGCAACCCTTGCAGCAAGTCGGCCTCATTCACCAACTCGCCGCGAGCGCAATTCACCAGGCGCACGCCCTTCTTCATTTTCTTGATGGCCGCCTGGTTGATCATGCCTGTGGTCTGCGGCGTAAGCCCGACATGCAACGAGATGTAGTCGGCTGCGGCATAAAGTTCATCCAGACTCGTTAACCGGATGCCCTGTTCCTTCGCCACTGCAATGGAAACAAAGGGATCGTGCCCCACGATCTCCATTCCAAAGGCGCGTGCCCGCCGCGCCACTTCCATGCCGATGCGTCCCAGGCCGGCGATACCCAGCGTCTTACCGCGTAATTCGGTTCCTTGCAGCGATTTCTTTTCCCATTTTCCGGCGTGCATCAGCGCATCGGCTCGGCAGAGATGGCGAGCCATGGCCAGCATCATCCCCAGTGTCTGCTCGGCAACGGCCACCGCGTTGGCCCCGGGTGTGTTCATGACGGCGATACCCTGGCGGGTGGCCGCATCCAGATCGATGTTGTCCACCCCTACGCCCGCGCGGCCAATTACGCGCAGTTTCTTGGCATGCGACAAGAGCGCTGCATCTGCCTGCACCGCGGAGCGCACGATCAACGCATCGGCGGTCTCCAGTTCCGCCGCGAGCTTGCCTTCCAGCTGGTCGGCGGTCAAGATAGTCCATTCGGGTTCTCGCAGTTGCTCCACCGCGGATGCGGAGATCTTTTCCGCTATAAGGATTTTCACGAACGCGTTCGTCCTTTCCTGTTCCTGTAACCCCAATTCAAATTTTTATGCTGATCCCGCGCGACAAGGTCTTGACAGACATTTGACGACGCCCTGACACGGTCACTTCGATTCGTTCCTACACTGCTCCCATGAGTCACTCCCACTCGGAGGATCACTTATGAAAGCATTTTCAGCAACTCTACTCGCCGCGCTAATCGCCGTTACGCTGGCCTGCGGCTACAGTTCCAAAAGTATGACGCCACCACAACCCGGCACGATGCCGGCAATCGAGGCGCTTGCCCCTGGCACCATGACTTCAGGCGGCGCCGCGTTTGTCCTGACTGTCAACGGCAGCCACTTCGCCACTACGGCGACCATCAACTGGAACGGCGTCGCTCAAGCCACAACTTTCGTGAATGCGAACCAGCTGATGACCACCATTGCAGCCGCGGATATTGCAACCCCGGCGACCGTGCCGGTCACTGTGACGAATCCCGGAACGCCCGGAACTGGTATGTACGGCAATGGTGCTATGCTGGCGGAAACTTCGAGCCCGATGAATTTCACCGTTAACTAGCAGGAGGATGCCTGTATGGCCCTCCGATGTCACGCTTCGATGAGCTGAGCATTTCTGGAGAGCCCGCGGGCGTACACCTCCTGTGCCGCCCGCAGCGCCGCACCGTACTCGACATTTTTGCCACTGGCGCGAGCCAGCACATGCTCGAGGGCGCCTAGAATGCCGATGGTGTCCAGATAGTCGTAGTAGCCGATGTGCGCGATTCGGAACAGTTGTCCCTTCATCTCTCCCTGCCCATTGGCTACGACGGCATCGAACGACTCGCGGAATTCTTTCACGATCTTTCCGGAATCAATTCCGTCGGGCGAGCAAATCGCGGTCAGCGCGGCGGCGGGCGAGGTTGCGTACAACTTCAGCCCCAAGGCCTGCGCTCCGGCACGGGTCATCTCGGCGCAGAGTTCAGCATTGTCCACGAGTGCTTCACGGCCCTTGGATAAGTCGCCGCTTCCCATCTCGCGGATGAATTCCAATGCGGCACCCAACGCAGCGAACAGCGAAGTCGCCGGCGTGTAGGCGGATTCGCCCTTGGCGGCCGACTTCCTTTCTTTGCGCAAGTCGAAGTAGTAACGAGGAGACGTCGTTGTCTCCATTCGCTTCCAGGCGCGTTCGCTGATGGCGCAATATCCCAGGCCGGGAGGCATCATCAAAGCTTTCTGCGATCCACCGATGATCACATCGATGCCCCAGCCATCAACATCCATATGAGTGGTGCCGAGTCCAGTGATGGCATCGACGACCAGCAAAACGTCGCCCTTTTCGCGCACAAGCTTGGCAATGCCTTGGACATCATGT